>Ga0307507_10001215_pt1 | contig 57431 bp, 9 predicted proteins | sample 7_EM_MG_FD_207223 | JGI IMG/M metagenome (GOLD analysis project Ga0307507, IMG submission 207223) | Populus trichocarpa ectomycorrhiza microbial communities from riparian zone in the Pacific Northwest, United States - 7_EM | ecosystem: Host-associated > Plants > Roots > Unclassified | place... | reverse complement strand
AGCATATAACTTAAAAATAATATATTATATTACCTCAATTGCATATTAAGGAATGTATAAGTTGGTCAACTGCGTATTATTTAACTTTTAAATATGTTAAATTGGTCAACTGCGTATTATTTAACTTTTAAATATGTCAAGTTGGTCAACTGCGTGTTATTTAACTTTTAAATGTGTCAAGTTGGTCAATTACGTGTCATTTAACTTTTGAATATGTCGGGTTGGTCAATTGCGTGTCAAGTTGGTCAATTGCGTGTCGGGTTAGTCAAATTGCATGTCAATTACGCGAAACGCGCTAAACAAAGTCTACTTGAATCTCATCCTGCGAATATTTTCCCGATAAATTAGCTACTTATAAACACTAAAAACTAGTTTAATTTATATACCTAGGCTTAATAGGAGCTTAGCAAGATTACTAGCGTTTTATTAAATACTACTAGTATAACAGGCTTGTATAAATGCCTCTAAACCAAAGCTTGTAGATTGCTACTATATAAGAATACTAAGCTAAGGAAAGGAAGGAGAAGAAGGCTATTAGAGACTAATAAGATATAAGGGGCCGCCAAGGCGCTAGTAGCAAGCAAACTAATAGCGATTTTCCATGCCGGACATGGAAAATCCTAATTAGTTAGCTTTATAAGTAGTATTAGCAGAATATAGTAGAATTTGGTAGATTACCTAAAAATACGGCAAATATAGCAGGTGACGCGCTCTAGCACTATTATATTACCCCCCCCCCTCCTAAAAAAGCCTGCCCTTAGGCTTTGCCCAAGTTCTTTATTATTATTTAAATTATTATAGTTATTTAACCCCTCTTCCTAGCACTTAATCCAGCTATTTAATTTGCGTAGTAGTCTAGGAAGATCTAGGTAGGCTAGGTAGAAATCTTGTAGTTTATAGGGAAAGTACTTAAAATTAGATGCGGGGTACCATTTTAGATCTTTGTTATGACCTACCTAGCCTATACGGTATTTTAAGGTACTACAGTCCTTCTTAACTGCTAAGATCTCTTTAACTTCCCATTCTTTATCCTCTGCAATCTAAATTAGTAATAGGGAGTCGTTATACTATCTATGCAATAGGTTGTCCGTAGCCTTTTGTAGTTAGTCTAAAGAGAAAATAGGGTAGATCTTTATTAACTTTAGTAGCTTAACCTTAAAAGAGTGCCTTATCCTCTTAGGGATCTTATAGGGGCCAGCCATTTAGTAGTCTAGTTTATAGCTTAGCCTCTAGGTCTTTTAGTTCTTTATTAATACATATACCTTATCTTTTACATAGAAGTCTACCTTATAATAGTATTAATTTATATTAGACTCCTTCTTTTCTTATACTCTTTTTATAATTACTTAGGCGGTCTCCTAGGCTCTGTATATTCTCTTAATAAATACCTAGGCCTCTTTATGGCTAAAGCGTTTGTAGGCTGTTATAGGTCCTATAGGTCTATCCCAATTAAAAGATATTCGTGGTTTATATCCATGGAGTAGCTTAAATAGCGACATTCCTATACTATTATAACGGAGCGTAAGTCTATGCGTAGTCTATTATAGGCAGCAGTTCTAACTAGTTATTTTAGTAATAGCTAATAAAGGGGCGGAGTTACTGGTTAAGGTACTAGTTTATAATCTTAGTTTAGCCATTAGTTTTAAAAATAAAATACGGTAAAGAGCTTAATTTAAATTCTAAAAATATGGTAGAATTTGTTCTAGAAGTCTAATATAAATTAGGGTTTATAGTTAGAGATAATTAACTTAGGAGTGCTATAGATCTGGTAGATATTATATATACAGGCCATGTCCTTTACGGTTATAGTCTTAAAGTAAAAAAGGGAAATAGCTTATTTACTTAGTTGGTTAACTACTATAAAGGCTATATTATAGCCGTGTTTATCCTTTAGGAATAATTTAAAGTCTATTATAATATATTGCTAAGGGCGTTTAGGGACTAGTAGTAATTATAGCTATCTAGGAGTTTGGTTTCTGGGGGTATTTATATATTTATAAGTATAACAATTTCTAATAAATTGTTCTATATTAGATAGAAGTCCTCGCTAATAGTAATAAGGTAATAGTAGTTAGTAGGTCTTGTCTTAACTAGGGTGCGCCATAGAGACTTAATAGTAAGCTTTATAGATTAGCTCTATTTATAGGTTGTTAATATCTAAAACTATAAGCCGTTCTTAGTATAGGAATAGTCCATCTTCTATTTCTAAATTAGGGTTACCTCCTATAGCTTAATCGCGGAGGGCTTTTAGAGATTTAGCTATACAGTTTACAGTTAGAATGTAATTAATTAGTCTTATTAGTTTATATAGGGCTTCTCCTTCTATATATGCTACCTTATTCTATTTAGAGCTTAGTTCCTTAAGAATATATAGGTTAAGCTATTTGGTATAGAGGAGGGCATATATCCAGTGCTAAACCTTTAGCTTAATTTTATGGCCCTATATTCTATTCTCTCCAGATTAGGGCATTAGCTTTAGTATTTTGCCTACTAAGGTAGTATATAATTATAAAAAAGAATTAAGAGAGTATTTTAGCCCATTAGGCCTATTAACTAGTAAGTTATTTTATTGCTATAAAATACTTAAGGGCTTTATAATCAATATAGACCTTAATCTAAGAGTCTGCGCTTTTAAGCTCTGCGCGCTACTAGGATAATAATTATATAATAGCTAATATTTCCTTATTATATACTTTATAGTTATACTTAGCTAGGGCTATTATTTTTAAGAAGAACGTAATAAGGTACTATTTACCGTCTAGATATAGCTATAAAAGGACTCCCGCTACTACTCTATTAAAGATATCTGTTTCTAGTATTAATTTAAGGTCTAGGTTATAGTAATAAAGGATTAGGGAGGAGATAAGTTGGTCCTTTAACTCCTTAAAGGCTTTTATATAATTATTATTAAAGATAAAAGATATATTATTCTTAGTTAGTTATATAAGAGGCTTAGCTATAACTCTATAGTTATAGATAAACTAATAGTAAAAATTATAAAAGCTAAGAAAGAACTGGATACCTTTTATAGTATAAGCGGGTTTCCAGTTATATATTACCTTAACCTTCTTTAGGTTAACTTTAATCCCTTCTATACTAACTGTTACGGACGCTTTAAGTACAATGTTACAACTACTTGGAGAGAAGTCGGAAGAAGCTAGTTAGTTAATAGGAGCACGGTCCAGAATGGATCCCGTAGAACCATGTAACAAGGAATAGTAGGCGAGTTATATGATATTGTACGCGGTATACGCGGTGTATAAAGGGAACGTCTATGTACAACACGTACCTTACGTATCTTATATATAAGGAGAGTTTCTTAGGAGTACGGATATATATTTAAAGGACCATAGTCCCTACCTAGATAGTCCTTTCTTTATAGTAAATCTTATAATATAATTAGAGTTAATCTATTAGGCAACCACTCCACACCAGTTATTATTTGTTACTATTACATTGTTAACTTCATTTAATATCTACACACCTAGCCTAATAATAAGTCCACCATAGTTTCTGCTACAAGGCTTTGTTACATATTTACTACCACAGTTACGGTATTAATAAGTTAAATAATATGCTACTAAAAGTACTAGTTACGTTGACGCCAATAGTAGTAACCACCTTAGGTACTAGCGGGGACACTAGTATAAGGGATACTGATTCGCAACTAGTTACAGTTAGATAGTTATAGAAAATAGTTAACTAGCTATAGGGTAATAATAAAGTACTTAAAGAAAGGATTAATAGCATTAGAGCAGCTAAGGTTAAGTTACCGTTAATTAAATAATTTTTAGGTAAGAAGTTAAAACTTAAGGGGTTTCTAATATAAATGCACTTTAAGGTTATGTAAGAGGGAGCGAAGTTAGCAACAACTATGGATTAGGTAGTATATGCAGGACTATTTTTAATAAGAAGGGCACTTAAGTAATTTAAATCTTACCTTACTAAAATCCAGGTCTACAGAATAATAACTACTAATTAAGATATATGGTATATGTTCTTAAGTTAAAACAGGTTTATGGAAAGACTAATATAGATATTTAGAGACCTAAAAGCGACAATAATAGCGGAAAGAAAGCTACAGAATTTAGTATAACGCACTTTAGTAATTAAGTATACAATACAGTTTCAGATACTTATAATATAGGTTAAGTGGAATAATAAGGCGCTTATGGTACAGTATAAACAGGGACTTAAGGCTAAAGTCTAGAACGCAATTATCCTAATAGAAGATGCGGAAAGTCTAAAAGACTTAATAGATTAAGCAATAAAGATTAATAATAGAATCTATTAAAGGGAACAAGCTAAGAAAGGGCAAGATAGAGTTCTATAGTTATATAAGGTGTAGAGTATACAGCGACAGATATAGAGTTATAAACTATAGAACAGGCCGGAGCTAATAGACTTAAGCGGTACTAAAGAATCCAGAAGATGGAATAAGAAACTATAGAAACCTAAAGGTTAAGGATTAAGTAATTATAGGACTAGGGAGTAGAGGTTAAACTAGGGATCTTAATAGTAGAAGATGTTTAGGCGGACTCTATAATAAGAATATTAGTTTAAAAAAGGAGCTTGCATAAATTATGGAAAATAGGGTTATTTTGCTAGAGACTATAGAGGTGGTTAGAGTAACCATATGGTAAAGGGTACTAGGTTGTTAGAGTATAATAACGCGGATATAGGAATATTATGCGGGACTAAGGAGTGTTCAATCAAATACTTTATGTTTTATTATAATACCGTTAGATATAGCATCTATTGCTTTATAAGATGGGAGAAGCAATATCTAAAGATAATTAAGCAAGCAGACGACTACTAGTGCTAGCTTACTACTTAATAAAGGCAAAAGGCTAAAGGCTTAAGATTCTTAAGACGAGATATAAGACGCTTAAGATTCTTAAGATAAAATAAGATATACCCAAAAACCCACAACAGATATAAACCGATAGGAAAGGGCAGCAGCTTAGTTTAGTAATAAATAAATAAGTATAGGACGTAAGTTTAAGAACTACAAGTTTAGGGAATAAGTAATAGCGTTAATACTAGGTAAACGCAGTATTTAGCCTAAAGATTAAAAAGTTAATATAGGGATTAAAAAGTAAGACGACTTTAAGAATCTAACTACAAGACATAAAAAATAAGAAACTATAGATAAGTTTAGGCAAAGAATTATTATATAGTAAGAATAGAAGCTAGATAAAAGATTAGCTAAGCTAGGACGTATAAGGGATAGAGCACCCGTATAAAGAATTACTAATAGGCCTAAGGTAGAGACGCCTAGAGTAAAGTGGTTAGACAAACTAGAATAAGAAAAGGATTTAGGAATTCTAACTAGGTTTAAAGAAAGACATACTAAAGGATATTATAACATAGTAATAATAAGGTACTTTCTAATAAACAGACTATATACACTAAACTAGTTATATAGAAAGTGGTATAGGTAACGGCACAATAATAAATGGGAAGACTTTTATATATAGCTAAACAAAAAAGTTGTCTAAGACTAACCCATTATGGAGAAACACATAAATTATATTAAAGGAGCGTTAATTATAATATTAAGGAACCTAGAAGAAGAATCTAGAGACTAAAGAAGCAAGAGATAAATCTTAGTACCTATAAACGAAAGACTAGCAGTTAGGTTAGTAAGACAGAGGTTTAAATTTAAGAATGGAGATAAGCCAAGAGTTAACCTAAGTCACTTAGCGCATTATACACTATTATGGATAGCTTATATAGATAATATGTACAATATATATAGAGCACCAAAGGATAAAAACCAGAAGTACCCTATAAGGATATATTAGGCACTGGATAAATAAAGGTTTAGGGATACCAAGTATATATATAGATGGCACTTAATAGAAGTATAGAGTTAAGGGGACCTAATACTTTAGCCAGGAAGATTCCTTACGGAAGAATACCTAAATAGACGATAGTAGTAGAACTATCTAGAAAACACTTGTCTATAGTATATAGAGGAAAAGAAACAAACTAAGTATTAGCTAAAAGAGGACTAAGTATAAATAGGATCTAGTAGCTAATAGTTAGAAAAAGGGAAGGCCTATAGGACTAGAGGGAACTAGTAGTAGAGCCTTAGACCCTTAAAGGAATTTAAGAATAACACCTAAATTTATAAGTTAAGTGGCAAGATTAACAGTTTAAAGCGTTAGTAGATAGTAGAGTAATAAGGAACTATATATTACCAATAATAGTAGAAAGAATAGGGTTACTATACAGATAAAAGGAACACCTATATCTACTTATAATAATTTTAGGAGATTAGATAGCCTATAGAGGAGGTATTATTAATCTTAAAACGGGACCTATTTAGTTAACTATTAAAGGAAGATAAGTTAAGATGTCTTTTAATATCCTACTATTAGGGAAGGACAAGGCGATATTAGGAATGCCTTAGTTATAGGAATATAATCTAAGGATTAATTAGGTTATAGGTTAGGTTAATATTAGAGATATATAACAACGCAAGATGCCTTAATAAACTAAGTTAGTATAGTACTAAGTTGGAGTAATATATAAAGAGACTAAGCGAGGCTTAAGTTATATACCAAAAAGATACCATAAGTATAGTAAAAGGTTATAGTTACCAGAAAGTAAAAAGCTGTTAGAGTATATAGTATAGGACTATAAGATAGAATTAGAACTAGGAACTAGTCTAAAGTTCTTTCTAATCTATAAGCTTACTAAAACTAAGTTAGTGGCGCTTAAAGAGTTTATCTAGGAGAACTTATATAAGGGATATATTAGACCGTTATAGTTATCGGCGGGATATCTAGTATTATTTATACTAAAGAAAAACGGAAAACTTAGGATGTATATTAACTATAGATAGTTAAATAGCATTATAAGAAAGGATAGGTATCCTTTACCCTTAATTAGCGAAATCTAAGATAGGATAGGTAATGCAAAGATTTTTATAAAAATAGATCTAAGATAGGCGTACCATTAGATTAGGATTAAGGAAGGCGATAAATGGAAGGCAGTCTTTAGGTCAAAGGAAGGACTATATAAGCTATTAGTAATGCAGTTTGGGCTTACAAATGCACCAATAACGTTTTAGAAATAAATTAATAGTGTATTAGGAGAACACATTAATAAGTTTATTATAGCATACCTTAATAATATTATTATCTACTCTAAGAGTAAGAAAGAATATAAAGAGTACATTAAGTGGGTTTTAAAGAGACTACAAGAAAAAAAGATGCTAGTAGTAATTAAGAAATGCAAGTTCTTTACTAGAAAGACTGATTTTGTAGAATTTATTATTAAACTAAAAAAAATCAGCATAGACCTAAAGAAAGTTAAAGCTATAGTAAGTTGGTAAGAACTAAAGAATGTAATATAGTTAAGATTATTCCTAGGGTTTTATAACTACTATAGGAGGTTTATAGTATAGTGGTTAAAAAATATTAAGCCATTTATAAGACTAACTAAAAAGGAGGAATTATGGACGTGGGGATAGGAATAGAAGAAGCTGTTTTAAGAACTTAAGAAGTTATTTACCTAGGATCCAGTTCTTAAGATCTACTAGCCGAAGCTAAAAACGGTTATAGAAATAGATGCATTAGACTTTGTATTAGGACTATACCTACTACAGAAGTATCCAGATAGATGGCATCCAGTAGCGTACTATAGTTGAAAAATAACACCACTAGAACTAAACTATGACATCTATAATAAGGAGTTACTAGGTATAGTTATAGCACTTAAGGAATAGAGAGCATTCTTATAAGGTATAGAAAAACTATTTATAGTTAAAATAGACTATAAGAACCTAATAGGGTTCCTAACAATAAAGGAACTAAACTAAAGATAGGTTAAGTGGGCGGAAATGCTTATAGAATATTACTTTAAAATTTAGCATACTAAGGGTATAGACAACGCGAGAGTAGATATACTTAGTAGAAAGGCAGAACTATAAAATAAAGAAAAGCTGTTAGGAGCTTTACTGCGAAAGGATTAGGATAGGTTAATTAGGTATAACTATTTTAAAATTGCAGTAACTAGAGAAGAATAAGTTTATAAATTATTAGAAAGTGATTAGATATAAAAGATCTAAGAAGTATAGGTAGAGGATTTAGACTTAGAGTAGTATAAGAATAGGGAAGCAACCTATATTCCAAAAGCAGTGGTAGAAGAGTTTATAAAAGACTTTTATAAGGGAATAATATAAGGACATAATGGGACTATAGGCTTAGTGTTAAGACTTTAAGAGGAGTATATTATTTAAGGAATCTAAGGACTAGTAAGATAAGTTATAAAGAAATATCTAGATTGCTAAAGAAATAAACTAATAAGGTATAAGCTGTATAGAGGGCTATAACCTATTAAGACACCAGAAAGACTATGGGAGGTTATATTATAGGACTTTATTGTTAAGTTACCAAAGTTAAAAGATCCTATTATAGGATAAAATTATAACGCAATCTTAGTAATAGTGGATAAGCTAATAAAGTGGGGATACTTTATAGCGTATATAAAAGAAATATCTGTAGAAGATATAGCTAGAATCTATATTAAAGAAGTGTTTGTAAGATATGGAGTACTAGTAAAGATTATATTGGATAGAGATCTAAGATTTATAGTAGCATTCTAGGAAGTATTTTTAGCAGAATAAGGGGTTTAAGCAGTAACGTTAACTATATATTACCTATAAACAGATAGTTAAACAAAGAGACTAAACTAGACACTAAAATAGTATCTAAGGCATTATATTAATCACGTATAGAATAATTGGGTATTATTATTACTAGTTATATAGTTTATATATAATGCAACACTATAGGAAGGGATAGGCACGTTACCTTTTAAGGCGAACTATGGGTATGAACTAAGAATGTTATTATTACTACGCTAAGTAAAGAAAATAAGTAGCACAGCTAAAGAAAGAATGGAGACGTTAATAAATCTCCATAATTACCTTAAAAGTGTAGTAAAGTTGGTACAAGAAAAAATAAAAAGGTACTATAATACTAAGAGATCTAAGGGACCAGATCTTAAGGAGGGGGATAAAGTATAGCTACTATATAAAAATTTTAAAAATTAATAACTAAGTAAGAAGTTGGACTACGTTAAACTAGAACCATTTAAAGTTAAGGCAAAAATCTTAGAAGTTATATACAAGTTAGACTTACCAGAGAAAATAAAGATCTACCTTATATAGCACATTATAATACTAGAGCTAGCATATAGGAATATTAAGCTACTAGTTTATAAGGCAGACATATATAGAGGACAAAAAGAGGATAAATGGCAAGTTTTGAAGATTGTTAGTTATAAGGACGTTAATAATAAAACATAGTATAAAGTAAAGTAGATAGGCTATAAAAAGACTACCTAGGAACCACTAGACAACTTAAAGAACGCTATAAGAAAGGTATAGGAGTATTAGAAGAGAATAGGTTAGGTAGCAGTAACAAAAAAGAATTGCTAAAGAATAAATTACCTAAGGGGGACTTAAGAGGAGCACCTGCCGAGGTATTTAGAGTTTTTTTCCTCGCTATAGGAAGAACTTCTGTTCTTTTATTACCAAGTTCCTAAAGGCCTTATTCTATAAGTTTCTACTCCTTAAAACGCACTTTCTTATAAACCTTCTTAAGATAAGTTAAATAAGTAAACGCAGCTTACTAAGTCTTAAAGGAGCGACGCTAAGCCTCTAGGGTATAAGCGGTCTCCTTAGAAGAGTAGTAGAGTTTGGCACAAGCGGCGGCCAACTTAGACTTAAGCTTTGTAGCGGTAGATTAAACCTAGGACCCTAGCAGCAATTAATAAGGGTACTTAAAAACTGTTAAGAGTAATAGGACGCGTATACTTAGCGTTAGAAACAGAACGGACGTTATAAAATAACTAAATATTCGCTTTAGTACACTCTAAACAGAAAGAGGGTTACCTAGATAAGGGATTTGCCAACATAACACAAACTAACCCTTCTTTCGCATAATAAGAACATGGAGATGGTATTACTTTACTAAGTAACAGTATAGCAGTAATAGTGCGAGCCTAACGCTATGCTTATAAGGAAGAAGGAGCTTTAGGTATAATAAGTAACAATATTAACCAAATTAATTAAATGGATATTACACCTCTAGTGGACAACTTAGAGATATTAAAAATCTTTAAAGACGAAGATAAAGAAGAGGAAGATAGTATTATAGATGCTTTAAGTACAATATTATAACTACTTGGAGAGGAGTTAGAAGAAGCTAGTTGGTTAATAGGAGTACGGTCTAGAATGGATCCTATAGAACCATATAACAAGAAATAGTAGGTAATTTATATAATATTATACGCGGTATACGCGGTATATAAAGGGAACGTCTATGTATAACATGTACCTTACGTACCTTACGTACAAGGAGAGTTTCTTAAGAGTATGGATGTGTATTTAAAGGACCACAGTCCCTACCTAGATAGTCCTTTCTTTATAGTAAATCTCAGAATACAATTAGAGTTAATCTGTTAGGCAACTACTCTACACTAGTTGTTATTTATTACTGTTATATTATTGACTTTATTTAATATCTACATATCTAGCCTAATAACAAGTCCACCGTAGTTCCTGATATAAGGCTTTATTACATTAACAATAAACCTAAAATACTTTATACGTTTTATTCTAAATATGTATTTTTTAATATTAACTTATAGGCCTATATTTTGCAGTCTCCTTTAGAACCTTCTTAATATATACTTAGTGCTTAAGTTTATTATCTAAGTATATAAGAATGTTATTTAGGTATGCTATATAAAATTTATTAAGGTAATTAAAAAGAATATTATTTATATACCATTAATAAGTAGCTGGCCTATTAATTAGTCTAAAAGGGAGGACTTTATATTTATAAAACCCGTAATAGGTACGGAATGTTATTAGATCTTCTAATATAGGGTCCATTCTAATTTAGTAAAAAGCTTAGCGGATATTAAGCTTAGTAAAGATTTTAGCTTAGCTTAAATATATAAGGGTTTTATTAATTAAAGGGAGAGGGTGCTAATCCTTCTAAATAATAGTATTTAGCTTTTAATAGTTAATACAGAAACGGAAGCTTTTATTAGTTTTCTTTATAAATAAAATAGGGGAAGTAAAGGAAGCCTAGCTTAGATTAATAAACCCTTTATAAATGTTGTTAATTAGGTACTACTTTATTGCCTTTAGTTTTTCTATAGTTTGCTAGTAAAGAGGGCTATAGCCTAAGGAGTTATTGGCCTCTAACTAAATCTTATAATTATAGGTTTAGTAGGGGGGCAGTATATCTAAAGCTACTTTTAGGAACGCGTCTTTATAGTTTAAGAGGTAAGTAGGAAGGAGGCGCTTAACTAGTTTTTTATTAGTTTTCTCTACTAGCCCTTTTTCTCTCTTAGCAATAATCTAGTTAATTTTATATAAGCTAGTAGTAAAGACTTTGTTATTCTTCTAATATATATTAAAATGGAAACCTATAGTACTAATTGCCGCAATATCTACTATAGGGGTGTTATATAATAGTAAGGTTATCTATAGCCTTAGGGGCTTCTAAGGTATTAGCGTTATCCTTACTCCTTTTAGCTCTTGTTATATCTTCTAAAGGTTATCCTTTATATCCTATTAATACGTCCTCTTCTATATAGGCTAGATCTCTATAACTTGGAAGTTATCTATATTACTATCTATTCCACTTCTATAAGTAGATTCCTCCGCGACTATAGTGCTTTAGGTAAGTATCCTTATTAGTATAGAGTTCTTACTGGCTTTATAGCGAGCATCCTCCTAGGTAAAGGCCAGGTTGCGATCTTTAATATCCTATTAATAAATAGGGTTAGCCTTCTCGGCTAGTATTTTATAGTTAGTTTAAATTTCTCTAATAAAGGAGGGTAGTTTTTGTCTATTCTCTAGCCAGATAAATTGTCTTTATTATATATTTAGCTAAATATTAAAGTAGGACATCTATTTTTGGCTAAGAATTATATTATAGGACCCTAGGTCTAGAATGCAAAAGGGGATACTATACTAGCGTTATCTATTAATAGAGATATATAGCTTTAAGATATAGGTAACTGGCTTACTAGCTTAGCTATTATAGCCTTTTACTTAAATAGGCTTCTTTAGTTAGATAGTATTTATATTTAAGAACTTAGCAACGTTATTTATATAAGTAGTATTTATAAAGGTAAAGCTATTTACTTTAGTGTTAATAAGGGCAGCGGTATTAACTTTATATATATTTTAAGATACTATATATATAATAGTGCTAGAGCGCGTCACCTACTACATTGCCGTTTCTAGGGCAATTTGCCGTATTTCTAGGCAATCTGCTAAATTCTACCATATTCTACTAGCACTACTTATAGAGTTAACTAATTAGGATTCTCCAGCCCGGTATAGAAAATCGCTATTAGCTCGCTTGCTACTAGCGCCTTAGTGACCCCTTATACCTTATTAGTCTTTAGTAGTCTTTATTACAGACGCTTTAAGTACAATATTACAACTACTTAGAGAAGAGTCGGAGGAAGCTAGTTGGTTAATATAGGCACAGTCCAGAATGGAACCGGTGGAACTATATAACAAGGAATAGTAACCGAGGTCACGTAGTGTTAAACGTATTAACTATGTTAAACAGAAGGGACGTTACGTTTAATATAGACAACACGTACCTTACGTACAAGAGAGGGTTTCTTAGGAGTACGGTTATATATTTAAAGGACCTTAGTCCCTACCGTAGATAGTTCTCTCCTTATAGTAAATCTTAGAATATAATTAGAGTTAATCTATTAGGCAACCACTCCACTAGTTATTATTATATTGTTAATTTGTTCTTACCTATATACCTAGCCTAATAATAGGACCTACCGTAGTTTTTACTACTAGGTTCCGTTACACATTCACTACTAAGGTTATGGTATTAAACAAGATTGAACAACATGCCACCTAAAGCACTAGTTATAATGGCGTTAACGGCAGCCATAACCTTAGGACCAGGAGACACTAGTATAGCAGATACGGATTCTTAAGTGGTTATATAAGGTTAGTTATAAGAAATGGTTAATTACTTACAAGATAATAATAGAATACTTAAAGAGCGCATTAATAGAATTAGAGCAGCAAAAATAAAACTACCTTTAATTAAACGGTTCTTAGGAGAAAAGTTAAAGCTTAAGGGATTTCTTACGCAGATGCACTTTAAGGTAATATAGGAAGAAGCGAAGTTAGTAATATCGTTGGATTAAGTAGCCTATATAGGGTTGTTCCTAATAGGAGGGGCACTTAAGTGGTTTAAACCGTATCTTATGGAAATATAGGCTAATAGTAGGACAACTACTAACCAAGACGTAAGGTATATATTTGCCAGTTAAAATGGGTTTGCAGAGCAACTAACATAGATATTTAGAGACCTAGAGGCTATAACTACGGCGGAATAAAAGCTTTAGAACTTAGCACAACGCACTTTAGTAATTAAGTATACAACATAGTTTTAAACACTAGCCATATAGGTCGAGTGGAACAATAGGGCGCTTATAGTATAGTATAAATAGGGACTTAAGGCTAAAGTCTAAGACGTAATTATCCTAATAGAAGATGCGGATACTCTAAGAGAGTTAATAGACCAGTTAATAAAGATTAATAACAGGATCTATTAAAGGGAACAAGCTAAGAGAGGGTAAGACAGAGTTCCATAGTTGTATAAGGCGTAGAGTACGCAATAATAGATACAGAGTTAAAAACTATAGAATGGCGCAGAGCTAATAGACCTAAGCAGTACTAAAGAAACCTAAAGATAGGGAAAGAAACTATAGAAACCTAGAGGTTAAAAATTAAGTAATTAAAGGACCTAGAAGCAGAGGCCAAACCAGGGATCTTAGTAGTAGAAAATATTTAGGCGGACTCCTTAGTAAGAAAAATGGTTTAAAGATAGAGCTTGCATAAATTACGGAAAATAAGGTTATTTTGCTAGAGACTATAGAGGTGGTTAGAGTAACTATATAGTAAAAGGAACCAGGCTAGCAGACGGCACGTATATATAGAGGAATAATAGTGCACTGCAAGGAATAAAAGAGTGTTTAATTAACAGTTTTACGTATTATTACAACAACGCATGCCGAATTTATAAGGACGCTAAGTACGGCATAAGCTATTAGCTATAGGAGCTATTATTACCTAAGTTTAAGGGAACTAACGAACCAGCTTATAGATTGGATATTAAAGACAATAAATTTAACACAGGCAAAGCATTTACCAACAATAAGGCAATAAAGGCAGCTTACTAGGAGTATACAGACCTTAGAGAAGTTAAAACAGAAGCAGAGACTAAGACTATTACAGAACAGGGTTCAGTAATGGAAGCCATAACACTATTAGATACGATTTCCATCGCTTTATAAGATAATAGGAGCAACGTTTAAAAGAAACTAAGTAAGTAGATAACTGCTAGTGCTAGCTTATTACTTAATAAAGGCAAAAGGCCACAGGCTTAAGATTCTTAAGAAGAGATAAGAGAAGCTTAAGATTCTTAGGACGAGATAAGACATACCTAAGAACCCACAACAGACGAAAACCAATGGGAAAGGGTAGCTACTTAGTTTATAAATAAACGAATAAGTATAGGACGCAAGTTCAAGAACTACAAGTTTAGGGAATAAATAAGAACGTTAGCAATCCTAGGTAAATATAGTATTTAGCCTAAAGATTAAATAGTTAATACTAGGATTAAAAAGTAAGACAACTATAAAGATCTAGCTGCAAGACGCAGAAAATAAGAAACTATGGATAAGTTTAAAACAAGAATTATTATATAGCAAGAGTAAAAGCTAGATAAAAGGTTAGCTATGCTAGGTCATATAAGGGACAGAGCACCCATATAAAGAATTACTAATAGGCCAAGTATAGGGACACCTAGGGCAAAGTGGTTAGACAAACTGGAATAAGAAGAGGATTTAGATATTCCAACCAGGTTTAAAGAAAGACATACCAAAGGATATCACAATATAGCGATAATAAGGTACTTTCTAACAGATAGACCATATATACTAAACCAGTTATACGGAAAGTGGTATAGGCAACAACACAACGACAAATAGGCAGATTTTTATATATAGCTAGACAAAAAAGTTGTCTAAGACTAACCCATTATGGAGAAACGCATGAGTTATATTAAAGGAGTATTAATTATAATATTAAGGAACCTAGAAGAAGGATCTAGGGACTAGAGAAGCAAGCAATAAATCTTAGTACCCATAATAAAGATACCAGTAGTTAGGATAACTAGGTATAGGTTTAAATTTAAAGATAAAGACAAACTAAGAGTTAACCTAAAACATATAGCGCATTATATACTATTGTGGATAGCTTATATAGATAACACGTGCAATATATATAGAGTACTAAAAGATAAGAACCGGAAGTACCTAGTAAGGATATATTAGGCACCTAAGGAAAGACGGTTTAGGAATACTAAGTATATATATAAATGGCACCTAGTAGAAGTATAAGGCTAAGGGAACTTAACACTTTAACTAGGAAGATTCCTTATGGAAGAATGCCTAGACGGATAATAGTGGTGGGAGTGCCTAGAAAATACTTATCCATAGTATATAGAGGAAAAGAAATGAACTAAGTATTAGCTAAAGTTGGATTAAGTATAACTAGGATCTAGCAGCTAATAGTTAGGAAAAGGGGAGGCGTATAGGACTAGAGGGAACTAGTGTTAGAACCTTAGACCCTTAAAGGAATTTAAGAATAATACCTAAATTTAAGAGCTAAGTGGTAAGATCAGCAGTTCAAAGTATTAGTAGATAGTAGAGTAACTAGGAACTATATATTATTAAAGGCAGTAGAAAGAATAGGGTTACTATATAGATAGAAGGAACACCCATATCCACTTACAACAATTTTAGGAGATTAGATAGCCTATAGAGGAGGCGTTATTAATCTCAAAACAGAACCTATTTAGATAACTATTAAAGGAAGACTAGTAAAAATATCTTTTAATATCCTACCATTAGGATAGGATAAGGCGATACTAGAAATACCTTAGTTACAGAAGTACAATCCAAAGATAGATTAGGTTATAGGTTAGGTCAATATTAAGAATACGCGACAGCATAAAGTGCGACAGTAAACCAAGTTAGTATAGTACCAAGTTAGAGCGATATACAAAGAGACTAAGTAAGGCTTAAGTTATATACCAAAGAGATACCATAAGTATAGTAAAAAGGTATAGTTACTAGAAAGTGAAAAGCTGTTAAAGTATATAGCATAGGACTATAAAATAGAATTAGAAGAAGGAATAAGTCTAAAGTTCTTTCCAATTTATAAGCTTACTAAAACGGAGTTAGTAGCGCTTAAGGAGTTTATCTAGGAGAACCTACACAAGGGATATATTAGACCGTTATAGTTATTAGCAGAATATCTAGTACTATTTATCCCAAAGAAAAACGGAAAACTTAGGATGTATATAGACTATAGACAGTTAAACAGCATTACTAGAAAGGATAGGTATTCTTTACCCTTAATTAGCAAAATCCAAGACAGGATAGGTAACGTAAAGATCTTTATAAAAATAGATCTAAGATAGGCATACTATTAGATTAGGATTAAGGAAGGCGACAAGTAGAAGGCAGCCTTTAGGTCAAAGGAAGGACTATATAAACTATTAGTTATACAATTCGGGCTTATAAACGCACTAGTAACGTTCCAGAAGTAAATTAATAGTGTATTAGGAGAACACCTAGATAAATTTATTATAGCATACCTTAACAACATCGTTATATACTTAGAGAGTAAGGAAGAACACAGAAAACACGTTAAGTGGGTCTTAAAGAGACTACAGAAAGAACAGATGCTAGTAGCAATTAAGAAATACAAGTTCTTTATAAGAAAAACCAATTTTATAGAATTTATTATTAAACTAGGGAAGATTAGCATAGACCTAAAGAAAATCAAAGCCATAATAAATTAGCAAGAACCAGAAAATATTATACAGTTAAGGTCGTTCTTAGGGTTTTGTAACTACTATAGGAGGTTTATAGCATAGTAGTTAAAAATCATTAAGCCGTTTATAAGGCTAATAAAGAAGAAGGAACTATGGATTTAGGGTAGTAAATAGAAGGAGCTGTTCCAGGAACTTAAAGAGTTGTTTACCTAAAAGTTAGTCCTCAAGATCTATTAACCAAAGTTAGAAACGGTTATTAAGATGGACGTATTAGACTTTGCACTAGGAGCATACTTACTATAAAGGCACAAGGACGCATAGCATCTAGTAGCATACTATAGTTAGAAAATGACACCACTAGAATTAAACTATGACATCTACAATAAGGAGTTGTTAGGTATAGTTATAGCACTTAAGAAATAGAGAGCATTCTTACAAGGCATAGAGAAACCGTTTATAGTTAAGATAGATTATAAGAACCTTACAGGATTCCTAACAACAAAGGAACTCAACCAAAGACAGGTCAGATGGGCGGAAATGCTTATAGAATACTATTTCGAAATTCAGCATACTAAGGGTACAGACAATGCACGAGCAGACGCTCTAAGCAGAAAAGCTAAACTTTAAAGTAATGAAAAGCTATTAGGAGCTTTATTGCGAAAGGATTAAGACAGATTAATTAGGTATAATTATCTAAGATTACAGCAACCAAGGAAAGTTAGATCCATAAGTTACTAGAGAGTAATTAGACATAGAAGATCTAAAAAGCATAGGTAGAGGATCTAGACTTAGAGCAATATAAAAATAGAGAAGCAACGTATATACCTAAGTCTATTACAGAAGAATTTGTTAAGGAATTCTATAAGGGAATAACACAAGGACACAACAGAGCTATAGGCTTAGTGTTAAGACTTTGAAAAGAGTATATTATTTAAGGAATCTAGAGACTAGTAAAACAAGTTATAAAAAAGTATCTAGATTACTAAAAGAATAAACCAACAAGGTATAAGCCGTATAGAGGGCTATAACCTATCGAAATACCAGGAAGACTATAGGAGGTTATATTATAGGACTTTATTATTAAATTACCAAAGTTAAAAGATCCTATCACCGGACAAGATTATAACGCGATTTTAGTAATAGTAGATAATCTAACAAAGTAGGGATACTTTATAGCGTGCACCAAAGAGATATCAGTAAAGAATGTCGCTAGAATCTATATAAAGGAAGTATTTGCAAGATATAGAGCACTAGATAAGATTATATCAGATAGAGATCCAAGATTTATAGTAGCATTTTAGAAAGTATTTCTAGCAGAATAAGGGGTTCGCGTAGTAATATCTACAGCGTATTATCCGCAGATGGATAGATAAACGGAAAGACTAAACCAGACACTAGAACAGTATCTAAGGCATTATATTAATCACGCATAGAATAATTAGGTATCGTTATTACCAGTTATATAGTTTGTATACAATACAACACTATAAGAAGGAATGGGGACATTACTATTTAAGGTAAATTACGGGTACGAACCAAGAACATCGTTATTACCACGTTAAGCAAAGAAGATAAGTAGCACAGCTAAACAAAGAATAGAGACGTTAATAAATCTTTATATAGACCTTATAGAAATAGCTAAACTAGTACAAAAACGAATAAAAAGGTACTACGATGCTAAGAGATCTAAGGGACCAGATCTTAAGGAGGGAGATAAAGTATGGCTACTATACAAAAATTTTAAGAGTTAATAACTAAGTAAGAAGTTGGATTACGTTAGACTAGGACCTTTTAAAATTAAGTAAAGAATTTTATTAGTTACATATAAGTTAAACCTACTAGCCAAAATAAAGATCTACCCTATATAATATATCGCAATGCTAGAACCAGCATGTGGAGATATTAAGCCACCAGTCTATAAGGCAGATATGTATAGAGGACAAAAAGAAGACAAATAGCAAGTTTTAAAGATTATTAGTCACAAGGACGTAGATGACGAAATATAGTATAAAGTAAGGTAGATAGGCTATAGTAAGACTACCTAGAAACCACTAAGCAACCTAAGGAACGCTATAGGAAAGGTAAGGGAGTACTAGAAGAAAGTAGGTTAGGCAGCATTAACAAGGAAAGATCGCCAAAAAACGAGTTACCTAAGGGGGACCTAAGAGGAGCAATTGCTAAGCTACTTAAAGTTGTTTCCCTTATAGGAGGAGAGCTAGTCCTTTTGTTACCTAGCTTAGATAGACCCTATTAAACAAGTTTCCACTCCTTAAAATAAACCTTCTTGCGAACACGTTTAAGACGTTAAAAACAAGCATAAGCCAGACGTTAGACTTTAAGGACGCGTGCGGACTCTTCTAAGGCACATTAAACCACAAGTAGCGTAGAGGCCAGCTTACTATCTAGTTTTATAACGGTAGATTAAACACGAGACCCTATAGCAAGTTACTTAGGGAACTCGAAGACTGTTAAGAATTATAGGACGCATACACTTAGCGTTAGAAACAGAGCGAACGTCGCAGAACGATTAAATGTTTACTTTAGTACATTTGGAACAGGAGGAGGGTTATTAAGATAAAGGGCTTGCTAGCGCAACGTATACTAACCCCTCTTTCGCACACCTAGAGCAAGGAATCGCCATTACTTTACTAAGTAATAGTATTAAAGAGATAGTACGCAGGCGGCGCTCCACCCAAGAAAAAGAAGAAGATGCTTTAGGTATAATAAGTAACGATATTAACCAGACTAATTAGATGGACATTACACCTCTAGTAAACAACTTGGAGATATTAGGAATCTTTAAGGACAAAGGTAAAAAGGAGGGAGATAATATTACGGACGCTTTAAGTACAATATTACGACTACTTAGAGAAGAGTTAGAGGAAGCTAGTTGGTTAATATAGGTACGGTCTAGAATAAAACCGGTGGAACTATATAATAAGGAATAGTAACCGAAGTCACGTAGTGTTAAACGTATTGACTATATTAAATAGAAGGGATGTTACGTTTAATACAGACAATACGTACCTTACGTACAAGAGAGGGTTTCTTAGGAGTACGGTTATGTATTTAAAGGACCTTAGTCCCTACCATAGATAGTTCTCTCCTTGTAGTAAATCTTAAAATATAATTAGAGTTAATCTATTAGGTAACCACTCCACCAGTTGTTATTACATTATTGATTTGTTCTTACCTACATACCTAGCCTAATAATAGGACCTACCGTAGTTCCTACTACTAGGTTCTATTATAGTCTTCTTCTCCTTCTTCTTCTTAGCTTAGTATTTTTGTATAGTAGTAATCTATAAGCTTTAGTTTAGAAGTATTTATATAAGCCCGTTATATTATACTAAGCTCCCCCTATATTACCTAGGAAGGCCTTAATAATATCCCACCCTAAAAAAAAACCTTTATCTACAACAACGCGTTAATACGTTATACTTAGACAGCAAAAAAACTTACACTATTACGCCTAAGAAGGCCCTAATAATATCCTACTTTATAGGTTAGACTGTACTTAACCTACACCCCTAAAAGAACCCTAAAATTAAAACTAAATTATATAATCCTAAAAAACCTTAGAAAGCTAATAATAGCACCTAAAGTAAGCTTATTTAAAAGACTTACCTTTACCTAAGAGGAATATAAAATCCAGTTAGGATTAGAAATTAAAGATAATAATAACGTTATAGATATATACGGGCAGATTTATGCCCTTATAGCTAATTAGAAGGTTAGTTATCTTTAAGCCTAAAGTATATAAAAGACTTTAAAGGAGATCCTGGAAAGCCTTACTACCTTATAAAATAGCTCAGCCTCCCCTTTATAAAGCCTTAGTTAATCCATTTACTTAACTAAATATAATATGCTAGAGAGTACGGACATAATAATGAAATAATTAAAGTCCGTTAAGCTCCCTAACCCCCCACTATTATTAAATGGCATAGATCCAATTTTTAAGAACTAAAAAATCTAGGTATAAGAAAAGCTCTATATTAACCATAACTATTTTCCCTTTAAAGAAGCTAAAATGCTTTACCTCTTTAGTTAAGCTATTGGGGACGCCTAGTAATACCTCTAGGCTAAGTTTAAGAACAAATTACCTGTTTAGTTTATATTTGCTAATAAGATAATATAGTATCTAGCTGCTATTTATATTAATCTAAATAAAGTATACGATGCCTGTTATAACTATAATTGCCTAATAATAAAATTGGACCAATCTTTTACTAAGTTTTAGATTTAATTCTTACACCTAGTAGGTAAAGGCTAGGTTCTCCCTAAGAACTACTATTTAGACCTATATAATAAGCTAACGGTTTAACTATAAGAAAAGATCGCAATAGTCTTAGACAACCTACTAACCTACTAAAGACTTGCAGTTTAATGTTTATTACTAAATTTAGAACTAAAATAAATTAATACTTATTCTAATTAACTAAAGCGTCCCTATAGCAACTAGAACCTATTTATTATACTAATAGAAGCTAGCGTTGGAAGATAAACTATAAACGCCCCTATACTAAAAGCGGTTATAACTACCTACCTATAAGCCTCGCCTAACCCGCTATGCACTACACCTTTAACTAATACTTGTTGCAATACCCTAATTAACCCTGCTATGGTTATATGCTTTAATTGCGGAAAGAATAGCTATTTTATCTTGTCCTACCCAGAGCTAAAGGATATAGGTAATATTAAGGAGATAAAGGAAGAAGAAATGTCTAATAAGTTAGAAAAAAAAGAACCCTAGGGAAAGACTCCCCCCTAGGGTATCCTATTAATCTTAAAGAGATTAATTTAAGTTAGCTAATAGGTGGAAAATACTTTATGGTTCTATGTATATTATTTTAAAATGGATATAGAGTTAATATAACTGCCCTTATTAACACTAGAGTAAATAGCTTTGCCTTTATAAACACTGCTTATATAAATAATATTGCTAAGTTCTTAAATGTAAACGCCACCTAACCAGAGAAGCCTATTTAAGTAAAAGGCTATAATAGCTAAGCCGGTAAGCCGGTAACCCATATTTTAAAGCTATATATTGCTATTAATAGAGAGCGCTAATTTAGTATCCCCTTCTATATCCTAGACCTAGGGTTATATAATATAATCTTTAGCCAAAAATAGATGTTCTACTTTAATATTTAGCTAAATATTTAATAAAGATAGTTTGTCTAGCTAGAGAGTAGACTAAAGTTACCCTTCTTTATTAGAGAAACCCGCACTAACTGCAATATATTAGCCGTAAAGGCTAATTTTATTTACTAATAGGATGTTAAGAACTGTGACCTAGCCTTTGCCTAAGAAGATGCCCACTATAAGGCTGGTAGGAACTTTATACTAATAAGGATACTCCCCTAAAGAACTATAGTTAAGGAGGACTCTATTTATGGAAGCAGAATAGACGGTAATATAGACAACTCTTAAATTACGGAGATCTGGCTAATAGGGAAGAGGACGTACTAATAGGACATAGAGGATAACCTTTAAAAGATATAACAAGAGCTAAAAGGAGTAAAGATAATGCTAATATGCTAAAGGCCCCTAAGACTATAGACACCCCTACTATTACACAACCCCCCTATAGTAGATATCGCGGTAATTAGTGCTATAGATTTCTACTTTAATATATATTAAAAAAACAATAAGGTCTTTATAACTAGCTTATATAAAATTAACTAGATTATTAATAAAAAAGAAGAAGGGCTAGTAGAGGAAACTAATAAAGAGCTAGTTAAGTACCTTTTCCCTATATACCTCTTAGACCATAGAGACGCGTTTTTAAAAGTAGCCTTAGATATACTGCCCCACTACTAAACCTATAACTATAAGATTTAACTAGAGGCTGATAACTCTCTAGGCTATAGCCCCCTATACTAGCAAACTATAAAAAAACTAAAGGTAACTAAGTTAGGTACTTTTTACTTCCCCTATTCTATTTATAAAGAAACCTAACAAGGGCTTTTATTTCTATATTGACTATTAAAAACTACACGCTATTACTTGGAAAGATTGCTACCCCTTCCCTCTAATTAATAAAACCTTTATATGTCTAAGCCGAGCCAAAATCTTTACTAAGCTTAATGTCCGTTAAGCTTTCTACTAAATTAGGATAAACCCTATATTAGAAAATTTAATAACATTTTATACCTGCTACGGTTCTTATAAATATAAAGTCCTTCTTTTTAGACTAATAAATGGGCCAGCTATGTACTAATGGTATATAAATAATGTTTTTTTAAACTGCCTTAATAAATTCTATATAGTATACCTAAATAATATTCTTATATACTTAGATAATAAACTTAAGCACTAAGTTTATATTAAGAAGGTCCTAGAGAGGCTGCAGAATATAAGTCTATAAGTTAATATTAGAAAATATAAATTTGGAGTAAAATAAATAAAGTACCTTAGGTTTATTATTAGTATAGAAGGAATTAAAGCTAGCCTTAAGAAGGTTAAGGCAATCTATAACTAGAAACCCCCTTATACTATAAAAGGTATTTAGTCCTTTCTTAGTTTCTATGACTTTTACTATTAGTTTATCTATAACTATAGGATTATAGCTAAGCCTTTTATACGGCTGACTAGGAATAATATGCCTTTTATTTTTAATAATAATTATATAAAAGTCTTTAAGGGGTTAAAAGACTAACTTATTTCCTTCCTAATTCTCTATTACTATAACCTAGACCTTAAATTAATGCTAGAAATAGACGCCTCTAATAGAGTTGTGGTAGGGGTTCTCTTATAGTTATACCTAGATAGTAAGTGGTACCCTATTACGTTTTTCTTAAAGATAATGGCCCTAGTTAAGTATAATTACGAAGTATATAATAAGGAAATGCTAGCTATTATATAATTATTATTTTAGTAGTATATAGAGCTTAGAAGCACAGACTTTTAGATTAAAGTCTATACTAATTATAAAGCTCTTAAGTATTTTATAACAATAAAGCAGCTTATTAGTTAATAGGCTAGGTAGGCTAAAATACTCTCCTAATTCTTCTTTACGATTATATACCGCCTTAGTAAGTAAAATTTTAAAGTTAATGCCTTTACCCAAAGTGAATAAGATATGGAACTATAGGATAAGTTAAAGGCTTAGTACTGGACACGTGCCCTTTTTTATCCTAAATAGCTTAACCTATATATCCTTAAAAAATTAAGCTCTAAATAAAACAAGCCAGCGCCTATAGAAGGAGAGATCTTAAATAAACTAATAGGACTAATTAACCGCATCCTAATTGCGAACCGTATAGCTAAATCCCTAAAAGCCCTCTATAACTAAGCTATAAAAGGTAACCCTAATTTAGAAATAAAAGATGGACTGCTCTTATATTAAGAACGGCTTATAGTTTTAGATATTAATAACCTATAAATAGAGCTGATCTATAAAGCCTACTATTAAGTCTTTATGGCGTACCCTAGTTAAAACAAGACCTATTAACTACTAGCGCCTTACTACTACTAATAAGGACTTCTATCTAATATAGAACAATTTATTAGGAATTATTATGCTTATAAACGGGTAGATGCCCCTAGGGATTAAACCCTTAGATAGTTATAACTACCGCCAGTTTCTAAATACCCTTAGCAGTATATTATAATGGGCTTTGAATTATTCCTAAAGGACAAATATGGCTATAATATAGCCTTCATGGTAGTTAACTAACTAAGTAAGTAAGCTATTTCCCTCTCCTACTTTAAGACTATAACTATAAAAGATATAGCCCGCATATATATTAACAATATTTACCAGATCTATGGCGCTTCTAAGTTAATTATCTCTAACTATAGACCCTAATTTATATTAAACTTCTAGGATAAATTCTGCTGTATCCTTAGGATTAAAATTAAGCTCTCTATTGTATTTTACCCTTAGACTAACGGCTAAACCAAGATTATAAACTAATACCTTAACTAGCGACTTCGCCCCTTTGTTAATTACTACTAGGACAACTAGTTAGAACCACTGCCTATAATAGACTATATATAGCCTACACTTCTTTATGATAGTATAGGAATATCGCTATTTAAGTTACTCTATAGATATAAGCCACAAATATCCTTTAATTGGGATAGACCTATAGGACCTATAACGGCCCGCGAACGCCTTAGCTATAAAGAGGCCTAGATATTTGCTAAGAAAATATATAGAGCTTAGGAGGCTGCCCAAGCAATTATAAAAAGGCATAAGAGAAGAAAGAAGCTAATGTAAACTAATATTGTTATAAGGTAGACTTCTATATAGGAAATAAGGTATAGGTGTTAATAAAGAACTAGAAGACCTAGAGGCCGAGCTATAAGCTAGACTACTAAATAGCTGGCCCCTATAAGATCCCTAAAAAGATAGGGTACTCTTTTAAGGTTAAGTTACCAGAGTTAATAAAGATCTACCCTATTTTCTCTTTAAACCAACTATGGAAGGCCGTGGATAACCTATTACCTAGATAGTATAACAACCCCCTACCGCTAATTTAGATTATAAAGGACAAAGAATAGAAAGTTAAAGAGATTTTAGTAGTTAAGAAGGACCGTAGTATCTTAAAATACTGTGCGAGCTAGGTAGGTTATAATAAAGACCTAGAATAGTACCCCGTATCTAATTTTAAGCACTCTCCCTATAAGTTATAAGATTTCCACCTAGCCTACCTAGACCTCCCTGGACTACTATATAAATTAGACAGCTAGATTAAATGCTAGAAAGAGGGGTTAGATAACTATAATAATTTAAACGATAATAAAAAACTTGGATAAAGCCTAAGGGTAGGCTTTTTTAGGAGGGGGGGGGGGGTAATATAACGGTGCTAGAGCGCGTTACCTGCTATATTGCCGTTTATAGGGCAATTTGCCGCATTTTTAGGCAATCTACTAGATTCTGCTATATTCTGCTAGCACTACTTATAGAGCTAACTAATTAGGATTTTCCATGCCTAATATAGAAAATCGCTATTAGCTTGCTTGCCACTAGCGCCTTAGCGACCCCTTATACCTTATTAGTCTCCAATAATCTTCTTCTTCTTTTTCTCCTTAGCTTAGTATTTTTATATAGTAGCAATCTATAAGCTTTAGTTTAGCGGCATTTATATAAGCCTGTTACAATATATAGAAATATAAAGTGTTTTCTACTTATTAGCTAACTTAGATTAATCTCCTTAAGATTAATAGAATACCCTAAGGCGGAGTCTTTCCCTAGGGTCCTTCTTTTCTTAACTTATTAGATATTTCTTCTTCCTTTATTTCCTTAATATTACCTATATCCTTTAGCTCTAGGTAGGATAAGATATAGTAACTATCCTTTTTACAATTAAAGTATATAACTATAGTAGGGTTAATTAGGATATTGTAATAAGCATTAGCTAAAGGTCTAGTATATAGTGGGTTAAGCAAGGCTTATAGGTAGGTAGTTATAACTGCTTTTGGTATAAGGGCGGTTATAGTTTATCTTCTAACACTAGCTCCTACTAGTATAATAGATAAGTTCCGGTTACTATAGGGCCGCTTTAGTTAATTAGAACGGGCATTAATTTGTTTTAATTCTAAGTTTAGTAACAAATATTAGGTAGTAAGTCTTTAATAGGTTAATAGGTCGTCTAAGGCTACCGCAATCTTCTCTTATAGTTAGACTGTTAGCTTGTTATATAGGTTTAGACAGTAGTTCTTAAGGGGAACCTGGCCTTCCTCTGCTAGGTATAAGAATTAAGTTTAAAACTTAGCAAAGGAGTAGAATAGTTTTATTATTAGGCGGTTATACTTATATTTAGCATCCTGTACTTTATTTAGATATATATAAATAGCAGCTAGGTACTATAGCATCTTATCAATAGATATAAATTAAACAAGGGATTTATCTTTAAATTTGGCTTAAAGGTGCCACTGTATATTTCCTATAGTTTGTCTAAAGATATAGAGTATCTTAGCTTCTTTAGAAATAAAGTAGTCTTAATTAACGCGGAGTTTTCTTTATACCTAGATTCTCCAGTTCTTAAAGGTTAGGGTATTATATTTAGTTAAGTAAATAGGTTAACTAAGGCTTTATAAAGGGGAGGCTGGGCTATTTTATAAGGCAGTAAGGCTTTTTAGGATCTCCTTTAGAGTCTTTTATATACTTTAGGCTTAAAAATAATTAACCTTCTAATTAGCTGCAAGGGTATAAATCTACTTATATATATCTATAACGTTGTTATTATCTTTAATTTTTAATCCTAGCTAGATCTTGTGTTCCTCTTAGGTAGAAGTAGGTCTTTTAGAGGAGCTTGCTTTAGGTGCTATTATTAGCTTTCTAAGGATTATTAGAATTATATAACTTATTTTTAATTCTAGGGTTCTTTTAGGGGTGCAGGTTAAGTATAGTCTGGCCTATAAAAATAGGATATTATTAGGGCCTTCCCAGGCGTGGTAGTATAAATTTTTTAGTGTTTAAGTATAATACATTAACGCGTCATTGTAGATAAAGGTCTTTTTTTAGGGTAGGATATTATAGAGGCCTTCCTAGGCTATATAGGGAGAGCTTAGTATAATATAATGGGCTTATATAAATACTTCTAAACTAAAGCTTATAGATTACTACTATATAAGAATACTAAGCTAAGGAGAAGAAGGAGAAGAAGGTTGTTAGAAACTAATAAGATATAAAGGGCCGCTAAGGCGCTAGTGGTAAGTAAGCTAATGGCGATTTTCTATACCAGGCATAGAAAATTCTAGTTGGTTAGCTCTATAAGTAGTGCTAGCAGAATATGGCAGAATTTAGCAGATTGCCTAGAAAAGTGGCAAATATAGCAGGTAACATACTCTAGCACCATCACAACTAATATAAAGGAGCTAAATAAGCTGGCTAAGAAAATAGCCAATTTATAGAGTATTATTAATTTAATAAAGCCCTCCCGTTACCCCATTAGTAAAAAGTATAAGTTATATAGTAAATATATACGCTGAATAAATCTTAACGCTCTAGTTAAGAAGTTACTACCTAATATTAGCAGTACTACTTAATAGTATTTTAACCGCTAAATCGCTATAGTTAAGAACTAATTGTAATGGAACTAACCCAGTTATAGTAGGAATGTCTTAATAAAATACTTAATAGATAAATTCTAACGCATTAACCAAATTCTACTAAATTCTACTAGCTTAATTAACTTCTACCAAGTTCTGCCAGATTAATTAAATTTTACTAAAGTCCGTTAAAGAACGTATGTGTATATACGCACGTAGTAACTACTTATTAGATAGTGCATATAGAGCAGTTTATTAATAAAATGGGTTAATTAATTAATGATCTTGACTTGATCGTTAATTGACCTTGTCTTAAGCCCCTAGAACTTTAAGCTACGAAGAGACTTTATAGTATATAGGCTCCGAGCACGTAATTTATATACGTAACCTACGTCTTTAGAGAATATTGATTATCTAATATACCCCCTTAGCTTTAAGCTCTTTAAGGTCAAAGCTAACCATCTTCTTATATCCGTTAATGAGTTAATTAAACCATAATCTTATCTAAATACTTCCATCTTACTTTAATATTATCCCTTAGGTCCTTTAGTTACTTCTCCTTAGCTAGCCGTTCCTTAATATCTACTATTCTAATATATTAACAAAGCTTTAAAACCTTTGCTTAGGTAGGGCCTTTATAAATCTATTAGTAATTATCTCCTTTATTTATATCTATTAAAATAGTACTTATCTTATTACGTATTCCTAACGTAGCCAATATTAATAAATATTAACGTATTGGAGCTTTGTAATTAGCTTTACCATATCTTCTATAATTAGTTAAAGTATCTAGGTATTATCGCATTTAATAATTAAGGGCTCGTTTAGCCTTAACGTTATTGCTTTAAACAGCCTACTAATAAAGATAGCTTTCTTTACTATCTATAATAGGGCTAATAACTTAGCTTCTATGTTTAACGTTGTAACTATACCCTACTTATTTGCTCTTTAGGCAATTAGTCCCCTAAATAGCTTTATAATATATCCTTATAAACTCTTTCTATTAACGAAGTTATCCGTAAATAATGCATTACTAGTACAGATAAATAATTATACTTTACTTCTACCGTCTCTTCTATTATCTTATCCTTTATTACATATTCCTTTATTCCTCCCTTTACTGTTTATTCTTTCCTTATCTCCTTTATAATAGATTACTCTACTCCTTATGCTATATAGGTACTAGATTACTTTATCTACCACTTAATAGTGCTCTTAGCTTAAGTTTTAATTAAACCTTACTAGCTGTAATACTATAAAAGCAATATCTGGACGCGTTATAGTAGCTATATAGAGAACTAAACCTATTTTTCTCTAATATAGTATTATAGAAGCTAGTAGGGATATTAGATAGACCAATAGGTCTATATTAGGGGACGGACGCATTAAATAGATTAATTGGTAATTAGTAGGGAGGAGTTCTAATTCTGCCATAGGAGTATCTAAAAGACGCCCTTTAAGATCTATCTTATACTAGTTAGCTATCTTCTTAATATAGACTTCCTAAGATAGCTATAGGAGTCTCTAGCTATAATTATATAGTATATAGATTCCTAGGAACTATTTTAGCTCGCTAAGGGTACTTATCTAGTATTTCTTACTTAGCTCCTTAATTACTTCTTAAGCTTTCTTCTTATCTGTCTTTTAGTAGCAGAAGATAATATTATTAACGTAAAAGAAGACAACTATTCTACCTTTTAGCATAAAATACGGCTCCTAGGGTACCTCTTTAAAACCAATTCTATTAGCAAGCTCGTGAGATTCTTTTGCCATAATAGTAGTAATTATTATAGTCCGTAAAGGGCTTTTCTTAAGCGTAGTACTTTATCTTTCTTTCTGTTATTAAATCCTAGCGGTAGCTTTATATAGACAACTTTATTAAAATCGTAATAAACTAATGCATTAACTATATCTATCTATATCATCTTTAGGTTAAATTTTACGGTAATCGCCATTAGGGTTTAGAAGGTCGTACTTGCTAATATAGTAGCTCTTATAGGTAGGTCTCCTAGGGCCTATTAATTTTTATATACTACTAAGCGTACCTTATATTTCTAGAGGAATCCGTACTTATCCGTCTTATAGACGAATACCTATATTAAGCTAAGGATCTACTATCTCTTTATATGCTTCTTGTCTATTTCTTAAAATAACCTTATTTAATAATAGGATTAGAAGTGGGCTCGTTAAGCCTTTTAGAACCAATTTTAAAGAGGATATATATTAAGGTCCTTAATTAACTAAGGTAGAGAAGGTAAGTTCTTCCTATATAATTTAATATTATATATTTTACCTAATTTTAGCTTACTATTATTAAGTTGACTATTAAGGTTAAACTTCCTTCCTGCTAAGAAGGCGCTGTAATAGGCTAAAGTAATCCTTTTAGTAACAAAGTCTTTAAACTTATAATCACCGGCTTCCTTAAATAAGTCTTTAACCAAGTTATTAAACACCCCTTAAGTATTAAACGCATCTCCTACTTAATAAGCAACGTCTTAATTAGTATCTTAAACTAAAATTATAGGATAATTAACGTAAAGGGTATATAGAGATTCTTTATCTTTTTCTGTTAGAGGTAGTATATAATACGCATCTTTAAAAGCTCTTATAAGCTACTAATTTATTAAAGGCCCGAACTAGTTTATTATTAACATTATCGTCTTCCTCTTAAATTAATGGTTTAAATACTTCTTTATTATCTTCTAGAAGAACCTCATTCTTAATTAGGGTATTAGGGAGTTAGATCTTCTTAATTAGCGTATCTAATTTAGCGTATAGATCCTTTAAGATATCTATTCGCTTGCCATTAAAGAACATCTTTTTGTTAAAGATAATATCCCTAGTAGAGATAATAATACCCTTATATAGGATCTAGATCCTATAGATATGAGTAAAGTTATAGCTAATAAGGTAGCTAATATAGGCTTACAGATCTAGCTTATTTAGCCTTTTCTTCTTTAGCTGGGCATCTAATATTATCGCATACGCCCTATAGCCGTAGGTTTTTAGGTATACTAGTTATAGTTTTCTTAATCTCCTATTAGCTAGAAAGGTATAGAACCTCTTATATAGCAATTTCCATCTATACTTTCCCGTGGCGTTTAATCTTAAAGGTAAACTATACAGTTAACTATCTCATTCTATAGATTATATAGTAGTTTAGCAGCAATTCTTATTACTTATGCTCTCTTAATAATTACACCCCCTAAGTATTTGGCGGTACTATTTTAAGCTTAGGTATAAGGCGCTAAAGGCTTAAATATAATCCCTTAGGTCTATAGCTATTTAAGGATTCTCTTTCTCCCTAGCTTATTATCTAATCTAACAGTGTTAACTTTAAGGTTATACCTTAGACAAACCTATTAGATAAAATCTTTAAGCACTTATAGTGTCTCCTTTTCCTTACTATACATTATTATAAAGTACGGGAAGGATCTTCCTAAGAAGGTGTTATAGATAAGCATAACTTATATAAATCCGGTATATGCTTCCTTAAGGTTAATTTAGTTAATATAGAGGTTAAGATAAGGGTTATTAATATTCTGTTTTAATAGCCTTTATAAGATCTAATGCTTAATTTTAGCAAGACTATAATATTAACATTCCGTCGTCTTAGGGCCTTAAAGCTTAACTCTTAGGGCGTTAATAACTAAATAATAAAGGCTTATAGGTCCTAGATAACCTAGACACAGATACCATAGTTATATATTACCTTTCGCATCTAAATAAATATCTCTTAATAATACTCTGCGCTTCCGTTGGCGGCGTAGCAGTTGGCTTATATTAAATGCTAATAGACTTCCTAGTTAGACGTATTTAATAGTCTATTATCTGTAATATTCTTCCATTTAATATAGGATTATATTATCTCTTTTATTATCCTAGTAGTATCCTTATTTTAAAAGTAGACGGAATAATACTGTTGGTTTCACAAGGTGATATCACGTAGCTACGGTTCGTAGATAGTATGATGTTGTATATTCCTTATTTTCATGAGGAAGGGCGAGGAGCTTAAGGCTCCTCGCCACGCTAGTGCCGCGGCAACACGTGATTATACGTAATATATTCCCGACACTGGCAACTCTTCTTTTATGGATGCCATCTACATACAAATAACGCAATTAAGCGTAGTAAACATTAATCCTCCTTACCTACTATTGCTACTGCGAGACAAGTCCCGAAATGTCTTGAAACTAAAGTCTATAGAATGCTATCTTGTAAATGTACTAAGCTAAAGAGAAGAAGGAGAAGAAGAACTGTTTAGGGGTTATAGGTGGATATCTTTCAAGGGCCGCCAAGGAGCTAGTGGTAAGCGAGCCAATAGCGATTTTCCATGCCGGGCATGGAAAATCTTAATTGGTTGGTAGAACTTAGGGTTGGCAGAATTTAGTAGAAGTTAGGGTCGGCAGGCTAAAATTGTTAAATATGGCCTGAGAATTACATATGGAAAATAACCTTAAATTGCCACATCTTCTACTCCCTCTTAACCCAACCTTTAACTTATATATATAGAGTATTTATGTTAACAAACGTTTCTAGAGCCTTATTTGGGTTTATCTTTATTATTGCATCTACTGGGTTATCTTGGCCATTAATCTATTAAATCTTAAAGAGTTCTTAACGCTCATAGGACTATTAAAGTGCCATAATATCGATTATAAGGCGCTTCTTCTTTATGGTACCAAGCTTGACTAAACACTTATAAAGGGAATATGAGTTAGTGTACACAATTGTAGGGATAATAGGAAGTTTCAGTTAATCTATAATTATCTTAAGGGTAGTTCCAATTGTAATTGCTATGTTAACTCCGCTAACTATTCCATATATCTCTAACGCTAGAACGCTTTAAGTGACGCGCTTACTCTTAGTTAAGCTCTAATAGATAAGGTTGCCGTAGATTATAAAGTCATTCTCTCTAGTAGATTTGTTTATAATAATAATCTTATATCCTAGCTAGAAGCTAAAATCTTTATTATTTATAAACGATCTATTAATAAATATAAAGAGCTTAGCGGTGGGAAGATTAATAGGCATATAGAGTAGTCCCTAATGAAGATGGTTTATTTGCTAGGAAAGACGCTTATTTAGGGCAAGAATGTTATCCTTAGTTAGTTTCTAATGCTAAGCGGCAATAGAGAGATTAAAGGAAGCCTTAGGTTAATAGATAGAAGTAATATAAGCTCTATAAGCGCGTTACTCTATATATCCTTATTTTGGAAAATTAATATTAATAATGTTAATCTTTTTACCTTAACCCTTCTGGCGTAAAGTAATGGAATCCTTATTTAGGGAAAGGATGCATCTATTAAAGAGCAATGGTATTATTAAATTAAGCTTTTCTTTTGGCTTTGCTATTAGATTTGCCTTTACTAGTTTATCTTCTTTAAGAGCTAAGAATTAGTCGTCTCCTAAGATAATTATATTGTTAGTTTATATGCTAATAATTCTAAATGGAGTTCCCATAGTTATAATAAGGAAGCAGGGATTAAATATAGAAGTAGTTATTAAAAGCTTCTCTTTATAGTGATTGCTATAGGTAGCCTACTAATAAGTTCCTACCTCTGTAATTCTATATAATGGCTTAAGGATAACTATAATTGTATCTTTGGGATACTGGTGGCGAATTTGCTCTAGAAGGTATGCTAATATTAACCGCTAAAGGTGCGTCTCTAATTGGGTGTAGGCCTAAGTAATATCTTATAAATAAACCGCTATTCTATTCTTTATTAAGGAGGGAGCTAGCGCAATAATAACTCGCTAACTAGCTTATTGGATTATAGGAGATTGTATAAGAATTACCTCCTTACCATTATTATTATAATCTTGGATAATAAGCCTTAATTTCTTAAATAGGGCGTTAGTAGCTTTACCCTTAATCTTATTAACTATTCTTAACTTAAAGATGCGAACTCTATTAAACTTAGTAGGGTTATACTTCTTAAATTTAAAGACTTCTCTTATAATAAGACTATTAATCTCCTGCTTATTAGATGCTTAGAAAGGAGCTTCTAGAGTTATAATATGGCCTTCCTTTTAGAGCTGTTTTGCGAGTTTAAAGTTAGCCTTCTCTTTAGCTACTATAAAGGCCATTAACAACTCAACTCTATTTTTAATAGTAGTAATAAATTACTCTTCAAAATTAACAAGATATTGGTGATTTTATAATCCCTTTAGGCAGCCTCTACCGTGTTATAGTTGCGGCACATCTACTATAACTATATTAGAATTATAGTCGCCTTCTAGGGCACGTTAATCGTGGTTCTCCTTTAGGGCATCTTTTAGGGCATCCTATAAATGCTTAGAACTGTTATCTTTATAGTAAGGCTTAATAACAGTTAAATAGAATTAAGTGGATCTGTAAGGCATTTAAATAGTACAAGTTTAACCATTAATTGTAATAAGTTTATATGGGCCTAACCATCCTCTCTTTTTATGCTATATGCGTACCTTAGATTGGAGTGGTAGCTTAAGCGTAGTTAAGGTGTTTGGGCCATTTCTTATTCCTAATGCGTTATTAACCTAGCGCGTAGCGTAGAGATATTACACCTCCTTTATTGCCTTGCAAATAGCCTTAGCTTATTATATAATGGAGGGAGATGGTAGAGAATTATTAGTTATTTAAGGGTAGGCGCTAAAGACTAGTAATATAGGTACAAGCCCATTTAGGCTAGTGGAATTATTGACAGCCTTAATAGCTATCTATAAGATAAGCTCTTTGCTAGTACCCTTTAATTCTAAAAAAATAATCTTATATGTGTGGCGTAATGGCATATAATATCGCTCTACTTTTCTAATACTATTATGTGCCTTAACAGGGACTTCCTTAACCTTAATTGCTATTGCCTTTATCTGTTATTGAAACTCTATAGATAAGAAGTTCTTTCCTGTGTTATAAATAATTTAATTAAGGGGTCCTAGGTAGATATTAATCTAGTATAATTAAAGAGTATCCTATACGTTTTTAGCTGATATATCCTTTAAAAAACGTGTGGCTTAGAAGGAGGTTGAGAAGTTAATAACTTAGAGTACTGGTTTACCGCTAAGATACATAACGTTAATAATAATATAAAAGTTAAAGTTATAGTTATCTTTAAGGGTGAACTTAAATCGGCCAGGGGACTTCTAGTTTATTTAGTAGTAATAGCAGTACTTTATAAGATATTTAATTGCCTTAACCTTAACTTTATGACCTGCTTGTTAAAGAACCCTAAGCAATTAGTAAATGGATGGGTAGCTAAAACAATGGTGTAGTTGACGTAGCTCTAGCTTGGTTAAGTAGCTCTAAGCAACGCTCTTTTCTAGTTAATAAAGGAGCAACTAGGGGTAACCCTACTTGCGTATAATAGGTACCCAGTTATCTCCCTAAATAAGCATATTATTAAGGTTATTAAGGTTAATACCTAATTTGTCTATATCTCTAATGCAAAATAGAAACGGAGTATTCGCGGGAACAATGTGGAAAGTGATGTACCCTAAGGGGGTTTTAACCTTAATTATGCTAAAAAAGATTATAGTACCCTTGCTAAAGCAAATTGTATATTGGCCTGCTGTTAACTGGTTAATCTGAATAGAGCTATTAAGCTACTAAAGAGCTTGAACTTAAGGTTTTTCTGCTATAGATACTCCTGCGGCTCTAGTATCTGGTATAATACCATAGAAGATGTTTACTGAGTATTTGTTATTAAAGAAGAACGCGAAACTCTTCTTTGGCTTATTAAAGATATCTAACTTTGTAATAGTATAGAGTATAGATTGGTTATTAAGAACAGTAATAGTTTGTATACCATCTACCTTACTATACTTAGTGAAGTATTGGTTGGGAGAGTAGTCCTTAATTTCTATATCTATAAGGAGCTGTTCGGCCTTATTAACCTCATTCCTAAGATTTTCTACGCCTTTATATTAAACCAGGAAACTTTAGAAGTAGGCTGTAGTAACCTTATAATTTCTAACGTTTCTTGCACTCTGGCGGAACTTATTATATACCTCCTTTTGCTTATTAAGAGAGTGCCTAGTTAACCAGCAATTCGGCTTCTTATAAATATAGCACTTCTTCTAGCAATTACTTTAAAATGAACCTCCACAAGGACCTCTATAATTGCCTTATAGTCGACGTTAATTATACCCTCTGCTATATTCCCTACTATGGCCACCATATATACAGTCTGTCCAGTTCTGGTTATATTAGTCTGGAATACTAGTTTAGATAGGGTTTTCGGTATAGAACTGTTAAGATTCTTGTGTTTATATTATAGTACCTATAGTGGAGCGTAGTTTAGTATATACTCCTTTAAATATATCTGCAGGTTTGTATAGCGCCAAATTGCACTTAGAAACGCCACGGCAGGCTAAGATAACCTGGTCCCTTAGACTGTTCTTATTTTAGTAAGTTTTGGTAAGACCATATTGGATTTTCTAGAGTTTATTAAAGAGTAGTTAAAGGCATTCTAAATAAGTCTTTGTTATATTGGAAGCAATAACTCTCTAGAATATAGTCTCCCGCCATTTAGATATATAAAGTTGGCGATTTTTATTAGTCTTAAAGTGGGCTCTGGTAAGCTAAAGCATTATATTAAAGCTATAGTTTTTACCCGCAATGTGGTCGTAATAGAATGTTGCCGCCCGTCCCTTTAATATAACAGAGAAAGCGTAATGGAACTAGTGGTATTAAATTCTAACCTTATTGCAATAGTTATAAAAGACCTATAGTTTTGCTCTAAGTATGTTATACAGTTCTCCTCTAAACTTCTTCTCTTTATCTAAATATACCTTTATTAGATTTATAACTTCTCGTAGTAGAGGCTTACTGGTTGGCTAAAATAGAAGAGTTGGAGGCAGTAGAGGTGGAGGAAGAGCACCTTTAGGTGGGAGAGCGCCTCTAGGTGGGAGAGTACCTCTAGGTAGAAGATTAGTGTTCTAGGGGTTTTGTTCCGAATTAAAGTTGCCCTCTAAAGAATATAGGTTAGTTTTAGGTTTTTGTAGTTAACATATAATCTTAGCTTCCGTCTATACTGGTTCTTCTATACTAATAATAACGGCCTAAATATTACTGGTAATTGGATTACCGTTCTTAGTAATATATACCCTATTCCTATAGAGGAAGTCTTGGAAATCCTAAATAATATTAACATTACTAAGCGCCTAGGTGTTGGCGGTCCATCCTATAAAATCCTCCCTAAAATATTCCCATAGCTGTAAATCGGCGTAGTGTCTACTTTAGTAGAATAGAATATGGTGTAGAAGAAAGCTATTAACTTATTTTGTGGTATAAGTTGTTATATTAAAGGTAAATTCGTCCCAATCTTTATTAATAAGTTTCGCGTATATAGCTACCCCTAGTGGTAATGAGTCTCTCCAGTTGTTTAGAGTGATTGTAGCCATGTTTTTAAAGGAAGGGAAGTATTATTGGTGTAGGGATTGTCATTTGTCATTTGGTACGCGTTTAGATAAGAATCTGCAATTATAGGGCTTAGAACCAGTTCTGGCCTTAAATCGCGAAGACTTATAAAGCGTGTTATTCTACGTGATAGACGCAAGAATCTGTAATCTTGGAAAGGCTCAGGACCAGTTCTGGCCTTTAGATCCTTAGATTTATAGAAGAGTTCTATTTAAGGTTTAGGACCAGTTCTAACCTTAAAAGACAGCTTCCTTTAGCACAAGTAGCACTAGTACAGTGGCTTGTCTCTTCTTAATAGAATACCTAGCTGTTCTGTGGTATAACAGTAAAGTTAACCACTAATTAGTGTTGGTTTCACAAGGTGATATTACGTAGCTATGGTTTGTAGATAGTATGATGTTATATATTCCTTCTTTTTATGAGGAAGGGCAAGGAGCTTAAGGCTCCTCGCCACGCTAGTGCCGCGGTGACACGTGATTACACGTGATATATTCCCGACAAATACTAGATTTATATTAAAGTCCGTATAAAAGGTAACGTCTTTAAGACATAAGACTCCCTTACTTTTGTCTAGTTTTATAACTTAGATAATAATATCGCTGTAACCTAGTATAGGTACTTCTAAGCTGCCAGCAATAACATATTTGTGTCTTAAAGCTTTCCTAAAATTATAAAAATAAGAGAGATTATTAAAGATATAGAGAGTGGTTCCTAAGTTAAGAATAGTTAATAGCTTTAGTGGATAGAGTTAACCGGTATAATACGATTCCAGAAATATCGCATTAGCTTCTCCCTTGATCTTAACTATCTCCTAACTCTTATTCTAACTCTTGTTCTATTATTATTAAGCCTTATCTTCTAATTACTTAGCTAAAGTTATTCCACTTAGGCAGCGAGATCCTTATTATACTCTACCTTTTTATATACCTTTTTTTATATATATACCCTCGGCATTAAATCCCTTAGGCCTCTTATATTTAAATAAATACTAATAGTTAGGAAGGGTATGTCCCCTTATATTACATGCCAGGCATTTTAGGTTCTTTAACTTCTTAAAAAACGTCTCTTTAGTTAAATTTATTTCTACCCTTTTTCGACTACAAAATAAGCTATTTCCTCTTCCCTTTTAGATTTTAATAGTGATAGAGATATCCTCTTTAGGCTCTCCTATAAAGTCTATATTAAATACACTCCCTCTAGTAGTTAAGAATAGTATAACCTTTAAAAGGTTTGCGAATGCTTCTTATAGCTCTATTACTACTTTACGGTATTCTAATAAATAAGCCTTTTTAGTATATATAACAAAATAGGTTTCGCTTATAGGTTATATTATATTCGCAAGGTCCATTAGCTAGATCCTATTAGTTATCTATAGAAGATTATACTTCTCTACTATCTTTATCGCATATTCCCATTAGTTAAGCTACTAGGTAATTTTTGCCTACTTAAGTCCCTTTAGCGATTCTATGTATTATAGCTATACCTTCCTTATTATAAAGTTCTTTATAGGCTTAGTGTCTTCTTTTAACTAAATTAGCCATTCCTTAACTATAAGGGAAGGGTCGAGTAGTAGCTTCTTTTAAATTAATACTATAGATATAATCTGGGTGCGGATCTATTAAAGATAATCTTCCTATCTTAGGAAACACGTTATATCCTAGTTATAGTATCGTCTACTATTCTTATACGCTTTCTATTAATTTATTAAAAGCTATACATATAAGGTTGCATTTTTATTAAAATATATAACTTCTAAATAGGCTAGTTCTTATAGTAGACCTTATTAAGGTGCTGCGTTATCTGGCTTAATATAGGCCTAAATTTGCTAATCTATAAGGGCTTAGAGTTGCTATAGCTACTATTCCCAGTCTTCTGGCTTATTAAGGATAATTATAGTTAATAAACTTGACATTGGTGGGGTTATTTAACTAATAGGTAAAGGAGGAATTAAGATAGTATTTTATTATTAGGATTATCCTTATTGTTAGGATCGTCCTATAATAATTAAGGTAGAATCTTATGGAATCTCGTGGAATCTCATCCTGTAATAATTAAGGTAGGATTTTATTAGAGTCTGCGCCCTTTAACAATAAGGTGTTAGAGTCTAACAATATAGTAGAATTTCTTTAAATAATTAAGTAATAGCTAAATAGCTTCTTAAGTTAGTGGACCAGGCTTATAACTATTAGATAGTGTATATAGAGTAGTTCATTAATAAAATGGGTTAATTAATTAATGATCTTAACTTAATTATTAATTGACCTTATCTTAAGCCCCTAGGACTTTAAGCTATAAAGAGACTTTATAGTGCACGGGCTCCGTACACGTAATTTATGTATATGACCCACGTCTTTAGAGAATATAGATTATCTAACACCACTAAGACCCCTAACTATTTAATTATATAATTCTCTTGTTATTTCTTTCTCTTCTTTATATAACGTCTTATACTTTACAAGAGCTATATACCCTTAGATTTAGATAGAATTTATATTATTCCTTTAAATCTTCCCTAAAGCCTCTTTACGCCCTTATATTACATTATATTAAAAACCACTATAATTAAAATAGCAAACAACCCCAAATCCCCTTTAATAACTATAAGTATTATGTCCCTAGTTAGGGATTAGTTAACTATAATATAATAGTCCTTTATAGATGCCTTAGCTTGGCAGCGGGCTGTACTAGGAGCCTAGTATTAGCATTTAATAAAAGTACCCCACGAAGAACTCCGTAATATTAAGGCACTTATATTAAAGACCCTAATAGAAATAACTATATCTAAACCTAGCCCGTTAAATACAAATACCAAACTAGTAATAATAGCTTAACCTATATATATAATAAACCCAGAATCTATTATAAAATCCAAAAACCCTCCTAGCCCTCTAATATTTAATAGAAATTAAGATAATTTATATCCCTTTATAACTAAGCTTTGCCTTAAACTTTTAACAAACTATAACCGGTACCCTACTAAAGCTAGTAAGGTTAGCTATAGAATATCTTATTTAAATAAGGACGCCGCACGAACTATAGACCTATTCTTCCGTAATAGTACCTTTATTAATTTTAAAATCTTTATCTCCCTATTAGAACAAACGTATAATAATACTAGCCGTAAATATACAGCTATTACTAAACTTAAAACCCTATAATAACGGAACTAAGACTTTACTAGCTTCTTTTTATAATTTTTAGACCTTATTAGCGAGCTAAATTAGAATAAAGCCGCTGGAGTCGCTACTCTTTAATAATCTATTTTATATAAGATTAAAGCCCAGTTAGTAGGTAGAAAACTACTAAAAGACCTATCTAAATTTACTATAGTATATTAATAAATTAATAAGGACCTTTAATATAATAAATAAACTTACGCTCTAAAGCCAACTATACCTTATATTTAAAACTCCATAAAACTAGTATATACCCTAAAGCGTAATCTATCTCTAAAACCTAAAAGTCCTATATATAACCCTATGGACCTTAATATTACTTAATCCTATGTACCCTTAGGAACCAACAAATAAAGAACTTAAACTATAAATAGAGAATGCTTTGGATGTGGTAAAAAAGGATATATTTAAAGAAATTGCTAAACCTACCCCTTTAAAAAGGTCCGCCGTAGTTCCTCCTAGTCCTTAAATTATACTTAGTTACTATAAAGCATCTCGCCTTTAGTTGACTTAGAAAACGAATTATTCTAAGGCTAAGTCGCGCCTTAGGATAAAAGGTGGAAGAGTATAAGTATCTAAGCTCTTTTAGCGCTAATATATAACATAACTCCCTTAATATACTTAGTAAAATTTAAATACTTAAAAAATAGAAGGAGGTATAAATCCTAATAGGTAGCGGAGCTACTAGTATAGGCTTTATTAATATAAACTATGCAAAATCTCAATACTTAAATTTAAAGAAACTTAATAAGCCCTAAGGCCTATAAGGCTTTAATAGTAAACCCTTAATATATAGCAAACTAATATACTACGCTCTAGTAAAAATATAGATAGGTAAATACCTTAAATACGTTTTCTTATTTATAATACCCTTAAAGTAATATAAAGTTATACTTAGATATAGATAGCTAAAGTAATATAACCCCTTAATTAATTGGGTTAAAGAAATATTAAAGTTCCGTATAACTTATTACTAAAATTATTACTTAAAATACTATTTGCCCTATAAACATATATATAACTATTTAAATTTAATATAATATAAATTGCCCCTGCTATAAACCCTAAACCAATATAATAAAGCTATAACTACTAATTGCGGCAAAGAATATAAAAATATTATATTAAAACCTCTTAAAATTTATGTAATACAAGCTGTACCCTTCATTTTATTAGCAAAAAAGCAAGACTATAAAATCTTTACTATAATAATAGAAGATATTAAAAAAGCGTTAGAACCGAAGCAATATATTAACCCTTAATCTCTTATACCCAAAGAGTATTATAATCTAATTAATATATTTAAAAAACAATTTATAAACTAACTATTGCCGTACTAAGATAAGCATAATTTTAAAATAGATCTTAAGCTTAGTATAACACTAAAGTTTGGTCTACTATATGGTATATTATAAGAAGGACTATTAGTAATACAATAATATCTTAATAAACATTTAGAAAAAGGATTTATTTATTTTAATTAATCTCTATTTACCTTACCTATGCTATTTATTAAAAAGCCAGGAGGAGGCTTAAAATTCTATATTAATTATTAAGCTTTAAACGCAATTATAATTTAAAACTAATATCCAATTCCCCTAATTTAAAAGACGCTTAACTATTTAGTAAAGGCACGGTACTTTATAAAGCTAGATATAGTCACTACCTTTAATTAAATTTATATATATAAAGAAGATCAGAAATATATAGCCTTTTATATATAAATAGGGACTCTTTAAATACCTAGTAATACCATTTAGCGTAAAAAACAGTCCTAGTACGTTTTAGCAATATATTAATAATACGCTTTATAAATTCTTTAATATATTTATTACCGCGTATATTAATAATATCTTAATCTACTTATCCTTGCTTTTTAAGTATTAGAAATGTGTTAAAATAGTCCTTAAATGCCTATAAAATGCTAGTTTATAATGCGATATTAAAAAATACAAGTTCCACACATTTAAGGTTATATATTTAGGCTTAATTATATTCTATAACACTATTAAAATAGACCCTAAGAAAATTACTATAATTATAAACTAGGGAAGCCCTAGCAACATATAAAATATTTAAAATTTTCTAGAATTTGCAAACTTCTATTATTGTTACGGCACTGGCAAATTGCCGTTAGATCGCCGCAAACTGCTATTATATAATGGCAAGTTGCGGCAAGTTGCCATTACGTGACTAGAAGATTGTATATAAATTCAAGCGGTGTTTCCATTCTTCTTATTTCCATTCTTTAGCTTTAGATCCTTATTTATAGATAATCTAATTATACAGGCTTACGCGTCCCTCTTACCGCGCTCGTGCCTTAATTAACTAAGTCATTAACATTATTTAAAGCTTATCACCACTCTTTCTTCCTAAGAAGGAACTTAAATATATCTATAAGGCTATAAATAGGATAAGGACATAGAATAGGACCCTAAAGATATCACTAGGACTATAAGGATAGGACAAACCCTAAGAACTAAAAGAATATAAATAGAACGTAAAACCTAAGAATAGAACACGTATAGACCAGAACCCCTAGGAAATAAACAAACACTAGAAATTACCTAATATCCCTACTACTATGCCAAGAAATACAGCAGCTGGCAAAGCTGCTGTAGGACCTATAAATACCTCCAATAGTAAAACAGTTGCCATTTTAACCCCCTAAGAGGAACTTATAGCAGCTAATACTAAAATTAAACAACTTTAAGAGTTGCTTAAAACTAGAGATACCCCTATACCCTCTAAGGAGTTATTAGATACCTAAAGACTTGCTATAGTCCTTAAGGCCCTAGCCTAATATATAGTATTAGCATTATTATGGTCTGTAAAGGTTGCAGACCCCCTATTACTTACAGACAGAACTAACCCTATATTTAATAATTGGAAGCTTTAACTATAAGATAAGCTTAAAGTTAATATAAACTACTTCCCTACTACTTAAGCTAAAATGGCCTATGTCTTCAGCCGTATTAGTAGGGACGCATAGATATATCTACGTCCGCAATACGCCTAGGACTTAGCAGACCCCTTCCTTTCTAGAGAAGAGATAATTAATTACCTATCTTCTATTTATAAGGACCCTTTTAAGATATAGAACGCCCGCCTTAATTATAAAGCCCTTAATATAAAAACAACGGAAACCTTTTTAGCCTTTTAGACCCACTTTTTATACCTGGCTAAGCCTATATTCCTTATAAAGACCTAATGCCAGATCTCTTTAATAAGCTTACCCTAGACCTACAGCGCGCTATACTACTAGTTTTTACTACTATATAGACGCTAAAGGTACTTACAGACTACTACCTAGCTATTAATTAAGGCCTCTACCAAATTAAGGTATATACTGAGCGGTATAAGACTAGAAGCTCTACTAACTAGAACATAAGTACTATAAGAACAGGCTATAGCGCCCTAGTAAGATCTGCAACCCCTATAGCACTAACTATACCACCTACCATAAACCTAGTGGCTAGCTATGCAGCTAGTCCTGCTGCGACTCAAGTGCATACTTAACCTATATATAGCGACCCCTATAGACAGGCCCTTAGTAATTAAGAAGCTTGCTTTTTATACGGCCAGAAGGACTATTTTGCTAGGCCACTGATAGTCGTACACCCCCTAAATGATACGCGTACACCCCCCAATTGATACGCGTACACCCCCACCAAACAGGCTTAGATCCTTCCTCTTCAAGTTAGAACGTCACGTGTGTCCGCGCGCAACTGTCGCGCGCCCATACCCAAATCAACACCTCCCATTCGCCCTATTTTCCCCACATCTACCATGGCTCTCAACCCGACTCCGTTGAAGCTGTACGATTGCGCAAACCTTGCCCTTGATGATATCCACGAGTTTGTCAAAGGGCAGGGCTATGCGGTGTCAACTTTCCGCTCAAAAACTGACAAACAGTCACCACCTACTGTGCGCAAAATGTGGCTCCGGTGCGCTAAAGGTAACAGCTACAAAAGGACTGCCAGGAAGCGCCTTACTGGCTCTCGTATGACTAACTGCCCTTTCGAACTTACCCTTACACGTACAGCAATTGGGTGGCAGGTAGAAGTATAGAAACCAACTCATAATCACGAAGCCTTTGCGCATGCTGCAGCTCTACCGCATTACCGCCAGCGTACTGAGGAAACAAACAAGACGATTGCTAATATGTCAGCCAGTAGTATTGCGCCTAGTAAAATACTCACAAATCTGCTTAAGAAGGACATCATAATTGGCCTCCAAGATATCTACAATGAACGACAGGTAAATAAGAGGAAGCTGCTTGGTGGGCTCTCCCCTATACAGGCATTGCTCAAGGCTCTTAGCGAACACGGAGCCGACGACCTCGAATCCAAATACTACTTTGCGCATGAAGAAGACGATCGCGATCACCTCAAATACTTATTCTTTGCTCATCCAGAGTCTCTTAAATACTTTCAGAAGAATCCTGACGTCTTACTACTTGACTGCACCTACAAAACAAACAAGTTCAAAATGCCCTTTCTACACGCAGTAGGCGTCGACAATACTGGGCAGAACTTTGAGCTTGCTTATTGCTTCCTACCAGGCGAAACAGAAGGCGACTATAACTTCGCAATTTGATAGATCTATCTTCTCTACTCTCAATACAATGTGGTTCCAAAGGTTGTAATTACAGATAAGGAGCAAGCTCTTAAGAATGTACTATAGTAATACTTCCGGTTAGTTCCTCAGCTACTTTGCCTCTGGCACGTTGCCAAGAACGTCCTCACGCATATACAAGATAACTGGGTTATAAGGGCTAATTAATCGGATAAGGAAAAGGAGAAGGCGCAGGAGGACCGTGATAACTTTATAAAGCACTAGACAGACTGCTATAAGCAAAAGTCATCTAAAGGCTTCACGGCTGCCTGGGACTAGCTTATGGAGGACTATCGTAATTAAGAGCGCCTTACTAACTACTTACGCGATAAATGGTGGCCATATTAGAGGGGGTTTGTGACTTGCTATACTAATATTTAGATGCACTTTGGAAATCGGTAAGCAAGTTAAGCTATATAAAACATTTGCATGTGCCTGCACGCCTTTATAACTCCACAATGTATATAGATATCTTTAAGCCTGTTTTAGATTGCTAAGATCTACATATTTATAAGTAACCCTGTAATTTGCTTTACTAAAATCTATTGTGGTTAAAGCCCTCTATAATTACGCGTAGAGGCGTAGATGAGGCCGCAAGTTTCCTAAATTCTCTTAGCTAACTAAATGTACTTTCCTAGTGTCTTATCGCGACTTAAGGGCGTACACTCTAAATTAAAGCGCTTCCTTATAGTATCTAATGGCGACTTATTTGACGTAGTTTAGAATATTAAGAACCTTATTTAGAACAATATAAACAACTATATAATAACAATTGCGAGGCAGAGAGACCGCCTACTATATAATATTCGCGAGCTAGAGTTCGAAGATATCCTTACCAAAGTAACGCCTCTATGCCTCCGTCATCTTAAGGGCCAACTACAGCTTGTAAAGGCAGCTAATTACCAGCCAAATTATAGCGGCTAATGGACCGCAGTATACGGCCTTCCATGCTGCCATACCCTCTATAGGCAGCTACACCGAAGCGCCACCTTAGTACTAAAAATACAGCTAACCGAAATTAACGTACACTGGTAGTTTAATCGCCCTCTACTAGATCCTCCAACTAACCCACCTATTAATTCTCTGCTTCTTATCTAAGAGCCATTAACTGTTATGCGCCGCCGCGGTTAGCTAGCTGGCTCTACAGCCGGCTCTATAAATAGACGTTGCATTGATACCTTAACTCGTCGTAAGCCCTTATCATTTAAGCGAAATACTGGATACACTACCCATGGGCGTAGGCGTGGGCGCGGGCGTGCCCGTAGAGGCAGCTCGCAGACAATAAGTAGAGGCGGTAGCAGCTAAATTAGTTTATATACTGCCTTATAAGTCACCGCGCAATCCAATTAATCGACTTAGGAGTATGTAGGTGGTATTGCAGGTGGTATTACAGGTGGTAATAATAGTGGTAGAAGTTAAGATACTACTATAAGTGCTTTACTAAGTGTTAGCAGTGATATTTAAGAGGCTTATAGAGGTTGTAGGGTCTTGCCCTTTTAGCAGGACTTTACTAAGGGGTCCTTTAGTGTATTCCAACTTTAATTTGGACTCTACTACCTATACTATAATTAAGATCGAGACTTAATTATGGTGGTACGGTCATAAAAGTTGCATTTTAAAAGTTTAATTTTCGCGATGTAGATGCATATAAGTCAAACACACGTGACGTTCTAACCTAAAGAGGAAGGATCTAAGCCTGTTTGGTGGGGGGTGTATGACTATTAGTGGCCTTTTGCTAAGGACTACCTAATAAAAGCAAAAATAGATAAGGTTCTATTAATATAGGAGGATAGTATAGAGTTGGAAAAAGAGGAACCCTAGAGGAAGACTCCTCTCTAGGGTTAAAAGGGATTAATATATTATACGTTAATCTAGGTTAGCTAGTTAGGGGAAGAAGCTACACTATCTCTTATACTTTATTCTACAATAGATATTAAGTTTTAACCTCTGCTTTAGCTAACTTTAAAGCAAATGCCTTTACCTTAATAAACACCTAGTGCGCTATAAAGCTGGCTAAATCCCTAAATGTACCCCTTAAAGAACTACCCAAACTAATTCCTATTTATGGATATAATGGACGGATAGGGCTACCTATTATAACCATCTTACGGATTTACCTTTGTGTTAATAGACAAAGGCAGTATAATATCCCCTTCCTTATTATAGACCTAGGAAGCTATAATATAATTTTAAGAAGAAAATAGCTAGCCTATTTAGACTTATAGCTTAATATATAGAGTAGACAATTTATCTAGCCTAAAACCTTACCCCTAACCCCTTCCTTTATAAAAGAAATTAGCATTATAATAGAAAACCTTATATGGCCCTAGATTAATACTATTTACTAAGCCAATGCTATGTATAGGGATAAGGCTTTTAAGGAAGATGTGCAGCTTAATCCGTAATAGATCTATATATTACGCCACCCCTAGACTACCTATATTATGCTAACCGCACTAAAGACTAAGGAAGTTAATAGTAGCCTAGCTAAAACCCCTACGGAGAACTTAGGCCCTACGCACCTATAAAGAAAGGCTAGAACTATAGGATAATATACTAAACTAATAGACCAGAAGGATAATTTACGAAAAATAGAATATAAGCTAAGGAAGACTGTAAACCCTATACCGTAAAATATGGCCTAATAAAAGCCTATAAAAAAATCCTATATACCTCCCACCAATTAATATCTGCTATATTGGCGCCGTAGGATTCTACTAGAACTTAGTTTAACCTAATACCATTACCTTTATAACCAGCTTATATAAAATCAATTAAATAATAATTAAGGAAAAGGAAAGCGAGCTTAGTAGATAGGAAAGTGAGCTTATAGACAAGGAGCTGGTAGAATAGAAACTACCTTACTAATACTGGAAATTTAAGGACGTATTCTCTAAGGTAGTGCCTAATATACTCCCGCCTTACCAACTGTATAACTACAAGATTAAGATTAAGCTAGATAAGGAAAATATACTTAGCTATAGCCCCCTTTGTTAGCAGTCTACTGCCAAGTTATAGGCTATAAAGCAGTACCTTATTAATAACCTAAATAAGGGCTTTATTAAGCCTAGTTAAGCCCCTTTTAACTCGCCTATTCTCTTTACTAAAAAACTAAATAGAGGACTTTCTTTCTGCATAGACTACCGCAAACTTAATAATATAACCCACAAGGACCGCTACTCACTACCCTTATTTAATAAGACTCTAACTCAGATAAGTAGAGCTAAGATCTTTACTAAGCTTAATATCCGTTAGGCCTTTTACCGGATTAGGATGGACCCTAAGTTAAAAGATCTTATTATATTTCGGACCTGTTACAGAATATATAAATATAAGGTACTTCCCTTTAGACTAACTAACGGACTAGCTATGTACTAGCGATATATAAACAATATACTCTTTAACTACCTTAACAACTTCTATACAGCCTACCTGGATAATATTATAATCTACTCTAAAAATAAGTTAGAATACAAGGAGCACATCTATAAAGTCCTATAACGGCTCCGCAAGACCAGCCTTTAGGCTAATATTAGGAAATTAGAATTCAGTATTAAGCGTATAAAGTACTTAGGGTTTATTATTAGTATAGACAGAATTAAGGCAGACCCAGAAAATATAGCTATAATTAACTAATGGGTACTCCCAAGGACTATAAAGGGGGTGTAGTCATTCCTAGGGTTCTGTAACTTCTACTAATACTTTATTAAAAACTATAGTAGGATTACCTAGCCCCTAAGCCTACTTACCTATAAGGACCAGCCCTCTTACTTTAATACTATATATAGGCAAGCCTTTAATAAGCTTAAGAAATGACTAGTCTTTACTTTACTCGCCCACTTTAACCTAAAACAGCCCTTAATGCTAGAGACTGATGCCTTAAATAGTGTTATAGCCAGTATTTACTCCCAAAAGCAGACGGACAAAAAATGGCACCCTATTGCTTACTATTTAAAGACTATAGTAAATGCTAAGCTAAACTACTACATCTATAACAAAGAAATACTGACTATTATCTCTAGCTTTTAGCACTGGTATATAGCTAGAAGGGACCCCCAAGCCTATCTAGGTAGTCTCCAATTATAAGGCCTTAGAATATTTTATAACTATAAAGGCCCTTATAGCCCGGCAGGTATACTAGGCGGATATCCTATCCTAGTTTAACTTTTTAATTATATACCAGCTAGGTGCCATAAATTATACGGACGCCCTTATAAGGCGTAGATAGGACCTAGATAATTAAATAGCCGCAAAGATCTTATTATAGACTTAGATACTACTATAACTAAAGCACCTTAACCCCTAGATATGGGCAGAACTAAATATAAACTCTTTAGACACTAAGATATGTTCTATTAACTCCATGGAACTTAACCTTATTAATAAACTGCTGTAGGTAAACCATACGGCCTCTTCTCTATAGGAGTACTATAAAAAGGCAAAGAACATTACTAGCCTATAGTCCCTTAAAAATAGATTACTTAAGTATTAGGAATGGCTAGTAGTAGTAGAGGAACAGAACTTACGGACCTAGCTTATTACCAAAGCATATACCTAGGTCTCTACGGTCCACCCTAGAAAAAATAAGACCTATAGGATTATTAGTAACCGCTACTACTAGCCTAGAATAGTTATAGATATTAACCGCTATATACAGAACTGCAACAACTGCTATAGGTTTATAATTCTATAAGACAAGACCCTAGGATTATTAAAACCACTCCTAATACTAGAGCGCCCCTAGCAGTATATCTTTATAAATTTCTATAAGCTACCTATAGACCGTAACGGATATAATATGGCTATAGTTATAGTTAACTACTTTAGCAAGCGCCTGTTCTTAATCCCTTATTATAAGAATATTAATGCAAAAGAGGCGGCCTAACTATATATCTACTATGTCTACTAAATTTACGGACTACCAGATACTATTATATCCAACCATAGCCTATAGTTTATATCCGCTTTCTGGAATAAGTTTACCTAGATTCTAGGTATTAGGCTAAAGCTTTCTATAGCATACTATCCTTAAACAGATGGCCAGACGGAAATTATAAACTAGTATTTAGACCAGAGACTCTAACCCTTTATTAACTACTTTTAGGATAATTAGGCTGAACTGCTACTGCTAATAGACTACGCCTAGGCTACCCTACCCTATAACTCTATAGGATTTGCACCTATCTAGCTAGAAATAGGGTACTTACCCCGTATAAGCTTTAACTAGAAAAGACGAAAAGGACCCTAGACTATACGCGAGAAACTATCCTATAAGGGAGCCTAGCAGTACGCTAAATACTTAGAAGAAGCCTAGAAAGTGGCCTATATAAACCTAAAAAAGGCCTAAAAATTAATAGAATAGCAGGTAAATAAGTATAGGCGTAAGCCTAACTTTACTGTAGGCAATAAGGTCTAGGTTATAATAAAGAACTAGAGGACAAAGCGGCCTAGCCGTAAGCTAGACTATTAGATAGTAGGACTATATAAGGTTCTTAAAAAAAGAGGCAACTTATATAAAGTAAAGCTCCCAGATTTAATTAAGGTATACCCTAAATTCTTACCAGATAAGCTATAGAAAGCTATAAATAACCTATTACCTAGACAAAAGAATAAACTGCCCCTATTAATTTAAGTTAATGGCGACAATAAATAGGAAATTAAAGAAATACTGGCCTGCAAACTTGTAAGGGGAATACTAAAGTACCGCGTAAGTTGGAAAGGATATAATCCAGACCCTACTTAGTACCCTACATAGAATTTTATAGGCAGTCCCTATAAGTTATAAGAGTTCTATAGCTGTTACCCTAATAAACCTAGACCGTCAAAGTACTTAGATAAATAAATGGAATGCTAGCATAGTAAGGATAATAGGTTGCCTATAGAATATAAGGACAAGAATACCCTATAGGGGTAATACGGATATACAAAGCCTAAGGGCAGGCTTTTTTAGAGGGGGGGGGGGGGGGTAATATTACGGCACTAGCAAATTGCCGTTAGATCGCCGTAAACTGCTATTATATAATGGCAAGTTGTAGTAAGTTGCCATTATGTGACTAGAAGATTGTATATAACTTTAAGCGGTATTTCCATTCTTCTTGTTTCCTTTCTTTAGCTTTGGATCCTCGTTTATAGACAATCTAATCGTATAGGCTTGCGCGTCCCTCTTGCCGTACTCGTGCCTCAATTAACTAAGTCGCTAACAATTATTAATTTATTAACCACTTTTTAGAAATTACCTAGCTATTAGTAAACCTAATAAAAAAAATATAATTTAAATAAACCGCTAAATATAAACAAGCTTTTAATAACTTAAAATATCACTTTATAACTACTCCAATTCTCGCCCATTTTAACCCTAACCTTAAATATATTATTAAAATGGACTTATCTAATTATATACTAGGGGGAGTGTTATTATAATATAATATGAACGGTAAGCTATATCTAGTAGCCTTTCTCTCCCGGAAACTCGCCCCTACTAAATTAAACTATAAGATATATAATAAGGAACTACTTACAATTGTTAAATGCTTTAAATAATAGCGTCCTAAGTTTAAAGAATTATTATTTCTAATATGTGTATTAACGGACTATAAGAACCTATAGTACTTTATAATTATAAAGCAATTAACGCAGCGCCAAATTCGTTAGGCCGAATATCTCTTATAATTTAACTTTAAGATTATATACTAATTAGGCAAACTTAATTAGAAGCCTAATATATTAATAAAATAATTACAGAACTTACCTATAAATGCCTTAAATAAACAAATAATAAATAAATTATGGATTTTATTGCCCCCTAAACGTTTTAAAAAACTATATCCTATATATTTAAATACGGAACTTAATAGAAATAAATTAGAAGTTAATAAATAGGAAATAAAAATTGATAAGCTAATAGAATATAAATATAAGAATAATATATAGATAATGGATATAATAAAAGCGATTTAAATAGGAAAATAATAGTATAAGGATATTATACTCACTAAATGCGAAAATTAAAATAATCAATTGTATTATTAATAGAAGATGGTAATTTTAAATTCCAAACCTTTATAATTTAAGATACTTAAATTTATATACAACTTCCCTATAGTAGGACATCCTAGCCATATAAAGACTTATAAAATTATAAAATAAGTATCCTACTAGCCTATAATGCACGACTATGTATAAAAATACGTTTAAGTATATAGGATATGCATATGTAGAAAGACCTCTTATATAAAGAAGTAAGGAGTACTTTAACTACTACCAATTCTAATATAAAGATAGCGCGACATCTTAATTAACTTTATAGTTGACTTACCTAGCAGTAATAGGTTTATAAATATTATAGTAGTTATTAACCGTCTTACGAAAATACGACATATAATCCCTATAGACTTAATTAATGCGGTATTAGTAGCTAGATATTTTATTAAGTATATCTTTAAACTATACGGACTTTTTAACTTAATAATATCTAACTATAAAAGCCAGTTTACTTTAGACTTCTAATAAGCTTTGTATAAATATTTAAATATATTTTATTTAGAGATGGATAGTTAAACTAAAATTGTAAACGCAATTATAGAATAATACCTATAAGACGACTGGGAAAAATGGCTGCCTTTAGCTTAGTTTACTGCGAATAATATAATAAACGTATTAATAGGCGCAACGCCGTTTTACGCAACCTATGGATAAGACCCTTGACTTAGATTTAAACTATAACCTAAAATTAATATAATAGGACCTATGATTAAACGGATTTAGTTAATTAACGTGTATAACTTCGCTAATTAAATAAAGCAGTTAATAGAACTATTATAAAGTAAATTAATATACGCTTAAATGGTATAGGAATGGCATATAAAGGCGTCTCTTATACTTTATAGATGGACTAGTAACTTAGGGGTATTTCTTAAAGCCGTTTCGGCCAGGGCAGTTACTACTACTACTTACTGTGGCACGAGACTCTGCGCAAAGTCAGTGCCAGTAAGGTAATATGCAATACGCAGGTCCCTTACAGGGTCGTCGTCGTTGGGTCACAATGCGCCTACATAAGATATATGTTTAGAGGTATGCGGTATCTAAGCCTTTTTCCTGTTTTAACGTTGGGTCGCGATACGCCTATGTAAGGTATGCGTTTAAGATATACGTTGTCCACGTCCCCCCATATCCAACATTAGGTCGCGATACGCTTATATAAGGTATGCGTTTAGGGTATATATTATTAAAGCGTCTTACTATAGGGTCCTTGATCTGGTCTTAGACTATAGTCTTAAATTCGTCCCATAGTAAAGGACCTTTATCTTTGGCCTAGCCGGCAATACACTAATTAGGTAATTGTCTTTGCTTTTATAAGACCTTCGATGGCCTAGCGCGTATATTGCTTATAGTTATAGTTGGCGTTATTAACCGTAAATTAGTTCTTAACCGCAGCGATCTACCGTTAAACTTCTATTAAGTAGTACCACTAATATTAGGTAGTAACTTTTTAACTAGGGCGTTAAGGTTTGTTTAGCGTATACGCTTGCTATATAACTTATATTCTTTACTTAAGAGACAATAAAAGGGCTTTAAATTAATAATGCTTTATAAGGTAGCTATTTTCTTAGCTAGCTTATCTAGCTCCTTTAGGTTAATAGTATTTAATAGAACGCTAGTAACCTTGCTAAGCTCCTATTAAGCCTAAGTATATAAGTTAAACTAGTTTCTAGCGTTTATAGATATCTAATTATCTTAAGATTTAGAAGGTAGCTTAGATATTGCTAGTATAAAGACTTTAACGTAATCTACAAGCCTATGGCCCGCACAAGCCTATGGCCCACCCTACCCAACTATAACGCGTTATTTAACAGCTACCTAAACAACAGCACGTATATGCCCTAGACGGCAAGCAACTAGCTAGTAGATAGCTACACCAAATACAATTATTCGTGGTTGAGGAATTCGCGTTTTTGGCGCTGCGCGTTTTGGTGGGGTGGGCCATAGGCTTGTGTGGGCCATAGGCTTGTAGATTACGTTATCTGCACTAGATCCTAAGGCATTTTGCCGTTATATTATGGGCGTATTACCGTTAAGTATAGGCGTTAATCTTATCTTTAGAGGCATTATAGAAAAATTAAACTGGCTATCCTCTTAATAGGATTGGTAAGGATTTAAATATAAGGTAAGAATATAGATAGGGAGTTTAATAATAGAATAATAGGGTATATTATATAGATAGACAAATCCTTAAGGGAGAAGGAGGAGTCTAAGGTGCGAGGTAAAGAAGGGGTTTCCCTAGGTATATATAGCGCACGTACCTTATAGGCGAGTTATATACAAGTCGTCGTGCCTCGTAGCTATATAACTATCTGCTTAGGTTTTACCTAATATATATAGCCTTGCCTACGATATTTAATCCGTCTTTAACGCTAAGTATACGCGTTTTATTAATTTTTATAGGCGTTTAGTATCTTATCTAATTTCCTATAGGGTCTTATGTTTAATTTAAGGCCTTCTATTTTAAGGGTAAGCTTATCTTAGCCTTAGCTAATATATAGAAACTTTATAATAATAGGGAACGTATTTATCCTAAAGAGCGGCAAATATTTAATACCTAACTGGCTACTTGCGCTCAGTTACTCTATCTTAAAAAGGTATGTATAAAGGGTTATTTAAAGAAGTAGAAACTTATAGAATAGGGTCTAGTAGAGCTTAATACTAAAAAAATGGATTCTCCTTTAATAGAAAAGGAAATAACTCTAAATACCTTAGCAGATGCTCTTTTTAGGTCCCCCTTAGGTAACTTATTCTTTAGCGATTCTTCTTTATTAATATTGCCTAACCTAATTTTTTCTAATACTTTTATACCTTTTTTATAGCGTTCTTTAGGTTTCCTAGTAACTTCTAGGTTGTCTTATTATAGCCTATCTACTTTACCTTATACTGTAAGGTGATAGGCTCTGTACCACCTAGCCACGGTATAAACCCCAAAAGATAAGCGAGTGACTGGCAAGATGCTAGGCACTGCTGTGCGGAACAATATATATAGGCGAGGTAACCTCGTTACCTAACATATACTATATATTATTATCTATATTATTATAACTAATAATCTTCTAAACTTCCTATTTATTCTCTTTCTATTCTCTATATATATCTGCCTTATAGACTAGTAGCTTAATATTCCTATATACTGGCTCTAGTATTATAATATACTATATAAGGTAGATCTTAATTTTCTTTAGTAAGTTAAGTCTATATATAACTTTTAATATCTTAGCTAAGATTTTAAGTAGTTTTAGTTTAATATAGTCTAGTTTCTTACTTAATTATTAACTTTTAAAATTTTTATATAGTAGCTATACTTTATCTCCCTCTTTAAGATCTGGTCCCTGAAATCTCTTAGTATTATAGTACCTTTTTATTCTTTTTTATACTAATTTAGCCATTATTATAAAGTTTTTATAAAGTTTTATTAAGTTTTCTATTTTTTCTTTAAACGTTAATAATATTTTATAGAGGGATTGTTAATTAAGCTCCCGGGACACAATTTTTAAAGTTTAATACTATACCACTATTACGACCTTCTTGCAGTGGCCGAGCCACCCCCAATCTTCTCCCCTCCTTTTTATTGCTCGGCGCTAAGCTATTGTATTATTATACGTCCGAACTAGTAGGCAATAATATAGTTAATTAATTATATTAAGCTTCGCTACTATAGCCGTACCGCCTCCGCCCTTTAGGGGGAGGGGTCTTAGTATATAGTTATATCTCTTTTTACACGCTTGTTTAATCGAGTTAGGGTGGTAGACTAATTCCAGCCATGCAGCGATTTAGTTACTAGGCATTAAAAATATTTAGTATATAAAGCTTTAAATTGGAATTATAATCTACTATATTAGATCCTACGTAGAGGGCTCTATATTAAAGCTCTGCAGTCCAAATATATACTAGATTCGTGACTAATATAATCTTTAAGCCTAGCTTAAGTAGGGCGCCTCGGTTACTATAGTAGATCCTTACCTAGTGGTAATTAAGACGTCTTAATCTTACTAAAAGCTCTATATAGGGGGGTCCTAGGAGGTCTCCCCTGGAAAACCTCATCTTTATATATATTAATTAAAGTCTATATAATAAAGCTCTAAATTAAAGCTTTGGGTTATAAACTCGGGTCAAAATTTTCGTTAGGGGGACCAACGATTCGCATGTTTTTCAGCGCGTATATTATATCACGATTATGGTATATTACAGAACCATTCAAAACTTAACCACTAAGAACCCCCCCTTGACCAAAAATAATACTTATACCTTATATATCAAACGAGCAAACTAATTCAATCAAACGGGATGATATAGGGCTTGATTGACTGCTAAAATCAGGCCTCTAGGTTTAATTGGTTGTTTGATTACAAAGCAAATAGGTAAACAAACTAGCAAACGGGGTTTGTTTATCAGCAAGTCTGCCTGGAAGAGGAGAACTGGACGGAAAATCTCTCAGGAAGGGCGGTAGGAGTACACAGGTAGTTTGGAAATGTGATGGTCTCTTGCCTATAACAGGTTTATACAGCACACCATTCAGTCGCAGGAAGAGCTTTAAATATCGGTGCGCCAGCCTGAAGGCGAGTGGAGAAAGCTGCCGCCTCAAGTTCGCAAGCCGTATGGCAAAAAGGGGCACGTTATAGTGCGCTGATCTTTGATAAATTGTGACTTCAAGTAGTGCAATTAGTATAGAAGGCAAAACTGCAACGAGAGCTGGAAGTGAATAGCAATCTGGATGAGCTTTCTCACTTAAAGTCCTCTATCAGCCCCACACCCTCACATAAGTCGTTCAATAAGCAGGCTGGAATCTCCTGGTAATTGATTGCAGTGCTTTTATTAAACCAAACCCAAACGGTTCAAACCATCTTATCAGACGTTTGATTGATATCAAACTGAGTTTATTTGGTTTGATAACTATCAATTAAACCAAACTTGATTGATCTAGATTGATAGAATTCTATATATACTATAGAAACTAGTATTTTAAGGCTTATGAGGCTATATAAGGTAATATAGTTAGTAATAAGGCAATAATTAATGATAAAATTATTATTATTAATTGTTATTAATCATTATTGATTGGTTTAATTATAATAATATCCGCGCCATATGGCGCGGGTACCCCTGCACTAAGCAACAGGTACCTCCTACCCAGTAACGGGCGCCTCCTACCCAGCAACGGGCGCCTCCTACCTAGCAACGGGCGCCTCCTACCTAGCAACGGGCGCCTCCTACCTAGCAACGGGCGCCTCCTACCTAGCAACGGGCGCCTCCTACCTAGCAACGGGCGCC
>Ga0307507_10001214_pt1 | contig 57450 bp, 41 predicted proteins | sample 7_EM_MG_FD_207223 | JGI IMG/M metagenome (GOLD analysis project Ga0307507, IMG submission 207223) | Populus trichocarpa ectomycorrhiza microbial communities from riparian zone in the Pacific Northwest, United States - 7_EM | ecosystem: Host-associated > Plants > Roots > Unclassified | place... | reverse complement strand
TTGGAATGTCTATAAACGAGGATCCAAAGCTAGAGAAAGGAAAGGAGAAGAAGAGCAGCGCCGCTCGATGTTTTATGCGATCCTCGCGTCACGTGACCGCAATCTGCGGCAATCTGTGGCAATTTGCTAGTACCGTAATACTGTCTAAGATTATCTAAAACTGTCTGCGATTGTCCGCTACAATCTACTACCATAATCCACCGTTTTCTACTAGCGCCGTAACATTACCCCCCCCTCCAAGAAAGCCTGCCCTTAGGCTTTGTATATCCGTATTTATGTCCGTAGGGTATTCTTATCTATATACTTAACAGGTAGCTTATTATCTTTGCTATACTAGCACTCCATCCACTCGTCTAGATACTTTGGGGGTCCTGGCTTATTAAGGTATTAGTTATAGAACTCTTTAAGCTTCTAGGGGCAACCTATAAAATTCTAGGCGGGGTACCAGGTTGGGTCTAGATCGTAACCTTTCCATTAGACACGGTATTTTAGCGTTCCTCGTACTAGTTTACAGGCTAGTATTTCATTAAATTCCTATTTATCGTCGCTATTAACTTAAATCGGCAGTAAAGGCTTATTCTTTTATCCAGGTAGTAGGTTATTTGCAGCTTTCTATAGCTTATCTAATAAGAAAATAGGGTAGACTTTAATTAAGTCTGGGAGTTTAACCTTATATAAGTTGCCTTCTTTATTAAGGATCTTATACAGTCTTACCATCTTATAGTCTAGCTTATGGCTAGGCCGTTCTGTCTTCTAGTTCTTTATTATAACCCAGACCTTATCGCCTATAGTAAAGTTGGGCTTACGCCTGTGCTTATTTGCCTACCGTTCTATTAATTTCTAGGCCTTCTCTAGGTTCTTACGGGCTACCGTCTATACTTCTTCTAAGCGTCTAGCATACTACTGTGCTTTCTTATAAGATAGTTTTTCGCGCACGGTCTGTGGCCCTTCCGGTCTTTCCCAGTCGAAGCTTATATGAGGTAAGTATCCCATTTCTAGCTAAATAGGTGCAAACCCTATAGAGTTATAGGGTAGGGTTGCCTAGGCGTAGTCTATTATGGGTAGTAGTTCGCTCCAGTTGTCCTAAAAGTAGTTAATAAAGGGCTGGAGTCTCTAGTCCAAGTATTAATTTATAATCTCCGTCTAACCGTCTGTCTAGGGGTGGTATACCGTAGAGAGCTTTAGCCTAATACCTAGGATCTGGGTAAACTCGTTCCAGAAGGCTAATATAAACTGCGGCTTATGGTCGGATATAATAGTATCTAGTGGTCCGTAAATTTAGTAGATATAGTAGATATATAGTTAGGCCGCCTCTTTAGCATTAATATTCTTATAATAGGGGATTAAGAACAGGCGCTTGCCAAAGTGGTTAACTAGGATTATAACTATATTATATCCGTCGCGGTCTATAGGTAACTTATAGAAGTCTATAGAGATATACTGCTAGGGGCGTTCTAGTATTAGGAGTGGCTTTAATAGCCCTAGGGTCTTGTCTTGTGGAATTGTAGACCTATAGCAGTTGTCGCAGTTCTGTATATAGCGGTTAATATCTATAACTATTCCAGGCCAGTAGTAACGGTTACTGATAATTTTACGGGTTTTATTCTTTCTAAGGTAGGCCGTAGAGACCTAAGCATATGCTTTGGCAATAAGCTAAGTCTGTAAGTTCTATTCCTCTACTACTACTAGCCATTCCTAGTACTTAAGCAGTCCGTTTTCTAGGGACTATAGGCCGGTAAAATCCTTTACCTTTTTACGATACTCCTATAGAGAAGGGGCCGTATGGTTTGCCTGCAGCAGTTTATTAATAAGGTTAAGTTCTATAGAATTAACAGGATATATCTTAGCGCTTAAAGGGTCCATATTTAGTTCTGCCTATATTTAGGGGTCAAGGCATTCTGGTTATAGTAGCGTCTAAGTCTATAATAAGATTTTCGTAGCTGCCTGGTTATCTAGGTCCTATTTACGCCTTATAAGAGTATTCGCACGGTTAGTAGTACTTAGCCTATATATAATTAGGAAGTTAAACTGGGATAGGACCTCTGCCTAGCGTGCCTACTAGGCTATAAGGGCCTTTATTGTTATAAAATATTCTAGGGCTTTATGGTCCAAACCTACTTAAATAGGCTTAGGGGCTCCTTCTAACTATATTCGCCAGTGCTAAAAGCTAGAGATAATAGCCAGCATTTCTTTGTCGTGAATTGGGTAGTTTAGCTTAGCATCTATTATAGTCTTTAAATAGTAAGCAATAGGGTACTATTTTCTGTCTGTTTGCTTCTAGGAGTAAACGCTAGCTATAACGCCGTCTAAGGCATTAGTTTTTAGCATTAAGGGCCGTTCTAGGTTAAAGTGGGCGAGTAAGGGAGCAGAAACTAGTCGTTTCTTAAGCTTGTTAAAGGCCTGCCTATATACGGTATTAAAGTAAAAGGGCCGGTCCTTATAGGTAAGTTGGCTTAGGGGCTAGGCAATTTTACTGTAGTTCTTAATAAAGCGTTAGTAGAAGTTATAGAACCCTAAGAATAACTGCACCCCCTTTATAGTCCTTAGGGATATCTATTGGTTAATTATAGCCGTCTTTTCTGGGTCTACCTTGATTCCGTTTATACTAATAATAAACCCTAAGTACTTTATGCGCTTAACACTGAATTCCAATTTCCTAATATTAGCCTAAAGGCTAGCCTCTTAGAGCCGTTATAGGACTTTATAGACATGCTCCTCGTGTTCCAACTTATTCTTAAAGTAAATTATAATATTATCTAGGTAGGCCGTATAGAAGTCGTTAAGGTAGTTAAAGAGTATATCGTTTATATATCGCTGGTATATAGCTAGTCCGTTAGTTAGTCCAAAGGGAAGTACTTTATATTTATATATTCTATAACGGGTCCGAAATATAGTAAGGTCTTCTAATCTAGGGTCCATTCTAATCCGGTGAAAAGCCTAACGGATATTAAGCTTAGTAAAGATTTTAGCTCTACTTATTTAGGCTAGAGTCTTATTAAGTAAGGGTAGGGGGTAGCGGTCCTTACGGGTTATATTATTGAGTTTGCGGTAGTTAATGCAGAAACAAAGTCCTCTATTTGGCTTCTTAGTAAAGAGAATAGGCGAGTTAAAAGGGGCTTAACTAGGCTTAATAAAGCCCTTATTTAGGTTATTAATAAGGTACTACTTTATAGCCTATAATTTAGCAGTAGACTGCTAACGAAGAGGGCTATACCTAAGGGTGTCTTCCTTATCTGGCTTAATCTTAATCTTATAGTCGTATGGTCGGTAAGGTAGGAGTATATTAGACGCTGCCTTAGAGAATACATCCTTAAATTTCTGGTGTTGATAGGGCAGTTTCTTTTCTACCAGCTCCTTATCTATAAGCTTACTTTCCTATCCACTAAGCTCGCTTTCCTTTTCCTTAATTATTTAATTAATTTTATATAAGCTGGTGGTAAAGGCAACGGTATTAGGTTAGACTAAGTTCTAGTAGAATCCTACGGCGCCAATATAGCAGATATTAACTAGGGGAAGGTCCGTAGGTTTCTTTACAGACTTTTATTAGGCCGTATTTTGCGGTATAGGGTTTATAGTCTTCCTTAGCTTACGTTCCATTTTCCATAAGTTGTCCTTCTAGTCTATTAGTTTAGTATAGCGTCCGGTATTCCTGGCCTTCCTCTATAGCTATATAAGGCCTAAGTTCTCCGCGGGGAACTTAGCTAGGTTACTACTAATTTCCTAAATCTCTAGTGCGGGTAGCGTAATATAGGTAGTCTGGGGGCAGTATAGTATACAAATCCGTTACGGATCAAGCTATATATCTTTCTTAAAGGCCTAATCCCTACGCATAGTATTGGCCTAGTAAATAGTATTAATCTAGGGCCGTATAAGGTTTTCCATTATAATACTGATTTCTTTTATAAAGGAAGGGGTTAGGAGTAGGGATTTGGGCCAAATAAGCCGTCTACTCTATATATTAAGCTATAAGCCTAAATAGGCTAGCCATTTTCTTCTTAAGATTATATTATGGCTTCCTAGGTCTGTAATAAGAAAGGGGACGTTATACTGCCTTCGCCTATCAACACAGAGGTAGATCCGTAAGATGGTCATAATAGGTGGTCTAATTTATCCATTATACCCACAAATAGGAACTGGTTTAGGCAGTTCCTTAAAAGGCGCATTTAAAAATTTAGCTAGCTTTACGGCGCACTGGGTGTCTATTAAGGTAAAGGTATTTACTCTAGAGTTAGCTAAAGCGGAGGTTAAAACTTAATATCTATTGCGAAATAAAGTATAAGGGATAGTATAGCTTCTTCCACTAACTAGCTGACCCAGATTAATATATAACATATCAATTCCTTTTAACCCTAGAGAGGAGTCTTTCTCTAAGGTTTCTCTTTTTCTAACTTCGCACTATCCTCCTAAATTAATAGAACCTCGCTAGCTTTTACCTTTGTCTGGTAATCTTTTATAAAGTAGTCTTTCTAGCCATATAAGAAGCAAGCTCCTTAATTACTAAGGGCCTATTTATGAGGGTTATTATATATAGGCCAAGTATGCGCTAGACCTATAGTAGGACTAGCTACACGGCTAGCTACTAAATTAACGGCGGGCTATACGGCTAGTGCTATAGGAGTTATAGATTATACCAGAGTGTTACGGGCCGTTTATATAGTACTTACGGTCTGGTTTAGAGAGTTTTTAGCTTTATACCGCTTAGCTCATACCTTAATTTAATAGAGGCCTTAGTTAATAAATAGGCAGTAGTCTATAAGTACCTTTAGCGTCTATATAGTAGTAAAAACTAGCAGTATAGCGCGCTGTAGGTCTAGGGTAAGCTTATTAAAGAGGTTTAGCATTAGGTCTTTATAGGGAATTTAGGCTTGGCCGGCTAGGTATAGAAAGCGGGTCTAGAAGGCTAAAAAGGTCTCCGTTATCTTTATATTAAGAGCTTTATAATTAAGGCGGGCGTTCTATACCTTAAAGGGGTCCTTATAGATAGAAGACAAGTAGTTAATTATCTCGTCTCCAGAGAGGAAGGGATCTACCAAGTCCTAGGCGTATCGCGGACGTAGGTGCGTCTATACGTCTCCGCCGGTACGGCCGAAGATATAGGCCATCTTAGCTTAAGTAGTAGGGAAGTGGTCCGCATTAACTTCGAGCTTGTCCTATAATTAAAGCTTCTAGTTATTAAATATAGGGTTAGTTCCGTCTATAAGTAATAGGGGGTCTATAACCTTTATGGACCGCAATAATACTAATACTATACGTTAGGCTAGGGCCTTAAGGACTATAGCAAGTCTCTAGGTGTCTAATAACTCCTTACTAGGTATAGGGGTGTCTCTGGTTTTAAGCAGCTCTTAAAGCCGTTTAATTTTAGCATTAGCTACTGCGAGCTCTTCCTGGGGGGTTAAGACGGCGACTATTTCACTATTAGAGGTATTTGCGGGTCCTATAGTGGCTTTGCCAGCTGCTATATTTCTTAGCATAGTGGTAAGGGTTTTAGGTAATTTCTGGTGTTTGTTTATTTTCTAGGGGTTCTAGTCCGTGTGTGTCCTATTCTTAGGTTTCGCGTTCTATTTATATATTTTTTAGTTCTTAGGTCTATCCTATCCTTATAGTCCTAGTAATGTCCTTAGGGTCCTATTCTATATCCTTGTCCTATTTATAGTCTTATAGATAGATATATTTAAGTTCCTTCTTAGGAAGAAAGAGTAATAATAAGCTTTGGATAATGTTAGCGACTCAGTTAACGTCACAGTACGTGCAGAGGGTCAACGAGGTAACTGTGACTGTGTATCATTGACAAACGATGTCGTGTGAGGATCTATGTACAGGAGACGAGGCAGGTATATATACGTGTTGCTCAGGGGTCAGGTCCGTGCTCATGCATACGCGTAGCCATAACAACGCGTCAGGTCAGTGCCGTGACAGTTAATTAAGGCACGTATACGGCAAGATGGACGCGCAAGCCTATATAATTAGAATGTCTATAAACGAGGATCTAAAGCTAGAGAAAGGAAAGGAGAAGAAGAGCAGCGCTGCTTGATGTTTTATGCAATCCTCGCGTCACGTAACCACAATCTGCGGCAATCTGTGGCAATTTGCTAGTACCGTAATACTGTCCGAGATTGTCTAAAACTGTCTGCGATTGTCCGCTATAATCCACTACTATAATCCACCGTTTTCCACCAGCGCCGTAATATATACTGCTCCTACCTATAAGACGACTGGGAAAAATAGCTACCTTTAGTAGAGTTTACTGCGAATAATATAATAAATATATTAACAAGTGTAACACCGTTCTATATAACCTACAGATAAAACCATTAACTTAGATTTAAACTATAACCTAAAATTAATATAATAGGACCCACAATTAAACAGATCTAGTTAATTAATATATATAACTTCGCTAATTAAATAAAGTAGCTAACAGAACTATTATAAAGTAAATTAATATATGCTTAAATAGTATAATAATAGTATATAAATAAAGGATGAGCTCCTATATAGGACTTTAAGGAAAGTAATATAGTTTACCTAAATATATAAAACCTACGGACTTAATAGTCCTTAAAGAAACTTAATTAGAAGTTTATGGGCCCATACCAAATTAAGAAGAAACTAAGCCTATATACCTATAAGCTTAAACTACTAACTAAGATAAAAATATACCCAATATTTTATATAAGCTTGTTATAACCTTTAAAAGATAATCCTATAACTTGCAAAATCCCGCTGCTACCTTCTATAATTATTAATAACAGTAATAGTTCCTACTTTATTAACTTAATTAATAATATACAATAGAAAACATAATTTAAACAATTTAAACTTCTTATTAAGTGGAAAGGATATAAAATATAAACCTGGGAAACCTATAACCAGATTAAGCCCAACGCGCCTTCCTTGGTAAAAGAATTCTATAAGGACTATCTTTTGCGGCCTGCTCTGGCTAAATAGATATAATATAAAGGTAAATAATTGCTACCTAATATAAATATACAAAATATAATAGCAGGAAACTTAAAATTAAAAAGAACTTAAAATGCACTATAACGCTTATAACGCGATTATATAATACGCGATAAGTTATAAGTCTTGACTAAAATTGAATTATTTAGACCTTTAGTTAAAGGGGGGTACTATAACGGGACTAGCCTAGTTATAGTAGGAATGTCTTAGTAAAATACTTAATAGATAAATTCTAATGCTTTAATTAAATTCTGCCAAATTCCGCCAACTTAATTAATTTCCACTAAATTTTACTGACATAATGGAATTTGGTTAAAACCTGTTAAAATCCATATAGGCTTGTGCCCACGCGTCTGCTGCCAAGACCCCAAATATTTAGTTATAAGTTTCCTATATTCCTTTCTCTTTTTTATATAATGTCTTATTCTCTGCAAAGGCTATATACCCTTAGATTTAGATAGAATTTATATTATTCCTTCAAATCTTCCCTAAAGCCTCTTTGCGCCCTTACAAATATTAAGTTAATTAATTCAACTAACTGGGTTTCCTGCTTACAAAGCTTTCAATTCAACCAACTCGAGGCCTCCGTTGAGTTGATTGATTTGCAACCCTGATGATATTGCCCACCTCTGCTAATTATTTTGTCCCTTAGAATTACTAGTTTGTCTCGCTTCTAAGTATGAGGTCGTTAGGTCCATTAACCTCGTATTTGTAGGTAGAATAATACCTGAGCGCTTATTCCCCTGCAAACTTTATTTAATATGCATTTCTATGTTCTTTTTTCATGATCAAGACTATCTTCCTACCAAGATCTTAATTAGAAATCTGTCACTTGGTTCTTTATATTCATCCAGTTTCCCAAACTATTCCCAATTAATTTGCGCTTGTGTTCGTACTAGACACAAATACGACCAAAACAGTGGCGTATCTTAAGTTACGTTAGCTTTCCAAATCACTAGTAAGAGTGATTTACTTAAGTCTATACTTACGTAGCCCCTGCCAACAACAATTCAGTTGTCCTTTTAGTAACGAAACCGGATAGTGTTGTAAGAAAGACAACAAGTGATAATACAATGACAAAAACTCGGGCCGAGGAGCTGCTTAAAGAATGGCAAATAATTATTGGTACCGATAACAGGACAATAATAAGCAGTACGATTAGAATCCGAGCCACTCTACTAATAAGTTGAGTAGAAAATATAAAAACATGTGGATCCCTGGATAAATTGGGATGCGAGCGCTAAAACATTCGTATAATTAGGTTGAGAACACGAATGACAGCATTGAGATGATAGTACTCACGTTTTGAAGTTTCTTCAGCAATCGAACTAGACTATCCTCAACCCAAGCTTCAAATCGCACCGTTGCACTATCCTCTGAGGGGACTATGCTACGCAAATCATTGCAGCGGGTCAAATATTCTGTTTCTTCCCAACTCAAGCAGCCATTGCCGTTGGCCCAATTCTGCAAGCTTCGTATATCTCGCGGCTTTGCAACCTCGCTCTCAAGCATTCGACAGTTTCTTTCTACGAAATTGTCTGCACAAGGTCAGGTCATAACACTTCTCCCCAGTTTTACCACTTAAATTCAGAAGGGGTCTACATACCGTAATCCGCTAAAGCATTGTCAATTTCTGAGATTGTTGAAGAGCGTTCTTCGTTTCTGTCGTCGCGGCTACTCCCAAGAAATAAAGGGGCACGTTCATTTGCATCAATATCTTCCAATTTTTGTTCAAGTATAGAAAGCTTGTCTTGTTTTAATAATAAAAGTCGAGCACGTAGATTAGAGAAGCGACGGCATATCTGAAACGAGTTGTGCGCAGCAACAAGGGCAGAGAAACGGGGATATCCAAGACGGTAGTCCTCGACTATAGAAATGTTAGCTCTGTGTTCTTCTCCGAAAATGCTGAATGTCTAAGGTCATGCATACTTTGTTTTGTTCTCACTTTGCAGTCATGATAATCATCTTGCCCAAGTAGCCAGGACATACAGGAAATCAAGAGAGACTTGAACATTCTACCGACACAAGGTGTAAGATTAAGCACCGGCAAAGAAAGTTATGAGAGGGACGGACAAGCCTACCTCTGGGAAATCAGCGAGTTTTGTAACCTAAGGCAATAATTCCTACAAAGGCCGCTCCTGCTCGGCTTTTCTTGTCTGAGTCACCTAGCTAGGTGTTATATGATTTGAGTTACATTATACGACATTTTAAGGCAGCATCCAAGCCGCAACAGCTGGCAACATACTACTGGTGGATGGACAAGGCGAATTTCCGGTTATTGGAGCCCAACCTTCCCTAGCGGCGCCCCAATTTGCCTTATTCACCGTCTCAATGACCGGTCAAACTACCACTTCTCTACTTAAGGAGGCCTCTATCAATAACTAACTACGAAATTTGTATTTTAAAGGTGTCCTATTCCAAAGTTGCGCGAGCTTAATAAAGCACTCTTTCTAGCTGTATAGCATTGAAACCTTCAGTATGGGATCGCCACGTCGGTAAGATGTGAAAAATAATAATTAGATTTTATGACTTGAGAGATAACACGATCTATAGCTCTGTAAGCCCCGAATACATATTCGATAAAGAAGATGTCAAACCAATAGTCATAGATTATAAATCTGTAGGACAGTCAGCTCCCCGCAAAAATCAAACCCCGTTGATCGACGACGTAGACGAATCAATATAGACCGGGCGAAATTGTATATTTTCGCGTTTCTGGTACTACACAGCTTGAGGGACCTTACAAAATAGAGGCATATGCTGGCGTTCGTCAATATACACTCTGCTTTTCCGACGGCGAGCGGGCGAGGAATGGGGAAATTGTTGTAGAAAGTGATTTGACGCAGCAAAGCACGGAGTGAGCACTTAGGTGTTCCATTTTCCTATCTCAATTAACTAGCTAGTGTCTCCCCAATGGCTTTTGAGCTTCCGCTCTGACTAGTCTTTATTAAAAAAGTTCTCGTTGTCCAGTTTTCGACCGTTTCCGACATATCTGGAGTTCGAAATGGTGCCGCAAAGTCTCCGAGAAATGCCATCAATTCATGATAATTATCCCTTCCACGTGTTGCTCCATTAAGGTTGTCTGCTGACACTGCAAGCGGTGGCGCTTGAAGAGCCGCAAACGAAGTCGCCTTGCTAGTTAGGAAGATTTTAAAAATGTCTTCACACTCATACTCATTAACAGCCTTCAATTGGTTCGGGATAGACGCCCGGAATGGTATTTCCCGTCGGCCAGTATGCTCTGGTCTGTCATCTTGTTCCTTCTTTGGTGTTGCTATTCCGAATTCTTCTCCCCCTCCAGTAGTCACCCGGGTAATCTGCCATAAAGAATCCATATCGAATACCTCAAAGAAGAGCGGTGCCGCTGAACGGTTCTCTATATACAACGTAAATATCTCATCCGGTCTAACAGGTACCAGTTCCCCCGGTGAATATCGGTTTCCGGATCCGTCCAAGAGTTGAATTGTGAATGTATCCTCAAATGATGCACGAGGCGTTAGATTCTCTATCCCGGCGACATACTTGAAAGTCGAAAGATGTTCCAGCATGTTGCAGACCTTTACGATGGATTCTATTCCATTCCGAGAGACTGCGGGTAAGAGTTTGATTGGGTGGCGAGAGCTGTCGAGGATCTCATATTTATCTTTGCTATTTAACGAAACGTAGAAGATAGATGGAAAATCTTCATTATCTTCGCTTAGTAGATGTAAAAACCGCTTGCGGCTTGCAACTTCAATCCACTTGGCTCGTAGATTGTCGTCACCGTTCAGCTGTACCGGTACTTTCCAAGTAGACAAGGAGATTCGCTTTGCCTGCCACCGCGTTTCACTACGAGAGTTCTCATATTCGCCAGCATTTTCAATTAAAATGGATGTAAGCTCCTTTACAGTATGGACGCGAGCGTAAAACGATGGTGATCCGGCATGAGAAGAATCGATTTCAGCGGAGAAAAGAGGATATATAGCATATTCATCGTCTTTGCACACACCGTGAGCTAGACCGGCATCAAGATGTAAATTTCGACCTTTCCGCAAAACGGTGAAGATGTCTGTGTTATGTTCCCGTCCAAAGGTTCCAAAGAAAGTCTGCTCTGCTCGCCCAAATAGCATAGGAGTTTGTCTAGGCCAGAATTGACGAAACTTTAGACGTAGATGGTTGTATAAGGATCGTGTTGTGATTTCCGTACCACAAGAAGCTTTCAGAGCGCGGAGTAAGAAGCACGATAAAGCACCCCTCATTTCGGTTGAATCAGGACCAAGACGCATCTCCTGGGCTGTTTCGTGCGGGCTGCAGGCAGCAAAGATATTGTAATCTTTGGGATCGATAAGCCACGTAGGAATACTCTGAACAATCCGATACGCGCTGGGTTTCAGCCTTTGGTCGAAAGGGAATGCTGAGTCAATAGCAGAGTCATAAGGAATGGCTCGAATTGACGAAGATTCGGTATCGTCGCGACGAATGACGCTGCCTGAGAAGCAACAGTCAAGAACAACAGTGATAAGGAGGCCATGTGCTACTAATTTCTCTAGCAATCCCGCAAGCTCGATACCTTGCATGTATCGTACCCCATAGTCTTGGTGGAACAACACGATGGCTAGATCACCGGTTTCTTTGTGGCTGTACTCGGAGGGAGTTGCATTCATCTGCGTTCCATGGCCGGAGAAGTGTATGTAAACGAAATCGCCACGTTTGGACATGCGAATAATCCTTTCTAGGCTCGCGGTGACATTTTCAAATGTGGGCCACTGAGAAGAGGCTTCTTTTGGCAGCTTGGATTCAGGATCTAGAGAGGCGTCAGAAGTGAGGACTTCAATTTGTTGAATACCGTGTGCCCGAAGGTATTGTTCCATAGCCTGTACATCTGCAACGGCTCCTTTCAGGCCTTTCACCTGGTTTCCATGAAAATTAACGCCAATTAAAACAGCCCAGTAGGTCGCCACTGTATGAGCTGTGTTAGCCATTGTGAAGACATAAATCGCACACACGATAGCTAGAATACAAGCATAAAAGGTCGGCTACTAGATTTATGTCTCAAGGGCATCATCGTAGAACGACGCGAAATCCGAGGCGGGGATCAGAGCCTGAATTTTTCTACAAGTAGGCGTCAAGGCTGGTCAACCTGGCTCCCTCAGGTTTAGGAGCAAGGTGGTGACACCATGGTAGTTTCCGGTCAGGACGTAAGTGAGGCGGATAGAGCAAGGCCATGATCACCAATCATTTTTTGGTAGGGCACAGCTCAGTGAGGTGGTCTTTCGTGAGGCGTATATATGGGTGTACTCAATGCTTCTTGCGCCTCATGGTCTAGGCACTCGATATTTATAGTGCGCTTACCTCATGTTGGCAGCAACTTGACATCGGCTTAGCCCCATGTATTTGCCTGATTTCATGGAACCTGCTCCCCACCCTAGGGGGCGGGCGAATCAAAAGGCATCTTGCAGGGATCTCTCACCGGTCTGCCGCCGTTCCAGGGTAAAGAGAAATGATTGGAGTTAGGGATGAAGGGCGCGATATGAGAAGCCGCCTCTTGCGCCTTGCCCTAATGCAGGTTATGGTACTCGTTGCCTTGCGTTGAGACTAGCAGACTGCCTTCATAGCGCAACCGGAATCTTGGCCATCACCAGAAGTCTCAATTTTTTTTAGCTTCAATCATGCCCAACTTCTGTAGTAGGAAATCATAATATTCGATACACACGGGACAAGCCTATTTTGTTACTCTTATCAAACCGTGTGTGCTTTATTTTTTTTAAAAAAAAAATCCCCCCAGAAGAATTGTTTCAGATACTCATCCCCAATCATGGATGCCCACCAACTAGCCGAGATGGACCTGTTCAATGTTCAAACAGAAGCCAACCTTAAAACCTGGCTCAACATGGGATTTTCGCAGGTGGGGTCCATAGAAGATCTTAATCGCGCCATCGGTGTGGCTGGTCTGTCGCTAGATTTCACACCTCAGAACGACCCTGATTATGCTCGCTGGTTAAATATCCTCGGAGACTTGCACAGCAGGCGATTCGAGAGGACCAGATCCGCGGATGATCTGAACCGTGCCATTGAGTTGGCTAATATGGCAGTTGATGCCGCACCTCGAGGCCACCCTGATTCAATTATGTCGTTCAACAACCTTACAAGCTTGCTCGGTAGGCGATTTGAGGCGACTGGGTCCATGAGTGATCTCAACCGTGCCGTTGAGTTGGCCGATATGGCAGTAGATGCCATAACACAAGACGAACCTGATTGGACTATCTGCTTAAACAGCCTTGCAATGTTGCTCAACAAGCGATTTGAGAGAACTGGATCCAAGGATGACCTGGACGGTGCCATTAAGTTGGCTGGTATGACCGTTGATGCCACACCTCAAGGCCACCCTGATTCAATTATATCGTTCAACAACCTTACAAACTTGCTCTGCAGGCGATTTGACAGGACCGGTTCCATGGATGACCTGAATCATGCTGTTGAGGTGGCCAATAAGGCAGTAAATGCTACATCCCAAGGCCACCCTTATTGGGCTGTCTCGTTAAACAGACTTGGAAATTCACTTGGCAGGCGATTTGAGAGGACCGGGTCCATGGATGACCTTAACCGTGCTGTTGAGGTGGCCAACAAGGCAGTAAATGCCATAACACAAGACCAATCTGATCGGGCTGGTTGGCTGAATGATCTCGGAAACATACTTAACATGCGGTTTAAGCGGACCAAGGAGATAGAGGACCTGAACCGTGCTATCGAGGTGGCCGATATGGCAATAGAGGCCACACCTCAAGACCACCCTGATCGGGCTAGTTTGCTTTACAGCCTTGGAAACTATCTTGGCAGACGATATGAGCGAACTAAATCGGAAGATGATATGGAACGTCTCCTCTCGTCCTATAAGGACGGTTGGGATTGTTCTATCGCTCCTCCGTCTGATCGCATCCGTCCAGCCGGAACTGCTGCCTATATTCTTGCCGGTCAGTCAAAATGGGACGAATCGAGTCGATTACTGCAGGAAGCAGTAGAACTTCTTCCCTCTGTCAGCCCACGGTCAATACAACACACTGACAAGCAACATAGCCTTGCAGACTTTGCAGGCTTAGCGTCTATGGCAGCTGCTGCTGCTCTCAATGCCGGAGAAAAGCCCTACCATGCCTTGCGACCGCTTGAATCTGGTCGTGACATCATTTCTGGCCTGCTGATGGAGATGCGAGGAGATATTTCTGACCTTGAGCAGCAGCACCCCGAGCTGGCAAACGAACTTGTATCCCTTCGAGACCAGCTAGACTCGCCAGCGAGCAGTACACGTTTGTCAAGCTCTAGTACGGCACCCTGGAAAACACGAACGAAACAACGCCAAGAAGTGGATCAGAAACTCAGCGACCTCATAAAGAAGATTCGCTCTCAGCCTGGATTCCAGAACTTTCTCTTTCCGCCTACTGCAGACGAATTAATGGCTGCGGCAGATCCAAATCCTATAATTGTTATTAATCTGAGTCCCTTTCGTTGTGATGCATTCCTTATTGAGTGCGATAAAATTAGAGTGCTGGAATTACCTGCTCTGAAATTACAAGAAGTCGAAAAACAGATCCGTGGTCTACGAATGTCTCACCTAACAGCCTTAACTCCCCTACTAGAATGGCTCTGGGACACCGTCTGCGGTCCATGTCTTGAAGCGTTAGGATTCAAGAAGCCTATTTTGGATAATAACTGGCCACGTGTATGGTGGGTACCGACCGGAATGCTTAGCCAGCTACCACTTCATGCAGCAGGATACCACACGCAAGGATCCACGAAAGCTGTTCTTGACAGAGTTATGTCGTCGTATACCTCATCCGTCAAGGCGTTAATACAGGGACGCCGGAATCATTTTCGGCAACTCGCTGTACCTCCGCCTGAACACGCCCTCCTGGTTGCTATGCGGGAAACACCAGGCTTATCCACGAACCGAATCCTTCCATCCGTTGATTCTGAAGTGGAGATGTTTCACAACCTCTGTCCATCCCTCAAGTTGAAGCCGATCACGCCAACGCCGCGCAAGGATGATGTTCTTAAACACTTAACGGCGAGCAGAATATTCCACTTTGCAGGTCACGGGTGGTCGGATCCAGTAGAGCCGTCGCAAAGCTGCTTACTCCTTGAGGATTGGCAAACTAATCCGCTAACAGTGGGAGACCTCCGTGACCATAAACTCCAAAAGACGCCACCGTTTCTCGGCTATCTCTCAGCTTGTTCGACGGGAGCCAACGAAGCGGATGAACTTCTAGACGAGGGAATTCATCTCGTTAGCGCCTTGCAACTCGCAGGTTTTCGGCATGTTGTTGGAACGCTCTGGGAAGTATCGGACGAGCACTGCGTTGATGTAGCAAGAATACTGTACAAGACCATTCAGAAGGAGGGGTTGACGGACTTGGCAGTATGTCATAGACTTCATCAGGCTATTAGGGCCGTGCGTAACGGACAGATTGAGAAAAGAGAGAGACACAGAACTTTTACCTTGGCATACCCGGAGACTCAGCCAAGGGACCTGACGAATCATTATTGGGCTCCTTATGTCCACTTCGGCGTTTAGAAGTGAATTGCTTAGCATAGCAGATTAATCACAACCTAAATTTAATAATATATCAGTCTCAGGAAATTCACTGGTAGTTGGGAGTGTAGTAGGCAGATATTCTGCACGCTGGCTTTGTGTCTTGAGTGACCGCATTAACGTGGTCAATTGTATAGGAAACAAGGCTCGAGATGCGCATACGGTTTTTATATAGCAATGTTTCGTCCCCGACGCAATAAATGCACTTTGTCCTCTCTAGGGTGAGTAGAATTTCTTCGAGCTTTGAGGGAGACTGAACACCCAAGAGTCCTTCTATCCCTTAGCACGATGGGACCCTACGAGGAGGTGGTCTGTGCGCGAACACCAGGATCAAAACAACGCGTATGTCTATATAGAATTCAATCATTAATTACACTACCACCATGCCTTCCAATTACGCCAGAATTGATGCAGACCTTGTCCAAAAGACTCAATATAATGTCCCCCCAAATAAGACAGCGAAAACGACCCCCCCAAAACCCTGGCCGCTGCCCTATTTCGAACCTCTCCATATTGACAATTGGGACGACCATGGCTCTCCAAACCTTACCTCCGACGTCGATAGGCATGATCCTTTTAAGCTGTTTAGCTTGTTCTTCACAGATGAGATCATGGATAAGCTTGTAGAGTGGACGAATAAGCACGCGGAGCTCTATCCGCCGGAGGAAACGGAACGCCCACGCCCATGGCAGCCCACATGCAAGCAGGAACTCTATGCGTACTTTGGAGTGTTGATTCATATGGGTATTACTATAGAATCGTGCATTAAGGACTACTGGAAGGATTTGAACACACATGGCTGCGAGCATATTGTTAAAAAGTACATTTCAATTAATCGATTTTAGCAGCTTAATTGTTATTTTTGAGCATCACCACCATGGCCAAAGGATAATACAGCACCTAAATCTACATTCGATAGAGTCAACGAGCTTACTGAGCATATTCGGCTTACCTGTAGGAAGCTCTACACGCCTGGAACACACCTCGCCGTCGACGAGACGATTTAACGCTTTACAGGCCGTGCACCCGAAATTGTTAATATTCCATCTAAACCTACACCAGAGGGCTTTAAAATATGGGTTCTGGCTAATAAGGGCTATGTATTAGACTTTATGTGGCATGCCAAAGGTGATAAAAAGGGCCCGGTTGATTTGGATGAGTTTTTCATTAATAAAGGCTTTTTGAAGACGTAGGCAGTAGTCCTTGATTTGCTCCTCCAAAAAGACACTAAGACAGAAGAACGCCTCTACCCACCCAGAAAGCATGTTGTATGGCTTGATAACCTATTCATAAGCGTTAAGCTTCTTACAAGACTACGAGGCCTTGGTATTGGAGGCGCAGGAACCGTCCGAACAACCAAAATAAAGCGTGAGGAGCAGGGGGACTTTGAAGGCGATATTAAGGTGACTACAACTACACAAGGAAAGAAGAGGAAGGTGCTTGCCGAGCAAATTAAGGTAACGCTCGCAGAGCTTAAATTAACCCATACGGCCCAAATTCCATGGGGAGAATTATATGGTGAGCTTTCTAAAGACGGCCAGGTGATGGAGTTTGCCTGGAAGGATGCCAATGTGGTACTTTTTATGAGTACCGTCAACGACGGTAAGTTAAACACCTTAATTATAAGGCTTAGGGTCTAATGATGTTATACATCACCAGGTCGCCACACAAAAGTTACTATGCGGAAACGTCCTCCCCTTACTACTAGTGGTGCCAAACAGACTTGGAAGGTCTTTGGCAACGAACACGAAAAGGAATTGCTAATCCCTACCTTTATATTCTAGTATAATCACAATATGGGCGGGGTGGATATTGCGGATTAACGACGCTCATATTTTACAACGCAGAGGACCCATGTACGGACCTGGAAGCCTCTATTTCACTTCCTAATTGACACAGTTATCAGCAACTGCTTCCTGCTGTCTTCCTACACCCCTACCGATCGCCGAGCAAGTCGTCAAGATGGCCACAAGCAATTTCAAATCGACCTCCGCAACGCCTTGTTTGAGCGCTCAATTCGGAAGCGAAAGGCCTACACTGAGGAAGACACTCCTTGACGCTCTACAAACGAGATTATATGGTATCCTACAGAGAAGCATACGCTGGTAAAGCTTTGGCTAAAGCCTCAATACTGTTCGGCGTGCATAGAGGCTGGCAAGAAGACTCAAGTAGAACATAAGGGACGTCGGAAGGCTCTTTTAAAGATATCACCAAATACCACAAAGAAACCTTGCGATAGTAAGGATTGGCAGAGGCGTAAGCATGCTCCGAGGACTCTATTTGGCTGTAGTGTTTGCGAAATACCGTTTTGTAGAAACGACGGCTGCTGGCTACCACATATTGAGCGACTCAACTCCAAAGATTAAGCTTATATATCAACTTATATAAGATTTGAGCAATATTACCAGCCTTGAATTCCTGAGCACGAGTGGTTGATTCTATTGATTTGATTGGCTGCCTCTTATCGATAACCGTAGGGCGAATTTCATCGTGCTAAGGGATAGGTCTACCTTCACAGGATAGTGATGTATGTAGTTGCCTCCGTCGAACCCGGGGGGGGGGTTAATGACCTAGCTGTTAGTGCGTCTTGTCTTATCGGCACTCCATGGCAAAGCCCCGTACCCTCCCGTTTCGAACACGAGAACGCACTCTCTAGTGCCTTCCCTATATACAGTGCTAGCTAGCAAAGCGAGGGCGTAATAATGGATCTGGAAGGATGAAAACGTAAGGTTGCTTACGGTTAGTACTTAATGTAAATTAAATGACTTAGCGCTGGATGTCGCCACCACAAGTAGGGAGGGCGGCCGACCCGCTCCATACCCTTGTTTTTGTGGCGTAGGTGACCGTATAATCACGGAGAGCGTAAAACTTTTAAACGAGGAGGATATTCATCTCGGACATCCTTTTAATCGAATCCTGGTCTTTCGTTTAGCTAGTTTAGGGGACGGTTAAGATATAGGAAACTACTAGTATCCCTCCTACCTTATCGATAAGATAATGGATCCGTGCATATAACACCAAAAGTTCGTTAATCTAGGGTTCCTCATTGGCTAAAATCTTATCGATAACGTTGGACACAACTCGACGGGCGAAGGGATATAGCTAAGTTATTAATTAATAGCAATGCCTAGCTAGGACGTAGTGAACCCTAACTACGGATAAGCCAAAAGAAGGATATAGTGGTTACTAAGGAGATCTAATATCTAACGGAGGTTAGGACGTAGCTCGAGCAACCGTATAGGGTTGCAGCTGCGTATAGAGATGGTTAATAGGGTTTTTTATCCTACTGAGGTGGCTTATGGGGTTTTTCCTACCCCCACTATACCAGGGGTTTTTTCCTATTAATATTACTTTTCCCCTACTATACGGAGTAGTCTGCGTAGGCCCGCGATAGAGATCCGAATTAGACGTTATGCAATAAATAAATAATAATATATAAAATAGTCTAAGTTTAGGGGGTAGCCGAGTTCTAAGGGTCGGAGCTTAGTAGAAAACTTTGGGAATCTTATTGTAAGGGATCTTTTATCCCTTACTCGGGTGCACGCCCGGGGGCTCTCAGGAGCTGCCAAGGCTAGCCTTCGGCTAGCCCTTGGCACCTCCTTATAAGCTCCTCGGGCCCGCAGCCCTTCCCTCCTCATCGGTTCGTCTCTTTCCGTACGAGGGTATTGCCATACCTACTCTTTACCATATCGTCCTCTTCCATCGACTCTCCTGTGACTCATGCTCGGCTTGCCTGCTCCCTACCGTACACCTGGGCAATAGCCTTACACTTATAGAGCCTTTTATATAAGTAACCTCTTAATATTACTTAGTACTTAACTATATTAAAATTGTGAAAGGCTGATTTTAAAAAGAAGATCACTTTATATTAATATGTTTCTATATATTTCTATTATATAATAATTACCACTTAATAGACATTTATTAAGGAAGCTGAGATTTAAGTAGGTAAATAAAATATAAATAACTCTATTTAATGGTTAATTAATAGTTACATTTAGATAAATATTTATTATAGAGATGTTTTAGCAATGCCTCTGCTAGCATCTAATATATATTATATGACTTAACAGCACTATCTTAAGTTTTTGTAACTTAGAAGAGTGTAATTATTTCTAAAATACAACTACAGTCGAGATTGATATAACGTAGCTGATTACATAGTAGAAACATCGACACTTTAGTGATTATAGTATTTGTTTAAACAAAGTCCGTTACAGTTTGGGAACCAAAATCAACTCATGGAGGGACTCTCTGTACCCCGTGTTAGTGCACACTTGCATTTTGGGTCCGCCCTTACAATAACAAGATTTATGCATAGGTTTTGATCATCAATTGTCAACTATAGGAGTATGGTCATCTGAGTACTCCTAGACCACGATACTTTATAAGATATGAGCCTGGTCGGAGGACTCGTGAAAACAAAGGCTTTAGAGGCGATAATGGAAAATAGAAGCTCATTTTACGTAGCACGGTCCTGAGCCTCATTCTGGATCTCATTACCCTCGTCATCCTTTTGATAAAGAAAGTACTGAACAAAAACAAAAGCGTCCAGCAGTAATGTCCCAAAACTTCCCAACAACCATGAAAGGTTGACAACTATGTACCGTGAATATATCGAGCTGGCTTCTCCAGGTTCGCAAAAACGAGGCTTCCGGCAAACAGGGGAGTACGCAAAAATAGATAGCACATACGTCAGGTTGCCAATACAGGCGAAAAGGAAGAACAGCATAGATATGCCTTCGGTGCTTTTGCGACGATAGTTGAGGAGGAGTTGTGGTAAGCGAGAGCCCAGGTAGAGCACTGCGCATATATATCCAAATACTTGGCCGAGAACATTAAAATGGAGCGTATCTTGCCGGTCCGAGTCTCTTGAATGGTCATCTGGAAGGCAGGAGCGACTAGGGCGGTTGCTCAGCCACCAACCGAAAACACCTGCCGCACAAACAAGTACTATCGCGCTAAGATTGAAGAATACTGCTTGCAGGTTTGACTGCCATGGCGCTGAGCAAGGTTGCGAGACATCTTCTGGAGGCAGTTCTGAGAGAAGTGGAGTTACCGGCGAAAGGTGAGTCCCGTCAACAGATAGCAAGCGTTCTCGAAATGAGGAGTGAGAATTTCTACGCTCTATGTCACCAATGCATGGCGGACCGCTTTGCCGGTGACCATTGCCGGCGCCGTTTCCATGAATTTCGAGGAGTGGAGACGTTTCATCAGGTCTATCCAGAGGTCCATCCTCATGCTGTGGCTTCCGGACCTCATCACTGAGAGTGAAGCCTTTGTAGTAGAAGCATTGCGCTAGTAATACTATATCTGCAAAGGTATAGTAGACAGCAAGAATGACCTAGGGTCGAGTCAAATTGTGGTTGCATAGAGTAAAATTTTTTTTCATAAAACATACCATTGTTGGCAGTACACGCTGTAAGACAGCACCTAGTATGTTGAAGACATCTCCGGCCAGCCATACAATGATGAAAAGAACAGAGAGACTATCGGCAGAGCTTCGTCTAAAATTCTCTATGATTTGTGGTGAAAATACAACAACCCAACATGCAATCGATATGGAACCACAAATCCCACTGATAGCATCGATGTCAAGGCGTAAGCCTTGAGATGGTGGAAACATGTTTCAGCGGCGTTGAACTTCAATTTTACGTGCTGGAAAGATATTTGCTATCACCGCACTTCCTTTAACCGCTACGTGATCAGGGTCGGGAATCTCAGATAAGAACTTTACTCCATAAAAAGAACTTGTTCGTTCAAGTTTTTCAAAGAAAAACGTCCGATTGACTGGGGTTAGTGCCCATATGGCCGCGCTTCTAGTTTGTGGAAGGGACTAGAGAAGGGCGGTTTTGAAAGGATGGACAAACGAATATATTGGTATAAATGAGCTCGGTTTTCAGATCTGTCTAGTGTTGAGGCGTGTAAATGATAACATTGAGAATGTTAGAAGAGCACGAACTGAGGGATGTCAGAGTTTGAGGCTGAAAAGTCTGCAACTAAGCGAGAATCCGGAGAAGCGTTTAGAGACCGAGGGGAAACAGCGGCTTGGCAAACCTAGTCTGCGGCTGGACTGCGGGGTATATTTAGGTTTTTAGGAAGAAAAATAGAGCAATTGCTGCGGTTGCAAATTGTTGAGCGTAGCCTTTGCGTCTGGAAACCGTAGTTACGTATATTTCTTGTGCTTTACGGGAGATAGTGTTTTAACTATGATACTCGAACAAGCCTCGTTGGTCCCGAGATGAGTACTTCAATTAAATTCTAAGGCAAACTGATTATTGTGTAGACCTTGCCGAATAATCTCAAACTGGTATTGTATCACTGAAGCCCCTGAGTCCAAATCGTTTTGCGGCCATATTTTACGACTGGTTTATTTTTGGGCTGACCATGTTTGACACAGATCTCGCCTTATTCTAAGCTCAAGACGCTGTCCTACAGCCCATTGTCCCTTTTAAACTTGTCCCAAGCTTCATTTAACGTGCTGAATACCGCTCCACTGATCATTCGCTGCTCGGTTGTTGCCGTCTGGGGAATCTAAGATCGAGAGAATTATTAATCTGCAAACGCATGTTACACAATAGCATAATCAAGACCTTACCTTGTCAGGGTGAACCTTAGCAATGGCCTTCATGTACACTATCTTCACCTTGTTGGGCATCACGAGATCACTCATCCCAACCTTGTTCCATCCAGCTTCTGGCCACAGGACAGAATCTAACGACCCGAGAAGTGCTCGTAGATTGTCCGACTTGCTACCCTTCCACACAATGAGTTTCGCGTCAACTTGATCAGTCAGAGCGAACTTCTCATCATCGGCCTTTTCAGCTGCTGCATTTGCCTCCCTTAGCTTTTTAACAGCTTCCGCCTCCGAAGACGATACGGAATTCGATTTTCCTGTCAAATTATCTAGAGCGGAAGTTCTCGGAGGGGGATGCTTTCTAATTGGTGTTGCACGTATCGTTACCTCGGGACGAGTCTGCTTTTTGCTCCTTCCAGCCGCGTTTTCACAGCGATTTCTACCTTGTATACTTATCGAACCACCTAAGCCTGCCTCAACTGCTTCCCTCCATACTTTTGCTGCGTCGGCCCATTTCTCCATGTGTTCAAGTGCTTCGGCTTTCCGCATCAGTGCCTTCCCGAAGAACTCCTTCATATCCTTCTCTTCTTCGTTGCCCCCTAGTGATATTTTCTCACCCTCTCCACATGAAACACCAATACTAGCCAGAGCCGAATCTGCGTCCGAAACGGCAGCTTTTGGATCACCTACTCTAATGTTCGTAAGAGCCCGGTTGCACAGGATTATTATTGTGATTGGATGACCTTCTGGTAAAGGAACCAATGCAGCAGAGTATGCGTCATGAGCTGTGGGGTAGTCACCGCGCTTAAAAGCGTCGGAGCCTTTTTGCCGATGGGATGCCGATGTTGAAAGAGCGGATGGGGATACTGGTGGTATTTGGCGAGGAGGCGGTTTCGGTCGGGTAGCTACAGGCGTGGATGATGGCGTTCTGGAGACAGGTGCTAAACTCTGTTGGAAGAACGGATTATTTGATTGAGATAGTGTTGACTGGTGGGAACTAGTTGAGGAAGGTTTTTGTGGCTCTGATGTTGGACGACCCGTTTCCTTGGTTGGCATTTTACGGCGGGCGGGGCTGACGTATGCCTGAGCGGTTTGTTCCTCAATATCTTGACGCGTGAGCTTTGCTGCAGGCCTTTTGTCTGGCTGTTGCACTTGCTTCTGGAGGAATCGGGGTTGAGGGGGGGGTTGAGATGGAAAGCCAAAATCGCTAGAAGCTGGATTACGTCTTATACGAGTAGCTGAAGAATCTGACGGCGTGGAATTAGAACTAGGCGGATGGGGTGGGTTTTGAGGACGTGGATTGCCAAATTCGAGCATTAAAGCTTCGTCGGTAACGCTGGACTCTGGCACTACAGTCTTGACTCCGCGAGTTCCGCTTGCATTGGTCAAATCTGCATCACCATAGGAAGTCTTTTCACGGGCATATGGCAGGTTTTCACCATCTGCATACATGTGCGCATTTCTCATCCACTTGGGTTGGTTATTGTCACCCTCCTGCTGGAATTCAGCAACTGCTTTCTGGACCTTCTTTTGACCCGTCTTCCACAGAGTGTTGGCTGATTTGAAAATAGTGCTCCCAATTTCTGAGGCGTATTGAGTGACGTCTTTCTCACTCCCTGGAGAGCGGTTATCCTGCTTACGCTGCGTAGAGCTGGGGCGACTCTCTTCTTTCCATTTCCAAGCGGGAACAGGAGGACCCGATCTTGCTCCCCGTGAGTTATGACGCGAGTCATTTCGTTGCTGAATCTCATTATCTTCAAGCGAGCTTTGACGTCCTCTGTCTTCCCTGCCAATCCATGCCTTTTGCTTTGCTTCATCGTGGGCTTGATTTAGAAGCCATCCAACTGCAGCTTGAATGTCAGTCCCAGATTCTGTTTGCGCTAAAGCCAACGCAGAATTTTCCGGTGGAAAGCCCATATCGACCAATTCATCAATAGCTTTATCGTAAGGGTTGGTGTTTAGCGCGTTTAAATGTTCAATGGACTTCACCCGTGTAGGTCCTGAATTTTTGGGTCCTCCTTTCGGCTGCGTGAATTCAGAAACAGGTTTCCCAAGCATACCCAATATGTCGTCTTCATCATTATCTGCCAGTGGTAGTTGTGCTGTGGAGGCTGCCCGTCTCTGAGAACTCTGTCCCAATCCGAACGGATCGTCATTATCGCCGAACTCGTCTACACTTTTTGGAGAAGGTTCTTGGCTCTTAGAAGCGCTTGAAATGAAGCTCGTAGCGCTTTGGCCGCTGCGTGTAGGTTGGGGGATCGGAAAGTGGGTGGAGGCATCGACTGGGGCGTCGGAATTGAAGGCAGACAGAAGGTCATCTTCGGCGCTCAAGGGCTGATTAGGTCGTTTGGACGACGTACCCAGTCCCGCAAAAGGCTTATTGATTGTTTTAGAAAGATTATGAGCTCTCGAGCCATTATTTGCTGTTTGCTGTGTAGGTGGTGTAGCTTTCCCGTTGCCTAAAGCCTCCCAGAAATGTGCATCGTGCGTCCCAAATTGACTATCATATTGTTTCTTCCGCTCGGCTTCTTGCCGCGCTTTCTCCTCTAGGAGCTGTTTCTGTCGTTCCTGAAGTGACAGATTGTTCGATGCTTTAGACGAGTTCAGGGACAGCAAACTGGAAAAGCTGTCGTTAGATGGAGTGGTCGGTTTGGATGATGTCTTCAGGCCGTGACCGGACGGTTGTGCAGACAGAGGGGTCGAGCGTCCTGAGAGTAGTGGGGCAGGACTTTGTCGTCGAGGGGGATAAAAGGATGGAGTAGGTTTAGTGTTATTGCTGGTGGTGGGTGTCCAGTCAAGACCTGACAGATCATCCATCTTCAAGGTGTCGTAGAGTGAGTCTATAGATGTAGTGCATAAGCTAGACTCATAGCATAACTACTCGGTGAAGGATGCCGGACACGTTAAAATGTGTTGTCTTTGCTCTGTGCCGCGCTGCGGATGGTCGCGTTGAGCGCCACACCATCGCTGTTAAGCCACATTGACTAGCGTTAGCGCTCTCAATAATGGAAGACCGACGCGAGCCCCAAAGAGTGACGCTAACCGCCACGAGAAGAATCATCTACACCATCTCGTCAATTCCGGTGGTTAGCGCAGCCACGTCTGCACGGCCTTTTTGTAGGGGAAGTTTTAGTATTTTTGCTGTTTAAGGGAAAGTAAGCGTGGCTGCGCTAACCACCGGAATTGACGAGATGGTGTAGATATCAAACAAAGGCCTACTGGAGGGCTCTTACGCATGAACTATCTGTTTTGCACTATGGAGGGCCCTTTAAAATGCCTCTCGATTAATCTCTCAACATCCTCAAGTTACACGACCGATCATCCACGACTCAGGCATTCATAGCCCTGATTCCGGGCGTTGATAACCTCGGAGGTCCTTTTGCCGACTTAAAGGCCTCGGAATATGTGTATATTCGTCAGACCCAACCAAGCAATCGCTGAGCTTGTGAACAAAAGTGGTCAGTGAGTGCTGTTGTCCAATACCGACCCCTGAAGTGGGACGAATGACGCACATCAAGCACGGTCTCTGCGTGCGGACAGTCCCGTCAATGAACGGACCTGCTACAGTCTGATAGAGATAGTTTAGTGCATGCAATAGCGGAGGGGTCTTCTTATGAATGCCCATTATGGAACGCCTCACAGCAGCTCTTTTCGGCTCCAAAAAGGACATCGGGGCAGGGTCGTCTTAGATTGGTTCTTCGACAAGATAGTAGTTTCACACTCAAGAGCAGTGTATGATCACTAGAAGCTCGAAAGTGTGCATTTGGGACTTGGACGATCTTTACGTATTTAATCGCAGTGAATAGGAACAACCCCAGAATAAGAAACTTTGTAGGTATTGCTGAGCCTACAAAGGCTTCAGAATAAAGCTAAAAGATGGAGACCTCTCTGACCGTTCTTGCTGCCTTCGTGCTGCGTTGGCTTTTCCGCAGGTCATCATTGTGTTGCATCGACGATCGCTTCGAGTAGGATTTGCTTATGTTAGAGCCTCTGTATTGTGCGAAGCCGCAGACCTTGACGACCTGTCCACCCGTTGGCAACTTCATGGCGCAAGTTTGCGACGGCACGGGAAGTTTTCGAATCTACCCTGGAAAACTGCAAGCCAGCGAAACAGCTCGGCAAACCCACATGTAAGTTAGCCAGAAACGTCCAGATATGAGATCCTAGCTCGCCTCCCAGCAGCCAATGTGCAAGAGCAGGTCTGAATGGCCGTCGCAGTGGGCTCCGTGACAGTTTGAGCAGCCGCAGAGCAAGAGTCGAAAGGATACCGGGCGTAAGAAAACGAGCGTCTTGACTCGCCAGGCACGTCAGGGTAGTCAAGGTTCCACTCGGCTGCTTAGCCTCTCGAGTAGCCGCTCCCGAGCGTGCTTGCGCTGTCGCGCGGGGGCGTTTTTCTTTTTCTTGCTGTTGCTCGCAGGGGAATCCACCCCCTGATCTCAACGGTGTTGCTCGTCCCAATCGCACCTGAGCCGTCATTGTTTTTTTTTGTCCCTTTGGCCTGGCTCTGGCACCCGCACGGTCGATCCAGCTGCTGCACAGATCTCTCCGTGTCTACTGCAGGTCCCAGCGCCCCCGAAGCCGCAGACCCTGAACCCAGAGTGCTACCCTCGGATCAGATTGCGTTCATAACAGCTTTCTCCATCGAAACCTCGTTCATACTCTCGAATTGTCCGCCGACAAGTTTGTCATCCCTCGACCGTGGCTGAAAGGCCGATCCACTTCACATCACACTCCTGAGCATCCACTCACACTTGCTCAACCGCATCCCGTGCCTTTCGACGACATGGGTCTCTTCACTCGCAAAAGTTCTAAGCCGGCTATTTCACCTAGCGACGCGCAGTCTAGCCATTCGAATGGCTCTCTGAAGTCTCCGGCCTTGCCAAAGTCTACCAACGGTGCTTCAATCGCGAAAACACTGAGTCCAGTACCCGATGTACCCCTACCAAAAGCACCAGACCCGGCTTTGGACCCAGCTGCGTATCTACGAAGCATCCATGCTGTTAGAGAGAGATCGAGGCTCGTTCTCGAGCCGGCGAAGAAAAATCAACTGAAACATTTTTCTGTGGACATGACAAAATTCCAAGAGACTGCCGGTTATGTGGTTTCCATCATCAAGGTCCTCTACCTCTTCTGCTTTGTTTTTCGAAGTTCAAGTATTGACTTTCCTCACTGCAGAGGGATTATGCCCCAGACTATTCCTCTATTCCCCCCCACGGCCGCTGGCAACACTTCGAAGTAGGAGGTCGACCCCGAATTGACCAGCTTATGGCTTCATGGCCCTCTACCGTTGATGCGCAGGAACGAACACGCCGTCTGATTGATCTTTTCCTTGTTTCCGTCCTGCTGGATGCTGGCGCTGGCACAAAATGGCAATATAGGAGCAAGGAATCTGGCAAAATATATCGACGCAGCGAAGGCCTAGCAGTTGCAAGTCTCGAAATGTTCAAAGCTGGTGTCTTTAGTAGTAACCCTGAGGAACCTTGCCAGGTCGACAGCACTGGACTCAAGAAATTGGACGTCAAAACAATGGCCCGCGGTCTACAGGTCACAGAAGAGAATACTATTGACGGTCTTCAAGGACGTACGGGACTCTTAATGAGACTGGCAGATGCGCTCCAGAACCAGGAGATATTCGGACTCGAGGCTAGGCCAGGGAATATGCTAGGTACTACTTCGTCTGCTCTCCCTTTCGATTTGAACTAATTGGAAGTAGATTATCTGCTCTCGCACCCCTCCACTCAGGCTTCTTCAGTCCCTATCATCCCTCTTCCTACACTATGGTCAGTTTTAATGGATGGCCTATCACCAATCTGGCCATCCACTCGTACACAGATTGACGGCATCTCTATCGGCGATGCTTGGCGATGCTCTATCATGCCTTCCCATCCAACACACCCCTGGGAGAACATTGTGCCATTCCATAAGCTCACACAATGGTTGACATACTCCTTAATGGTTCCAATGTCCAAGCTTCTCCATGTCTACTTCGCTGGTAGTGAACTCTTGACAGGTCTGCCTGAATATCGCAATGGTGGACTTCTTATCGACACTGGCCTCTTAACTCTGAAGCCTGAGGACACCAAGCGAGGACTTGAGCAGTACCAGAAGAATGCTCAGCTGAAGGGTCAGCCAAATATGGAAGTTGTGCCTCTTTTCACTGTTGACGACGACGTCATTGTTGAATGGAGAGCAGTAACCGTCGGCTTTCTCGACGAGCTCCTCTCAGAAGTCAATACGCTTCTGGGTTTAACTGGGAGTGATCGGCTAAGCTTGGCGCAGATGCTTGAAGCTGGCACATGGAAGGTACATCGAGCCACTGCCGTATAGAAACTGCATTCGCTAATGATGATTTCAGGGTGGACGAGAGATTGCTGAGGTATCGCGCCCAAACACGAAGGAGCCCCCCATTATGATCTTGTCCGACGGGACAGTTTTCTAAGATACCCTTACTTTACGCCACATTTGTTCCCTTGGTCCCAGCGGATATGGAGGAATTGCCCTCTAGGTGCATGAAGTATATGCGCACTAAACTTAATGCTTTGCTTTTGGTTTTCATGCAACCACCCGGCATTATCTTTGCATTGAGCAGTTATATTTCATGTTCATACTTGCTCAGTCGCTAGTTGTGCACACTCGACCATCAACGCCGGTGTGAGCTACTCCAGTATTCTTTCTTTGGAGGTATTATCGCGGCTCATTGATATTTGCTTTTCTACACTCGTGCTAGAGATGGGCAGAAATTTTGAAAGAAAATGCAAGGTCCAATATGTTGGAATGGGGAAAGAGACAGCTCTGCACTCGATAGTTTTTAATCAGCGAATGTGATTCTACTTTTTTTTGACTGGGCGTTACTGCTCGGCGGATATGGGCGTCGTAACTGTTGATTGTAATATTAATGTTTAGTGTGAATGTAGTGTGGGTTGAAATTACATGTGACAGGCTATTTCTGATCGGAAACTTGCCAGTGTGTTTGCGACATCGTCACCCAAGCCCACTCCCTTGACTGCCTTTTCCTTTTCTGCTCACCACCCGCCGCCATTAGGATGAATACTGGCAAACGCCAGAAGCAGCGCAAGGTCCTGCTGATGGGCAAGAGTGGAGCGGGGAAATCGTCGATGCGCTCCATCGTCTTCAGCAACTATGTCGCAAAAGATGTGCGCCGCCTTGGAGCCACTATCGACGTCGAACACAGCAATATCAAGTTCATGGGCAATCTGATGCTCAACCTTTGGGATTGTGGCGGGTGAGCTCTACCTTCACACTGTCAGTCAGCAGAGGCCCGTTGGAGAGGCATGCATACCGTGCATCAAATGCTAATATCAATTCCTCTGTAGGCAAGATGGCTTCGTAGAGAATTACCTCACTCATCAGCGGAACCATGTCTTCGGCAGTGTTGCCGTCCTCATATTCGTTTTCGATATTGAATCCCGCGAGTTCCAGGCCGATGTCGTCAGCTACTCCAACATTATACGTGCTTTGGAGGAGTGTAGTCCCCAGGCTAAGGTATTTTGCCTAATACACAAGATGGATCTCGTTCAAGCGCGGCTACGGGCCCAACTTTTCGAGGAACGCGTAGACTATATCAGATCCGCTTCGGAGGGCTTCAAGCATACGGTTGACTTCTTCCCCACGAGTATATGGGATCAATCGCTGTACAAGGCTTGGACGCAGATCATATACTTCCTGATACCTAATGCTGCGACCATTGAGAGCCTTTTACAGCAGCTTGCTGAAGTAATTGACGCGAGAGAACTTATACTCTATGAACGAACGACGTGTTTGATGGTTACCCATGTAACTCGAGGTCTAGAAGCTCAAAATCCGTTCACAGATCGCTTCGAACGTATATCTAGCATACTGAAAACCCACAAGCAATCCATGGCGTAACTATCCCTAATTCCAGAGGCCCTACCTTTTACACAATTCTGACTTTCCCTAGTAAGCACACAGGGATCCCGGCTGGCAACGCCAACTTCGCCGAGATGCAAATAAAAACCGGTCGCTTTATGTTCTTTATCACACGACTGACAGAAAATACCAACCTCGCCGCTTCAATCCCGCCCTCCGAACAGGTCTTCAACGCCGCTCGTGTGAACATTATGCTTGCTCGACCAAAATTCGCCGAATTGGACATCGCAAATAAACCGAGACCGGGTATCCAACAGGCCTTTGCCCACTCAGTAGAAAGCGAAGGGCTATCCAATGAAATGGACTTTAAGGGAAAAGGCAAGGAACCTAGTATTGGTGGTGAAGGGTCAGCATTTGGAGCTTGTTCGAATGATTCAAAGCATCTAAAGACTTACTTTCCGCAGGCTTTTGTGATAATATGATACCCATTTCGAAAAAGCCTAGGTGAGCATTAGCGTTAACATCCAGGAGATACTATTACCGTTCACATCGATTACATTCGAAGAGCGGTACTCACTAAACAGGCATGGATATGGGCATAAACATGGGACAGAAACAACGCCTACGAATGCTTGTACTTCCGCAATCGCTTATAGGAAGAAATTTATATCTCCTTAAAGACTTCTATAAAATAGGTGGTTAAGGCCACCGGTACTCTTTTATCAGAGTTTAGAGAAAGAAAAATAGTTGCAATGAGCATTTCTATCGGAATATTTTCGAGATCGGAAAGACGTAAGAACGGAGCGCTTTTGACTAAACATCTGGAAGTATTGTAGGCTGCCGGACGAACTGTTCTCGCGTTGTGGCTGTATCAGCTCTTGTTCTTTAATAAGGAACATGGTTCTCTGCTTCTACCACTACACCGCATCCTTGGACGTGCTGTGCACAATATCTCAGATGTTCTCCGAGTAAACCATTCAGGCCATAGCCTCGACTTTCATCCTACAGACATCTAATCCAAAGTCTCATAAAACAAAGAACCGCCATCATGCGCAATACACTGCATGCATCCACTGACCAGAACCACATCAATCACGTGAAAAGCCAGTAACGTAAATACCCGTAGCAGAAAAAAATCCATACAACTACATGTGTTAGTACAACGAGCTCTGCATATTCGCCGGCCTACGACTTCCCTTCAGCCCCCTCTGATGGCATCAAAAAATACGTCATCAGTAACCCCGTAGACCAAATCGTCCTGCTTCTCGAAGGCCGTCTCAAGCGGGCATCTAACCCTCCAGAAATTGCCCTTACGATTGTTGCTATCCTCCGATGAGAGTGCTATCTCAGCCAATTTTTTCAGCCGCGTTCGGATGGCCTTCTGCTGCGCACGCGCGCTCGCCCAGAACTCAGCCAGCTCCTCAACGCAAGAGAGGCCGCCGCCGATAGATTGCATAAGGTCGGGTAGCTCCGAAATCAGGCCACCAGACGTGAGGATGTCGCAGGAAATCATAAAGGCATATCCAGGGAAAGGTGTGGAGAAGATGAAAGGGCTTGATGGAAGGCGCCGTGAGCGGGAGGAACGACTAAGAGCTTGCATCACAGAGAGAAACTGGGCTGCGTCTTGTGTCGCTTGGATAATGTTGCGGCGGATTGCGGACGAAGAGAGGGATGTGAGGCGAACGTGTCGGTTTAGGCGCATTGTCGATGTGTGGTAGAGGGCGTGAATGCTTAGGAATGTGCCAGCGTAACCGTTGGTGATGCTAATGTCGAGGTTATCACGGGAGTAGTGAAGATGGGGGGGTAGATGCGCCATCCATGCCTCCAGGCGATCGCACGTTCTAGAATAGAAGTCTTGATATAGTTTTTCATATGTATTACCAAATCGGTGAACGGCGCGGCTTGTGTGGGACATCACATCCCCCCATATTGCGGAGATAAGTGTCAGGTATGCCATAGCACCAAGCGCAGAATTTGATGGCGATCCTTTTTTAAGAATATCAAAGTCGAAAAGGGGAGTCTCTGGTGGTATCGATGACCCATACGCGCTCTCAAGGCATGGGAGGTGGAGAAGCGTGTCTTCGGGTTGGATGACACAGAGGGTGCCGCCACAGAATCCGTTATACCGCTGTTGGAGCATTAGAATATAAACTGTTGCCGTGATGAAATCTGTTGAACTTACATCCATCAAGAATCCCGACCAGAAGGTCCTTCGGCGACATTCTTCAAGCGTCGAGCGGTCGAAACCAAAATCTAGGTCAGTATCGTCCGGAATATCTTTCACGCCCTCTTCGGTATTCAACTTTAGAGCGCTTATGGCGCGCAGAGCCGATCCACAGAAGTCCCAAGCCTCAGTGGCTTTTCCTCGAGCAAAGTTGTAAAGCGCAAGCATTAGCCTGCCCTGGCATAGCTGCAAGCTGAATTTTCCAAATCTTTTTTCAGTAGCGTAGGTGGCGATTCCAGCAAATTGTTTTCCAAAAGACCGCTTCTCGAGGTCCGTAGCAAATATCGAACCCATTGCGAGAACACTGTAAAGCAACATATGATCATCACGTGATTTTTTTCTGCATGTCTCTACCCAAGCGGTGAAATGCTGTCGAGGGAATATACAGTATGTTGCGGAACCAATGTGGGTGAAATAAAGACCCAAGAGGTGGGAAGTAAGCTCGGGGTCTGCCTCATAGGGATCGTACCCCCAGCCCAAGACCAATTGATCGATGTGATGTGAACCCCACTGACCATCTTCATGAACGGAAGATCCGATGCCGTTCGCAGGACTGCTCCACTCCATTTCGAACGAATGAACTGACATATCGCGACCTCCACGGAAACTCTTGAGATGCTTGGACGGTGAGCCAGATGGATTACTAGTTTCCAACGTCCTGCGTGCTTTGCGAGGTGGCTGTGTTGATAGAGGACTATCCCAACTTCTAGATTGGCTTGGCCCAGTAACTGGGCTTAAAAGTTCCATTGATCGACTCTTGAACGGGGAGGAAGTACCAGACGAGGAAGGTTCGTCTGTAGTGCTGCCCAAGCCAGGCTGATTGAGGCCCCTGTTCTCCTGGATTAGCCATGATCCTTCCCAGAAGTATTGGGCCGATAATCGGAAATCTGGATATGCTTGTGCTCCAGCGAACTCTAGAAATGGATCGAAGAACACATGGTAGTTGGGACTTACCCTCTACAGATCCTCTGGGATTTAGTGCATTGGCGGCACTTAGGAATAGCAGGCTCGCATTTGATCTTCTTCTCACGACAGGTCAAGCAAGCCTGAGCTAACCTTTTTCTAGGCTTCCCAGCTTTGGTAATACCCCAGGACGGATTTACTGGCTCCCCATCAATGACGACCCGACAAAACGAGCCATCCTCATAGACATAGCACAGCCCCTCTCCAGGAATATCTCGTTGGCCCACATAGCGGGAGGTGCGTGTCGGGGCTCTGTGGGATGATTCTACACGCCTTCTGGCTGGAGCTCTAGGAACCTCCAGTGGATCTTCGTGGGTAGTGTGCATGGATAAAGTTGCAACGGATTCCGATGAACCGCTAATGCCAGATGCCGTGGATGGGGGGCGCTGGATCTTGTGGATTGAATCCGAGTGTATTGACCTAGGGTGGCGGACAAAGTCAGGTATATGAGACGTTGACAATGCTCGCACATTTGCGGTCGACGCCATCAGCGAAGGACGAAGCACGGGAGGTGCCTGTGTTGATGAGATGTTCTCTCCAATTCGGCCACAGCTGTAGTAGTCGACAGTCTGCCGTCTTTTGAGAGTAGGGCTTGGGGATTGGTAGCAAACGGGAGCATTAGGAGGCCTGGTGCCACTCATTTGCGGGGAGGACTCTGAGGGCTTTAATTCCAGAAGTTGGGGCTGAAGCAAAGTTCGCAAACTGGGAAGCTGTTGAGAGTTTCCGGGGCTTTCCGAGTCTCGTGCATGGTGAGTTGAGGGTAAATGTTTATGCCTTGATTGATCGCCATCCGGACGCTGGTATGGAGTCCAGGTAGAACACGACTGTTGAGGTTCCAGGGGGACAGGTAGGCCAGGTAAACGCTTCATGTCTGGCGGCGCGGCCAACGATGGGTGGCTGTCTGGGACTCGCGGAGCGCTCTCGCTGCCAATCGAGGGATGGCTTCCAAGGTACATGGTCGACAAACAACATGGAGTTTCTGGATATGTATAGAATATAACGCGGGGCTCTCAGAAAACAAGGCGAAGCCCCACCCCTGACGCAGGCACTGCATCAGCTCAAGCTATGGGGCAAGAGGAGGGAGAATGGTCAATGACAGCGAAGGTGCAAAGATGCAAAGGTGACAGCAAAGGCACAATTGAGTGCGTCTGATAAAGCAACATACCCGCCGTGATGCAGAAATGCAAGGTTTTGTGGATAGAAGTTGACGGAATCTAATGTCCGTGCAGGGCTGACGTCCGACTCTCCGGCAAACTTCTGACGGGCAGCCGGAAGACGTGCAGTGGAGCTGTGGAGCGGTGGAGCAGTGAAGCAGTGTAGTGTGTGGAGAGGAGGCGGCAGCGGCAGACCCCAACGCAGAGACGAGCGGACAGGGCAGGTCAGGGCTGTGGACAGGCACAACGGGGCCAGAGACTTCAGACGGAAGCCAGATACTAAGAAACGGCCTAGCAGCGGCACACGCGAGAACATGATGCTGGTCGCTCTCAGCACGGCCCGGCAAGGAGGAGCAAGCAGCCGGGAGGCAGGACTCGACTTGCAGCATGCGAGAACTTGCAGCAATACGGGACTTTTCTGACTCGAGGATACTTAGGATGGCCCTTCCCTGTGCCGGTGGACTCGACCACCAGCGCCCACAGATCTCATGCCAGCAGGCTTGAAATCTGCCGCCAATCCCCGTCGCCCTCGCTCAGCCTGGCCTCTGATCGTGTAGCGTGGGATGCAGCCACGAGGGCGCTCAGCCGCGCCGCAGCCTGTCAAAACTCGGCGTCGGGCGTTGCGATATTGCGATAAAATCCCGTTACTGCGTTGAGGATCTCCCCAGACCAGGCGTCCGTTGCTGCAGAGATTTGCTAATGAGCTCCACATAAATGAGTTTCAAAGTGTGCAGAGCACTCCCTTCCGCCCATTCTGCCCATTCTGCCCATTCTGCCCATTCTGCCCATTTTCCAAGCCACAAGCTCCTGCACCACCCGCCGCAACAGTCCACCAGCGACCCGCGCGCACCCGCTTCCGGCTGATGGCCAGGGATTGAAACTGTCCAAGGCGCCGTTGAATCCAACACCCGGCACCGCTGCTGTTTCTCGCGTGCAGGCTTAGCTGCATGCCCCTAAAACCCAACGATTGCCGGCCCCAGGATGCAGCCTGCTTATGCTTATGCTTGTGATAAGACGCCAACTATGGCGAGCTCTCCGATCGTCAATGCCGGCCTGTATCTTGAATCCTGGAAAGGCTGTCCTCGACTTAAAGGCCTATGCGGCATTGCTTTTCGAGGCTGCAGAACCATCAAAATTTCAGGGGTACAAAACGACCCTGTGGCCCTTGAGCCCGCCCAATATAGCCATCATGAGCTGCTTTATCCGCCTGCTAGCCTCCGAACAATGGCTGAATATTGGCGTGGACGACGGCATATGCAGAGAATGAATAATGGAACAGGGCACTTTAAGAGAACTTAGTATATTTACAATAATTACTGTGATGACTAATCAATACACGTATCGAATTTCTTGAAGTCAATGTTGACTTGATCTGTGAACAGCTCCAAGCCTGTCACCCCGCGGCAGATCATCACATCTTACCGTTCTATTTTGCGTATTAGTATCAACAATAGACACAATGGCTACAGCTCCTATTGATACCTCGCCAACAATTGAGTCTGACAACGTGCCAGCAAAACCTAGCGAAGATCCTAGGCAGGAGGAAGCTTCAACCCCCATTCAACCAGCAGATCGATCTTCTTGCAGTCGCAGTCGCAGTCGCAGTCGCAGTCGCAGTCGCAGTCGCAGTCGCAGTTGCAGTCACAGCCGCAGTCGTAGCGCATCACCCTCTAGGGCTATAGATACAGAAGCAGATCCTCCACAGTTGCCCGACGACGAGATCCCTCCCCTGCCTAACGAAGCACCACCAGAAGACGATGGTTGGGCACCTGTGTGGGACGAGGCAGCTCAGGCTTACTACTTCTATAACCGCTTCACTCACGCCACACAATGGGAAAATCCTCGCGTGCCAGATGCGACGTCTGCTGCTGGTGCTGGTGCTAGTGCTAGTGCTGGGCTAGGCTCGCATGACCGAATATCGTCCAGCAGCGCGCCAGGCACAGCAAGCAGCAGTTCCGGCGCACCCGGCACATCCTCACCTCCGCGGCGTCTCCACGGCGGCTACAATCCTGCTATACATGGTGACTATGATCCCGATGCCGACTATGCCATCGAGGCGCAAACCGAGGAAGAAAAGGCTGCAGCTGCAACTGGACTGGATCCAAAGTCACAGTACGCTGCTACTGGCTTCTTCAACCGCTTCACAGGACGCTGGCAGGCAGCGACGCTAGCCCCCGAGAATTTTAATGACGAAAACAAAAGCAAGCGGCAGATGAGTGCGTTCTTTGACGTTGATGCTGCGGCGAATAGTCATGATGGGAGAAGCCTCAAGGCGGAGAGACAAGGGAAGAAACTCACTAAACAAGAGGTTAAAGCATTCAGAGAGAAGCGGAGAGAGAAAAAGGAAGAGAAACGGAGGGCATGGTTAAGGGATTAAGCTGAGTCTTAATACATGGAGTTTTGCATGTGGAAGCACAGCCTTCCAAGTTGCTCGTAGGCCAATGATTTTCAGCGAGGGCGTTACTAATGAGGGGCATACATTGCAAAGGCCGAAAGGAATCCAATTGTTCAATCTTTGCATTGCGCAGGCTGCGCAATTTGTACTTCTAGAGTGCCTAGCCCACGATTGGCAGGCGACCCAGTTTAGCATCCACATCCTGTGACAACTGTTCACACGGCTCGTGTTACTCGCAGGTTCCGTTTAGTCCAAAGGATATCCTCCATGGAGCTTTCGCCAGCGGTAATTCTTGACTCGTGGCATGTAATTTGCTGCAGAGTCTCCGTTCATGATTCAATGTCAACTAAAGCATTCCGTTCAACCCTGCCCAATATCCTCTCCACCCGCTTCCATCCCCTCCATTTTCTGCCTTACACCTTCAACATTCATGTCCGTATCTGCTACGTCATTGTTAACCCCTTGCTCCAAGCCTTCCCCTTCGCCCAGCAACCATTTGACAACTTCCTCCTTCTCGTTAATTTCGGCTTCGAAAACTGCATCATGACCAGCTTTATTAATCGCCGTTACGTCGGCGCCTAACTTAACAAGTAGCTGCACACAGGCGAGATGCCCGTTCAAAGATGCCCAGTGAAGCGCTGTATTGCCCGCTGCATTCGGCAGGCTTAGGAGCGGAAGAGGTTTTCGCGCGTTTTCTGCGCTAAGAACAGAGGTAAGAAGTGAAGAGATCAGGTTAAGAATATCTATTCTAGCAATTTCAAGTTAGCAAGCAGCTTAGGACGTATTTAGATTATGCGGTGGAAGGAAATAAACCACATAGAAAATGATAAACAACCCACCTAGATGTCCGTTCGCTGCAGCATAATGCAGCGCACTATTTCCGGACTCAGGATCTACTGCCGCTTCAAATAAAATTTCCTTCGCGCAGTTGTACTTGGTGGACAGGCTGGTGAGGTAGTCTGACAGTTCGCTGACTTCGTTAACACGAGACAGGTAAAGTATTTCGTCAATCTCATCTTCCGTAAGTCGAAGCATGGTGAATAAGCGCAAGCTTCATAAGAAATACGGACGTCGTAGCGACACAAAGCGCTTTCGATGTTCTACAAGCTTGTTCAAGAAGTTCTTGGCGTCGGCTTTTTTGTGTGCGGGATGAAATGAACGCAGATGGTAAATCCCCGAACACGACACCATCAAAGTCTTCCCAGCGAATCCTTTCTCTTAACCCAGGGCCTTGATATAATTGATCTAATTGGCTAGCCCTTATCGATAACCGTACGACCAATTTTAACGGGTTAAGGGATATGCGTTTAAACGCTTCACTATCTCCAACCAATATTGCAGAATCCCTTGTCTACTTAAGAAGCGGAGTAAATATAATATTCGAATCACATACTTGGAGGTTGTCAAATACCTTGTGCACTAATGATTACTGCGGCCCAGCTTAGCAACAAAAAAGTCTCACCATTGCGTTTCCTTTGCCGCACATGACCAATATTGCATTTGCCTTTTACTACTAAGGCTTTCTTTTTTATGCATAGGTAAATACGGGTAGTGCCTTCGTTCGCAATAGTATAGGTACAGCTATTTACTGATACATAAATGTTGCCGAAAGTGCTCTGGAGAGCCCCCTAGGTCCCTGCAGAACGCAATGTGTATTGCTCACGAGGGGAGTCGGGATATGCCAGCTCCCAGGGAGCCATGGGCCCCGCTAAAACAAATAGAGGGACAAAACTAGGAGTATACTACGCTTTTCTTCTCGATCAAAGTAGCAGTTTTGTAAGCTTGACAAACTGACTACTTTTTACTCGACCAGTTACTGGATACGGAATACCGGCTCGATATTGTGTTGGGCTATTACTACTCAACGAACTATTCCACACTTGAGGCGGCAATTATATTGAAGATCCGCCACACTTACATTTTATATGAACAAGCAGAAGAGATCACAGATCTGACTAAATGATTTGCAACAGCCCGAATGCTCCTTACGTGAGTAGTACTACATGGATTCCATTCAGTATTGCGGAAATACCTTAAGCCGCCATAATCTCATACATCTATGATTCGAACGTCGCATCGAAAAGTAAGTTTTGCAAATTATATATTTCTAATATGTCGAACGGACGATCAGGTATGAGAACTCTGTTTATTAAAGAGGGCTCTAGAAGCTCTCTATATACATAAAATAGGTGGCGACTAGAATGATGACGTAGTCGTCATTCAGTCGGTAATTGGTAATGGAAATAGGTAATGAGACATTCGATGAGACATTTAGTCATAAGTTGAGAGACAACTAAGACAAAGTATGTAGGCGCGATCTAGGTCGACAGACAGTATTACGATGTTGGTAAGGAACTCCGATTCAGGTCGACATAATACCAGTATTGTGAGAGACAGCTCTGGTGAATAGATATGGATTTTAGGATACCGCACTATGCACAGTTATTACGAGTAAATCACGTATGATCGCAGAATTTATGAATGTTGTGATTGAAGGTTCGGTCTGTTCTTTCATGGGATTTGGCAGTCCGAGAGTAGGTTTACTAATAGTGGAGCAATAAATTTCAACTCTATTTCCTCACTACACCTTTACACCACAACGGAATGGAGTTTGACATGAGTTATGTTTTCGATAGTTGCCATAGATATACACTTCGCTAACAGAAGAACTCAAAGAAAGCTTCGAAGACCGTCGAAAAAAGATCCTACTCGCCATCTCATCCAACATTAAATAACTCATCCGAATCACGCACCTCAACTTCTCCAAAACACCGAGCCCATTCAATGAACCCGACTTTTATTGTCGTTAATCCATATCGATCGAAGCCGACGATGATTAAAATGAATATGTTCGCTGAATATCGTGATGAAGAGCTCCGTCACGGACGGTAGCTGACGCAATAATGAGATGATGTGGCACATAAAATATGTTATTACGACCCAGTCGAGCCGATGAAGCCGACACTAGATTCCGCCGATAGAGTGGGGTCGAAGCCCTGGGATCGTCTCCTAGCCGAACTCGTTGCTATATTCAACTGTTGTTTGGTATGCTCATGCATAATGCTGATAGTCAAGAGTCAGATCATGTACGAAACAGTAGACAAGAAGACACATACCGAGCGTAAACCGACATGGCTTGGTGTGGATTTTCCAGATCGAACTGATTGGAAAAGTTGTGCTGAGCTGACATGGGCTGGGAGAAGTCTGCAAGTTTGACTTTCGAGGATGCTTCTTTTAACGCCTTAACACAAACCACAATGTTGGATAATCAATCAGCGGGAGGGTCCCTAGCTTGATATATCAGCTCAGAAGAACCGCCCACCGAGTCTTAGTTCCGCCCTTAGTTAGAAGTAGAAGGATACAAGATCGACAAAGATATGGATATCGGCTGGCGCCACAAGCGTGCAGACTCTACGCTACAAAGGTATGGAAGCGAAGCGGCAGGCAATATTCTGGTAACGCGCTCCTCCAGCGAGCATGGGTCTCAAGATTGCAGAGAGCTGAGTGAATCATGGGCATTCTTGCATTGCGTCGTTCGTAGCATTCCGTGTGGGGCAAAGGGCACTAGAGGGACTAAAGGACCCTGCAGATCCCCATGATGTCGAGGCTGACTCTGCTCGACCCAAGGATCTCTAGGACCCCTAAAATACGAGAAGGTATGATCCGAAGCGGTAGGGATGGGACCTTGAGGCTGCTGATAGTCTCGTCGCCAGAGACAGCAATCGTCATTAGCAGCAGTGGGAATGGCCTAGTGGGTACAATGGCTGTTCTGCTCCATATTCGGTTTTCGCTGGTATGCTGCTGCTCATCACACATCACTAGTAGCCATTTTTCTATCAAATAGCACGATGAGATGTCAGGACCTAGCAGGGGTACTTCGACGTCAGGAGGCGAGAAGGGTTTGTTACTATGGGAGCGCACAAGCATGGAGTCATGTGCTTTACATGTGCTTGATGGGACTTAATGGGCGTTGTGGGTGTTGCGGACCGTGGGGCAACGTGAGGTTTGAGGCTACTGAGGTCGTGGGAAGCTTGCAAGCACCGCTAGAGAAAATGAGAGGTGATGTCAATGCCAAGAAAAACAACAGGGTGCGCTGGCTCCGCATTGGTCAAAGGCACGATAATCAAGGGTAACGTTCTTCCCTGAAAATCACTTTACAGCTTTCGAGCCGCAGATCCAACCATCACCAGCTAGGACTAACTAGCCTACCGATCGGTTGTCCTACAGGGTTCTTGCCCGTCTCAAAGGCAACGCAGAAACTTGCATGACAAATTGCTTGCTGCTTCGATTTTTCTCTACGACCTGCCCGTCAACGCAAAGGCCAACAGTCGGGTATCAATCCTCAATCCCTTCAGGCTTGCTATGAGCGCCACAGGAAGCTGTAATAGATGCTATACGATTCGGGCGCGCCTATGGCGGCTAGGTTCGCTGGTTCACTAAAACCCGTCATGTTAGGGTCATTTACTCCTAGCTCCCAAAAAAAAACCTTTTTATTCGTTACTAGCTGCGGCGACGAGTGTCAGCGCTTCTCATAAGAAGATATAAATCTCTTAATTGACGACAGAGGTGTCCACTTTACCGGTTTCATTAAGGAAACGTGAGTTCAAGCGTCGACTCAGCCTCTCCAACCATCACGCAATACGTAGCTGCTCCAGACTGTCGGTGCTCGCAATCGCGATTCGCTCCTCAGGAGTATTTTCGAGTCCCCAATTAGAGGTTGCATTGATGGTGGTGGTGATGGGTAGGAAGAGAATCAAGAACTAGCGTCAAAAAAAAAAAGGAATGCAGTGAACTGCTGTGTGCATTAACCACTCGTAATGGGAACTCCAAGCGGTAGGCTCTAATTCCTCCATGACAAGCTCGCTATTTTTCTTTTGAAATTTCCGAGATTTTAGATGACCAGAGACTAATCTTCAGCTGAGCTGGAAGAAGATAGTCTGTTGGGGAGAGCCACCTGCGCGATGCGGTTTTAGGTTCCGAAACGATAGCGAGATTTGCCACTGCGTAAAGTGGATGCTCCTAGCTGCTCGTATTTCTCCCTCTGCAGCCAAGACCAGATCCTATGCTTAGTGGAGAAACGCTACGGCTAAGGTCGGTGGCCTTTTCTGGCCTGCAGGGCCTCGCCTTTGCGATAGTCTCCCCAAGTCTTACGGGCACTCGGCTCAGCAGACTCGCGGAGTCTTTCGCCCGATCTACAGCTTGCATCGACAAGACCTCAAAAGGAGCATGATCAACATAGGAGGGGAAAGCCTTCCTCCATTCCGAACGCTTACAAATACTTATATTTTGAGTTGGAGAACGCTGACTCAATAGATCATCAGTCCTCCGCATGTCTAGAACTCCAATGTTGTTTCACTTTCGCATAACAGAGGATAAAGTATTACGGTTCTCCAGGATCGTTAGAAACCACAGCAATGAAGTCCAAACCTGTACGATAGGGTTTGAATCTCTCCTCTCTCTTGCACCCTATGATAGATAGTTGCGCCATCTATTGGATGTGCTAATGCATTTCCGCCTTCGGCATCATCAAAGCAGCTTTGCGGCTGTCCGGCGGTGTCAATGATAAATGAATGAATAAATAGGCCCAATATCGTGTTTAATTCATAAGCCTATCAGAATATCGCGATATCGTAGATATAGGCGATATCACCGGTCTTGGCATAGTGTAGTACTAAATTAATATGGCCGACTTTACTAGTAGCTCTCTCTTAGTATATGTTAGAACATATAGTGTAAAATTAGTCCTGTAATTTACACCTTAGTATCTTTTTATTACACTATATGTCGATCTGGAGAACTCGTGTATTGATTGATCTATGAAAGAAAAGAGACTATATATGCATGATGTAGGTGCAGGACCAGCGGGGGGGTACGTAATAGGGGTAGGTGATCGAGTTAAGCAGGGGGTAGGTGACTGAGTCGAGGGGTAGGTAACTGAGTCGGGTGGCAAGACAACCTGATTCAGGTCGACACTATAAAAGCTTCCTACTACACCACAAGAGCTTCAAGTATCTATACATGTTCATAAGGGCTGTCAAAATATTCAATTATTATCATCCCTTATCAATGAATAAATCGTTATGAAGCAATGAATGAAAATATCATTGACAACCCTGCGGCTGTCGTTTTTCAAATGGTAAAAACCAGGGCGATCGCGAAATTCGAACCAAGACCCGCGCATGTTGACATGGCTGATCAGATGTTCAATATAACAGAAAGTAGAGTAGTCTTTACGCCACCAGGCGTGCCAATCCATCCCATTGGATAGTATATAGTTATCTTCTACCAACCAACGCAGCGACGAGCTACCACACACAGTGTTGTATAGAAACACCTGAAACTGAAACTGAAACGCAGTTTCGGTTTAATAGCCCCTTGTATCAGTTTTATATTAAACGTTTTAATACGTTTCAGGTCTATATATAAGGCTGGTTTCCAGGGCAACAGGTTTAAACTGTGACAATTAACTCATTGCTATCGCCTTCCCCTCCTAATACCTTTAAAGCCTCATCCATAAAGTGACTATTTGCAAATACGCCACTTAATAGTGCCCTACCTGTTGCCTTTGTAATTCGGACCCAGCTCTTTAATAACTCTGCTATCTCTAATATCTTCGCTCCAAGCCTTACTCTCTCTGGTACAATTGTATGTTTAGCTCCTGAGAATACTCGTTCTGGGCTAGCCGATATTAGGGGTATACTAAAGATCGTAATAGCCATTTGGGTAAGGTTGGGGTAAATTAATTTCCATGCAGGTTCCAGCCACTAGTTAAGAGGTAATTGCTTGCTGATAGGGATTTATGCACCCTGTAAATATTAGCTAGAGTAATTAGCAATTGTTAGATATATACCTTAATAAAGTTATTAAATTCATTAATAGTCGCTGTTAAAATAGTCATCTTAGCAAGAAAGCGTGCGGCTAGATCTTTAATTGAGTTAAAATCTACTAATTGTACGCTCTCTGGCTTAAAACAGTCCTTCCATAGGTTTCGGACCTTAGTAATGGTAGGCTTAATCTACTTCTACTGCTCCTTTGTTAACCATACCTTCTTAAGGTAGGCCTCGCGTAGTTAAGGGTGAAGAAGAGCTGCTGCTGCGTAAACGGGTGTATTATCACTAAGCTTATAGTACTTGTTAAACTTATACCAAGCTGCCATTAACCTTACGGTTATTTAAGCGTTACCCCTAAATTTCTCCTATATTTAGGTGAAGTGGCGGATAAGGAATTCCATATTATTAAAGGTTGTATAAAGTGTAGCAGTATACCCTTCTGTATTCTTTGTACAGGTCTTAAGAGGCTAAAGGACTTCTCTAATATCTTTAAGCTCTTGCTAATTGTCTCTTGTAAGAGCATTATTACTAAGCTCCTGCTAGTGATCTTCTGTCTAGGATATAAATTCCTTACGCTTCTGTAAAGCAATAGTAACCTCGTCTAACTAGGAGTTCCACCGCGTGTTATTATCTATAGGAATTGCTTGGCTAACTACCGTAAGGAAGGCTTAAAATCAATAGGGAGAAGAGCGAAAGAAGATGTTATAGTTATAGAGTTTACTAAGGCTTCCATGCTTATAAAACTCCTTAGTAATATCTTCTTTACTTTATAATTCTTAATATTAAAGCTTATCTTAGAGTTAAGCAATGTCCTAAATAGCCCTTTTAATTGCCTTATCTTTATCCTTCTATCCCTCTCCTTGTTTTGCTGTAGATCTGAAAAGAAAGGCTTAGGTAACACAATTAAGATTATAGCTAAAGTAATATACTTGACGAAGGACTAGGTTAAAGTTCTTAATCTCCTTTATAATATGGCGTAGCATAAGGTTATTTAAGCCATGATTATTTAATGTAAAAAAGCCTAGTTTATCTTGCAGACTAGCCTCTCTTATAACCTAAAGAAAGACCTCTACCTGCTCCTTACCACTGTAAGCTCCCTTAAATTCTTTAAGCGATAATAAGGCAGTCTCTATATAGCGAGTCTCTGTATCTACCTAATGTACCACAATTGCCTGGAACCCTGTCTTTGCTGGCGATGTTTATATATCAATTAAGAAGTGTACTAGGGAGAGGAAGTTCTTAAGCTTTTTAATAAGCTCTTCGCGGTGGAGGATGTAGATTAATTTAATAAGCTTTAGGACGTCTTATTGCGCGAATTTAAGAGTCTCTTTAGCCCTGTAGTTAACTGATAGAATAACAGCCCAAAATTTAGGCTAATTAAGTAGTGAGCAAGGAAGGTTTCAGACGGTAATAAGTTGTATATAGGCTTCCTTGAATTCGGGTACTTTAATAGCTACTTAAAGGGTCTTTTCTTTAATTAGGTTCCGCTTCTCTTATAAAGTCATTTGCTCGCCAAAGACGTCCACAATTGTATTGTTAAAAGCTCTCTTTGTTAGACCTAGAGGCGTAGAACTAACACATGTGCCATAGGATTTAAGAAGGTGTGTATAGAATCTTTTAGTATTTAGAGAGCCCTTATAGCTAGTGCAATACTTATAATAGTATATTTGCTAGTAATGCTTGTTCCTTACCTTTTTAGAACCCTTTGCTTTATAAGTATAAGACTATAGCTCCTTATTTGCCTTTAGCTTATTTCAGCGGAGGATTTTGTTGCTGTTAGTAGTGCTAGCTTGGGATGCTAGGCAGGAGCTATCGTCTTTGTCTTGTATATCCTCCGTAAAGTCCGAAACTATAGAGGTATCGTCTTGAGAAGCCATGTAGAGGTAGAAGGGTATTAAGATAGAAGGTTGATGTGATGTCCCCTACTAAATTCTGTCATATTCTGCCATACCCTACTATTGGCTCGCTTACCACTAGCGCCTCGGCGTTCCTTTTGGGATATTTGTATACACTAGAGCCCCCTTTCTTCTAGGAAACCCTTAAACGTATAAAACGGTTTAAAACATCTTAAACTAAACAAGGTTTAGTTTTATATGAACCCGTATAGCTGAAACGTTTCAAACACACTGAAACTAGTACGTTTCTATACACCCCTGAGTCCACACAGCAGGCCGACCAAGGCCAACCGTAACTACTAGCTTTAGACCATCAGGGAACCTTAGTATTTCCTACTTTTTCTTTTCCAGTATTAGAATCTGCTCTGATTCACTTAGCCGCTTCATTAAGTAACTCTAATGTACCGCTAAGAACCTCGCTCTGACAGGGAATCAAGCTTCGCGGTGGGGGCGTGATCCAGTTGATTGGTTCGGAAGAACGTCGGAAGTGGACCTACGTCGACATCACCTTTCATATAACACGTATAAATCCCAGAGTCCCATAATTGCCATCCCTCTTGCATATCCGCACTCGAGTCAACTCTTGTCTCACCACTCCTTACTGTTGAAGCAGTTTCCGTTTTCGTTCCTTACACTATGCGATCACCTATACTTCTGTCCTCTTTGTTATCCTTAGCTGCAATGGGCTTTGCCTCCCCAATTCCTGACGTTTCGACTACGCTACAGAACATTCTCAAGAATACCGACAAAAGCAGTCTGTACACATATCCAACCGACTTGACCCGGGGCATCATTCCCGTAAAGTCCCTATCACGCATTTCCCGTTCTCCCTGACATTGGATCCCTCCATTAGTATTAGATGATAGTTTCAGTGCTCATAACCTTCACTAGAAACCATTTCACTCCCACAATGACTACTGGAGAGATATTCCGTTCTACTCCGCCCTGTCTTACGGCGCTATGTCTATTGAGGCTGATGTCTGGTTAATTAACGGCACGCTCCACGTAGGTCACCTGAATAAGTTACCTTGAGCATTACAGACCCAATTACTGTGTCGAATTCAGTCCGCCTTGCTTGTAACATCTTTCTCTAATAGATATTCCACTATTTAATTCACACGCTAATTGATAATTCTCTTTTACTCCGTCATGTTCTCGGCTAATTTCCGAAACGTTTTCCTATATTATTTTTTAGAATTAGGGCTGGAGCAAGAATAAAAGCCTTAGAATAATAGCCTCTACTATTAGCCTTTGTTCAAATTCATTATTCTACTGCGTAGCTGCTACTGATTTTCCGCTATCAGATAAACCCGAGTTCAAAGTGCTGACTATTGCCTCCTAGGTCGGACACGAGCTGAGTGCTCTAACTGACGTTCGTACACTGGATTCTCTCTATATCCAACCTATCCTCGACACGCTACATCGGCAGAACCCTGTCACAAAATTTGCTCCATCAGCAACTAAGAAGTAGGCCCGACCTCTACTACGTTTTAGCTATTTTTACACCTGCTGACTTCATTCCATAGCGGTGTTTATGATACCTCCTCAGGTCAAACCCTCTATCTCTTCATCGACGTGAAAACCTCCGGGGATGAAACGTGGCCTGCCGTTCTCTCAGCTCTCAGCCCGCTGCTCAAGGGTGGTTATTTGACAACCTACGACGGTAATTCCCTGACTACTGGCGCTGTCACCGTCATCGGCACAGGAAACACTCCGCTCTCTGCCATCCAGTCCACCATCCCATCTGCGTCTAGCCCGCGCTACGCTTTCTACGACGCCCCGCTCCCGTATCTTAGTACAACCTTCGAGAATATTACAAAATACGACTCGCCCATCGCCTCAACTGATTTCGCAGCCCAGTTCGGAGATGTGGTTGCTGAAACGTTCAACTCAACACAGTTAGATTTGCTGAGGGAGCAGGTGGCTACCGCGCACGCAAAAGGAATCATGACCAGGTACTGGGACCAGCCGGGGTTCCCAATCGGGACGAGGAATGCAATATGGCGGATATTGCTTGACGAGGGGTCTGATTTCCTAAATGCGGATGATCTAGCTGGGGTGGCAGGTTTTTGGGAGAATATGGGATGAGATCGTTATGGCAATATGGCTGATTTGTGTATGAATTTGTTGCTCTAATACAATACTCTAATGGAAATAAAAGCTGATCGGACTGCTACTCTCAATGCTTCGACTGTTTTCTGTAGAACATTGGCAGCCGTGGACCTCTTTCAAGAATGCGTAGTGATTGATTGCATTTTGGGATGAGAGAATCGCCAACATGTTATCCCTTGACACGATGGGGTCCTTGGAGTGGACATAAATGGGCAGGATTTAACTCTACCCCAGCCTGCGCTAGGATAATTCAGGTAACGCTTATGCCAAGGGCTGAACGTTTAAACTTGGTGTACAAGGGTGTGGCCGGAGCGGGTCGGCCATCCTCCCTGTTTATGGTGGCGACAGCCAGTCTAAATCACTTTGATTACCGTTAAATATCACTTGTAAGCATGCTTACGTAGCTAGGCCGTTCCGCATTAGCACTAGTTTCTGTTTACTATATAAGTCGCTGGCGTCGAGCCGCGTGCTCGAGTAGATAATTCTGTTAAAAGGTGAAACAATTAAGTGCCCGGCGTCGCGCTGCGCGTTCTGCTTTGAAGATATCTAAGCTTTGGTGCTTAAAAAAGGCAGATGGTGAAGGGCAATGTCAACGAAGGAAAACGTGCCTAAGTTTATGTGGGATGGGTTTCAGACGAATTGGATTAGCATTTATCGTGAGGGAGTTGAAGACTGGATGAACGGGCGTGGGACTGATCATAATGGCCAAAAAAGACATTCGGCTTTGCAAGATTACTATGATGGAGAAAGGCTAAGTGACAGAAGTGAGCAGTTTTACTACTGCCTCATACCTCCTCTCTTCTTCCTAAGAATATGCAGTCCCTGATGTCTTCGTGCCCGCAATAAAGATGTGTGGCCTATTATATCCTTTGAATCCGAGCTAGCGCCCTTCTTAGGCAGCAGCTTAACCACCACCTCGTGGCCCTCCTCTGATGCCCATGACAGCGGTGTCCGGCCATCGGTGTCCTTTGACTCTGAGTCAGCGCCCTTCTTAAGCAGCAGCTTGACCACCACCTTGTGGCCCTCCTCTGATGCCTATAACAGCGGTGTCCGGCCATCGGTGTCCTTTGACTCTAAGTCAGTACCCTTCTTAAGCAGCAGCCCGACCACCGCCTTGTGGCCCTCCTCTGACGCCCATGACAGCGGTGTCCGGCTATTGGTGTTCTTTAACTCCAAGTTAGCAACATTCTTAAGCAGCAGCTTGACCACCGCCTCGTGGCCCTTCTCTGATGCCCATGACAGTGGTGTCCGGCTATCGGTGTCCTTTAACTCTAGGTTGGCACCCTTCTTAAGCAGCAGCTTGACCACCGCCTCGTGGCCCTCCTCTAACGCCTATAACAGCGGTGTCCGGCCATCGGTGTCCTTTAACTCCAAGTCAGCAATATTCTTAAGCAGCAGCTTGACCACTGCCTCGTGGCCCTTCTCTAATGCCCATGACAGCGGTGTCCGGCAATCGGTATCCTTGGACTCCGAGTCAGCACCCTTCTCTGATGCCCATAACAGCGGTGTCCGGCTATTGGTGTCCTTGGACTCCGGGTCAGCACCCTTCTCTGATGCCTATGACAGCGGTGTCCGGTCATTAGTGTCCTTGGACTCCGAGTTAGCACCCTTCTTAAGCAGCAGCCTAACCACTGCCATGTTTCTGCGCTTAGCCCATGATCGCTGTGTCTGAAAAGATGCTCTCTCTGATGCCTTCGTAGCCCACAATAGCGGTGTCCGGCCATTGGTGTCCTTTGATTCCAAGTCAGCACCCTTCTCAAGCAGCAGCTTGACCACCGCCTCGTGGCCCTTCTCTGATGCCCATGACAGCGGTGTCCGGCCATCAGTGTCCTTTGACTCCAAGTCAGCATCCTTCTCAAGCAGCAGCTTGACCACCGCCATGTTTCTGCGCTCAACCTATGATTGCCGTGTCTGAAAATATACTCTCTCTGATGCCTTTGTAGCCCACAATAGCGGTGTCCGGCCATTGGTGTCCTTTGATTCCAAGTCAGCACCCTTCTCAAGCAGCAGCTTGACTACTGCCTCATGGCCCTTCTCTGATGCCCATGACAGTGGTGTCCGGCCATTAGTGGCCTTTGACTCCAAGTCAGCACCCTTCTCAAGCAGCAGCTTGACCACTGCCTTATATCCATACTTTACAGCAACTAATAGTTGTGCATTATTATACCGCTTGTCTTTAGACACCATATTTGCGCCCTTCTTAAGCAGCAGCTTAACCGCTGCCTTGTATCTATACTTTGCAGCAACTAATAGTTGTGCATTATTGTACCGCTTGTCTTTAGACACTATATTTGCGCCCTTCTTAAGTAGCAGCTTAACCACTACCTTGTAGCCCTTCTCTAATGCCTATAACAGCGGTGTCTGGCCATCAGTGTCCTTTAACTCCAAGTTAGCACCCTTCTTAAGCAGCAGCTTGACTACTACCTTGTGGCCCTTCTCTAATGCCTATAACAGTAGTGTCCGGCTATTGGTGTCCTTAGACTCCAAGCCAGTACCGTTCTTAAGCAGTAGCTTGACCACTGCCTTATATCCATACTTTGCAGCAACTAATAGTTGTGCATTGTTATACCGCCTATCTTTAGACACTATATTTGCGCCCTTTTTAAGCAGTAGCTTAACTACTGCCTTATGGCCCTCCTCTAATGCCTATAACAGCGGTGTCTGGCTATTAGTGTCCTTTAACTCTAAGTTAGCACCCTTTTTAAGTAGTAGCTTGACTACTGCCTTATATCCATACTTTACAGCAACTAATAGTTGTGTATTGTTATACCGCTTATCTTTAGACACTATATTTGCGCCCTTCTTAAGTAGCAGCTTAACCACTACCTTATATCCATACTTTGCAGCAACTAATAGTTGTGCATTATTATACCGCTTGTCTTTAGATACTATATTTACGCCCTTTTTAAGTAGTAGCTTGACTACTGCCTTATAGCCCTTCTTTAATGCCTATAACAGCAGTATCTGGCTATTAGTGTCCTTTAACTCCAAGTTAGTACCCTTTTTAAGTAGCAGCTTAACTACCGCCTTATATCTATACTTTGCAGCAACTAATAGTTGTGCATTATTATACTACTTGTCTTTAGATACTATATTTACGCCCTTCTTAAGTAGCAGCTTAACTACTACCTTGTAGCCCTTCTTTAATGCCTATAATAGTAGTGTCCGGCTATTAGTGTCCTTTAACTTTAAGTTAGCACCCTTTTTAAGTAGCAGCTTAACTACTACCTTATAGCCCTTCTTTAATACCTATAACAGCGGTATCTAGCTAATATTGTCCTTAGACTCTAGCTTAGCGCCCTTTTTAAACAGTAGCTTAATAATGGCCACCTAACTATTCTTAGCGGCAAGCTATAGTGCTATTTAACTATTTTTATTTCTCTAGTTAGTATTGACCTTGCCGCTCTTAAGCAGTAGCTTAATAATTACTTTATACCCTCTCTTAGCGGCCTATAATAGTAGGGTTTAACATAAATTAATTTTTAAATTTGGGTTAAATCCATTCTCTATTAGTAGTTTAATGGTGACATTATCCTTGCTTTATAAGGCCATTTATAGTGTCCTACTAATACTAACTCCGCTTTTAAAGAATATCTTTACTACCTTATTATGGCTCCTCCCTATAGCAGTTAACAACGGCGTCTTACCGTATTTATCTTTAGAGTTAGGGTTAGCCCTATTCTTAAGGAGTAGCTCTATAATCTTCTTATACCCTTTATTTACGGCCTTCTATAATGCCGTCTGATATTAAATTATGTCCTTAGAGTTTGGATCTACTTTATTATTTATAAGAAGTTACTCTACTACTACCTTATACCCTTTCTCTGCGGCCTATAAAAGCGGCGTCTAGCCAAAGTTATCTTTATATTTTAGGCTAACACTATATTTCCTAAGCAAAACCTTAATTATATCTTTATACCTATTATATATGGTATACTAGAGCGGCGTCTAACACTATATATTTTTGGAGTTAGAAGAGTATCTACTAGTAAGTAAACGTTTTATTACTTTGCTTAATTTAAAATATGTTATAAGGTGCACTCCTTTAATCTAATTTAGTATTCCTTAACTATCCTATTTATATAATAAATATAATAAGTATATTCTAGAGGCTATGATTACTTAGCTTAACACCTCCACCTTTATATTACACTTTAGAAAGTCTATAACTCTCCGGTATAAAGGCGAAGCTTTATATAAGGGCGCGAAAAGGCTTTAGGGAAGATTTAAAGGAATAATATAAATTCTATCTAAATCTAAGGGTATATAGCTTTTGAAGAGAACAAGACGTTACGTAAAAAAGAGAAGGGAATAACTAGAGAATCTTGTAATTAAATAGTTAGGGGTCTTAGTTAATGCGTGCGCACATATACACGTGGACGGACTTTAGTAGAATTTAATTAATCTAGCAGAACTTGGCAGAAGTCAATTAAGCTAGCAAAATTCGGCAGAATTCAGTTAAAGCGTTAAGTTTATCTTATTAAGTGTTTTACTAAGACATTCCTACTATAACTAGGCTAGTTCCGTTACAGTACCCCCCCTTTAGCCGAAGGTTTAAAATAATTCAATTTGGTTAAGAATTTATAATTTTATTATGTATTATATTTTCGCGTTAGGTAGTGGTCTTAGCAAGGTAAATCTAACTAATTAGACAACTTTAACCGCTGGTTAAAGTTCCTTAATATCTTACGTGTTATGTAATCGCGTTATAAATATTATAACTTATTTTAAGTTCTTTTTAAATTTAAGTTTTATGTATTCGTGTTGGGTGGTAATCGTTTGCCTTTATATTATATCCATTTAGCCAGAGCAGGCCGTAAAGGATAGTCCTTATAGAATTCTTTTACTAGAGAAGGCGCGTCGGCCTTAATCTAATTATAGGTTTCCTAGGTTTATGTTTTATATCCTTCCCACTTAATAAGAAGTTTAAATTATTTAGATTATAGTTTCTATTGTATATCGTTAATTAAGTTAATAAAGTAAGAACTGTTACCATTATCAACAATTATAGGAGGTGGTGGTGGTACTTTATAAGTTATAGGATCATCTTTTAAAGGTTGCAATAAGCTTATATAAAACATTGGGTGTATTTTTATCTCAGTTAGTAGTTTAAGCTTATAGGTATATAGGCTTAGTTTCTTCTTAATTTAGTATAGGCCCGTAAACTTCCAATTAAGTTTCTTTAAGGGCTATTAAGTCCGTATGTTTCGTATATTTAGGTAAGCCATATTACCTTTCTTAAAGTCCTATACAGGAGCTTATTTTTTATTCACATACCATTCCTATACCATTCAAGCGTACGTTAATTCACTTTATAACAGTTCCGTTAACTGCTTTATTTAATCAGCAAAGTTATACGCGTTAATTAACTAGATCCGTTTGATTATAGGTCCTATTATGTTAATTTTAGGTTATGGTTCAAATCTAAGTTAAGGGTTTTGTCCGTAGGTTATATAGAACAGCATCACGCCTATTAATACGTTTATTGTATTATTCGCAGTAAACTTAGCTAAAGGCAGCCATTTTTCCCAGTCGTCTTGCAGGTAGAAGTAGTATATTTATAGGTATTATTTTATAATCGCGTTTATAATTTCGGTTTAACCATCTGTCTCCAAATAAAACGTAGTTAAGAGTCGTATTTAAATACTTAACCGTTTATATAGAGCTTACTAGAAGTCTAAAACAAACTGGCTTCTATAGTTAGATATTATTAAGTTAGGAAGTCCGTTTAGCTTAAAGATATACTTAACAAAACATTCGGCTACTAATATTATATTAATTAAGTCTATGGGAATTATATGTCGCATTTTTATAAGGCGGTTAACAACTACTATAATATTTATAAACCTATTACTGCTAGGCAAGTCGACTATAAAGTCAATTAAGATGTCGCGCTATCTTTATATCGGAATTAGTAGCGGTTAAAGTACTCCTTACTTCTTTACATAAGAGGTCTTTTTACGTACGCACATCCTATATGCTTAAATGTATTTTCATATGTAGTTGTGCATTATAGGCTAGTAGTATACTTGTTAAATAATCCTATAGGTCTTCACACAGCCAGGATGCCCTACTATAGGGGAGTTATATACAAAATTAAGTATCTTAAATTATTATTATTTATTGCTTAACGTCCAATTCGGATCCCTGTTGGGCCCACGCGGACTACTCCTTATATATATATAGGGAGAAAACTCTATTTAAGAAAACCCTATAATCCATCTCCCCGCCTTTTGGGGCTCGCTTATAAGTCGCCTACAAGTTACCAGTAGTGCTCTACTACCTTACTTTTTGACCTCCTTAGGAACTACTACTGCCGTAATAAACCTATGGACGCGCTAGTATTATATACTGTACTCTACTCCTATAGAGTTATTAGGGGGCGCCTATTACTCACCCCTTTGCTTTCTATTACTATTTCCTTTGCAACCTAGAACTGGTCTAGCATATTTTGGCCAATAAGCCACCGGGTAGCCGCCTTAAGGCCTTTCTATATTAAGAGTAGTGTATTATAGTTTTCTATGCTAGCTGCTGAGAGCATTACTTCTTAGCTGGTGCGTAAGGGGCATAACAGTATTACGTGTTTTGGTGTCTGTCTTGGCCAGCCAGAATATATATGCATTATAAAACTACTATATATAGCAAGTTTGCCTGAACTGCTTGCCCAGTTCCTTGCCACGGTTAACGTAGCAGCTGGTAGACAAAGCTAGCTCCTACCCGTGTGCACCTGATTTACTCTATAAGCCTATCCCTACAGCCTGCCCCTGCCTAAATAGACCAATACGCGCATCCGTCCTTTTAGGCTATACAGACAGTGTTGTCGACAAGGTATTGATCCTTCCTCCAAGACAGGTCCACCAGGAGTTAGAGCCTAGTAAAGGGGTAAGGTTCCTAGAGTCGTCCGTCGCTGCCATTATATACTACGCCCCACAGCCGTTGGCTGCTTTGCGTTACCTATAACGCTCTTACAACAACAGGCCGACCGTGTCTTGTAGGCGTAGGCCTATGATAACTCAACGCCGCGCAGCTACTGTCCCTTAGCCGCCTACTAACCAAACTTATTGTCCTCCTATTTTAATTAACACCTATATCTAAGTCCATTCTAGCCTGCCTATATAGGTTTGTCCTAGCTCTTTCTTGGTCTGTTTTGGATTAACGTCGCCGCCTAGAGAAGGGTGCCCCTAGCTCTTTCTTAGTCCATTTTAGATTAACATCGCCGCCTAGAGAAAGGTTAACGCCGCTATGTAGAAAGGGAGGATTAACGTCGCTAAATATAGTTAATGGTGTTAAGATTCTTCCTGTGCCCTCGCTATAGGTATAGTCTTAAAGTGGAATAAGTATAGAGGTACCCTATCGTCTTTTTAGATTCCTATCGCTTCCACCAGCAAATACAAGCGCTGGCTTATGGCCCTAGGTCGGCGCCTAGGTAAAGAGACGTCGGGTAGTTTTTAAGACTATTCCTCTGTTCTTGATGAGTTGCCTTATATTGTTAACAAGCGCCAAGACCCGCGAAAACTCTGCTGTTCTAACGGCGTCAAGGACGACGCATTCGAAAGCGCCCTCTAGCCACGACGTAACGCCGCTGTATTAGTAACAGACGAGATCCTCACTCTCAGCTTGACCGTATAGACAAGATAAGACGGAAAGGAACCCCTATAGGATAGTATAGGTTGGATCTCGCTTTTAGTGTTCCTTTTATATTTTAAATTATAAAGGTTTGGAATTCGGAACTACTATTTTCTATTAATAGTACAATTAATTGTTTTAAATTTCGCATTTAGCGAGTGTAATATCCCTATACTATTGTTTTCCTGTTTAAATTGCTTTTATTATATCTATTATCTATACATTATTCTTATATTTGTATTCCAGAGCATAAGGGTATATTATTGTTTGTCTCTTTAATATTAACAGCCTGGCAGAACTTTTGGAGCTCTTGCTGCACCTGGCCTAAAAAGACCAAACCAACTAAAAGAACCCTGAAAAACACCCTGATAATCCCCTAAGATGCATGCATTATAGGGGAGGCATAGGTGGAATGACGGTGGTACGTAGTTGCGCGCGACTGCCAAACCTATACCCAACAATGGCCCCCCATAACAATAACAAGGACGGGCGAATACTATACTAGAAAGTAGAAATACCTTAATTAAGAAGGCATTTAATAAAATATAAAGCCTATTAGACGCGTCTAGTATCTAGAACTATAGGGGAGCATTTATTAGCTATTATAAACTAATATAGCTAGTAGAATGGCTCCAGTCTAGCAAACCTTAGGCGCCCCTCTAGTAAACCCTTAATTAAATCCTTTAATGGCTAAACAAAATTGAAAATAAACAAAACTCCCCCCTATAGGCGAACCGTATCTGGGCTGCTATAACTGTGCTTCTATAGTATAGGGAACCTACCCCCCTAAAAATAATAACTGGGTATATAATTACAATACGACCAAATATAGAAAAGGTAGAGGAACTTAGGGGATAATTAGAAACAGAAGTTCTTATAGAGATTTATAAGGAGGTTTATAACGCCATCGCAGTCTAATACCTTAGGAGTGGAGATATTAGAGTCACCCTAAAGGACTAATAGGTAAAGGAACGGGCCGTAAGGGCAGGGGATAGGCTAGGAGAGCGTATTGGCATAAAAGTGCTTTGTAAAGATTACCTAGTTAAAGTCCTATCGGTTCCTATAAGCCTTAGGGTAGAAAGGGGATGCTAGGCGGACAATACAGTAACTATATAGGAGATAGTAAAATAAACGGAACGCCTTATACTAGGATTTGTAATTACCCAGATCTAATGGCTTTAATAGGAAAATACAAACTAAGCATATAATAAGAACAATAAGAGGATATAAGGGGCGCTAGAGACTTGCTAGGGAGACAATAAACAAACGTATAGCTCCCTTATTGTTAGTGTATATATACTAGGAATGCAAAAACTCCTTATCTAAAAAGGAATAATTATAAATGGCCTTATATACAATACAAGGCTCTATAACCACAGACTACGCCTAGAATGATATTATTGCTGCGTATAATGGGGACACACCCAATCCATATACGCAGCACAGGTATGCTGCGGCCACTATGCAGGCCCCTATGATATAAGATAATATACAAATTAAGACCAAACAAAATGCGCGAACTGTCACCAAAGCATATATAAGGTGTGGGAGAGAGAAGACTGCATTAAATATAGGAGATGGAAGGAAAGGGCTTAATAGCTGCGGGAACAACTGTACGCTAGGTTATATAAATAAAAACAATAGGCGATAAGCTAGGGGGATATAGGTGTCTTCCTAGCGTTTCCTACCTTTAATACTGGGGGGCTAAGCCAGCTATCCCAAGCCTTAACGGGCCAAAAGCAACGCTGCGTGATATTACCAGACTAAATAGGGATATAAGGGACATATAGGACACAAGGGAGAGGATGCCCAGTAGGAAGACCCCTATGGACGGCTATAGTAAGTTTAAGGCCGGGATAATTAAGAATTAGATTTAACGCGGTAAATATAACATATATAGCTAGCTTATAAGGGGCATACAGCTAACTAGTAAGAATGGGGGAAGAACTGGAGGCAATAATAAACTTAGATTTAGAAAGGCTAGTAGGAACATAAGATATAGAAATAGAAAGCTCTATATAAAATAAGTAGTAGCCAGGGAGTAAATATAGGAGATAGAAGTTCTAAATATTTTAGAGAAAGTGGAAATAGAAGAAGTAAGGAGTGAAAAAGAGGCGAAGGACCCCTACTAGGGGTCCGCTACTTGACCATTATACAGTATAACTGCGGCAATATAAACCACCGTCTAGCAAGGCCCCTACTAGACAGTCTAGACCTAGAGAAACACTATATTCTTGCTATATAAGAGCCGTATTATAATACCTATATATAATTAATATACTGCCCCTAAGGATTCTAGCTCC
>Ga0307507_10001213_pt1 | contig 57461 bp, 30 predicted proteins | sample 7_EM_MG_FD_207223 | JGI IMG/M metagenome (GOLD analysis project Ga0307507, IMG submission 207223) | Populus trichocarpa ectomycorrhiza microbial communities from riparian zone in the Pacific Northwest, United States - 7_EM | ecosystem: Host-associated > Plants > Roots > Unclassified | place... | reverse complement strand
AACGCAACTCTAACGTTATAAAGTATATTAAGACACGCCTAAATAAACTATAGAGGGACCCTAGGGTGCCCTATAGGAGAAGGAACTAATAACCCTAAAGTAGGGAAGATATATTAGGAAAACAGGTAGAGAAAGTAGAAGAAAAATAGTACGGCGCTAGGGCCTAGGCCTATATAGAGGAGGAAGGGAGACGCGTAAGAGGCTAGTAAAAACAACAGTAAGGGAGAAAAAGGAGCCAAAGTAAAGTATAAAAGAGTACTGGAAAACCATCTACCATAATACAATACTAGTTAGACCGACGCTGGAGAGACGAATAGAAGTTAAAGGTACAGAGGTAGACTTAGGCAAGGGGAACCTAAGCCGTAGTATAGGTAATACTATAGGGGGTAAATACCTAAGGGCTCTAAAAGGGCCTAATAAAGGCAGAAAATACAATAGCAACACTCTTAAGGACAGGAATAATAGGACTAAAAGATTGGCTTTACTGGGTGGGTATCCTAGTAGGTAGCCTAAGGTATAAATATGGCTGGCCAAGATAGATACTAAAACACGTAATACTATTATGCCCCTTATACACTAGCTGAGAAGCAATGCTCTTAGCAGCTAGTATAGAAAACTATAATATACTACTCTTAATATAGAAAGGCCTTAAGGCGGCTACCCGGTGGCTTATTGGCCAAAATATGCTAGACCAGTTCCGGGTTACAAAGGAAATAGCAATAAAAGGCAAAGGGGCGAGTAATAGGTGCCCCCTAATAACTCTACAGGAGTAGAGTACAGTATGTAATACTAGCGCGTCCGTAGGTTTGTTACAGTAGCAGTAGTTCCCAAAGAGGTTAAAAAGTAAGGTAGTAGAGCACCACTAGTAACTCGTAGGCGACTTATAAGCGAGCCCTAAAAGGCGGGGAGACGGATCACGGGGTTTTCTTAAATAGAGTTTTCTCCCTATATGTATATAAGGAGTAGTCCGCGTGTGCCCAACAGGGATCCGAATCGGACGTTAAGCAATAAATAATAAATAATATTTAAGTTATTACTTCTACCACCTTTGCAAGTGTTTTAAGCTTCTTTAAATACCTAATAACTAGTCTATAGCTATTACGCTATAGACAACCTCTACTAATACCAGTTAAATAGATGATTAAACTTAACTAACGAACGAACTAACGAATAAAAAATGTTAAAATAAAGTTTTACTAAGACACTAACCTAGGACCCTGCTTAATCTATTAAATTCTAAAAATGATAACTAATATAAATAAACCTTATCCTTAACAAGCCATCTAATTAGATGCAATGGTACTTTATTATTTAAGATACTGCTAAAACTAGCAAGGTATAGTAGTATATCGACCTATTAAAGAAGAAAGATGAGCTTCTAAAGCTAGAATTACCAAATTAACCTATACCAAGAGACGTGCTTCCTACTGCTATATTAATAGCCAGGCTAGATCCAAACCAACTTATTGTATATAATTAACTCTATGCCAAATATAAGGACGATCTACGCGTATACCTAAAGCAAGAATAAGCTATAAATGACATCAGTAACTATATTGTTTGCACTATATTAGTAGCCTACCTTCCACTTATTAACTGCCTTAATACAGTACACGAACGGCTTTAAGCATTAAAGACTATACTAGCCCCTGCTACTATAGGTTAAAAGCATAACATCCTTATTTAATATATAGCTCTTAAAGCCTATAACGAAAAACAAAGCATTAATAAATAGTTAAATAGCTAGAGGAACATCTACAAGCTAGTAAAATAATTAGAGCTACCAGACGTCTAAGGGTTTAGACCACACTATAACTATATTTAAGCTATTAAACCCATCTCTTTTAGTTTTATAGGAGCGCTAGAAGTAGACCTTATTAGAAAAGAACGAAAGGACAAAAACGCCCTATCTATTATTGATCTAATTAAGAAATTCAAGGAGCACTACCGTATGTAGCAAATAGCATCACCTTCTACCTTAACTGCCAATAACTCCGCATTTGCAACTTATTAAGGCAACTTAAATTCCAATTCCTACAGCAATTTAATTTCAAATTTAAGGCGGAACAAGGAATGCATATACGGCCTCGTACATCGATATAACGACTGCTACTGTATCGTCAAATATAAACGCCCTTAAGGATGGAAACCAAGGCCAGACATTTAAAAGAAAATAGATAAAATAATCTTATCTATACCTTGGGTCAACCCTATAATTAAATATATTTAAAAAAAAAAAAAGAACTAGAAGTAAAGAATACAGGAATAATTAATTTTAATTCTAAAACTAGCCCAGCTTCTATAACACCACTAACCTATAATGCTGCCGCGTTTAGTACTAGTCAATTTCCGTTTAAACTCCAAAACACCTAGATACTTAACCCTGGCGCAGATATACACGTCTATAACAATAAAGAAGACTTTACATTCTCCTACTTAGTAGCAGAAGACGACTACCTAATTACTAGCGGAAATTTCGAAAAGATTTAAGCCTATGGAATAGTAACCATTACTATTAATACACCTACTGGGAAGTTAAAAATGAAGCTATCCTATATAGCACTAGTACCCACTATATTTACAAATATTGTAGCACTCTTAAGAGCTACTAATAATGATATCCATTTTAACTCAGGACGAAATGCGCTATACCGTCTAGCAACTAGCGAAACAGTCTGCTATGCGAAACAACTAGGGGGCCACTAGGCACTGATGCACAGAGAGCCTACGCCTACGAATTCCCTAGATTTGACAACTTAATCAACATTCTCAACCTCCAAGAGACACCCGCCTACATCGGCACCAGTTGCAACGACCGCAACGTCACCAAATACGACGTCTACGACGTCACCAGAGCCATCGAATACAGCGCAGCCGGCAGCTCGTGCAAAGAAGACAACCTGTTAAAGATGCAAGAAGCAATTCGAATCAGGAAATGAACTCCATAAGCACCTAAGAGAGAGCTGTAGATACACCCAGCAGCAACGAGAGACTCAACCAAATACGACGGCTTTATCCAGAGCCTTACTAGAAGCACTACGTGCGATATAATCGACGGCTATATCTAAAGCCTCACCATATCAAACGACGACACTGTCGCTTGACCAGATTCAAACATCTACCTCGGTTATAGATTAAATGACTACCCCAAGCACAGATCAAACAACTGCCTTAAATGCAGATTGAATCACCACACCTAAATCAAACGATTCAGTAGAACCTCCTATAAAGGATGTTAAACAGTTACCGACTCCCAGCAGAACAGTATCTCTAGATTTACCAGAATTAAATACCTTACCACAAGGACTTTAAGACGATATCTTGGATATAATTAAAGCAATTCCGATTTAACCAGGCAGTTCACCAGAACCGTTTAATAGAGCTACCAATACAGCTCCACGTGCTAACAAAATCTTAACCGAACCTTCTACCGACCTTATTCTACCAGAAGGATCAAAACGAATTCAACGTTAAGCGTATAGCGCTATTGCCCTACCCTTTGCCACTTCTAAATTATATCTAAATTTTCTATAGTTTTAACTATACCGTTAAATCTGGGGGTGTGTGTGTGTAACAGACTACTAGCACTGCGCTAAGACATAAGATCGTCGCCTGAGAGGCTCCGAGACAGAATTGACCCTACCCTCGTATATCTCGGATATGGTTAAATATTAAGTCATAGACTTTGGAGTTTGGGGTCTACTTTTATGTATTTAGTTTACTTGATTTCCATAGATTTAGAATTAAGTCGCTCATTTAATTCTTCACACTGCAAAAGCTTACATATATTACCTTTTAGTCTTATATACTAATCTTTCTACTATTTCTGCTTCGGCTCGTACGTCCTTACAGTATTTTTTTAAGCGCTAGGCCTTATAAATACCCTATGGCCGCGCCGTCTAGGCCTTAAATTTATTTTAGAGCTAGAAATGCGAAGGACAAGCTTGCAGACGGGACAGGATTTAGTGAGTTATTGGGGTAATGATGGGAACAATTTAGATTTCGGCTGAAGATTCGTTACAGAAGGGATCTAGGGAATTAGAGATCTGCGAGCCCCGCGCTATTCCTGCCATTCGACATAATAGGTGTCTCAGAACCTGAAAAGTATTTAAATCATTAATAGTGATCTCTTTACTGGCATTACCCACCCAGGATCTATTAAACCCAGAGAAAACACAAACTGTAAATGACAAATGTAACCTACGCCTTTGATTCGTAATACTTGAATGCTTCCCAGCCAGTCCACCCTTCAGTCACCCAAATTCTATTTCGACTACCTCAAAGCCTGCTGCTGCATATGTCGCCCATCCAACTCCGCCGCGAACGGCCCCGGGTTCGAGACTTGCTCCGCTCCCACCTGCGCATTCTGCTTCGGCTCCGCACCCACCCATCCTTGCTGCTGGCCCTGCCCTTGCCATTGTTGCTGCACGCCAGCTGGGGAATTCGGTATATACTGCGGTGCCGGACTCATAGACGGGCTGTACGGTGCCTGCGCCACCAGAGGTTGTCCTATTGCTGCTCCTCCTTGCGGTCCTGGCCCGTACTGCGGATATTGCTGTGGAGGTAGTTCGGCAGGTGGGTTCTGGGGTGCATTGGGGCGCTGCTTCTTCTTGAGGAAGAAGATATAGGTGACGAGACCGGCAATAGCGATTAGAGCGATGGGCCCGATAACGACGCCAGCAATCCAGGCCTTAGATTTGGAGGGCGCGGGGACGGAAGTGTGAGTCGGAGTGGAGGTTGAGGTGGGAGAGGAAGTCAGGGCGGCGGTTAAGGGGGTGGAGGTTGTGGTTGCGGCAGCGGAGGACATGAAAGATGTTGCTAAGAAAGGAGAGCTAGTTAGGAAGAGTTTTAAGACGTTCAAAAGAAAGAAATTCGAAGGAACTAGGATTGTCTGTAATGCTGTAGACTTCCAAGAGCGTGGAAGGTAAGAAATTGTACGGGCGCGGATAAGGTTATAAAGGGAAACGAGAATATGTCGTACTCGGGGTTGGTTTTACGCGGTAATAAGACCAATTCACTGCGGTCACTCCGCAGAAGATTTCAGTGTGCGGGTTGGAGTCGTCGGTGTTTTCGAAAATAAAGGCTGTAGCGCATATGGTCTGTGACGTCTCTGAGGGTTCGGTATAGATAGCGGAACTGCAAAATAATCAACGAGCGCTACCTACAATATTCATTGCTGGAACTGCCCTTACCAGGCATAGGTACCCTCAGTAACAGTGCCAGTAGTGTATGTGTATACCAATGAGCCGCTTACGCAACCTATTGGGAAGTTGCAGGCGGCTCCAGTCGTTGTACAGCAGCCAGCATAGGCTCCATTCTGATAGTAAGTACCACCGACATCGCAATCCTCGGAGGTATCTGGAGAGGTTGCTCAATTAGCTGCGCGACATAGCTTTGAGAGAAGGACGTACATCCTCCAAGATAGCTCAGATACCCCATGAACCTGTTGTCGTTCTGCTTTTTCAAGAGCTCAACAACAGGAGCAGGTGTCACCATAGACTCTGGTGGTGCTGGCAATACATTTGCAGAGGAGCACACCAGCCATATCGACAGCAAAGAATAAAAGATTGATACCGCCATAACAAGGGATAATTGACGCTGAAAGACAATGCGGGAGGATAGACTTAAGTACGAGTCTCCGCGACTCAGCCGCACAAAGCGTACCTGCACAACCACGGGTGAAATCTGACCAATAGTAGAAAACCCAAATGAACAAGAATAGCCCCAAAATCGATTTTCCGTTTGGAGGCGTTTTACCATTGACTCTATTCGTCCCGACAAACGCCGTGGCACCTCACATTGAGCGAAGTTTAATTAGTGCTTCGTATTCAGCAACGCCCCAGCGGGAAGACGCAAGGTCGAGAAGGAACAAGAGTTTGGCGAAACCAGTTTCCCCAGAAGAGCCTTATGGTGGAGTGCTCACACATAGAGTGAGCGCCTAGCTTCGGATGAAGAATGCAGCGAAATCGTGAAACGCTGTGCAAAATATCCAGACATCATATCCATTGAGCTGCAAGGCTGGAAAGTGAAGGACTGCCAAGAAAATGAATGCGATCCCTTCGTGCGGCAGAAGTCACTTTTCGTATTGGGCGCTTTTGGGTTAGCATGCTGCAGACACCCTAGCTAGCACGGTTTTCCTACAAGGGGGCAGCCTCTGTAGCAGCCTCTGCAGTAGCTACCACTATAGCCACGGAACTTAGGAAAGTAACAGCTGCTTAAATACTTCTCCTCTAGCTGTTAAGTTACGTATACCTTACCAAAGCCACCTGTTGTAAAGGAGGCTTTATCTGTCCATAAAATCCATGCCCATATCTAATTGGGCCAGTCATGGTGTACCAAGGCCCACGCAAGACGATCCTGCTTATGTGCCTCTATCCCTTAACCCGTTGATTTGGGTCCTACGGTTATCGATAAGGGGTCAGCCAATCGGAGAACCCGGTTCAATGCAAGTGCCCAATCAAATCCAGTAGCGAATTCTCTAAGGATCCCAACGGGTTAAGGGATACAGGCAGGGGAAACGTAATCTTAATAGAAAACAGAGCACCTTCCCATATGGCTAACGCCACAAAGGCTCTGCACGAGTGCAACGACGTCTGGAGGATCAGGTGGCCTACTAATTCACCCAATTTAAATCCGATTAAGAATGTTTGGCGATTATTAAAGTATCAAGTAGGTAGACGATTTCCTAAAACAGAGGTGGAAGTGCGACAATATATTAAGGAGGAATGGGAGAAATTAGAGTTGAACGACTTCAAAAAGTATATAGATCAGATGCGCGATCGCTGTGAGGCTGTAATTACTGCAAATGGAGGCCATACTAAGTGGTGATTTCGGTGAGAAATTGTACGGTTAGATCAGGTGTAGATACTCTCTATTGCGCACGGTTTTTGACAGGGGGGGCGTTCGACCCGTACGTGGTACCCCCTTGTACTGCTCTGCAGAGCAACCCCTGTAATAGGAAGACTACCCGGTAGAGCAACCCCAGCAGAAGAACGAGGATGTATTTGCAGCTACGCCTTCTTGGTCTGCCGCCTAGCGGGAGTCCCTTGTTCTCCTCCGCTCTTTTAACGTACGGACTACAATAACTCGCAGTAGATATCCCTTAACCCGTTAGAGTCCTACACTAAGGTCGCTTAAGTTCGCGACTAGATTTCATTGGGTGTCTTTCGCTAATCCAGATACTTTAATTGGCTGATAACCGTTGGACGAATTTTAACGGGTTAAGGGATAGATATACGCTGGTCGCCCAGTCCAGTGTGTTGAAATAAACGACTAAGGGGAGTCAAAAGTAGATGGAAAGGTTGAATGCTTGATATTTGATATTTGATGGAGGAAGAAGCTCGTATACATATGCATTAATAATCAGGTGGCCGGTAACAGCCACCTATATGGGCCCAGCCACCCGATTCTCAACACAGTGAGGCCAACAGGCAGCGTCGCTGACAGCCAGCTGCTAATATAAGCTGTCAGCTCGCTGCATAGGTGGTAAGGAAGGATCAATTGGGTGGTGTTTTGAAGCCTTTTAGTAGACTTTTAGGTAATTTAAAGATCTTTGGCTAAATTAGGTTGGGAAGCCCTGAGATATCCATACTAAATTATATAGAAATCCCTAATATACCTATCGCGTATTTAGACGCGTCTACCTATAATATTAACTATTTTATTAATACAGCAATATATAACGCACCTTATATTTTACTTATTAGCTAAGCAATAGGGCTTCTTCCTCTACTCCTTAATTAAGCTCTTCGCTAGCCTATAGCCGTCGTAGATCTACCGCTTTTGCTCCCCGTATAGTTAAAGATACTTCTAAATTATTAAGATTAATAAGAACGGTAGTAAGGTAAACGACGTCATTCTATATCCTCTTAATTAGTAGTTTATAACTAGTTGATTACTCTACCTAACTCTTGCTAAGATCACCATAGATCTATTTTCTATACTAGCCATAAAGTCTATATACAAGCGAGCTTTTAGTTAAGCTAAGAAGGTCGTTACCAATAAGCGCAATAGACTTATTTGTGCTTTTATTGACCGAGTTTACGAGGTCTATACTTTTAGGTCCTAGATTTTAAACTTTGCCAAGCTTGCTTCTAATTAGTTGCTAAGTCTACTTCTAATTAGTCCAAAAAAAGTTACGGGCAATATCTACCTGCAGAATATATATAATGGTTATTAAAATATTAACAAACTAACCTTTTTATTGACATCTCTATTAATATAACTATACGCGTCTTAGTTATAGCAGAACCTACTTTAATTAGCTATAGTAAGTGCTGTTTAATACAACCCTATATTAATTTTATTAGAAACGGCCCATCTACTAAGCTTTTAAAGCTATATCAACCGTGTCGGTTAAAGGCACATTGTCACTATATATTACTTCTACTTTTACTTACTTCTCTAGGCCTCTAAATATAGTTTAAATAAGCGGAAAACTCTTGTGGAGCTAGGTTCTATTACTAAGACCTATCCTACAAAGCGCTAGCCAAATATTCTACCTAAAAATAATACTAAGAACGCCTTTTTGCCTCGCGGTTAGAATAGTTAAGATACCCCTAAACTTACTTAGTGACGGAGGGCAATTATAGCAATATAACGGGAGCACCGCTTTCTAAATTAGTGGGGTAGAGCTTACTTATAGACTTCTCCGCTATATATACTAGATAAGGCTCTACCAGATAAGGCTCTAATACCCCCTTTAAGGGTAATACCTATCCTAGCATTAATACCACCTATTTTAGGATAAGCTCTAACTACGGCTATACTACTACCCATTTTAGCTATTAATTAAAAGCGAATTAAGAAGTTTAGGAGTGCGCTATAAGCTAAATGTATGGAGACATGTAGGCGTTATAAGGAGTAGTAGTCTTAAATAGGCCTAGCTATAGAGAGTAATAATATAGGTATATGCAAAGCCTGCATTAGGGACGCTAATAGCCTTAAAAATCCAGCCCTTTCTTCTATATTTGGTTAAGGCAACGAGCTTAATCTAGGTCCCGTTCCTAGCTTCCTACCTATATTTACTACGGTAGAGGAGCTTCTAATTACACGCATATATATATATTTATAAGTCGTGCGTATACGCGGTTAGCAATATTGCTATACCGGCTACATTTACTACTTTGGCTAGAATATACTAAAGACTTAAAGACGGCTACCACGGCAACCTACTAAACTTAATATACTAATTATAAGGCCTATAACGGTAGCAGGTACTAAATACCTAGGTAGGCGGTTTAGTAAGCGGTATACTGTAAGGCGCTCCGCTATAAAGTATTGGCTTTACTTTCTAAAGATTAATTATCCGGATTATCGCGACATTAAAGTATATAGTGATTGGCTTACTAGGTTACCTGAGAATAGTTATATATTAGATTAGCTGCCTTCTATTAATAAGTTAAATTCTAATTCTAATAATCTAATAACTTACCCCCCCCTATACTATAGGCTACATTAGCTCCTATGGGCAATTCTGCTCCTATTATTAATTATCTACCTATTAGGCTTAGCAATAATATACAGAATAGCGAATTTAACGACAATATATTAGATACTTTTGTTCCTAATCTAGTACCTAATCTTAGTAAATTAGAGCTTTTAAGTCGCTAGGTATAATATTAGAAAGGCCTACAGACGGGCCTAGAAGTTCCTATTATACGGTAAACATCTCTCTTTAAGCGATTAGTTAATTATATTATGCGTAGCGCCTTTCCTATATTATTCCCTTCTAATAGGGCCGATTTTAATACGCTATAAAGACGTATAGTTACCCTAGCTGCGTACGCCAAGCATATGCTTAGGTATTAGGACAGTTGATTTAGCCGCCATCTCTATTCGCTACTATATATTTAATTAGATTACAAAAGAGCAAGCCCTTAGCGCCACTCGCTTCCTTTATAGTTAATCTGTTAAGAGTGGCCTATCTTTACATAAGCTTAATAATTATATAGGTAGTAGTAAGGGTAACTAGATTCTAAATAAGATTATATGGTATATATAGAAGCTTAAGGGTACTAGGCCTTACTAGAAGCAGAGAAGAAATAAGCTTATAGCTTATGCTAAAAATATTATAAACGGGTCTCTGTTCTTTACGCTTAGCGCTACTAATCTATTAGTATAATCTATAGTCTTATATACCTTAATTTAATAAATATAAGGCAATTAATAAGGCCCGGCGCCGTTAGATTATATTTTAAAATCTTAACAATAATTCTAATATTGCTGCTTACTGCCTATATTGCCGCTTTCACTTATTTAGAAAGCATATACTTATAGATCTATTTAATGGCACCAACCTTTAGTTCCGGTATAAGTGGTAGATATAAGGTAGCGGTTATATATACGGCTTTTTATAAAGTTTAACGGCTCTAAAACTTAATATATTAACTAGTTAATTAAGGAAGGCTTTTACTAAGTACTGGGCTTTTTTTATATCTATATTAAATTCTAATTAATCTAGGACTCCTAATCTTTAATATCCTTCTACTCTTAGCTATAAAGAATAGCTTAACAGTAGTAAGCTCCTTACTACCTACCTTAATTAATTTAATGCTACCGCAGTTGCACTAAATCTTACTACTTAAGGTTAAAGAAAGTGTAGGGGATCTTTTGGCACCTCCTTAAAAGCTCCCTTGGGCTTGCAGCCCTTCCCTCCTTATTGGTTCGTCTCTCTATTGCCATACCTACTCACTCTTTACCATATCGTCCTCTTCCATCAACTCTCCTTGTGACTTATGCTCGGCTTGCCTGCTCCCTACCGTACACCTGGGCAATAGCCTTACATTCGAACCGATCCTACACCCTTGCGGGTAGTAGTCGGCAGCAAGCCGAGGGCTCCGCCCTCGAGCAATTTCACGATCCTCCACTTTTACCTAGGACGATCACGTTCACTGCGACACAGCAGGTACACCAGCAGACGCCTGGCAGATCGCATCCGTATATAAAGGTTCATTGGAATACGGATCAGGTCCTCTACCTACCTAGGACGATCGCGTATGCTGCAGAGCAGCTACACCAGCAGACGTCTGGCAGATCGCATCCGCATAACGGTTGATAGATACGGATTAGGAGACAAGGGAGACGGTAGCTACCTGGCTAAGGGTTAGGGCTATCCAGATCATACGCGATCATCTCCTGAGGCGATTAGTATACCTGCATACAATCGGCAGTGCAGCGGTGCAGCTCTGCCCCGGCGGCGACTTGAAGGTAATTCAATTGCTATCCGAAAGCTTTCTGGCAGGAGTTAAGGGGGATCCTACGCGATTAAGCTTGCAAAACACTCAATTAGCCAACCGCGGTTTACTCGCTAAGAGGTCCCACCAACAGAGATTGGAAGGTTGAATGTCCTCAAAGAGATGCAGCTACCCTGGAGGCTATCCAACTGCTATTTAATGGCTATCTGAAGAACTAACGGCTAGCTTCTAAAGCTACAGCTACTACCCTCACTTCTAGATCAAATGCAATTAAGGGCTACGGCCCAACCCGGAGACTCTGTCAGCCATAGAGCTGCCGAGACTTAACCGTATGCGGTTGTCTCTTCCTAAGCTACGGCTTAGATATGCCGATATCTCTCCGAACCCCTTCCGGGACGAGCCCTCTATAATCTCCCTCTACCGCAAGGTAATGGCAATCAGGGGCCAACCGCAAGAAGGGGGCGGGGGAAGGCAATTAAGACGTCAGTCAGACGCATAAAAGAGCTACAGCTCATCGATCGTACGCGATCTTATCTTAAGCTACGGCTTGCTTTAAGAGCTATATAGCTCTAAGATCATATATAATCTTTTACGGAGCTACGGCTCCAACCCGGAGACTCTCCAGTTACCAGCCGAAAGGGCTGCCGAGACTTAATCGCAGGCGATTATCTTAGAGCTACGGCTCAGAGATCCTACATAATCTCGTAAGCTACGGCTTACCTCAAAAGCTATAGTTCGCCCAGAAGATATGGCGACAGCTCAAAGATCCTACGCAATCAAGCCGGCTCCAAGTGGAGACTATCTGGCTATCAGCCATAGAGCTGACGAGACTTAACTATATATAGTTGTCTCTTCAAGACTGATCGTATACAATTAAGTCTTACCCACCAGCAGACGCTCTTTTCCTACCCTAAAATAGACCTTTTTTCCCACTGGGTTTTGGTCATAGGTTGAGGTTTTATCGAGGCTGCTTGGCTGGTCCTTCTCCCCATTTCTCTATTTCCCTGTACAAGCAAAGCTTCGACGCTGCTTATTTTTCTGTATATAGAAATCAATCTATTGGGTATACGGGCTGGGGGCCAGCCCTAATGAAAGGGGGGGCAATGTAAGGGATCTTTTGGCGGCTGCCAAGGCCAGCCTTCGGCTAGCCCTTAGCACCTCCTTAAAAGCTCCCTTGGGCTTACAGCCCTTCCCTTCTTATCGGGTCGTCTCTCTCTGTACTTAGGGTATTACCAACCTACTCTTTACCATATCGTCCTCTTCCATCGACTCTCCTTGTGACTTATGCTCGGCTTGCCTACTCCCTACCGTACACCTGGGCAATAGCCTTATAGAAAGGCTCCGTTGAAATAAAGAAGTACCGCTTTTATTTTCTACGCGCTCTCTATAATAAGGCCGCTATATTAAAGAATTAAAATCTAAATTACTAGATGTTCTATCTATAGTATAACAATAAGCTTCTTAATAGTTATAATGCGGCCATAATATTAGCGTAGATGGCTAATATAAATACTTCGCTAGCTATAAGCATATTAGTAATAGTTAACTATATAGGCAAATATTATAGCAAGGAGGAGAAGAAATTAACTTCCTACTAAAAGCTACTCTAATTAGTATAGCTGTATATGTTACGGACGCTTTAAGTATGATGTTACGACTACTTGGAGAAGAGTCGGAAGAAGCTAGTTGGTTGATACAGGCACGGTCCAGGATGGATCCGGTAGAACCATGTGACGAGGAATGGTAACCGAGGTCACGTGATGTGATCTGTGTGATCTGTGTGATCTGTGTGATCTGTGAGATCTGTGACAGAGCGAACAGAGCAGACAGAGCAGACGGAGCAAGGACTTTCTTAGGAGTATGGATATGTATTTAAGGACCCACAGTCCCTACCTAGATAGTTCCTTTCTTCGTAGTGAATCTCAGAATACAATTGGAGTTAATCTGTTGGGCAACCACTCCACCAGTTGTTATTACGTTGTTGACTTTGTTCGAATATCTACACACCTAGCCCATTAACAAGTCCACCGTAGTTCCTACTACAAGGCTCCGTTACAGTATACCAATAGTTCTTATACCTTTAGCTTAGTAGTAGCCAAATTTATAAATAAGCTTATTGCTAAACGCAATTAGTTAGCGTAGGAAGTATGCCATCTACTTTTTAATATTTCTTTTTATAAAGGCTTCAGAAACATAATAACTTTAAATTACTAGTAGGAAGACGATTAAAGTACTATATATAAGCTCAAGGATAGGCAACTAAAGGAATACGGACTATCTACTTATAAGAAATATAAGCGCCGCCTAGATAAGATAGAAGACATTACTTTTTTTTTTAAAAATTTCTTCTCTATTTTAATTATACTAATTATAAACGTTAACTAAGAGTAAGGCCTTAAGTTATATTATACTTTCCGCGATATAAAGGCGATCCTTTCTCTCTATAGTATCCTAAGTTCTACTATATAAAGCTCCTTTTTTATTACCCATAGAGGGGGTATAAGAAAGTAGCTATTTATACTAATAAATTTAGGGCTTTTAATTACGTGGCTTCCTATTAGGCTTGCGTTGCATCTTATTAGCACCTACCTAACTACTTCTATAATTAGACACTAGAGGAAGCTTATAAGGCTACTACTAATATTAATAAGTTTAATAATGACTTTGTAGATAACTTAGAGCTATTTTAGTTCTTTAAGATTTTATATATCCGTGTTTAAAACAGTAACGTAATTAAAGTTAAGGATTCTAATAAGCTTAGTAATAGGGAGCTTAATTATAACTATAATTAGGATAGGTATTAAGGTACGTACCTATAGCTTAATAAGAGAACTTATTAGCAGGATATATAATTATAGCCTTTATCGCGAAGCTACCTACTATAGATAGTAACTCCGTCCTCCCTATAATTGGCCTAGCGTTATATTTGTAATATTATAATTAATTACTATAGGTAGATTTAGATAGGCCTTGATCTCCCCCTACTACGGATTAATATTAATAGAGAGGCAGGAACTGGTAAATTATATTTTATTACTATTCTCTCTACTATGCTCTATAATATAGTAATAGCTAATAGTAAGCCGTCGCCATTAGTTTAAGCCGCCCCTACTAGAGTAACTGCGTTTAATATTAATGGTAGGACTATATATAATCTTTTAAGGTTACTAGTAAATTGCCCTTTTAGAAATTGCCTGCTACTAGTCTTATGCCTCTATAGTAAGCTTTTAGTAATATTTATTATCTTATCTTTAATAAAAAAAATTAATAATTAGGTAAGTATATCTGGCCTAAATTAATCGCCGCCTCTGTTAGATCTATCCTATATATAACAACGACTACTTTAAAGGTTTAAACATCCTACTAGTAGGCGATTTCTATTAACCAGTGTATCTAATAGCTAGTAACGCTGGCAGCGTAGCTACTAAGAAGCTGATAACATAAGCAGTTAGCTAGCAGTTAGTCTGCGTATAGGGTAGTTACAGTTAGTTAATAGTTAGTTGGTAATAAAACTACAGCGAGCTGACAGCTCACTGCCTTAGTAGTAAGGAAAGGAAGATTTAGTGGTATTTTAAAGCTTTTAGCAGAATTTAGATCTTTGGCTAAAATCCGGTTAGCCAACCCTTAGGAATTTTTTGCTTAGCTATAGTAAATAAGCATTTTTTCTAATATCTCTACTACGCGTATAAACCTATTCCCTAATATTAAAACGAACCTTTTTATTACCTATATACAATGCAAATACATTACATTTTACGCCCCAGCAAGGTAGCAGAGCTTCTTCTTCTACTTCTTCCTCTACTTCTTCCTCTGCTTCTTTCTCTACCTCTTCCTTATCAACTTTATCTACGCGTCCTTTAGTACCGCGTAGGCCTTATGGATTAATTACTTCTTCTTCTCTTCCAACCGATGATAATACCAAATTAGGCGATTAAGATAATTCTATATCGCGAGAGCCTCCTCCAGCTAATCAGAACTACGGCTATATCTTTCCTATTAATTAGGACAATCTCTACTTAATATTATATGGCAAGCTTACTAGCAAATATAGATAACAAGTTATTAATAAGCGGTTACTATTAAGCAATGCCTCTATATTACTAATATAGAAGTATAGAGCAGACATTTTTTAGGATGGTCCTTTAGGTAAAAAGAGGCTTTAGCTATATAAGCTCTGCCATCTAGCTTAAAGACGAGGTGCTTTGCTTATAATAAATAGCAACAACCATATTAGCGGCCATTTAAAATTAAAGAGTGTTACGGTAACCTCTATATATTAGGGTATACGCTTTATTAACAATGCGGTAGATAGTAGAATATAGTTGCTTAACTAATATAGTAATGTAAGAGATAGGTTCTTAAAGGTAGCAATAGAGGCCTTTAATTATGTATCTTAGGGAGTAAGGGATAAGCACTTAAGCGTTACTTTCCTTAAGCTATTGGCGACGTTAAATACGTTCTATAGCTTACTCCTCCCATTCCTATTCCTTGCGTCTTTCCCGTTAATTAAAATAAGTAATTGCTTAACAAATACAACAGTTTAGGGTAGTAGGTATTAGAGTAGGACTAGATACAGTAGAGCAAGTAGAGGGAGTATTTGGCATAGTTGTATTACTAAAGAAGCTAAAGAAGCTTCTAAAGCTAGGAAGGCGCAGTAGAGCTCCAGGAGGATTAGGTAAAGTAGGTTTTAGAGTTCCTTCCGTATAGGAAGGATTGTACCCAGGAGAAGGTATAATGGATACCTTTAAGGATAGAATCTGAAAGATTTTAGTTAGAACTTGTTATAGGAATATACAAATTTAGTAAAAAAAGTGGTAAGGATAGTATTAACTTATAACAGGCGTAGATAAACATCTTTATACTTAAATCTATAAAGCTATCTAAAGTCCCTTATAATCGCGCTAAGACCTAATATTTATCTAAACTTAGAAACCTTATCTGTGACTACCGCTATTAATATCCGTCTTAATAGCGTAATTAATATATCTAAGGGCCTATTTCTAACTTCTATAAAGTTACCTAGGACAAAAGCAAGCCATTTTTAAACTTTATTACCACTAAAAAGGTTATTTAAATACTAGAACAAAAGAATAAGGTAAAGGTTGTAATAGAGGCTTAAGGAAGTTAAGGATTATTACAAATAACGTATCAGTAGCTTAGAAAAGGGGTAGGAAACTAGAAGACGTATTATTAATTAGTAGAGACTTCCTAAGTTAGGTTCCTTACTGTGTAGAGTTCACTAATACACCTAATCACAATGTGGCTAGCAGAGGCGTTGAAAAGCTTCAAATTGACTGTTAGGTAAGGTTGTTCGGCAGTCTCTTTTTGATATTCAGCTGCCAAGACGGAATGTACTGAATTCGGGTTAGTCGGTGGCTTAATCGGAAGCGCTAACCACCGGAATTGACAGGATGCTGTAGATTGGCGTTACGCTATATAAAGCTATTAAGCCTCAATCGGCAGGAGGTGGATGTCGAAATAAACGAATAAATCAAGGTGGGTTTTATATTAACCCCTTGCGCGTTTCTGGACCGGTAACAACTTCTCAATCCAAAGTTTCCGCAGTGACAGAATTGGATTGGCGTCTATTTGGATCGGCGGTGGAGCTCCAGCTGGATCTGGATCTAGATTCTCTGATCTTGACGCCGGCGTAGCGTAGATTGAAGCTCATAGAGCTCCTGGCGCGCCACAGCTTATACCTCATCGGGAGAGAGGTTGGGCGCTATGCAGTCGGTGCGCAGTGAATAGCTAATCAGGGTAAGTAATAACTACGCGTCCCCTTTATATAGTGTTAGCCACTAAATTAAGGACACCAGATTATCGCTGCTCCCTTACCGCTGTTACTATAGCTTTACTTATAATATCACCCTTAATAAGGTCTCCACTATAGGGCGCCTTTAACAATGATAACCTAGAAGCAGTAGAAGGCGTAGAGGAGCGTAATAAGATAGTTCTACTAGATAAATATAAGCCCGCGTAGGAGGCAATATTATAGTCTTTAGCCGCCGCGGAGTAAGAGGCTATTAGGGCAGAAGATAACATAGAGCAAGCAGCTATCGCCGCAGGTAAAAAGCCGCTAGAAGGGACTCTCGCCGTTATTAGGGTCGACAGCAATAGTAATGCGTTAAGCAAGGCAATACCGCTCGAGGATAGCGACCCCTAAAGAGGATAAGGAGGACGAGCTAGAAGAGTAATATAGTTAATTTCATGGTACTTGACAGTGACCTCAACGTTCGACAATATTAGTGGAATCGTTAGTAAATCGAGAGCTATGCAAGCGAGTTATTAATAGTAAGTTCCTTTTGGTCTAGCTTGCTAATAAGCAATTAGATCGGTACAGTAAACGTCCTTAGGGTGACCTGCTCGTGCAAGCCAATCGTCATACTTATCGCGATCGTTTGTGGATGTCGTCTAAGCAAAGGCGCCCCCAATACGGAGTATAGTGTAAATAACGGGTAATACTCAGATAAATCTTTTTTAGTAAGGAACACTAATAAAGATAAGGTTTAGGGTTATCTTAGTAAGCGACTCAGCCGGCAACCAAGATAGTAAATCTCGCTAGTACTTAAGTAGTATAGCTTTACCAGACCCTTACTAGTGTAATAAAATTAGGGTTAGTTAGGATTACTTAACAATGCTATCTTGGTTACCGTCTGAGGGCCTTTGGTATAAAAATATATAGGTGCCAACTTATTAATTGAACGCGACGCTACTAAAGAGTAATATATCTCTACTAGTTAACTAGTTAACCATTTTAAAAGGTAATCAATTATATTTTAAGGGCCGCTTTATTTATCTATATACTTATTTATATATTTTAGCTAATATAAAGTTCTAAAATTATAGGTCGAAATTTCTTAACGCGTCTTATTGTACCGACTTGTGCGTGAATCCTCTCTTAATGCCTTAAAGTAAGTGGTATTACTAATAATAACATGGCAACCTATGCTATAACCCTTTAACTCCTCTAGCCTCTTTAACTCCTCCTAGGGCCTAGTTATATACTGCTTAAATAAAATATATACTAACCTTAACTATCCCACAGCTCCGGAGGCTTGTGTTAGATAGTTTTACACCTTAGAATATTAAGTATTAGACGGAAATGCTTACCTATGCTATATACCAACTCCTTAGGGGAAAGAATCCCCATACTTAATAGGTTAGGGCGCTTCGCCAACTAGTTTACAGAATAGGGGATACTATACTTACCGTAAAAACTAGCTTTAGTAAAAGCATTGTATTCTATGCTTTCTTAGTCTTAACTAGCCAAATTATAATATAGCTTATCCTATTAAGCAAGCTAGGGGGGGAATAGGTTAAGTTAATTCGTTAATACCCTAGTATAAACCCATACTTAATATTAGTGGATACAAAATTCTAGAACCCTTAACTGCTTAAGGATGTTAAGAATGGTATATATACCTATATACTACTTAGGCTAGAGTAAGCTGTATCTCCTAAATTCTAAAAGATTCTATAGGAACTATTCTTCCAGTGTTAAGTTAGACTGGTGGCTATTAATAAGTATTATATACTCTACTAGTAGGAGGAGTTTTGGAGTGACTTTGTCTTAATCTATAAGCTACACCGGTTTCTCCTGTTAAGTGTTATTTTCTTTAGCTGCTCTATAACTATAGATATTAAGATAGAGTAAGTAGTAAAAAAATATGGTAGGTTTTAGCCGGAGGGAACTAAACTAGGTATGTTAGAGATTATCCGTATATCTATTAACTGGCTAGATATCTTAATTTGCGTATTTCTGATACTAAAAGGAAAGATAAACTGCTATAAGTAGTTATACTTCTTACTTAACTAAGCAGTTAAGTCTCTGGGTAGTGGCTTAACCCCTTAAAAAATCCTAAAAATAATTATATTTCTTAACGGTAGAAGATATATCGCGGTAGTCTCTTAGTACCTTAAGGAGTCTCTTATCCGGAAGGGCTACTTAGCGTGTCTTATAAACTAGATAGTTAGAGTATATATATCTTATATGGCGAAGCATAATTAGGATAGAATATATAATACCTTCCACAGTAAGCAGTTGTATATTCGGATTATAGTAGCTACAACTACTCTTAGAATAGGTATGGATATCCTAGATATTTATATGGTTGTCTAATAGAATTTCCCAATTATAGATAATATTGGAGATCTATAGTAGAGGTTTAGTTGTGTAGTAAGGGGTTATAATAAAACCGGAGTAGCTATATTCTTTATACTATATTAGGTGTTTAATTGGCTGGGATACTAGAAGGAGTCGGCTTAAGAAGAAGTTACTAGTTAAATAATGTCTAAGCCAAAACGTAGACGTAATATACTCTTACGTAATTGCTGGGCGAGTTAGTTATAGCAATTATTTTCTTAGGGGAGCAGTTATAAGTCCGATTTAGATTATAATAACAACTTATTAGACTAGTACCCTTATTTAAACCAGGAACTTAACGGCATAGCTACCAACTAGTTAACTGGTAAGAATAAAGTTTATCCCTAAATAAAGTAGGAGATTAAAAGTAGGGACTCTATAAGCGATTATTAGAGGGCTATGCTAAACAGCAACTGCTACTATAAATACCCACTTAAGTTTCTCTAGGAGGATAAATGTAATCCTAAGACGTAAACTCTAAAGGCACTATAAGAGAGTTGTTATAACGGTATAGGTTATAACCCTAATTTTCTTATTATAACCACTGCGCTAACTGCTCCTATCTCCCTTTAAAAACTAACCTTAGGCTTAAAGCAAGGTATTGCTCTCTAATGGCTAGCTAAGTAGTGTTAAGTATAAGCGGATAAGTTGGTCCTAATAAAAGAGAGATTTGCTCTAATGCCTTCTTTATATTTCTTACCTAGTTACTACTAGTAGGTAATTGTATACGCCTTTAATAAGGTTACCTCAGCTGCTAAGTTTCTAATATAAACTATAAAAGATCTCCGTAAGTATTTCCTATTAGATAAGTAGAAGTATACTACAGCTTAGGGAGAGTAGCTAGTTTAGTTCCTTTGCTAGAATATAGATAGTATACTAGCTAAGTGGTTAAAGTCTAGGAACCCTAAAAAACTAGTATCTAGCACTAGTAACTCGTTACCTATAGCTGGTAGCGCTAGTAATAATAAGCTTATACCTAATAAATAAAGGGCATAGGTTATAGAAAGATAAACTAAGATTAATAATAAGACTGCTTTACTAGTTGTATTGTAGTAGAAGAAGCTTATAGAGAACTATATACGCTTATTTAGCTTAGTATTAGAATCCCCTTTTTTAATAGTGGTGCCATCTTTAGCTAGAGGAGTTACTCTATCTCCCCTTAACTAGTGTAGTATGCTATCCCCTCTGCTATAGTATAACCAGTTACCAGGATAAGGTTATAGTGGTTTACACTAGTTGTAGTAGTAAGAAATTAAATGCGAGTAGTTGTAGGAACTAGAATTGTAGAGTAGTAAGAGTATAGTGCTAGAGACTAAACTGCTAGTGCCGGAGACTTAACTAATAGTGCTAGAGACTTAACTAATAGTGCTAGAGACTTAACTAATAGTGCTAGAGACTTAACTAATAGTGCTAGAGACTTAACTAATAGTGCTAGAGACTTAACTGGTGGACTTATAGACTGCTTTGCCGACTAATAGTGTAGAGCCTAGCTTAGAACCACCTATAACTTTTAGCAGTAAAACTTATAAAGGTAGAAAAAGAAGGGTAAGGACTGTAGATTCCACTGCTAATAAGATACAGCGGAGTTTAGAGGGTATAGCTTCTATCTTATATAGGTGGTTAAGATTAGCACTTATTAGTAAGAATATTAGCGGCCTGGTGTTAAAAAACTATAGTAAAGAGATAAGAAATGATAGGCGGGATAGGCGTAAGCGGTTATTAATACTAAAAGCTATATATTTAGGAATGTGGGAGGTGTAAATAAGAAGGGCTTAGCATTCCTAGATAGTTTACCTTTATTATGTACTAGTAGGGTATAAGCAGTTAATCTCTAAGTAAACTTTTATATTAAATTAAACTAGAAAGCAGTTAAGGAATTAATTGGCCTATTTATTTAACTATTCTAAAGGCTATAAGTTACTACTTATTTATCCTAAAAAGAGAACTATAAACCTATCTGTTAAACTATCTACTAAACTATAATATACTAGTTATATGTATAATTCTTAAGCAGCTTATAAAATATGCTCCTTATTATTATATACGTCTATAAATATGGGCCTAGGCTAATAGGTTAATTAGGGAGGAGCCTAAGTAGTTAATAATAGAGGATCTTAAGTAGCCTAATTATAAGGAGTAAACTGCTAGAAGAGAGGTTGGCAAGTTAAAGCGGAAGGAGTTTAAGGGGTTAAAGCTAAAGGAGTAGAGCGTTGGGAGGGAGTCTAAGGAGTTAAGTAAGGATTTGTGGATATGTGTAAGAGCGGCTAGATTAAGGAGTTATAAGGAGCTAGTTAATCTACTAGCAGAGGTATACTATTATACCGCTTTATCTAGTCTAAAAACTAAGCTACCTATTTCTTAGAATTGCCAGTAAACCGGCCGACCAGTTAACTAAGACTTAAGATATTACTAAAGGAAATTAATAATGTGTGTATTATATTGCCATATAGGGGCAACTCGTTAGAGAATAGATTAAGTGGTTATACTTAACAGTTTAGTTAATTATAAGTGTTAAGACTTACTACTACTATATATTAAGGTAGAAGGAATACCGAAGCAGTTAACCTGTGTATAATACTAATTATAATAGCATTTTAATAACTTGCTATATTAAGAAGATTAGTCTAACGTTCCTTTATTAGATAGACTAGTAGTAGTTAGGTAGACGTGCTTAAGGCTGCGCTATAAGATACTGGAGCACTATAACTATAACTAGTTAATATCAGAGTACTCTTACTAGTTAATGTTTAACCTGTAGAGAAGGTATATAGCTATTGTTACCTCTTTTTAAGAGGCGTGGGCTCCTCGTTATCCGATAGCTTAATAGGGTTGGACTACTATAACTCCTATAAGGCATACGGACGTTATTATCTCTCCCTAAAAAGTAGGGACTGCTTATTATCCAACTGCTATAACTATTATGACTGCTAAGACTGCCAAAACTGCTCCTAGCTGGTATTACCCTTATCCTTATTACTGCTAATTATAATTAATTTACCGGTATTCTTACCACTCTTATTACTGCTAATTTAAGTTGGCTTACTTAAAAGGCTAAAGCGGATAGTATATAACTGGAGAGGCTAATAGCGGTTAACTAGGTTACGGTTTATATCCTAGGTTAACTGCTAGCCTACTTAACCCCTATAAGCAACTACTGCCCACCTATCTATAGTGATAGTATTAAAGGTACCTATTAACTAGTCCTTAATATTGTTTAGAGTTACTATATCTATGCCTTTAGGTGGAGTTTAATTACGGAGCCTATTAGGGTAGAGATAAAGTAATAGCTATTAAATCCGTAACTTTAGGAACCTAGTAGTGTATATCTTGAATGGGTTAAGATAGAGGATATTAAAAAAGTTAACGTTAAGGAGAAAGGAGTTAGGACGGCTAGCGAAGCTATTAGGATTATAAATGCTAACTATAATAAGTGATCTACTATAAGCAGTTAGTGAGATGGTTTTCTTAAGATAATAATATAAGAGATATTAAGTACGAACCGTGTAGTGACTTAAAGGGGTGGACTATAAGGAGTAAGGAGTTAGTAAGTAGTCACTAACTGTAATAAATAAGGCAAGGAGAGTAGAAATAAGGGTAGTCTTTAACTAGTAGTTATAGAAGAAGTGGTTAATAATAAGCTAAATAAGTAGTTAGGGGGGTAGTAAGTGATAAGCTAAATAGGTGGTTAAGGGGTTAAGGAGGTGAAGTGTAGCAGTTAAGTTAAGTAAAGTTAAAGTAAAGCAGTTAATAACCTCTATCCTTAGTATAGAATATATTATTAATTGCCTCTATATAATCTCTAAGTGCTAATAGCTTAGTAGTAGTAGTAAATTGCTCCTTATCTTTAGACAAAATAAAAATAATCTTATTAGGTATAGTAATATTTTAAAGATTAAACAAGTAAATCTTTTCTTTAAGAAGCTCTGTACTATTTGTAAGAATATTAGTAGACTTAAATTAACTGTTATAATTACTGTTAACTGCTTAGATATGTATATAACCCTTAGCCTAGAGATAGTATATAAGACTAAATATATTAGTGAGTGCTAACTTTTTACTTGTTTAGAATTGGCTTTTTAACTAAATAAAGTCTCTAGTATAGTATGTAGTTAAGAAATATATAAACTAGTAAGCGTAACCTATCTAAATGTCTTTTTAACATCGTAAGTGGAGTTCTTATATAGTTTTATGTTAATGGTATAGTAGTAGTTAATATACTCTAGGGCAAGATTAATTGCTTTAAAGGTATTTAGTTAACCCGCTAGATTTACTAGACTTAACGCAAGAATTAATTATTAAAGCTTAGTAGTCGTAATCTAATCTATAAGAAGCTATTAAAGATAAAGTATCTTATACCTATATTATAACTGCTTAGCCCCATAGAACTAGATAGAGAGTGGATTAATAAGTTAGCGGATTAGACTAATATCGCTATAATAGATAGTATGCTATAGGACTATAAAAGCTTTAACCTGTTAAAGATACTAATATATACTAAGAAACTCCTTGTTGTTATGCCCTTAACCGGTTTAAGTAGAGTAGGTAAATACTTATTGTTATATATATTTAATTAACTTAAGAAATTAAGATGAAGTTAGCTGTATAATAGCATTATTATAGGACTCTTTCCTATTATTTTCCTTGCTATTAACCCCTTGGAACCACCCCTTAGTGCTAAGTATATTATACTAAAGTGTGACTACTTGGGCTGTCTAGCCTTATATAATTAATGGCTTAATAAGATAGAATTTAGCATTTTTTTTATAAGATTCTATGCTGGTTTTAGTAGCTAATATTATAAAGGAGTGTAGCCTTTAAGTAACTACTAGGAGGACTTTTTTAGTAAGTGCAAACTATAAGGTAGAGGAAACTTTAAAGGATATAAAAGAACGTGGGTAGCCTAAGCAACCAGTCCTAATAGTTAAAAGCTTAACTAGTAAGAGACCGCTTGGTTTTAATGCTCTTAATATATTAAACGGTCTTCTAATCGCCCTAGGCGAGCTAAAGGCACTAGGTAAAATGGCCTAACTTATCGTCCTTTTTAAGGCCAAGTTTGTGGATCCAGATATCCTAATGGACACTATATGTACCTTTAATTATACCCTTATTATAAAAGATCGCACCTAGCTATTATAGAGCAGTCTTTTAAGGAGATAGTAGGTTAAGCTTTAGTACTATAGGAAAAAGACCTAGCTTACTACTAAAAATATATTTAACTGCCTATAAATAAAGCCTGCGGATAGCAGTTGTAATAAAGTATATTAACAACTGCTATAAGATATAGTCCTGTTAAAGACCTAGAGATAAGATAATATTGTTAAAAAGAAGCAGTTGTGACGGGTTAAATATTAACTGCTTAAGGCTAGTAGTTAGAATCTTAGGGCAAAGGATAAAAAGCGTAGTAGTTATATTACGCATTTTTATTCCGGAAGACCTAAGCACTTAATCTCTAACGTTATCCTTAAAATTAAAGTTATTATAGACTAGTAGCGCTTAAGGATTAACTGTAAGGCTTAGTAGCTTATTCTTTTTATTAGTTAGCTATATAAAATATAGACTAGGGGGTTAAACCTTCCTTTGCATTATTAGTAATATTTATAAGGTGTTAATTAATATATTTATAACTATTATAGAGACCTAGCCTAGTTAATACCTTAATAACTTAACGCTTAACACCACTCCTAAGTAGATATATTCCTAATATTTTTATAAAGAAATTAGTAGTAGACCGTGTATAACTTCTATAGATAATGGAAGTAATTAAATATAACTACTACTAGACTATTTTGGAATTGCTTAACCCTTTATAACTGCTCTAGTCTTAGTATTAATTGCTTATAAGCTTTTTAAGCAGAGCAGTCTATATAGGAGTAGTTAAGTTAATTTTTTCTAATACCTAAGAGAAGTTAACCTTCTCTATAGAGGTAGAGTAGTTAAACTTATTAAAATATGGCTGCCTAAGCAGTGCATTAATGTAAGAGGCCAGCCTAACCGGAACGTATGATTATCTAATCGACAGTGTCACAAGTAAGTAGAAGGTGAGTCAAAGGTAAGTTAAAGGTAGAATAAGTTTCACGTATTAAAGGACAAATGCTTCTAACCACTTCTATTCAGAGACTAATTGCTGGTTCTTCTCTAGAGGAGAACTAGCTTCCTATATAAACCTTCTAAGACACTAGTAAAACCTTTCGCCCCTATCTATCTAACTATGTCTCTTCTGGAACATATATAGGACGTAGGCAGGATATTAATGAAACCTCCTACTGTCTTATCTAATATGTACCTCCTAGGGGATTCTATTACAATTGCCTCCCCTTTAAGGGTCTTAGTCCTCTAAGACTTCGCCTCTTAATAATCTCTTATAGAGTTCTGGCTAAAACCACTAGGGAAATTCTTTAGTGGAAAGGTACTCTATAATGCGGCTTATCGCCAGTTCTTTACTAGCGTGGAACCTTACTTTATCTTTCTATTCCTCCGCTCTTCTTCCACTATAGCTCTTATAGTGCCTTCATAATGGAACTTTAATAATAATAATAAAAATTAGATGGAATTTACCTTCCTTATTATAAGAATTTGTTATAAGCTAATCTAGGGGTTGTCCTATATAACATATTAACTAGCCACCATCCCCATTCACCTAAAATGGGTCTTAATAATAACATCTTAGTGTTAATTTCTTTTAGTTTATAAGCTGTCGTCTCTTATACGTCTTTCCATTAACAATACCATTCGTCTCGCCTTTCAGCAGACCATTTTTCATCATATCTTAGCTTTTAGCTTTCATATCTCTAGCTATTCTTTCTTCCACTGCTCTATTCTCTCCTCACGACGCATCTATAGGTAATAGGATCCCTATTTTATCTCCTTAATAATACTAACTTCCCATAGTATTCTCTCGCAATGGCTCGTAATTGTACTACGCGTCCCTAGACTGGCGGCGGCATTATTCCTACTCCGTTAGCATTACAGACCACTTCTATTACTCCTACAGTGGTTTCTCTAAAGTGCTACCGTCGTTGCGTTTACGCGCTCACGTTAGACCTGTCCCACGCCTATAAGATACCACGCTCTAGCAAGAACAGATCTAAGTGTTCCCACTATCACAGCCAGAAAAAGACCTATATTCTAGTATTTCCCATTCCATCCTATTCTGGACTTCACTAACTATATTAGATCCCCACTATTTACGCACATAAGGCTCGCCGGCTCTAACGCGCCATTAGGGATTTCCGTCTATATCAGAATAGTAATAGATGGGGACGGAAGGTGTTTTCTATTACTTATAGCCTTTTTAATTCAATAAGGGTTTCTACTACTATAAAAACACAGCGATCTCGGACATATAGTGTCCAGGAGCGTATATATAAGCAGCTTATTTTTATAAATAATAACATTTGTACTCTTGCGCGGGCCTTTCTAGCTAGGTAAGTCTCTTTAGTAATACGTTTAGGAACTATGCTAACTCTTTAGTTATTAACTTTCTAATCCCAGCCTAGATGCCGATTTGGAGCCTAGGGATAACACTAAGGATAGTAACAAAGATAAACGTTCTCCCTGCCAGTCCCCTAGTTATGGTATTCCATCTGGTTCTCGCCGCTCTAAGAAAAATATTAGTAAGAATGCTAATACTTCTAGGAATAGGAGTGTTAATAATACTACCAACAATGACATTAAGATAGAGGAGGAGGCTCCTGTTGCTACTTCTAGTATTTAAGTTGTTATCTTATTCTTTCTTTCTTTTTATAGGATAGCTTTATAGGGTGCCTCTCTAGTGCCTCTAGAATGCCCTAGTACTGGGAATTAACTTTATACTTTAGGGATACCTCTATTCTTATTTTTAGTAACAGTCTGTATAAAAGCAGTATACCGCTATAATCTCCATATATAATAAACGGGTGGTGTTCTTATAGGTGCTTTATAATTTCTTAAAATTTCTAAATCTTTACTCTGTGTCTTTTTGGTCCTCTTTATATTATTAACTCTACTACATATCTCTAGTGTCAGACCGGATACTCTCCTTTTATCCCTAGGGAATCCTTCTAAGTCCCTAGGGCCCCTTCTTCTAGTGCTACTACTTATTCTTAAACAGCGTCTTCTTTAGATAGTATCCCTAGTGGTTTTTATATAGTGTAACAGGACTAGCCTAGTTATAGTAGGAATGTCTTGGTAAAACACTTGACAGATAAACTTGACGCCTTAATCGACTTCTGCCAAGTTCTGCCAGATCAATCGAATTCTACCAAAGTCCGTCCGCGTGTGCACGTGCGCACGTATCGACCAAGACCCCTGACTATTTAATTACAAGATTCTCTGGTTATTCCTTTCTCTTCTTTACGTAACGTCTTGTTCTCTTCAAGAGCTATATACCCTTAGATTTAGATAGAATTTATATTGTTCCTTTAAATCTTCCCCGAAGCCTCTTCGCGCCCTTATATTATATTGCGTTAAAAAAAACAACTACTATTAAAATGGCAAACGAACCCGAATCCTCTTTGATAACTATAAGTATTATATCCCTAGTTAGGGAACAGTTAACCATAATACAATAGTCCTTTACAGATGCCTTAGCTTAGCAGTGGGCTGCACTAAAAGCCTAGCATTAGCGATTAATAGAAGCACTCTGTAAAGAACTCTGTAATATCTAAGCATTTATATTAGAGACCCCAATACCGCCTATAAACAAAATTAATATAACTGTATCTAAACCTAGCCCCTTAAACGCGAACTTTAAACTAGTAATGGTAACTCAACCCATATCTATAACAAATTTGATACCTGTTATAAAATCTAAAAAGCTCCCTAATCCTCCAATGTTTAATAGAAATTAAAATAACCTATAACCCTTTGTAACCAAGCTCCGTCTTAAACTCTTAACAAACTACAACCAATACCCTACTAAAGCTAGCAAAATTAGCTATGGAATATCTCGTTTAAGTAAGGACGCTACACGAACTATAGATCCATTCTTTTATAACAGCACCTTTGTTAGTTTTGAAATCTTTATCTCCCTACTAGAACGAATATACGATGACGCTAGCCGCAAACATATAGCTGTCACTAAACTTAAAAACCTACAATAACGGAACCGAGAATTTACCAGCTTCTTTTTGGAATTTTTAGGCCTTATTAGCAAACTAGATTGGAATGAAGCCGCTAAAGTCGCTACTCTTTAATAAGCTATTTCGGATAAGATTAGAGCCTAGTTAGTAGGTAAGAAACTGCTAAAAGACCTGCCTAAATTCGCTATAATATGTTAACGAATTAATAAGGACCTTTAATATAACAAATAAACTCATTCTCTAAAGCCGACTACGCCTTACGTTTAAAGCTTTATGAAATTAATATATACCCTAAAACGCGATCCCTCTCCAAACCTAAAAAGTCCTATGTATAACCCTATGGACCTCGATACCACTTAATCTTATACACCCTTAGAAACCAACAAACGAAGAACTTAAGCTACAAACAGAGAATGCTTTAGATGTGGTAAAAAAGGACATATTTAAAGGAATTGCCAAACTTACCCTTTTAAAAAAGTCCGCCGTAGTTTCTCCTAGTCTTCGAATTGTACCCGCTCCTTAAATTGCACTTATTCTTTAAGCCGTACTTGCTCCTTAACCTATACTTATTTCACGAATTATACCTAGTCGTCATGAAGCATCTTACCCTTAGCTAACTTGGAAAACGAATCGTCCTAGGGCCAAGTCGCGCCTTAGGACAAGAAGTGGAAGAGTATAAGTATCTAGGCTCTTCTAGCGCTGATACACAATATAACTCCCTTAATGTACTTAGCGAAATTCAAACACTTGGAAAATGGAAGGAGGTACGAATTCTTATAGATAGCGGAGCCACCAGCATAGGCTTTATTAATATAAACTATATAAAAACCCAACACCTAAATTTAAAGAAACTTAATAAGCCCTAAGGCCTATAAGGCTTTAACGGTAAACCCTTAATATATGGCGAATTAACGCACTACGCTCTTATGAAAATGCGGATAGGTGAATACCTTAAATATATTTCCTTATTCGTAATACCTCTAAAGCAATATAAGATAATACTTGGATATGGATAGCTAAAACGACACAACCCTTTAATTAGCTGGGTTAAAGAAACACTAAAATTCTATATAACCTACTACCAAAGTTATTGCTTAAAATACTACCAACCCTACGAACATGCATAAGATTATTTAAATTTAATATAATATAAACTGCCCCTGCCATAGACCCCGAACTAAAATGATACGGCTACAACTACTAATAGTAGTAAAGAATGCGAAGACGTTACGCCAAAACCTCTTGAAATTTGTATAATACAAGCCACACCTTTTGTTTTGTTAGCACAAAAACAAGACCATGAAATCTTCGCTATAACTATAGAAGATATTAAGAAAGCACTAGAACTAAAGCAATATATTAACCCTTAACCTCTTATGCCTAAAGAGTACCACAATCTAATTAATAAGTTTAAGAAAAGATTTGCAGACTAACTACCCCTACATTAGGATATATACGATTTTAAAATAGAACTTGAACCTAATATAATACTAAAGTTTGGACCACTATATAGTATGTCACAGGAAGAACTGCTTGTAATATAATAATACCTCAATAAGCATCTAGAAAAAGGATTTATTCGCCCTAGTTAATCTCTATTTGCCTTACCTATACTATTTATTAAAAAGCTAGGAGGAGGCTTGAGATTCTATATTAATTATTAAGCTCTGAATGCAATTATGATTTAAAACTAATATCCAATCCCCTTAATTTAAGAGACGCTTGACCGCCTGGCAAAGGCATAATATTTTATAAAGCTTAATATAGTCACTGCCTTCAATTGAATTCGCGTCTGAGAAGGAGACAAGAAGTACACAGCCTTTTATATATAATAGGGACTCTTTAAATACCTAGTAATGCCGTTTAGTGTAAAGAACGGTCCTGGTATGTTTTAGCAATATATTAACAATACGCTTTGTGAATTCCTTAATATATTTATTACCGCGTATATTAACGATATCTTAATCTACTCGTCTTTGCTTTCTAAGTATTAAAAACACGTCCAAATAGTCCTTAAACGTTTGCGAGATGCGGGTTTATAATGCGATATTAAGAAATACAAGTTCTATACGTCCGAAGTCACATACCTAGGCCTGATTATATCCCGTAACGGAATTAAAATGGACCCTAAAAAGGTCGCTGCTATTATAAACTGGGAAAGCCCTAGTAACGTATAAGACATTTAAGGATTTCTAGGATTTGCAAATTTCTACTATTAATTTATTAACCACTTCTTAAAAATCGCCTAACTGTTAGTAAACTTAACAAGGAAGAACATAAAATTTAAATAGACTGCCAGATGCGAACAAGCTTTTAATAATTTAAAATAACGCTTTATAACCGCCCTAATTCTCGCTTACTTCAACCCTAACCTTAAATGTGTTGTTAAAATAGACTTATCTAATCATGCCCTAGGGGGAGTGTTATTGTAGTACGATAAGAATGGTAAGCTGTGTCTAGTAGCCTTTCTCTCCTAAAAGCTCGCCCCTGCCGAATCGAACTATGAGATATACGATAAGGAACTACTTGCAATTATTAGATGCTTTGAACAATAGTATCTAGAACTTAAAGGATTGTTGTTCCTAATACGCGTATTAACGGACTATAAGAACCTGCAGTATTTTATAACTATAAAGCAATTAACACAACGCTAAATTTATTAGGCCAAATACCTCTTATAATTTAACTTTAAGATTATATACTAACTGGGTAAACTTAATTAGAAGCCTAATATATTGATATAACGATCACAAGACCTACCTATAAACGCTTCGGACAAACGGATTATAAATTAATTACAGATCCTATTGCCCCCTAAACGTTTTAAGAAACTATGTCCTATATTCCTAGATACGGAACTTGACAGAAACGAATTAGAAATTAATAAATAGGAAATAGAAATTAATAAGCTAATAGAATATAAATACAAGAATGACGCATAGATAGCAGATATAATGGAAGCGATTTGAATAGGAAAACGATAGTATAAAGATATCACACTCGCCAAATGCGAAATTCGTAACGATCGACTATACTATTAATAGAATATGGTAGTCCCGAATTCCAAACCTTTGCGATTTAAGATACTCAAATTTATACATAACTCTTCTATAGCGGGATATCCTGGCTGTGTGAAAACATACAAGATAGTCCAACGAGTATATTACTGGCCTATAATGCATGACTATGTGTGAAAATACGTTTGAGCATGTAGAACGTATATTTATGGAAAGACTTCTTATATAAAGAAATAAGGAGTACTCTAACTATTGTTAATTCTAATGCAAAGATGGCGTGATATCTTAATTGACTTTGTAGTAGATTTACCTAGCAGTAACGGATTTACGAATATTATAGTAGTAGTTAACCGCCTTATAAAAATGCGATATATAATTCTTATGGACTTAATTAATGTTATCTTAGTAGCTGAATGTTTTGTTAAATATATCTTTAAGCTGTATAGACTCCCTAACTTAATAATATCCAACCATAGAAGCTAGTTCGTTTTAGACTTCTAGCAAGCTCTATGCAAACGATTAAGTATATAAACACAACTCTTAACTGCATTTTATTTAGAGATAGATAGTTAAACCAAAATTACAAATGTGATTATAGAATAATACCTATAAATATACTGCTCCTACCTGCAAGACGACTAGGAAAAGTGGCTACCTTTAGCTGAGTTTACTGCAAACAATACAATAAACAAATTAATAGGTATAACGCCGTTCTACGCGACCTACGGACAAGACCCTTGACTTGGATTTGAACCATGACCTAAAATTAATGCAATAGGACCCACAATTAAATGGATTTAGTTAATTAATACGCACAACTTTGCTAATTAAATAAAGCAGTTAACGGAACTACTATGAAGTAAATTAACGTACGCTTAAATGGTATAGGAATGGCATGTAAATAAAGAACGAGCTCCCGCGTGGGACTTTAAAGAAGGTAATATAGCTTACCTAAATACACGAAATATAAAGACTTAATAGCCCTTAAAGAAACTTAATTGGAAGTTTGCGGGCCTATATTAAATTAAAAAGAAACTAAGCCTATACGCCTATAAGCTTAAACTGCCAACTGAGATAAAAATACACCTAATATTTTATATAAGCTTACTGCAACCTTTAAAAGGTGAACCTTTAACTCGCGAAGTGCCGCCGCCACCTCCCATAATTGTTAATAATGGTAACGGTTCTTACTTTATTAACTTAATTAATAATATACAATAGAAAAAACGATCTAAACGATTTAAATTTCTTATTAAGTGGGAAGGATATAAAACACGAACCTAGGAAACCTATAATTAGATTAAGGCCGACGCGCCTTCCTTAGTAAAAGAATTCTATAAGGACCATCCTTCGCGGCCTACTCTGGCTGGATGGATATGATATAAAGGCAAACAACTACCACCCAACATAAATACACGAAACTCAAATTTAAAAAGAACTTGAAATAAGTTATAATGTTTATAACGCAATTATATAATATGTAAGATATTAAGGAACTTTAACCGGCAGTTAAAGTTATCTAATTAGTTAGATCTGCCTTGCCAAGACCGCTACCTAACGCAAAAATACAACACGCGATAAAAAAATTATGAACTCTTAACTAAATTGAATTATTTTAAACCTTTGGTTAAAAGGGGGGGTACTATAACAGGACTAGCCTAGTTATAGTAGGAATGTCTTAATAAAACACTTAACAGATAAACTTAATGCCTTAATTAACTTCTGCCAAGTTCTGCTAGATCAATCGAATTCTACTAAAGTCCGTCCGCGTGCGTATGTGCGCACGCATCAACCAAGACCCCTAACTATTTAATTACAAGATTCTCTGGTTATTCCTTTCTCTTCTTTACGCAACGTCTTGTTCTCTTCAAGAGCTATATACCCTTAGATTTAGATAGAATTTATATTGTTCCTTTAAATCTTCCCCGAAGCCTCTTCGCGCCCTTATATATAGATCCTTATAGCTTTCTCTTATAGGATTCTAGGATCCTTATTATAATAGCAAAACGTTCCCGTTTCTAATGCCTATGCTTAACCTTATGGTTTTAATTTACGGGGTCTTCCCCATTATCTTACCTATAGTATATCCGGAACCGTTACTAAATCCTAATTTATGGTCTTTAGGAAAGTTTTAATTGCCGTGTCACATCCTGGCCAAAGGTACTCCTTAGGTTCCCAACTATTATACGCCTAGGAGTATCCTTCCCAACGAACTAAAAATTCGCGTTTCTTCTAACGCTATCTTTAATTAAGAATGTCTTCTACATTCCATTCTAGTTCCCCATTAATTTCGCTAGGTGGGGGTGGTTCCACACTATCTCTTCTCCAGTATAACTCTAATAAGAAAATATAAAATATGGGATATATTAGATATAATTTCAGCAATTCTAATTTATAGGCTTAATTTCCTTTAGTTTTCCTAACTACCTTAAAGGGTCCAAGCTACCTATAGTCTAGCTTCTTCTTAATACATTTCATCCGGATATTTTTTATAGATAGTAAGACTTCGTCTCCTATTTCAAATTCTTTAGGCATATGTCCCTTGTTATAGTACCTTTTTTATATAGCCTAGGCGTCTAGCAAGTGCTTTTTAAGTTCTTCTCTACGAATTCTTATTTGCTTAATTCTCTTAGACGCCGCCAGTGCCTCTCTTTCGGAAACGATGTCCTTAATATTTTAGGGGTTATTTACTTTTACCCCAAACAGTGCTTCATAAGGGGTTATTTTTATGCTGCTATAGATGCTTATATTATACACATATTGCGCTAGAGCTAACCACAATAGCTAATCATCCTGTTAATAATTAATATAGTAGCGGAGGTAGTGTTCTAACAACGCATTTAGACGCTCTGTTTGCCCGTCTATTTGCGGGTAAAAGGCAGTGCTCATCCTTCACCATATCTTTAATAAGAGATAGAATGAAGACCAAAATGCGCTGTTAAATACGGTACCTCTGTCAGACACAATTCCCCTTAGCATGCCAAATAGGAGCCACCGCTTTAAAAACAGGTCTGCTAGTTCTACTACTATAATCATTATTAAAACAGCAAAGTACCCTAAAAACTTTATATATCTATCAACAATTACTAGAATAGCGTTAGCAACCTCTCCAGTTCTTATTTTAGTAGGGGGTAAGCCTATTATAAAATCTATTATTAATTCTAATATGGGTCCCTACGGAATAGGAAGCACTAATAACTTGCCATATAGGCAATACCTGGGTATCTATACCCTTTGGCACGTATTATATCTCAATACATAGTCCTTAACTTCTTCAGACATTCTATCCCAAAAGTATTTCCTTTAAACGGCCTTAAGGGTCCTGTTAGCACCGTAGTAACCCCTAAGAGGGTCATTATAGAAGACCTTTAGAATTTTATCTCAAACCGTTTGGTCCTTTAGGACATATACAGCACCCTTAAAGCGCAACAGACCCTTTTAGTCTTGTTGCCATAGCTTCTTAGTAACTCCGGCCAAGTTAGTCTCCACTATATCTTTCCACCTCTCCCTAGAAACAAAGGCGTCCCTTTATTATACTTAAAGAAGAAGATCTGGAAAGGTTTTATATAGATTACTTATTTCCATTTCGCCCGCCACTATTACAGACTCTAGGCGTGGCATAAGACGTTTTAAACTATTAGTACCAGCAGATTCTCCTACCATTATGTAGTATGCTATACTATGGATAGGCATCTCGCCTATCCCCTCTAGATCCGGAAACTCGCAGCTAGTGCGCCGTTGAGTTAAAGGTGCCGCGACACCCCCAGTATATCCTATAGAATTCTCGCTAATTCTAGGGTACGCTAACTTTATAATATCTGCTTGGTCTATAACCTGGTCCGTAACTATATCCTACGGCTCTATTATTATGGTGCTTCGCAGCTATATCGCTAGGACCTCTGCCCTACCGCGGAATTCTATAGTTCTAGGGAAAGACTCTTCTTTCTTCCTAAGCAAATTTTGCAATGTGGGAATCATTTCCCCTATACTATCCTAGATTCTCCTAGTCTTATAATCCAGACGTCTTAATAACCTATTAGCGGGATTTGTCTTTCCTAGGCGGTATATAATTTTAAAGTTATACTATAATAGTGCCTCCGCCCATCTGGCTTGTTAACCGCTTAACACCTTTATAGTTATAAAGTATTCTAGGTTGTTGTGGTCTATAAGGACTTTAATAGGATAATTACTTCCCATATAATAATTTCGCTAGTACTTTATTACTGCAACTATCGCGAGCAGCTCCTAATCATGCGTTATGTAACGCTACTCTATAGGGGTCATTTTCCTTAACTAAAACGCCACAGGATGCCATTCTCCGTCTTTTAATTAAGATATAATTGCCCCTAAGGTAAAGCCGGATGCATCCGTTTTAAGGTATATACATAGCTCCCAGCAGAAGTGTATTAGGATAGGCGCCAATATAAACAAATCCTTTAACCAGTCTATAGCCTGCTTAGCAGCTTCCCTAAATACAAAGGGTCCTAACTTCTTGCTATCCTTAGATCCCTTTAGCAGATTAGTAATTAGGAGCATTACTTATAAATAATAAATAATAAACCTTTAATAGAAGTTTGCCGTGCCTATAAAAACCTATACTTCCCTAAATATTATAGGGTATGGCTATTCCCTAATAGCGTCTACCTAGCTTTTCTCCATCGACACTCCGTTGACGCTAATAATAAAGCCCAGAAAATTAATACTAGTGACATAGAATAAGCATTTTTTTAGGTTTATATAGAGCTTATATTCCCGCAGTCTTTCTAGTACCATTTATATATAGTGCGTATATGCTTTGTAGTTATTAGAGTAGACTATAATATTATTAAGGTAGACCATATATATTATATCCAACAGGCCCAATAATACCTTATTAATATAGGCCTAAAATGTCGCCGGTGCATTAGTAAGCCTAAATGGCATCACTAGGTATTTAAAGTGGCCGTACTATATTCAGAACGCCGTTTTCTATTTATTACCGGCTTTAATCCGGATTTAATAGTATATATCTTTTAGATCCAATTTTATGAATATCTTTACGCCTAATAGCCTATTGATAAGCTCCCCTATTAAGGGTAGCAGGTAGCAATTCTTTATAGTAATCTTATTTAGCGCCTAATAGTTAATATAGAGGCAAAGGGTCTTGTCCTTCTTAGGTATAAATATAATTGGTACCTCTACCCAGCTTATAGAAGGCTAAATCCATCCTCTCTAAAGATTGTCTACTATATACTAACGTAATACTGCCAGCTCGTTTTCTAATAGGTTATATAGTAGTCTAAAAGGAGGTTCTTTGTCTCCTATATCTATCTCATACTCCACCAATATAGGGTTAGGTAAGGTGTGCGCAGCTTCCTTATTAGTAATATCCTTTAGGTTTATATATTCCTGTAAAATCTCTAGTTCCTTAACTACGCATAGCTAGATATCCAAAAATAAATACTCCGCGTCCCTATTCTTAGTGTTAAGAGTGGTATATATAGCATACGCCCACCTTTCCTCTTGCATATAGTTTAAGAAAGTCTTTTAATCTTCAACTATAATACGCAGTTAAGACTTCCGGTGTTAATACAAGGCTAAAGGCCAATTAATGTCTGGATTAACCTATTAAAGCTATAGGTATCCCAAAATAAGGTTATACCCCTTAATTTCTATAGCGTAGAAGCGCATCTCCTATATGTTCTATAGACCATCGCGGTCCTAGCTAGCTACGGAAAAAGTTTATTCCCTATAGTATAGAATCCAGTGGCCTCTAATACTTCAAATAATACGCACCTGTAAGCCACTAAGGTCCAAATCCAATTCCTTTACTAGTAATTAAGAAATAAACCCTATAGTTACGCCGCTGTCTATAAGGCAGTCTCGCGTTACCCATTCATTATTAACTTAAATGGAGACGGGAATAACTATGCGGTAGCTTACTCCCTCCTTCTCTTACTAGCCTAGTATAAGGGAGTAAAGATCCACTAGGCTCTCTCTTTTCCTAATTAAGCATCCTCTTGCTTCTTCTATCGGCAGAAGCGCTGTATATAGCCTTTCTTGCCGTAGTTATAACAGCTACGTAACTCTTGGTTCCACGGTTTTTGCCTATTATTATTCTGGGGTTAACTAGCATTGCTCTAGGGTTATAAAGCCTACTCGCGTTATCCTTCTATAGAGTGGTTAGGTCGGGATCTACCCCTTTTATTAAAGCTAGGTCTAGTTCTATACTCTTTATTATTAGCGTCTTATTCCTTTCGCTTTCCTAGATAGTCTCTTTTAGTATTCTTAATCTAAGTAGCTTTAGAGATAAGCTTTTCTTAAGAGGTAGGAATTTCCCCCTTTTCCTATATAGCCTGTCGAATCTTAGGTTATAACTTAGTAAGTAGCTAATAAAGTTATATAGCGTCGTCCCACAAGTCTAAGTAGGGTATATTGTCTTCTAGCTCTTCTAAGTAGTTTATAAACTGGACTATACTCTAGCCTTCTCGCTGTTTTATATTATAGTATTACTGGTTATAATCCATCCCTTAATTAGTAGGGTCTTAGACCTAATTAACTAACTAGGACTTAAGTTCGCTGAATTTAAGGGGTATAGTAAGTTTCTTTTTATAGCGTGTCCATAAACTCTCAATAGTGCCACGCAGGAAGGTAGAAGTAATTAGTATCTAATTATACTTATTAGAGTAACGTTTCGGATCCAGCCAAAACTTAGTTTTATATTAACAGATAAAACAATTACAGTTCCTAAGACTATTACTATTATACTTATTAGGTTCCTTTATGCAGAATTTAGGTTTATCTAACGTTATAGCATAGTATAGCATTGCCCCTCCAAGTCCGCTTTGTGTTTGGGGTGTCTGTGCTTCTCCCAATTATTCTTATAATTGTCCTTAGTAGTCTTAATATGCTTATCTTAATCATATCCCCAACTCCTTTGTCTTTTATAGGGTCTCGCATAGCGACCACTCTAATAACTCCCCAGTGGTGATCGTTCCTAAAGGTCTTGGAAGGTTAGATGGACCAGCCATGGCTTCCTAGTCTACTCCTTTATAAGTAAAGGGAATACGCTCCTCTAGAGAGACTCTCTAAGCCTCTTAAGGTAAGGGCGTTGCTTTATAGGGTAAAGGAGTATGGCCCATTATTATTAATTAATAGCCGTACGTTCCTAACGGATTGTAAGCAATTGGAATTATAAGAGGCTAGCCTAACCAGAACGTATAATTATCTAATTAACAGTGTCACAAGTAAGTAGAAGGTAAGTTAAAGGTAAGTTAAAGGTAGAATAAGTTTTATGTATTAAAGGACAAATGCTTCTAACCACTTCTATTTAGAGACTAATCGCTAGTTCTTCTTTAGAGAAGAACTAGCTTCCTATATAAACCTTCTAAGATACTAGTAAAACCTTTCGCCCCTATCTATCTAACTATGTCTCTTCTGGAACATACATGGGACGTAGGCAGGACATTAATAAAACCTCCTACTGTCTTATCTGATATGTACCTCCTAGGGGATTCCGTTACAATTAAGTTCTTAGATAAGTTTTATTAAGGAAATGTCCCCTACTAATATATAACTAGTTAATTAAAGGGCTATATAAACCTCTACTTATTTTAAAGTAGAACGTAATAATAAGAGCCGCTAACTAATATAGATGCTACCTAATCTACTATTAACACCCTCTGTAACCCATGCCTTAAGGAATTGCTTAATATTAAAGTTGTTCTACTGCTATAGTATTTGTATCGCCTATAGCTTTTGGCGCTAGGAAAGAGGGCTCTACTATTTCCTAATTCGCCTTTAGTAACTAATAAGGGGTATAGTTGCTTACCTTTAAGGCGATAGAGATATAGAGGACAGTATTAAAGGGGAAATGGAGTTAATATTGGAGAGTGGAGATAAGGACGCGTTGGTGTTTACTAAAATACTAGAAGCGCGTAACTTGTGAGGAAGTAGTGTTTCTATTATAAAAAAGTAATTGATTATGGAGGAGACTGGTCTAATTTAACTTATTAGCTTATTAGGTTAAAAAGGTATTATTAGGGAGTTAAATATATAGGAGGAAGTGTCTCTTATATAAAATTACGAAAATTAAAGTTAAGCGCTATAGAGTTCCGCACTAAAGGCCCTTAGACGGCAGGGCAAACTTAAGGTTGGTAGATAGCTGATTGGTTAAAAGAAAGTGGCGTTTTTTAGGATGGAGACTAGTGATGCTTTAGTATTAGTGAGTACGCCTTTAGTTTGCCCTTGCCGTCTGAGTCGCTTACTGAGATAAGTTTAGGGCATTACTGTGTAAACTTTAGTATATTTTTATATAACATTAAAAGCTTCAATATTTTCAATCAATTTAATTAAGACCTCCGGATTGAATGCGTTGTCAAGCCCGCCCTCAGTTGATTGAATTGATTGAGTCTTGGCATTCAATTCAATTCAATATTGAAGCCTCGTTGAATGATTTGCAAGCCTGGTACTGCCCGTGTTCTGAATGAGATTTCCAAGGGCTATCAAGTAAGTGTCGTTATAGAGTTACCAACATATTACCGAAACCAGAATTAGCTTCCCTTAGCTTGACCCAATCTCTTAAGGTGTGCGAGGCTGCAAATTTTTGGGGTAGCTGAAGTGCCCCAATAGATTCTTTTCTTTAATAAGGTGTGCGTGGCGTCCTCCCAAGACAAGCGACAAAATCTTGTCCCGAAGTTCCAATGGCAGCCTATGCAGAAGAAGGGGGGGAACGTGATTGACGATTGCGCTCAGCACTAGACACAATCAAGTTTAATCTATGTTCTGGTGCAGCTCAACGGGCTGAGGGTTGGCCTTGGATTTTATTGTCTCCGTCAACTTTTCAATTTCCTAGCTTTCCTCACTCCCCGTTGGCTTAGGCCCCGCTGGGTTCTTTACCGTATGCCGGGATTTAGTGCAAGCCTGATGGTCACGAGTGGCGTGTGTGGACGATTTATACGGCTGAGGATGGTCAACCGATGGGATTTGAGTCAGAGGAGAAGATATTTGGAAGAGGATAGTAGGTGTGTGATGAGTCAGTATATGTCATCTATTAGTTAGTGATTCGGACCATACCTAGTTGTGACTTGCTTGGGTAAGATTCATGGTAACGTATATTTTTCCGTTGAACATCCCGTGAAATTTAGAACACTCCTACGCTACTGAAACATAAACTTATTTGAACTACATGTTTCATTGGCAGTTTGCAAGCCAGCTAAGTTTGCTTGCTTGTCAGCAAGACTCATACACTGTGCTACTCTACACAGATGATCCATGACCTTTGAGCTCCCTTAAACTTAAAGCGCTACAGACCCGAAGTTTAGATATATACGTCGGTAATATTCCTGTCGATCGGTAGTCCGTGCACCGATTGTAAGAAAAGAATGAAGGCTCTGTCTTCTTGTAAGAGGCCCTAGAGCCTCACTATATACACTAGATAGGTGGCAAAGACTGACGCCGATACTGACGTCGATTTGAAACTGTTACCTCATAGCCAATTGACCGACATTGCTAATAGGTAATGGAAGGGTAATAGAAATAGTATGAAGTCATAAGGTGGTAGGCAACTAGAACAGGAACAGGGTAATCATCAAAATCTGACCTGGATCGACAATTCCTAACCATTCACCCCATCAGCATTACTGCCTTTCTGTCTCCATTCCACACCTCACGAAACTTCTAGTCAAGAATGATAACTTCCACGCTGCCCTGCAAAATTGCCTCCAGTTCGCGCTTTCTCCTATTACACAGTCGCACAAGTACCTTCTTCCTCACTCCCAAATCCAGACCATCTATATCATAGTCATACCATCCGTGATAGTTACATCTCAGCGCATATAAGTTCCTCAGCAACTCCTTCGATACATATATCGTTCTTAGTTCTGTATAACTCATGAAAGGCATCCTCGGAAAAGTCGGAGTGCTGCCATGACATTCGGATTCTTTGAAAAGCAGCCGTAAAATTGATCTTCTAAGTCATAGTACTAGGCATGCAGTGCTCTGATAACCTGCTTCTGTCCTTCTGCTCTGTTCTTCATCCATTGCTCCAGAACTCCTGGGCCAAAAGAAAACGTACTAAGCTCGTAGTAGAATAGAGCTGTCCCAGCGTAGATCTAGCGGCAAGTACACGCCACTGTGGTCATACTTTTATCTCCGCACTGCGCTATATCCCATGGTTTTACGCCAGCCAGTTTGGCGAGCTGACGTGAGTTTGGTGGGTGGAAACAGGCATTATGGTCGGCATAGACGTGGTTCGAGAATTTTAAGTCGGCGTAGTTCGGGGCTTGGGACTGCTTTGGTTTGAGTGGAGTCTCCTCGCGTTTCTTCGTCGACTCGGTTATGATTTCAGCCGAAAGAGTCACAGATTAAAGAGTCATTGAAGACGTGGATGTGATAACCGCCGAGCGCAAGGGTAAAGACTCGTTTGCGGATTTCAGCCGGGAGATGTAGAAGACGCGATTTGATACTGTTTCGGGCAGTGCCGGAATTCAGTTTAGCCAATTGCAGAAGGAAGAGAAAATGATGCCGAGCGAGGAGTGAGGCTCACATCCTCACAATTGCATCACTTGGCGAGACGGTAAGATCTAGGAGGCCATTGTCTAGTAAGCGGATTGGAGCCTTCAATCGAGGATTGCGCCGAATGTTTTCTTGACGCTTGTGCTTGTGATTGTACTTGAACTGCTTCAACTTATTTGTGACCAGCGACGGGAAGTACGGCATTGTTGCCGCTGGATCATACGGACAGAAGAGATGTCGGTCGATTTGTGAGAGGAGAAGAAGCCTTGGAAGAGAAGGAAGAAGAGATGCCAGGTGTGAAATGAAAGTCACATGACGGTGTGGCCGCATCCAAAGAGGTGAATACATCATCACTGAAACGAAGGGATCGAGGTATGATCTGTTTGGTCTTCAACATGCCACATATGTTTTGGACAACCCCTTAAAAGCCTTCGGAATAGCATATACGACAATGCTCATGTTAAGCTCTTCGATGAAAGTATATAAGAAGCTTGTTAACTATATCTCAAAGTATCGCAACCTAGACATTTTATCTTACGCAGGGATAGGGGACTCCCGAACAGAAATTCGGCCTGAATACTGGCCTACTCCATCTTGGATTTCTCGAAGCTATTGTATACGTTCTGTGGTGGCTATTTCTGTGGTCTTGTTGGGGTGATTAAGGAGTATACTCCTACTTCCGAGTGTCTAACAGCGTCCCGGAGGGTTACTATTGCAATGGTGACCTAGGTACTCAAGCTGAGGCTTTGGGAGGTATCTGAACCAAATTGGAGTGTGATCTAATTTGAAGTCAATCGAGACTGGTCACATCCACCAAAAGCCCACTGGAACGTTAAGCTTTAGTGGAAACTTTTTTTGCTATACAAGCTTTGTGCAGTATAATCGAGCTGAGTCTCCCATGGGATTTCGTATAAGGCTATTTCCCACCCCGTGATAGGTTCGTTGGTCGGGAAATCGCTTTCTTAGGTAGAGCACCTATGTCGAACGAAGCTTGATTCTATTAAGCTTTTGGTAGGCATTCTATACCTACACATCTTCACCGAGTCTGGATACCTGGATCTCACAATCAGTGAGAGACCTTCATCAAACCAATAAGGACTTCGTAGACGTATCATGATCTATATCGGATCTAAATTCTGGCCAAAGTGGTGCCTTGGCTCCCTGATAGGCTTCCGAGTGCTTCATGGGAAAGCATGCCCGGTTGTCGACCTGTCAGACGTTAGTTAGCCCAGTTTCAGCTTAGTTTCACCACTCTCCAGCCCCTGTACGGGGTACTACACTGCTTGTATATAAGCCTGCATCTACGTAGATTTCAATTATTACTTTCTGACCTGGTATGTCCGGTCGACACCGGTAGAGGGCTGGGATTGCTGGGATTGCTAGGAACATAACCCTGAGAAAGCGGGACCTAGGTCAAATCACACATGATACAAGGCAATATCCGGAACTCTGGCTCAGGCCCCCCAACGTAGATGATGTTGATCAGTATCTATAAATAACTAAGCAAGTAATCATCCGTTAATTAAAGTCCTTCTAGAAGTAAATATATAGAGCTTTCATATAGTCTCCTTTTGCATACAAGCTTATTTAAAGATTATATGCCGAACGGACGATCAAGGATGACTCTGTCTTATTGAAATGAGTCACAGGCACCCCTGATCTAACCTTGATATAGTAGTGATCGATAATACTGCATGTTAGTGTGCACATTTGTTAGCGGCGCGCGGGACATCTTATTGAAGTAAAGATTTCTTCGAAAGTTCTACTACACTCATCTTTAATTTCTGCTGAATGATGCCAAGTGACCAAGAGAAGCACAGTCAGGAGGCCTTATGGAATATGCACCTCAATGATGCATGGGCTCAGCGTTGGGATCTAGGTTCCAATATAAAGTAAAACAACCCTAACAATAGACGGTAACAGGTCGAGCACACGCCACTGCGCTGCTGATTGGACTAGCTTTGGACAGCTGAAAGGCCTAGAATGCTGAGTAAAGTAACCGAAATAGCATAGCCATCGTGATCATCTGCTCTATGTAGAACCAAATCAATAAGCTCATAGCTTTAGGAATATAAATCTTGACCATTAGCAGTGCTTTCTCCATACATTTCTTCACATGCTAGAACGGGCATCATCTCCGAAAGAGGCACTAATGCCGGATCTTCAGAAAACACTAAGACCTACGGTACCGGTCCCTAACCATTTCCAGCAGACCTCCAAGAGTATAGCAACCGTTCTCGACCGCCGAGTTTCTGCAAAGGCGATCCGGAGAGCAAGTAGCGCTACCCCGCAAAACGCAGTCAGAGACGGAAAAATATGACAGGCTGATAAACGCAAACTCGGAGCATCGCTCGTCCATTCCCGATTGCTGGATATGTATAGAACGGGGAGCAGGACTAGGTCAGAACTACACTTTGGATTTTCATATCGGCTACGCTACTCGTATGCGGAGGATGATTCATCGTCCGGGTTTGCAGTCCTTCTCCCGGATTTCCGATTTTCGCGTTGGCGTTTCTTTGGCTGTGGATCTGACTGGTTACTGCACGCTGTGGGGATATTATCAACGCAATGATAATAATTGGATCGACATAAGGAAATCGTAGGAATAGTAGAGCCATAGGCTGGGGCAAAATATTAGATGCAGCAGATGGGCGGAAACGCATAATGAGATCCGTAATGCCGGGATATTTGTGGTGTGGTGCAGGGTTGTAAATTTATATTCCGACATCAAAACATCTCGTGGTGTTGTGAAGTGGCTCGCTTCATTTATGGGATGATCATATTTAATGAGCATTCCTTGAAAACGACACTGACCATAATCATGGAGAATGCATAAGGTTCAGTTGTGCCCTCCGAAACGCCGCCCAATGCATTCATTCTGTCACTTAGAAATTTGTGAATTACCTTATTCGCAGGTAGACAGCATCTTCCTCAACACGCCCATTAGTGTTCCATTCTCTAACGCTGCCGCCACTCTCTCCTTATCTCCAAGCTGCTTGTTGACCGCCTCGTCTGTGCTATGCGTGCCCTTTTTAATACGAACATCAATGCGATAGCGAGGCGGAAGGGCCTGCTCGAGGCGCACGCGTACACCCAGTCCAATAACTGTGGCGAGCGAACAGTGGGTAATTGTGGGGGTGATTTCAACTACGACGGTGCTGATTGGGGAGCCGGGAGAGGTGGGAGGTAATATCTTAATGTCAGGTAGATTCACGACAGCCAGTGAACCCAGTGACAGCGGATGTTCCGGATCAGAGATCGAGGAAATGAGGTCTGGATGAAAAAGAAAGTCAGCACAGATTTTTCAGACTTCGCAAATCACGAAGAGGTGTCCTAAAATAAGGCTGTGTGCGCGCGCGGTGGGGACCGGAAGAGCGCACCGTAAATTTCTTGCTCGTCTATGTCTTCGACCGAATCGTCATCGGAGTCACTGGGCGATGCTGGCTGATCGAAAGGGTCGTTGAGATACGTGTACACAGGGATGAGGTCGTCGAAAAGCCCGGTGCCGCCATCCTCCCGCTTCTTCGCCGATGATTCTCGACGTCGTGAAGGCAGGTCTGAAGGGTTCAGGATTGTGGGATTGGCATTGTCCTTGTCGGGGTCCATCTTGACGCAAAAGGCGCTGGGTACGCGCAATTGCGGTCGGCTGTCAGATTGCGAGCTGCCTCAAGTGGTATGTGTGTCCTTCAAAGGCCTAAAAGCATTGACGTTGCAGCAAAAAAATTCTGAAATGGGTGTTTGAGTTGGGCTTGTTTGCCTCCGCCACCAGACCGATACCACCTTGCAGCTTAGCTCATGGGATGGTTAAATCTACATCCAACCATGTACTAAGGGATTGGAAATTCGACCGCCCGTGCAGCATCGACCATCTCTGACATTTCTGACATCTCTTACATCTCTCGATCGATGGGCATGCCACGACGGGATATCTGGTGCAAATGCGGCGGGACCAAAGTTTTACTTAGCGACATATTTTATGTACCCAATGTGCCAATGTGTCTATCTGACCGGGCGCGCTGAGTTTTATAACACTCAGAAGCGGACCTCTGCAATGAGACTGTGCAGGACTAGCGGACTTGTGGCTGGTAATGTTGCAGTGGGGCAAGGACCTCCAAGGCCCGGCTAGTCATGGCGTTCTCAAGGACATCGAATGCATGTCATCCCGCTCAGAGACACTGCTTAACCACAACAAGGCCAAAAGCGCGATGCATGGAACATTCTTCTACGTCGCCTAGAGTCTTGTGGCCCCCCAAAAAAAGGGGGTCCCGTGACGCGGGACGTCTGAGGCCATGCTAGAACCCACCGGGCCACACCCTTGATGGCCACGAGCTGTCAAAACTGCTGTCTGCTAGGGCGCCAGCTGGGTGCCTTATCTGAAATGCAATTGGATGTAGTAACTAGACTACGCAAATGGACGAACGCCTGCGCCATGTTGAAAGGTCGCCAAGAGGCTGCTACGGCGCCCTTTCGCGCGACCTGTGCCAGAGCCGTTTTTCCAGGCCGGAAAAGGCAGCTCTTGAGGTCGACTCTTTTCCACGAATCCTTTGCCTGGCGGTGACAACACCTTCATCAATTCTGAGCATGGGGAGACGAAGCGAAGCATGGGCAACATTATCGATCCTCTGTGCCTCCCTTTCAGCCCCTCGCCCCATGCATACTCAGGCACGCGGCCTCACCGAACCGGAACAATCCCATGTCGATGCTTGAACCAAGGCGTTGGAATCTCGTCTCTTCAAGTGCAGTCAGCATGGCACGCATGGTTAACCTTCACATGTGCCGAAGTGGACACGAATGCTACCCTCTATTCAGTGGGGCCGGAAGCAGCCGGATTTCCGGGGCCGTTGTACGAGGGAAGACTTTGGCGATACGCGGACACATGCGTGAACGAATTATGCGTGAACGAATTGTTGTCTCCCTTGTCTCCAGCCTTACGGTGTGGGTTGGAATTACTTCTCGCGGGAATTCCAGCGCTACGGGGGATAAAAGGTGCCTCTGGACTGTAGCACGTCCCCTCTAGTGTGAGAGTAGCGATTGCCGAAAGGGACCATCCCAGCCGTTGATTAACCGTAGAGAAAAAGTCAGCTCGACTTGGCAGACCGGTTCATTTCAAAAGAAAAAGAGGGATCGTCCAGAAACACGCAGCGTGCTGCAGCAGGGTGGAGCAATAGCATTGCGTCCCGAAGAAGCCGTGGCACTGGGAAAGCATCACCAGCATGGGCTTTGACCCCAAGAGCTGGGACAGTTTTGAATGCGTGCCTGTATTTGTCTCTTGGTGGTTTGGGCTCATACGGGGTCGGCTTAGTGTGGGAAATTGGCAATACTTGGTGACTATGCATTGCTCAAAGACCAGGTTTGGAAAGGCAGTTTAGCGTATTAGGGTATTAGTAGTGTATTAGTGTACTAGTGTCTTGTTGTTTCATCGGCCCTTTTGGCGGGGCGAAATGGTGGACCTTGCGCGCCAGTGGATATAGCCAGCGGCTGCAGAGCACTGTGCCCCAGTCGTTCCGCGAGGCAACTTACCTAGCTTGCAATGGTCCGGCAATGAAAGTTTGGTCGGGCCAACCAGGTGCATTCCAAATACCCCATGCCATCCCAGGCTGATCAACCCTCTTTCTTCCTCAGCCCAACCGCAAAACATCTCGCACATGGCAAAGCATGGTGAAAGCATGGCCAATACTGAACCAATCGCCGCGCGGGGAGACAGACCCGGCCAATATACCTCTCCAAAGCGCGGGGAGTCAAAAAGAACGCAGAAATGGCAAAATGCTGCCTACCTGCCTTCCTGAGCATGGTTGATGTGAATAGCACTGGGACTCGCGACACGCGGTGCATCTCTGAGTGAGGCGTGCCCCTTTCAAGGTTGCACCCGTTGCGCCTTCCAAAGGAGGGCATGTATGTACCAGGACAATTGTTATACATCTAGTGATTCGTCATCGCGGCTTGGGGAAGGCTGCAATTTTACCTACTCCATACGTGGGCCCGTCGTCGAAGGAAATGGGACTCGACGAGGCGGTATTATTTTTCTTGGAGCTTGGAAATTTGGCCGCGCCTAGCGTTCGTGTCGGCCGCTCCTATCAGATGCGGGATCATCGTGATTGCGTGTGGGAGGTCCTAACGGCGGGATTGCTTGCCTTTTCCCTTCCGACTTCTGCAGCCGCCACGAGCACACCCTGTATACCCTGTGGAGGCGCTTTCTTGACGTCGATGTCTGCTAGGCAAGAGAATGCACTCCGCGCAACCCAGTCCACTGTGCTGCCTGAGACAACGTACGGCTCCTTCAACACGCACCAGACCCCCCTGTGAAACCTGCTCTTGGAAGATCGATTTCCTGTAAGCCTTGTGAGGGGGAACTCCAGCAGCGGTATCCATACTTGCCTCCTGCCGATTATTGACCTTCCCCCACCGCTTTGACGGCAGGTTCCAGAGCTGCTGTCGCTCGGGCGCTTACGGAGTGGTTTTCTGCGAGGCCTGACTCTTGCGACTCCCCAGCGATTGCTGACGGTCTCTTGCGTCTTCCAACCTTCTGGCATTTTGATTACCTTACTCAGGAGACTCATACGCCACTTCTTGTACGCGAAGAGCCATCGGGAAGAAGCCGCGACCGCCCGGGAATAACCACCCTGGCTCTATCATATCACGTCTCCACAGCTCATCTCAAATGCACTTCGACCAAATACTAGCCGGCATTGCGGAGAATTTTTGGTCGCGTAATACTTAGCAGGGCTTGCGGCTGGAAAACGAGAACCACATATTGGGAGGCGTGCTGATTGCTACACGTCTGGCCGGCCTTGTTATCGATTGGTCTGGCAACCCCGGATCTCTTTAACCTCTCTAGCATAACGGATCGTTGCTCTTCAGCATTCGACCTCCAAGAACAAAGAACGTCCCGGAGAAGCCGCGACTCTTCTTTGGACGACACTTTGTACGCCACTGCCATGACCGGCGAGCCTACTGGGCGGCCTCTGCTGCCACAAACAGCTCAAATGCAGAGTTTCACTTTTGCGCCGCCGACCCTGGCGCCTCGCGAGAATCAGAGGAGTGAGAGCTTGCCGTAAACATTTGCGCTAAGTCCGAGAAACTGACGTTTGCGCGTGCAGATTATGTCTTCGTCGACGAGCATAACCGACACAAAAGATTGAAAGGCAAGGCTTGGTATGTTGTAGTTTGCGACCCTCATCTGCTAACATGTAGTAGTGATGCGAGCTTGCGAAGGCTGTAGAAGGCGTAAGATCAAATGCGACGCGGCTACCACGAATGCCTGGCCTTGTGCGGCTTGCATACGACTAAAACTCAACTGTGTTCCTCCAACTGCGGGCTATGATAAAGATTATACGCCCGGATCGCATACATTCGAGTTGGAGAGGAGTAATGAATATGAAAATCCGGCTGTTGATGGGCAGGATGACTATCAGCGACAACATGTTATGCAGCACCTCACTTCTGAAATAGTGCCCGCTCTACCACCTCCAGTACCAGGAACGTACGCAGACGGGATGAGAATGTATCAAACCGCGTCTTACATCGAGCAACCGTCTCCTCAAGATGACTTACAGTACCCTTCCATTCCACCACCTCCCGTGGTTGGCCAGGAGCTTAATTATCAACCTCAACTAATGTATTCCGCACCAGCAGCACCTGCAATGAACTCTCCGGAGTCGGATCGTGTGTGGCGAAACGATAATACCTCAAACTTATCCGATGCTCTTGGAGAACTAAAGATAGATCATACAGCAGTCGGTAAGATAAGCAAATACACATCAAACACATTCCAAATAATAACATTTCCTAGCACCCTACATTGCGAATCAGAAGAAGAGTCTTGCAGAAGCGCCTGCGGTAGAAGAATATGAGATACATTTGCCGCCACATAGCAGCCTGGACCACACAGTTCGAATCCCCCCCGAAATGATGCCATCAGAACAGCAAGCCTTGCACTATTTTGACTACTTCTTTACCAATATCCATCCTTACTGCCCTGTAACCAACCGCACATATTTCTATCAACAATGGCAAACTGCACGGGAATCAATATCTCCTCTAATGCTCGAGGCAATTTTCGCTTGTGCATCTCTCATGTTAGACGGGCCTTCACAAGGAAACAAATGGCTAGCCCTCGCGTCGAGTAAGTCTTGGTTTTTCTTTCTTAAAAGATAGCCACTAATTCGATTAGAACACGAGGAGAGCTTTAAGGACGTGCCACGTTTGAGCACAATCCAAGCAATGCTTCTCATATTGAAAGCGAGGGAGGCCGTTCCAAAACGAGGATACTTCTGGCGCTCGTGGATGACAGTCGTAAATCTTGTCGCAATGGCCAAAGAGCTCGAGTTGGATGAGCATTTCGAAACGCATCAACTAGGGAAACCGTGTGGTTCTTCGCTTCCCGATTGCATAACGAAGACAAGAGTGTGGCACACATTATTTGTTCTGGAAATCATGGTCGGAGGGCCTCAAGGTTAGTCCTTTCTTTCTCTATAATTCTTCACTATTAATATGAGTTAAGGCCGATTCGATTTTGGCGTAAAATTGGACACTGTAGATCTGGATGTTCCTCGTCATCTCCCCGGGATGGAAGATATTGAATATCAAGTCTCACGACAGTTTGCTTACTATCTACGAATTATAAAAAACGTTCAACAGTCGACGCTAATAATGTACGGGAATTTACGGAAAAAGAAGGACTGGGCCTTAGAGCCTGAGTTCATTCAGCATAATCACGACTTTCCCAACTGGCTAAGAGAGCTCCCACAGGACCTCCAAGTAGTATATCCTGCCGACGGTTCTGCACCGTGGATTCCGTCTCACTTTGTTGGAAATTTACATTGCTATCATTATCTCAGTGTCATTATGCACTACAGGCCTCAGCTTCATGTTCTTTCCGATTCCTTCGATGGCGTTTGGAAGCGGCATATGCTTATCTGCTATTCAGCGGCAAAGAATATGTGCAAACTACAGGAAGCTATATTGAAAAACTATGGACTTCCGGGGCTGTTGTGCATGCAAAGAGGCATTGGCTTCACAATATATGCCGTCCTAACGTGCACAATGTTGCACTTGGTAAGTCCCCCTAATAACAATGTTTTGTAGCTCGTCACTAATGATTCCAGGCGGCAATCGCGTCTCCAGACCCTGAGCTGAACACTGATGCTAGAGTTTTCTTTGTCCGTCATATGCGCATCCTAGAAACGTGCACACCTTCTTGGCCCATGCCGGAAATGCGCGAACAAGTCAACATCCTCAGACAGGCCTTTTCTGCGGATGTCACGAAACCATTCGAATTAAAACCTAGCTTTTCAGACGGGAGTTCTCAAGCTCCAAGTAATGCCAGTCCATTGAGCAATGATGATACTTACCGTTCCCGAGGCCCAGGCCATCAATCACCATTGGAGCAACCAGGTCAAGTCAACTACCATACCCATCCCATCACTCCGCCAATCTCAGCAGGCGACACGGACCTCAAGGCTGACTCTCCCGTAGTTCAGTCTATGGTCATGATGGCTGGCCAACGTGGTTCACAAATCTCGCAATCGATGCAGATCCAAGAATGGAATCCAACCAGGATCTTCGAGTAAGTCATCAATTACTATTCTAACTCTATTAATGAGTGCATTGCTGAACATTACAAAGTCAGTGGCATGCAGCCTTTGGTACACCCCCCCCAAGCACATCGTCTCAGTCATCCCCTCCTCTAAGACCGCCACCTCCAGGAACTTATGAGGTCCGGACGCCTCAAGAGACGAATCCTCCAGGTTATCAACTCCCTAGCGTTTCACCACACTCAACTCAGGTTCCAAATGTTCAGGCACAATTACCGCCGCCAGTCAGTTACTCTGCACCGAGTGGGCCCTATGTTACGCCAAGTATGTGGCAAGACGTAGTTGCTAGTTCCTTTGGAGATGGTCTCAAGCGACGATGGGATTACGGTAACCCTGGGATGATGGAGAATCCTCAGATTCACAAGAGGTCGAGATGAAAAGCTATATTTGCAAGAGGAGGAAAATAGTCGTCCTCCACTAATGGTCGAGGCGACCACATCAAAGAGTCAGGCTGATTGAACACCGTACGATGGACGTACAAAATTCAGCCTCTAAATCGACAAAATATCTCAGTACTGGACTTACTACCATTACATGTTCTGAACAGTGTGGCGAATTCATGGCTAAAAGAGCCCTTGGACCGAGTCTATCCGCTTACCTGATTCGATCGCCACCACAGGCCACGATGGCCTTCAAGGGCTACACCTCTATCAAAAGTACCACGTTCGCGTTACTGATAACCCCATGCTTCTCTATCGACTTACGACCAAATGGTTGATCAGCTATCACCTCAAAAACTCTTTAGAACATTCCCGTGAGAGAGATTCCAGAATAATGTCGGACATCGCACATCGAAACTAAGAAAATAGCAATAAGGAAAGACATAATTATGATAGGTCCGCGTAATACGCTTAACACAGTATACTATGTATGGCTACTTGCAACTATCGCTCGCACATTTTAAATGTCACGGGGAGATCTCGGACAGTCCGACTACCCGCTTTCATGTCACGCTGCACAGGTGCTTTGGCGAACATTTGGAGCCTTCCTTAGGCGACCAATGGATGATAATGCTCACGCTCGTTACACATACAGTGCCTGGACATTAGTCTGTGCACACACCCCAAAACCCTACCAAAATTGGCCAAAAGTCACCCTTTTCATCTTTAATTTTCTCCACTACTATATTATAATAAATTATAAAATTTAATTTATATATAAATAAATACTATCTTTAAAATTATTTTAAATTATTTTAAAAATAATTTAAGAAATTAAAAAGTTATACAAGCTAGAAGTTAAACTTTTAATAAATTTACTCTCTTGCTAAGAAATTTCTTAGCGAAACTGAAAAAATCAAAGTCTTTTAACTTCTAGCTTAAATAACTTTTTAATTTCTTAAGTTAATTTTAAAGATAGTATTTATTTATGTATAAATTAAATTTTATAATTTATTATAATATAGTAGTGGAGAAAATTAAAGATAAAAAGGGTGACTTTTGGCCAATTTTGGTGGGGTTTTGGGGTGTGTGCACAGACTAATGTCCAGGCACTGTAAGAGGAAATTTTACGCACATTTGGAACCTATTGGATCTCGGCAGATCAAAAAAGTCAGCACGCACAGCTTAGTTTCAATATCTCACCACATTTTGTCGATTCTTTGGGGCCCAATAGTTGGGGTCTGGAGCGGTGGGATTCATTCACAGCTGTAACATTTACCTCTATTCTTTCCGCGCAGCATAATTTCGGGCTTAGATTACTCTTTAGGTGGCACGGGGTTGATAAGACAGGCTAACGGGGCCGGCCAATAATATTCGTAGATGTTTTCTCACCATTCTATTGGGTTTCGACGACTTCTCGTGGCTGACTATCAACCACAGCAAATTTCTCGCGAACATCCAAGCTTCTAGTCTATTTGTAGCAGAAAGCGTAGCTAAGTGCATACGTACCCTTTGTGCGCCAACTCATCTACACACGCGGCATTTTCTGGGGAAAGAGCATATTAGCTTAATATAACGATACCTTAGCGCCATCCTTCTGGCACCCCGTGCTCGCGGTAGCCTTGCATGTGAGCCTCGCCCACCCGCAACGCACGCACACACAATGCTGGTAACCAGGTAGCGATCCTCCGCTACAAACCCTACCAACTCCCTCTATGTTTTCCTCCTCTTTCCTGGTGCTGCCCCGGCACATCTTATCAAGGCAAATCCAGAGCGAGAGCCCGGAACTCGTCATCGGCTGACCCGATGGTCGCCCGCCTTCTGGGTTGGATCTTCGCAGCAGGAATCGGCAGGCTATTTTTTAGATGCAGGCCAGAGAAGGATTCCCAGGCGAGCGGTATTTTTCATGGCGCAGGAAAGGGAGGGTTGTTTTCTCTCTTCATGCACAATACTCACTCTGGCACGAGGGAGGGACAACGGAGAGGCCGTTGCACACTGATTGGTCGGGCTCGGGATGTGGTCCCGCTGTTTAGCCTTGCAGGGGAGGGCCGACGCGGATTGGCCCGTCCCGCCACGTTGCCATTTCGGTGAGCTTGGCGATCGTGGAAGGGGGGGTTTCAACACCATGGTGCGGCGCCGGGTACGGATCGGGGAGATTTGAGACGGGATCGGGGAGTTGGAGATCTGCGAGTTCACGCTGTGAATGAGATGGCAAATTTTTATTTTTATCTTTAAATTTTTTTCGCCTCTGACAATTGTTGTACAAAGATCTAAAATTTGCAGTGTCAGAAGGACATGCTCGGGACACCCGGCGGCACATCCGGCGCTGTTTGGGGAAAAAAGGTGGCTGCGCGCTATTGAATCAGTCTGGCGGCATCTAAGATCTGCTTGACTGCTGCAAGGTGAAACATTCTGAGTTCCTCGCAGCGCCACAGAGTCAGGTCGAGGAAGAGCAGGCATTGCGATGTGGAGCCTGCGGTTTGTCGGCCCCACCAGTGACCTCGAGAGGACTTGTGCGATACCGACCGCACTCTCCTGTGAGAGCAGAGGCTTAGCGTGGCGATAGCTCTGGGCGAGGCTGTCGATGCTGGGTATGATGGAAGCCGGGTAATTTCAAGATCTTTAGAAGGTGGGCACGGTCGGATATGGGAGGCTTTACAAGATACTTCGGTGATGCAGTCATATGCAATTAGCAATATGGCTAGTAGGTCTCAAATCAAGAGCAGTTTGATGCGAAACGTTTTTCTTTCTCTGTCAAAATGGTCCGTTATCTCAAGAGAAAGAGCAAGGCTACAACAGGAGAGGCAGGCAGCACATCGAGCAGCGTGGCTGCAACCGTAAAGGACGTCATCGATGCCATCCGATCAAGAGGGGACGCAGCAGTCCAGGAGTACTCACAGAAGTTCGATACATGGTCTCCGAGTTCGTCCAAGCTATCCCAGAGTCAGATCGATGCAGCCATTGCAGCGTGTCCGAAGCAAGTCATAGATGATATCAAGGCCGTGCAGGCCAATGCACGAAACTTTGCTCAAGCGCAACGCGAATCCATCCGAGATTTTGAAGTCGAGACACAGCCAGGTGTGTTCTTGGGCTGGAAAAATGTCCCTATCAGCTGTTGGCGCGTGAGGAGGCCTACTCCACCTCAACTAGAGGTATGGTGCTGATATTAAATTGTATATACATCCCAGGAGGCCGATACCTTCTCCTTGCATCAGCACACATGACAATACTCACCGCAAAGGTTGCCGATGTTCAACATGTCATCGGTTGTACGCCTCCTATCGCAGACCAGATCCCTAACGGCAATGTCGCCGCTATGGCCCTCGCAGGCGCAGACGAGATTTTCATCCTTGGTGGTGTCCAAGCCATCGCTGCCATGGCCGTGGGCACGGAGACTATTCGCAAGGTTGACTTCATCGCTGGGAACGCGTTCGTGGCAGATGGCAAGCGCCAGCTATTTGGCGAGGTGGGAATCGACCTCTTGGCGGGCCCGACGGAGATTCTGATTGTGGCGGTCGATGCGGCGGATCCGTTTACCGTGGCGACAGATTTGCTGTCGCAGGCTGAGCACGGGCCAGACTCCCCTGCCCTCTTGATCGCGACATCAAAAAGAGTGGGGCATGAATCTGTGGCTATTGTTGATAAGTTATTGAAGAGCCTGCCTACTGCTGCCCTTTCCGGGACATCGTAGAAACATTTTGGAGAGGTTGTGGTTGTGGATAGCCTGGATGAAGCGTGGAAACTGGCAGATGAATATGCGTTTGAGCATGTACAAATATTTACTAGACGGCCGAGGAAAGTAGTTGAGAAGATGAGTAATTACGGAGCCCTTTTCCTTGGGGAGAAAACTTGTGTTTCATACGGAGACAAGTACGCCAATGACACCTTAGAACACTTACCATGAGAGACATTATGAAACTGACTATTTAAGATAGGGTCATTGGCACAAACCATGTCCTCTCTACCTACAAGGCCGCGCGGTATACGGGTGGTCTGTGGGTCGGCAAATTCTTACGTACCGTAACGTATCAAGAAGTGACATCGGAATCATCAAGTGCTGAGTTGGGCCGTCTTTGTGGACGAGCTGCAACAGCAGATAATTTCGAGGGACATGCGAGGTCTGGTGACTTGAGAGCGCATAAGTATTTTGACGAATATGGCTGGATTGCGGATTATAATTCGACGCAAATGAAGAGCTCTAGGCTATAAGAGAAATAGATTAGGGATTTACAAATTCTGAAGAGCCACTCGCTCTTCTTTTGTACGTCCATTCTCCTAATCCACCACTAAAACGGCCTCAATGCTGTTTTTTTGGAAAAACATGGGCACAGACAACCTAGTATTTGACATTGGCAAATTTTAACTTGTTAGAAATATCGGATTTCAAAGTAGTGTGCTTCGGCATGCATTACATTACCATATCTCACCTTACTAGGTGATAATGTGCTTAGATAATATTCTTCAAGAGGTTCGGTTAAATTAGGTGTGATTTACTTGCTGACTTAATCACAGCTTAACAAGATGAAATTGTTATAAGAGGTGGAAGCATTCAGGAGGACTAATAGACTTAGAAATTAACTCTAGATTCCTGGCTTTCAATTAATATTATAACGCTCTTCACCAAAGGTGTAACGAAGCCTTGTAGGAAATACTACGGTAGACTTGTCAATGGGCTAGGTGTAGGTAAACAAGAAGTTAACAACGTAAACATAACTGGTGGAGTAGTTGCCCAACAGATTAACTCCAATTATATTCTAAGATTTACTATAAAGAGAAGAACTATCTAGGTAGGGACTATGGTCCTTTAAATACACAATCCTGCGCCTAAGAAATATACTAAATACGTCGGTACGTTAGTACGGTGGTACGTCCCTTACGTTCATACGTTCTCACGTTCCTACGTTCTGAACTTGGTTACCCCTTGTCCTATAGCTCGATCGGTTCCAGCCCCTCCCGTACTGTCTTAACTAACCCGTTTATATCTTCTGTGTAGTCGTATTACTGCTAATATAAGGTCCGTAATATTTAGTAGTAGATTACTAACCGAGGGGGGGCTATAGCTAAGGGTGTCTTCCTTACCTGGCTTAATCTCAATCTTATAGTCGTATAGTTAGTAAGGTGGAAGTATATTAAATACTACTTTAGAGAATGCGTTTTTGAATTTCTGGTATAGATAGGGTAGTTTCTGTTCTACCAACTCCTTATCTATAAGCTTACTTTCCTCCCCACTAGACTAGCTACGGTCTAGAGCTTCCTTATCCTTAATAATTTGGTTAATTTCGTATAAACTAGTTATAAAAGTAATAGTATTAGGGTAGACCAAGTTCCGATAAAATCCTACGGCGCTAATATAGTAAATATTAACTAGTGGGAGGTCCGTAGGTTTCTTTACGGTTATCCATTAGACCGCATTTTATAGTCTTAGGTTTATAATCTTGCTTAACTTTTTTTATTTTTATTTTTTTATATCCGATTGTATTATACTACGTACAATACTGCGCATGCAGCCTCGGGCTATGGCGCTATAGTTCTATATACATGAATCCTTTCTAGGCAGCTTAATATATACTAGTAGCTATG
>Ga0307507_10001212_pt1 | contig 57483 bp, 58 predicted proteins | sample 7_EM_MG_FD_207223 | JGI IMG/M metagenome (GOLD analysis project Ga0307507, IMG submission 207223) | Populus trichocarpa ectomycorrhiza microbial communities from riparian zone in the Pacific Northwest, United States - 7_EM | ecosystem: Host-associated > Plants > Roots > Unclassified | place... | reverse complement strand
GATGCTAGTAATAGTAACTACAGCTAGCCATGTTTGGTTATAGTACTAAGAGGTAAATCTTTAATAATACCTGATTCCGAATACGCGATGAAATTGGAAGTACTGTACTGGCGCCACTGAATTGAAGCTGGGCACTTTGTAACCTTGGCACGGTTATGGGAATTGCTACCTTAAGTATCCGGCTTTAACTCGGCTGCGCAAGGAGATTTGAATATGAGGGGTCAGCCGACAGAAGCCCTCACGGATCCAAAATTCACCTAAACGCTACATACTATACTTCACTATCAGCAGCACTCGATTCATTTGACCGAATCGCCGAGGAGGCAAGGAACGAAGCCTTTAGACTACAACCAGGTGGTAGCTCTATTCCTGATATCTCACTAGTACCGGTAGCAGATTGTCGTCCTACCCCTTCCGCTAAACCTATTATATACAATCCGCGTTGTAGTCGGCAGCTCCGAAGCGGTAAAAATCCGCCCAGTAGCTGTGACATGTGATCCGTTGTTTTGAGTATATCCCTCTTGTACCTCTCGACTATCTTAGAAAGCAAGAGGGTAAAAGCTCACCGGTGGTTTCTCGGATAAGAACACAATTCCTTGGGCTCACACGGTCGGGGTTGGTGAATTTCTTTTATCATGAAGGCCCCTTTCACTACTCGAGCATGGGCAAAGCCCACAGTTGAAACAATTTTAGGTATGACACTTGTAGAACACAGTTTTCTCATGCCCCTCAATTGGCATCTTGGGCCTACAGTCGACACTAGGGGTAGCAGAAGCTAGTAGATGGCTCCGGTGGAACGCCATGTCTGATGGATGGCCAGCCAAAGGCGGTTAGCGGGCTAATAGGCCCCGAAAAGGGCAACATATCTCCTCTCATACTAAGTACTAGCACAGTGCCGCTGACGGTGGCCCTCATTTTGTAATCTTACGATATTATATCGACGGGTAATTGGGATCATTGTTTGGAGCCGAGGGTTGATAATATAGGCTTGTTTGAAATCTACGCCCCCAATCAATTCTTTATCAGTTTCGGTTTCCGTCAGCGAGGGGGTTGGGATTGGCTACCCCGCGGAGTTCGGCATATGTACGAGCACTTGGGTAGCATTGGGCGTGCCATTGATTGAGACTGCGCCTCACCTCAGCGGCCTAATTTTACTCAATTGAACAAGGTAGAAATAGTACAAAGGGGGAGAGAATGATCCCTAATGTGGTGGAATAGGTAGTCTTTCGTGATCAGCGAGGTAAGCACGATTTCAGGGGGTGGCCGGACTATGATACGGGTACAAGTATGATACTAAGTGAGTCCGGAGTTGAGTATCCACAGCCCACCAGCCTCCACTGACGACGCGATAGGGAGATCGCTCTGGGGTCGGTAGATCGCTCGCGCGGCCGGGTTGAAACGGGACGCCGGTATTGTTCTCAGAAGTTGTCTCAGATGACCTTTGGGTGTGGGAACTAGACATGACAGAGTACAAGTGGAGTACCGCATACGCTATCGTAAAATTGGAATAATTGGCCCTCACGTTATTGGATTCGCGGGAATTCCATTTCCTTGGGGCGCACTTCGGGGTGCATGTACTCGAGTACTAGTACTGTAACCAGTAAAGAACTTACGGTACTAGCTGGGAAGTGGGCCTGCCCGCAGTTCCTAAGCAAGGGTGGATTGATTTATTGGGTTTTCTGAAATCCGAGCTTCCTGCCTTATGATTATTGTACATAGACCGCCATTAGAACAGCGCTTTAGCACTACACTCGTACACTCGTACTTGTAATTTTCTGACGTTTGCACAACTGCTATTACATATAGGCAAAAAATTACACGGAGCCTCAATATTTTGGTAGCATGCAATAGCAGTCATGTTTGCAAACGTCAGAAAATTACGAGTACAGTACTGCACCGGACTTGTACCCAGGCCAACGCCAATACCGGTACCGCCAAATCACTTGAGACAGACGGTGTACCGAAAAGGGAAGGGACATTGCCAAAATTGGGCCTGAATACCATTTCTGGAAAGAGCTAGTGCCGAATAGCTCCTGGCTTTCAAGGACTGTAGTGGACTGGGCGTTGTTTTGCCGGGTATTGAAAATACTCCTGTTAGCCGCAAGAAAGCGCTTTTGAAATCTTAGCTCCTCTTTGAGGGTGTCGCTTCGCTGAGGGGGGGCCGTCTGTATGGTGAAATCAAACCTAGTCTTACGCCATAGCCAGCTAGGTTCATGTCATTGTATAAATTATCACTACTCTCACATAGGGCCCCTCTCTGCTACCCTCTCCCCCGCAAACATTACCAATCCTCAAACTATCTGGTTGGCTCCCTATACTGACCGCCAATCCTATATAATGGCCCCGTTGGTTGTCGAGACCCTGACCCCTCATAAGGCCAACGATGTCCCTAGCGACAAGGGAATCGGTCTGAAAAAAACACCTAGATTTACCCCGGGTAATACGGTGGTAGATGGAGAAACTGCCGACTACAAATACGAACACCTCAAGCCTTGCTTCCCCGATGTTGCCTGGCCACCACTCGAAGAAGTTTCCTGCTCGGATAAAGGACTCCTCGGGGATCCCGAATATAAGAATATCTTAGCCGAGGCTACGGATGTCTTTGACTACACTCCCAAGATCGGAACTGAGATTCATGGCGTCAACTTGAAGACCCTTACAAACGCTCAGAAGAATGACCTTGCGCGGTTAGTTGCCTATCGGGGGGTGGTATTTTTCCGGGGTCAAGAGGATTTCGAAGTTGAGGACCAACTGAAGCTCGGACGATACTGGGGGCCGCTGCATAAGCATGCAACAACCAGCGTCCCGCGAAAAGAAGGGCTGGAGGAAGTTCACGTGATTTATCATGACGGGAATAGTCTGGATCAGAGGGCCCTATTCACACCAACCCATCTTTGGCACGCAGACGTAAGCTCCCCGCTTAACTTTTTCCATTCTCTCTAAGACTTCTACCCAGGTAACCTATGAGGTCCAACCACCTTCCTATACTCTTCTCAAAGTGCTACACGGCCCTCCACGCGGGGGTGGTGGTGATACCCTCTGGTCATCCCAATACGCCGCTTACGATGTTCTCTCTGCCTCAATGCAGAAGTATCTCGAAGGCCTCACGGCCCTCCACTCTGCCGAAGAACAAGCAATGGGTTCACGTGCAGCTGGAAGACCAGTGAGGCGAGAGGCGGTGACCACTGAGCACCCTTTGGTCCGCACGCACCCGGTCACCGGCTGGAAGAGCCTATTCGTAAACCCCGGGTTCGTAAGCCAGATTGTCGGCGTACCGAAAATGGAGAGCGACGCTATCCTGAGGTACCTCAATGACATTGTTGTTGCAACGCAGGAGCTTCACGTTCGATTCCGCTGGGAAGAGCATACTGTCGCCATCTGGGATAACCGCATTTGTGTAAGTCTCCCTTATATCGGGGTTAGAATCGAGAGTTTGAGTTAATCCTCTTGAAATGTAGAACCACACTGCCACCTATGGCTTCTCACCTCACATGCGTCACGCCATCCGTGTTACACCTCACGGCGAACGTCCAGTATTAGATCCTAATAGCAAGTCTCAGGAGGAGGAACTCGACGAAAAGGCCGGTAGAACGCCCGTTAACAAGAACGGCGCCAGAGAGTCAAACTACAATGATTAAGGTATTGCGGAAGCTCATCAGACCTATCAGGAATAACGTGATTGCTAAGTGCACAGTTATGATTTCATTTCTTACTTTATTTTGGTTTTTTTGCTTCATCATTTCCTGTCGGCACAGGTGCATCGAAAGCAGAATGCCTGCGATTATGAGACGGTTTTTACTTGTTTATTAAAGCGAGCCAGCTGCTAAGTTAGTATAATACATTCATCTTTCTTGTAGTGAAACTTTTTATGCAATTAATTTCTTGTCCGGGTTCTTTCTCTTTCGGTGAGACAGGGCTTCCACGTAACAACTCTCGAGCAAGCTACTGAATTCTTATAATATCGTACCCTCCGATAGCCGGCTAGTTTTACTGTCTGACATACAAACCGTGAGGATCGCCCGCACTTTCTTTCCTCCACCAACTTAGGCCGGACGTGGCGCGCAGTACATGAAACTAAGCGAATAATTAGCAACAAGATACCACTCAGCACGAACCATTCTCAATCCTCCCGTATACCTCCCTTCCTTCATCTGGCCTGTTCCCGACAGGGCTGACGCAAGGAAACTTAGGGTCAATCCAGGAGCGCTTTCCTAAGGCCAGCCTTGACATTATGCGTCAAGAGTCCCGCCACGAAGCGGAAATAGGAATTCGCTTATAGTGCATTGTGGGGAGTCATAGGCCCTGAGGGGCGACCTGGATAATGGGCTGTTCTCCTATGAAAGGTAATTATAAAAATTCGATTGTGGAGTTAGTAGGTGTTAATATAATTGTGGACATAAGGTCATGCGGCCACATAAGGAGGTTTCAGATCTAGTTTGCCGGTACCCCCGCTGCTGAAAGCCCCCTACCAATGTCTCAATGCGGCTGTTAAGAAATCCGTAATAGTTGCGAGTAGTATTATGGACCGACAAACGACCGTGTGGTCCTTCCGGATTATGGTCTGGGTGAGGTTTTGATAGTGTACTTCCTTGTCCATGAGGAGGACCTGCAGTACCTCCGACGACAAAACCAAAGGGTAAAATTTTGAGTCTACTAAGGGGAGAGAAGGGGGTTTATAGTAGTTAATCTTCGCTAAAAAAAAATTGAGAACCTAGGGCTATTGTGAAGAAACAACTAAAGAGCACGGCAGCGCGAGTGAGATCACTGTAGGCAAAGCTCACTAACTAAGATAAAGGAGATGGACTAAACAATCTATCGGTGTATCAGCTAAGCACAGGCTAAGAGATATACGTATATATATCTAAATACTCCGGGAACACGACAAGCCCTACAGAGACACCATCCAGAAACACCGTGATCGTCTTGATCCCAAACAATCTGAAACCATCTTGATCTCTAAAACCCCTGCGCCCTACGCTTCGACCACCAATATAAAGGGCGAAACAAACGAAGCCAACTGCCCTACGTCAAATCGCAGAGGGTGTGAAAGAAACCACAAACTAAATACCCCCCTACGAATCCACAAACCATCATAAAAGTGGAAAGGCGGGGGGAAACATCATCTATCCTCTTTTGCCTCGAACCCTTCTTAACGATTAGGATGAGGATCTGATAAAACTTGATACAAACCCTTGGACAAGGGAAAACTCCTGCTTTAGCTCTTTGCAAAACCCTGCGCCCTACGCTTCGACCACCAGCATAAGGGGCGAAACAAACGAAGCCAACTACCGTACGTCAAATTGCAGAGGATGTGAAAGAAACCGCAAACTAAATGCCCATATTCTATGCCTGCTAGCATAGGATGTGAAAGCGACAATCCACCGCTGTCCATCTAATCGCTATACACACCCTATGCTTACATGCCCTATAACCGCGGGTCTCCTAACTGCATTGGGCTCTTCCATCTTCCATCCTATAGGTTCGCACGAGAGAAGGCAACTAGGCATATGAGCTCATTTCCTAGCATATCCCAAAGCATTTTATCAAAGGAGGCGGAGTTCCGATTCCACACCTTTATACATAGTGCCCTAGAGCACTAATGGCCGGAGGGCCAGGCTCGGCTTCACCTCCGCTGAAGCAGACGCCAGAGGGGGCTATTCGCTGCGGAGTGAGTCTTTGAGCCGGAGGAGATTATACTATGAATAAGAATAAATACTCACACCACCGCTTCATAAGTGGGAGCAACTACTAAGGAGCCCGTGTTGAAAATATTCAATGCGGAGGTAATGATTAAAGGTGAGGGTTTTACGCAGCGGAGTGGAACGGCTTAAATGGAGACACAAGGTTTGTATTAAGCGGAGATGAAGACCATAATTGATAGCGATAAGTTGATGAAAAAGAAAGGCTTGAGAAAAGTTGTGTAGAGGAGGAAAGAAGAAGAGAGAGGAAGGAAGGAGGGGAAGGAAAGAAAAACAGGGGTGTGAAAACTTTTTCATAACTTGCGCGTCCTTTGACCAGTGCGTACGCGCACCAGTGAGGCCTTGAAGTGCAGGCACATCTCACATCAAGTGCGGCCATACACTATAATTTCCAACAGCCCGGAGGTCGAGGTCCCCAGTGACTCCCTATGATCCCTTGCGGCGTCCGAGTCAGGTAAGAGGACAGCGTTGTTGGTCTCCGAGGCACAAGTGGAGAAGCTCATCTAGAGAACGGACGCGGCCTCCTCTGGGGAAATATCGGGGAGTCTGCTCTGATCATAGAAGAAAAACAACTACCCTAGTATCCAGCTGTGCTAACGCATCGCCACGAGGTACACCGCTATGGGGTGTCCTTACAACTCCTATGCCATCAGACATAGAGGGTTAGCCTTGGTCATGTTTCCTTAGCACTCGCTACTATTTCGCACGGTGTATTTAGGTTCAGGTTTTACGGCTGCCGTTGATTGTTTGGAATATTTCTGGATCGCGATTGAGCATGATCGCTCCGCCGAGCTTCCGTCCCTGCTGCAACAATTCATCTCACATATAGTTTGCCCGGTTCGCCCACCAGAGAAGTTTTGAGTAGTTTGAGTTTCGTCTAGTTTCCAGAGCCCAGTTGTTTGAGGACGTACATATCTCTTTGTGTATCTTTGGACAGGATATTTAATGCTCGTCCAGTTGACCTTTTTCTCACAGTCGCTTGCGTTTCATTCTCTGTGATCCCCAGCGCCTCGCCCTTTGGATTTTTTTCCTTGGGGTGGACACCGAAAGGCAAACCGTGCCGAAACCGCAACCACCATTGTGAAAAGTGCTATTATAGCTATAATAAATACTACGATAGCAATTCTAGTAAAGGATTGTATGGGATACTGGAACAATGCACGTTATGGTCGGCATGGGAGCAAAATAGTACCTTGGGATAGCCGGCATCCATTAGCCCTCAGCCTCATTAGTATACGATAGAATTATATCTAACTTCGCGCCATAATATGGGGGGGTTCATGGCTGAGCTCAAGGGTATAAATTCGTAACACCTTTACACCCTCACAGCTCTCTAACTACTCCTCACAACATTGACTCTTAAACCACCCACTTAAATCCTTGTTACCCCCTTCTCATACTACCATAACAACTCTTCTCAATTCCAACAACCTACTCTATATCATATTATACAATGGCCTCTTCGATTGTCGATTTGCTAATTCCTCAGGAGGGTAAAGGCATCCCTAGCAACGAAGGAACCACTCCAAGACAAGCTCCCAGGTTTACCCCTGGATATACCATGGTGGAAGAAGAAAAGACCACTGGCTACGAATACGAACACCTCAAACCTTGCTTCCCCGACGTTACCTGGCCACCACTCGAAGAAGTTCCCTACTCTGATAAAGGGCTTCTCGGGGATCCCGAATATAAAGATCTCTTAGCTGAGGCCACGGATGTCTTTGACTACACGCCCAAGATCGGAACTGAGATTCATGGAGTCAACCTCAAGACCCTTACAAACGCTCAGAAGAATGACCTCGCACGATTGATTTCCTACCGAGGTGTGGTATTTTTCCGGGGTCAGAAGGATTTTCAAGTCGAGGACCAACTGGAGCTCGGACGATACTGGGGGACGCTACATAAGCACGCAACTACGAGTGTGGTAAAAGGGTTGGATGAGGTCCATTCCGTTTATTATGACAAGAATACCTTGGATCAGAGGGCCTTATTCGCTCCTGCTCATCTTTGGCATGCAGACGTAAGTTACCCTCTTAACCCTCTTGACCTATCCAGTTCTCTAACGGTTCCAAAAGGTAACATATGAGATCCAACCACCTTCCTATACGCTTCTCATAATTCTTCGCGGCCCTCCACGTGGAGCTGGTGGTGACACCATTTGGTCCTCCCAATACGCCACCTACGATGTTCTGTCCACCCCGATGCAGAAGTATCTCGAAGGTCTCACAGCCCTACATACATCTGAAGAGCAGGCAGCCGATTCACGTGCAGCCGGGAGACCAGTGAGGCGAGAGGCGGTGACCACCGAGCATCCCATGGTGCGCACTCATCCTGTCACGGGCTGGAAGAGTCTATTCGTGAACCCTGGGTTCGTGAAGCAGATTGTCGGCGTGCCAAAGATGGAGAGCGATGCTATCCTGAAATATCTCTATGACATTATCGTTACGACACAGGAGCTTCACCTTAGGTTTAGCTGGGAGGAGCATACCGTCGCGATCTGGGATAACCGTATTTGCGTTAGTACCCCTCCATTTCACGGTTGGAATTGCGAGTGAGAACTAACGGCTTGATGACAGACCCACACTGGCACCTTTGGCTTCGCACCACACGTGCGTCACCTTCTCCGTGTTACGGCCCAGGGTGAGAGGCCAGTATTCGATCCCAATAGCAAGTCTCAAGAAGAAGATCTCAATGAAAAGACTGGCAGAGCCCCTGTTGACAAGAACGGCGCCAGACAGTCTAACTATAACGATTAAGTGTGTTCTGGAGTGTCGGATGAGGCTGTCGTTATCTCCGAGTCCCCTCTTTCATTTTTTCATTTGTTCATTTATCTTGTTGGCCAACGGGGAGTAAATAGTGTTTTTTTCTAGACTGCGGCTGTCAACTAGTTGTACACCTTTTTATTAAAGCGAGTTGATTTTTCCCTCATGGTTATTTACTTCGAGATGAACGTTTTCCATCGTAATTGACTGTCAGCTCAGGTCGAGTTGAGAGTGCGTATTTTCATATTAGGTCACCCGATCACATCTCGGTTTCTCGCACAAACAGTGAAACAATACCGGACCCTCCTTATACAGAGCTTCACAGCCTACGGTGGCTTGTCTCCTCATTAGGCCGTGGCCTGGCGGAGAATGCATCCAACCATGGCAATTCTACGGGTTGGAGTTTGCCCAGAGACACTCAAGTGCTGGCAGCATTAGTTGACTACTGCACAAGGCCGGGCAACTCGACTCCGTGCCTGCCTGGAAAATAAAGGGAATTGGACCTGGAGTTGATCACACCACGTCATGAGGTGGGCTACACGGCTCGACGCTCAGACTACGGTGCCTGCACTACAGAAACTCGAATAATTGGACTACGTGCTATATAGCCCAAGATCCCCAGTTCTAGAAATGGTGAGCTGCTTAACCCCTCTAAGAGGCAAAGAAACGAAACCCCTCCACACGTTACGAGAGGATGTAGCGCCAAGGACATAATAATTGACCTACGGTATCGTGCGCGGCACGATTTTTGCTGGGTCTGTCGGGAAGTCAAGTATTCGAGTTACATTCGATTGGATTCAGGGTATTGCAGAATTCGACAAGTTGGATTAGAGGCCCCTAATTCAGTCAACCGATTGATAATTTAGTACGACAAACCCTCCAAAATTATATTAGTAATTTTATGTGAGCGGAATGAGGTCTTTCTCGATAAAAACAAATTCCTACTCATCTAGTCATTGACAATAACAGCTCCATAGTCACAATATCGGAAAAGCTATACATCTCAAGAACTATAGAGTTATTGTTGAGGATAGGGCCTGCGGGATGTTGGTCGAGGTCCTGATACTGGGGTTCTTATTGCTGTTTAAATTATATCAAAATATATCATACTCGTAGATGTACTTTGCCTCTAGTGCGGCCATCATCAGTGGTCACTCGGCAAATGCAGCACAAACCAATCACCAGGCAAGAAAGTTTTCTTTATTTGATTTGCTCGATTTAAATTGACTTTTGATTCGAAATGACCTCCAGATCGCCGATTTCGATTAGCTCCTAAACAAAGCGGATTCGATTCCAATCGTACCGTACCGGTACACTACCAGCTACTATTGTAATGGATTGTCAGTAGTTTACTGCAGGAGTGTAATTCGTCTATCTATGGTTTCCGATAGAGTATCGCGGCATGGAGCGGCTGGTTAGAAGGAGCCTGTTCGGCCATGAGAACGGCCGGACGGGTAAGGCTTAACTTAGAGAATCCCAACTCTACCACAGAGAATTCGCATTCATAATCCGGAGAACTTTCAAGTTTGTTTCAGTTAACTCCAAGGTCCGGGCTCATCAGTCCTACCGTCCGAATCGGGTAACCATCAACCTTGATCAATGCGGGATACTTACTATAATACCCCGCAATCCTCCACCTCGACCAGGAAAAAAATAAGATCCCTTACGCTGCAACGGAATGTGTCTCCTCCCACATCAAGAAAACTACTCAACCCTCGCCCCTCACCTCTTGTCGCACCACAAAAACAATGCGCCTCCCCTACACAAACCTGTCCCCGGCTCCGAACCCCGCCGAAACCCTCACTCGCAGAGGGGCCTCTGGCCTCCTTCCCTTAGACCTGACCCTCCTCCACTCCCCGCCTATAACATCAGGTTAGAACGCCTTCTTCGGTGCAATCCGCACCCAAACCCTCCTCCCCGCCGACCTCCTAGAGCTTGCGATCTGTCGCATTGCGGTCATTAATAGCGCGCATTTCGAATGGACACAGCACGCTCCATTAGCCCTCGCCGGGGGAGTGGCTCCGCAGGGATTGAGGGCGATTAGAGATAGTGACAATGATGGTGAGTGGGAGAAGATGGGACTAAAGGAGAAGCAGAGGGCAGTCGTGGGGTTTGCGAGTGAGAGTACTCAGGATGTCCGGGTTTCTAATGCGACTTTTGAGAGGGTGAGGGGGTTGTTTTGTGATCGGGAGATGGTGGAAATCGCGGCGGTGGTGGCGGCCTATAATTGCGTGTCGAGGTTTCTGGCTGCGCTAGATGTTGGCGAGGGGAATTCGGTTGAGGTGAAAGATTATGAGATCCCAGGAGAAGTCCGTGGGGAGTAGTTGGAGACAACCTTTTCTGTCACGTGCCTATAAGTTAGCATAATACGGTACTAAGGAACATACCATCATTAAAATGTAAAACCCCCAGCTGTGATCACAGTTTCCATTTCAATAGTGAATGGACCAGCAAAACGATGAAACCCTGAGAATTCATGAATAACTAAAGTAAAAAAAACAAACAAAGCCAACAGTGCTGGGATTCCGGGCAATTTTCGGGAGTATTGAACATTCATGAGAAACGAAACGGGAAGGAAGGGCAAATAAGATTCAATGACTTAAGTTTTTTGTCCTCACCTTAGCTAGTGTTTCATTTTCCGTATGATAGTTCTCGGTCAGTGGTATCCCGGATAATTAGAGCAAAAGCGAACGGAACAACAACACACTATCACCCAATGATCCCTATCCCCCCCTCATACTCAGGAACCATCACTCAGAACCCCACAATCTATCTTCCACCTGCCCAGATAACCTATTTTGAACCTATCAAATTAGGACTCTCGCCCGAACCAATTACCTGATGCGCATCTCCCTCCCCTTTCCTTTTTTTTTTTAAAAAAAAAAAAGATCATAATTTCGTCCGCGGTAATGTCAGCGATTTCACGATTACCTCGCCCTCTCCTCGATGATCAGTAATCTTCTGATCCAGGCCGCAGCAAAATGAGTTACGAGAGGCATGGCATAGCTTCAATCATATCTATTATAAAAATAAAGGGCGCCGTGCCAGTCCAGGCCTTGACCCCGCAGCAGTACAATCCCGAGGTACGCCAGCAAAAAACGTTGTCTCAAGGCGACGTGACAAGAAGGGGAGTGTCTGAATGAGCAGTCCTTTGCGAGCTGACTTTGTGATGAATGTATGCAAAGTGGGTAACGCCACAAGCATAGTGACCTGGTTAGGTGTAACTAGGATAAATTTATGATATTAATTCCCCCTGAATTCATGTGGCTAAGGGAGGAGGGGTGCCCATACGGACGGGAGAAAAAAAACTGGCCAGATATTGCACTTTTTTCTTCCTCAAGCCTCTTTTGATTTCTCTAGCTCCCATTCGGACATACGCCGTTTTCGCCCACCTAACACGGGAAAGGAGGAAATAACACCGTGGTGAGCAGAGCTTCATCAGCGAACCTCACTTTTCCACTACAACTACCATTGAACTTACGAAAATCATCACGAAGAGCATCAATTGCAGCGATGATACAATCTTCCCTCCCCCCTTATATCTCCACCACCACCCCCATCCCCAGGACAACGGCAACTACAACTACTTCCCGCGAACGGCCTGAGCAAGAAGCAAGGGAGCGAGTAACCCTCCTCTCCCTTCCTAACGAACTCCTCGCAATTGTCGTCTCCCGCCTCCCTGCTCCGGCCCTCGGCCGCCTCCTGCAGACCTGCAAACAATTGCACTACCGCCTAACCCCGCACTTGCTGGAACGCGCACAAAAGCCCTGGTTCGGCCTACCGCCAATCCTCCAAGCAACCGAGCGGGAGCATAGGCCACTAGTTAAACTCCTCCTCGCTCTCGGTAGTTGCCCCAACGCCGTGAGCAGCACGGGATCTACACCTCTACACCTAGTGAAGACCGCCGAGATGGCCGAAATACTACTCTCCGGGGGAGCGGACGTAGCAAGGAGGAATCGACACGGCCTCACAGCGCTACATTATGCGAGCAGCGACGCGAAATTGCTAGAACTCCTCGCGAAGCGTGCGGGGAAGGAGATCATCAACATGAAGGCGGACGCGGGTGGTTATACCGCTCTCCACTGCTCTGTTAGGAACGGTGCCTGGCCGGTCAGGGTGTTGCTCGCACATGGTGCGGATCCCGGGATTATTGATTCGTCCGGGCGGACGGCGCTGCACCTTGCCGCGGGGATTGGGAGCATAGATGCCATCAAAGAGTTACTTGGTCATGTGGATGTGGGTGTTCAGGATCACGGCGGATGTACCGCACTGCATTGGGCCGCGACGTGGGAGAATTGGGATGCTGTTAGGACACTCGTGGAGGAGGGGCGTTCGCCGCTGCATCTAAAGAGTAGGACGGGGAAGACGGCAAGGGATGTTGCGGCCGAGAAGGAATGGATGGATGGAGTTAGGTACTTGGAGAGGATGGCTGCGGGGGGTATTTTATGAGCCAATTGAGAGGGTTACGATTGGGCTTTGTTTGGACGGGGTGGGGGGCAGGGCTAATTAGTAATATCACGATATTCATAGATCACGATCATAGTTATTAATATTATAGTAGTATGATACCAGCACAAACACCCGATGTTGGCGTCATGCCCTAATAACCACCTAATCCTAAGTAGCATTGGATCTTCTGTGATCGCGAATTCTCTTCGTGGGACAAAAAGTAACTTTATTTATCCGCTCATTCACCCGACGGGGGGCAAAGGACAACAGCACAGACCCGATTTTGGGAAGGTGCGATGCCCCGGGCAGTCAAAAAAGAGAAATGATGGACATAACGGTGATTAGATAACCGACAGGTGCAGCAGTCATGCATGCCCTTACCGGATAACTTCCCTTACTTCTGCCCTCTCGTCTCCGAATAGCCTGAGCCCTATTTCCATATGCTGCGTACTGTGCCGGTGTCTCCGCACCAACAATTTGCACACTTTTCGGAGTAGTTACTGTCGTATTGTATGGGCCTATAAATGACAAGTAGGTGACAACTCTTGACTCAGCGGCACGATCACTCGTGGTTCACAGAGGCACCAAGTGATATCAACACTTATCCGTCTTCCCTAATGACCCCCTCCCCCACTTCCGCGTACATCACTTCACGCATCTATGCCCTCTACCTCCTCTTTTCCACCACCCTGCATATCTTCCTGCAAATCCTACTCTCCTTCCTATCACTCCCCAGAACACTACATACTCACTTCCTCCATAATGGCGCGAGATATCTCAAAGAGCACTACTACACGCCAAACGCTTCCGCCCTAATCACAGGCAGTACCGACGGGATTGGTCGGGCATTTGCCCTAGAGCTTGCTGATAGAGGGGTATCCCCCACTCTCCTCTCTCTCCCTTTCTGACAGCCCAAATTGTACTGATTTTATATCAAAAGTGGAATATAATCCTCCACGGCCGAACACAAGCGCGCATAAAAGCATTGCTAGAACATCTCCGGGAGAAGTATCCCCGCCAGACATTCCTCCCTTTACCCATCGACGCAGCGGAAGTTCGAGCTGGGGGTATTAGTCAAGCGCTGCAGAAGCTAGGGCCGGATATTAGCGTGACGCTGTTGATCAACAACGCCGGCGCACTCCCGCCTGTAAGGGCGTTTCCGGGATTGAGTGATGAGGAGGTTATTGATAACGTGGCTGTGAATGTGACGTTCGGAGCGTTGATTGTTAAAGCGCTAATGAACGGGTGGTTTGCTAGAAGAGCCTGCGTGCTCGTAATGGGGAGCGTTGGGGCCGTTATGACTTTGTGGGTTTCCTCCGCTGAGAAATTAGGGCTAGATAGAGGGGCTAATGATGGAGTGATAGACCAGGAACTCCAACCTACTCTGCATCGAAATCATATGCCCATAAGTTTTACGCCTGTTTACGAACCCAGCTATCTTCTCCGCATCCCTCGTTTTCGGCCACCACCCCCTCCCCAACAGAGTTGGAAATCCTCCCAATAATAGTCGGGGGAGTACGCACCAAAATGACGCCCATATCTGAAGACGGTAAGCTATTCTTCCCGGCGCCACAAGAGTTTGCCCGGCACGCTTTGGCAAAGGTTGGGCTTGGGCGGGAAGTCTATGGGTACTTCTGGCACGAAGTGCAGATGTGGTGTATTACTGTTTGGCCGGAGGAAGGGGGGATGAGGGGGTGGGCTAATGGGGCCATGATGCGCGGGGTGGAGAAGTTGAGGGCTGAGGGGTGGAGGAGGTTGAGCGGTGGGGCGAGGATGGTTGATGGGAGATTAGTTGGGGGGAAGGCGGGTGTTGAGGGGGTCGATGGGGGGAAATGATAGAAATGGCAGAAGTGGCGATTGTAAAAAAAAATCCCGATTGTTAAGGGATAGATGTATAAATTACTAGGCGTAGAGTATGGCGAACCATGCTCCCAGATATTCCGACTATACCGGTACTGTGGGCCGTGCAAGCCGGGCTCACCGCTGCGCATGCAACATTCGTTATTTCTAAGCAATATTTCTGCCTCTCAACTCGATAGTCATTTAGGAGGAAAACGGGAGCATTTGTCGGGGGTGAAAGAGGACGGAGGAAGAACACCACGGATCATCCAACATCGATAGTAGCAACAGAGTTCCGGAATTATTTTCCCTTTCCCCATTTCCCATTCCTTCGCTTTCCCTTCGCTTTCCTTCCCCGAGAGCCCAATTAGCTCAGCTCCATTCCTCTTCATTTTTTCCAATAATTTGCGACCATCCTCCTCGGCTGTCCTACGTAGGACCTATCTGTTAGGCTGGTGCAAGTGCGTCCGGGGTCACAGAAATTCTTGTGCTCAACCGCTGAGTAGATTTAGCAGCCATGCCTTCCTCAGATAGATCCTGATGTGTGAGCCCTGTTTGTCAATCAATTCTTCGAGCTTTGCGTTACGAAATGACAATTAATGATAAGTTTTTCAATTGCAGGCAGGAGACATCCAAGGGTATGTGAGTCCCATTCCTTCGCTTGTATCGGCGGAACTACGGCGCCACCTACCGAATTCCGGTAAATCCCCTGCGAATTCCCGGGGTCAGAAACGTTCATGACCCAGTCACCGTCGGAAGTCCTCAGCTCACTCCTTCCAGCCAAGTATTCCCCCGGCTCTCCAGCCAAAATTCCCCGAAATTCGGCATACGAACGAAGGGAGAGGATCCTCATGCTATATCCTCGCGAAAACCCCCCGAGGCTTAAACTTCACCGCTAGTGACCCCACGCTAATCTGTCGTTCTCACTGGGACGACTGTCGTCCACCCGTCCCTTACTTGCTCCCGCAACCTCGCTCCCCCGCTGAACGAAACATCGGTGAGAATTCGCCCATAGTCTACTTCAATCGACAATCAAAAGCCCACCGCTAGCCCGCCTACCAACAAGCTACCCTGCAGTCGTTTCGCATGTGTTTGCCCGTTCATCCCACCGACTAGGAATAAGCGAGCGAGGGGATGCGAACAGCACCTGCAGATCTCTTCTAGACAGTTGGATAGCCGGGTATGTTGGTATGAATACGGAAAGAGGAGGAGCGAGAAAAATACTCGGTCCCAGTCACGTGGCTCCAGGGTTTTCAGGGATACGGGTATCGAGTGGGGTAGCGAGGAATCCCTCATCTCGAGTACTAGTACACATGGCTGGTACGTGCAAATACAGTAATCAGGGACCCGCGGTCAAGAGCGCAGTGGGGGTTTGTAAGAACGGGGCGATGGAAACGAGCGACGCAGAGTGCGTTTCGTGAAACATGGGTTGTACCGGACAGGGGTAGAGCATTGTGGGTGATGGTGCTAAGGAGTTTATTGTCCTTTGGCGATAAGAGTTGAGAGCGTTTAGATGGTTGGGTGGAGGATCAAGTCTGGGCTGGGCGGATGGGTGGACAGGGAATTCTGGGTCAAGCTTCAGCATCGGGGCGGGGGAGTGTTTGGCGGTTGTTCTGCTTTTGCGAGGCATCAGTGTGTACGGCACGATACAGTACTCGAGCAAGGTAAGCCAGGAACGGGACAGCAATACTAGCTAAGGTGAAGGAAGTTAATGTGGTTTTGGCGACACAAATGATTTGTTGTATGATACGATGGTTTTGTATTATTATTGTTATTAAATTTTATTATCAAACTTATTGAGCCGTATTATAGGGCTATGATGCTGATTAATGCATAGAATACCGGCAGTGAAGGCACTCTTAAATATCAGATATTCTATCTCTCACAGGCCCCACCTGCCTCTGCAAAAATTTCTATAATGTCGATCTGATGTTGCTCTAACCTCTGTATACTCCAGATACTACTACTGTACTATGTTGCTTAGTCTTGTACTTTAGTATCATATACCGGTAATAGGAATGCATAAGTGGTGCACACCATGCATTCCTGCGCTTTGATCATTTCCTTATATTTGCCTCCCCCGTGATCTTTCCCATGTCGCTTGCTTGCTGCCGTTTCAGATCCTATGAGTAGGGTAAGCAGCCCGTAAACCAGGCCAAAACATACATGTGTAGGAAAACCTTTACTGCACCCGCCAGCCCCTCGTTATCGGCTATTACGAGGTCCCACTTTCACACTACCAATTAGCAAGGTGAGCACTACTCAAGAAGAATTTTGTAACTGTACAGTACTAGTAAAGTGCTATAAAAAGAATTTTTTAAAATCTATTGGAGATTGGTAAACTCTCAAGATTCCAAGCCATCCATCTCCTATTACACAGGGGGCCAGCTGTGGTTAGCAGCTTGGGAAACATTTATGAGCTTACTTTGAAAAGGGAATCTCCTGTTATGATGTACAGTACTTTGTAGTTCCTGTGGCTAGTTGTAAGGCATATCCACTACCGAGAACATTTTGGTTCAACAAATTTCAGGACTAAGTACATTATTTTCAAATCCTTTGAGCATACCAGTAGGTGAGCGTGGTTACAAAATTTAGATGGTAAATTGTTTTTCCCACGCTTCTTCACAACCTTAAAAAAGAAATTACTCAAAACTAACTTAGCAAACATCTATCATAACAGGCAAATTTTCGCATAACACACATACTCTATGGGTGATCAGTATGGCACAGCCAAATGCCAAGAAACAAATCCCCCAGCCCCTTTGCTCTGCCTACGGTATTATATAAGTAAAGTGATTGAATACAAGTATCAATCCGTCTTCACATTTCTCTCCTCACTTAAGTTAAGTGTGTCCTCGATCCACCACGTCTGCTGAGTCCGTACGGTATAATACTTTCCTAAAGAGTTATTGAGATGGTGCCTAACTTACCCTTCACGAAATTCAATAGTCATCGCCAACCCTGCGCCATCATGGGCGTTTTATCGGTCAGGTTAAAGTGTGATACCTGCAACGTTTCCAGCAAGAAATGCTTTCCCACACCACTACCTTATTACCTCTCCAACCTTTGACGTCGGGTGTCTTATCTTTGTCCCCCTTCGCAAGGATATTACCGATTCAGTCCTGCAGGTGCCCACCAAAAGATATCGAACACCAAAAAGTTGGTAGGCAGCTAATTTAGGCTGACCCGCAAAGTCACCCCCCGTCCCGTACGAAAACACCTCCTCGGCACATGTACGTGTACGAGTACAGTACGAGTACCGGTACTGTACTGTACCTGGATACTGGATCCCGTAAAATCTCGTCAAGTCCAATATCTCATGATAGCCTCAAATCTCCGCAATTATGATGGAGAGAAGGAGCAGCATTAAGAACTTGGATCAAGCCACCCTGCTAAGCCTATTGCGTTTTTAGTAGGGTGATTTCCGCCAAGTCTTCTCATGCGAACTCACCCCACCTTCACCCCACTCGGTTAATGAGTCCTGAGCTTACCTTAATAGGTTATGTGTCACGTTTCCAATCGGCATGACCCCACGCCCGTCCCCACGGTTTTTTTAGCCTTATTTTTGCTTTTCTATGGGGAATGTGGCCTTGGTTTGACCCAGGTGGAAGCCTTGTGCACTCGGGTGTGAGGCTGGGGTAGGAGTCAATGCGGGAGGAGGAAAGGGAAGGATGGATGGAAGGATGGATGGAAGGATCGAGGTGCGTGTGGAGAATACCGGTATATTTAAACCTTCTTGGTTCCCACTCTCGCTCCTCCTGCCGGTTTAATTTTGCCTATCCTTTCTTCAATCCTTATCTCGGCTGCTCTTTTGACGCACTGCACCCAAGCATTCTATTTCCGAGACTATTCTATGGTCCCGTTAGCACTGTCACTGCCGACACGACGGACAAACCGATATACCACAAACTTACCACTTGACCTCATAGGTCTACCTACCACTCGAGTATCTGTCATCTTACCTCACGCTGTTGAATAATTCCAGAATGTCCGTCCGCAAAACTTCCACAAGCACTCTCTCCACAAACTCCTCCTCCTCCTCCTCCACGGTCGGCTCACCACCACCACGCCGATACTCCACCCTAGAACCCATAAAACCTGGGGCTGCTACCCGTACCTCAGTCTACCCTCGGGCCCGTCCCCGTCAGCGAGCGAGCCCTCGCCCACGGACCTACACAACTCCCACACGAGGCTGCCCGCGAACACAAGCGGCGAAGTCAAAAAAATCCCTACCAAAGAAGATCCTCAGTGGCACTGGTCAGGTCCTTGGCTTCTGCGCCTGGGTGATGTGCTTCTCGTGCGTTCTTTCGGGAGGCCGGGAACTCGATGAGAAGCATCCTCATCAACAACTGTGACCGACGGGAGGGGGGGCAGCGTGGTAGCGCGGCCATGAGGCAAGGCAGTGGGTAGAACCCACGGTAGTGTACGAATAAATTTTGTGGCTGGAAGATCTGGGTGTTAATTTGTCAGCTTTTTCTTGCTCTCTTTTTTTTTTTGGCCTTTTGGAGTTTGGTTGCTTTTTCGCGGTGTTGGAAATAAAACCTATTTGCTATTGGGTTTTTCCGTTTCTTTTTCCTTTTATTCCTTTCTTTCCTTCTTTCTTTTAGTTAGGTTTGATGCTCGGACTGAATGGCAACAGAGGCTAGCCTGGAGAGCAATTCCATCTTTCTCTTCCTAGATAGCGATTTCTTGTACTTTTAGCATTAATATCGAGAGATAAGTCACTGAACGCGTTTGATTCATTGCAAGCCTCTGCACCTCAGCCCCGCCCAACGTCCTCGACATGTCCTGGCCGGAGAGTTTCCCGGGTCCCGGGGCGACACTTCGTCTGGTCAATTTTGCTGGTGTGAGGGTGGTTTGTTTCTTAGGGGGGCCTCAGTGTACCCTGTCGTTAAGTTTTGCCAAGTGTTGAGGCGCTCGGTCTTGCTGTAGTGACCGTTTTCAGTTCGTGGGGTAGGCGGTCATAGGGTGTCACTCGGGATGGCCGCTTGCGAACAGTATTGCAGTGAAACCCTGGGTGAAAGGGGAGGGGAGGGGGGATACAAGGGACAGAATGTTAGTATAAGGTTTCTTTCTCCTCTCAAATGTTTCTTTCAATTCTCCATAATGTTTATTCTCTTCAAACCAGGTACCAGTCGTTCCTTTATTTCTTTTGTTCATATGTACTTTCTTTGAATGTCTTTGTTCCTCATTGTGGAGGCTTGATCGTACTAGTAGGACTCAACCACTTTTCATTATATAGCTGGGCTGTACCTGTATTATTATTGAAGTAACGGTTTACTCAATCAATAATCTTTATTGCTGGTTATTACTATCACTTCTCTATTGAAACGGTTGCGCATTGCTACACAGAAGGCGCTTATCCGGGCTTCCAGCGTCCGTGGAGCGAATATATTGCTCAAGTACCGGTAGAGTATGAGAACTCTGGATCTTGTCTTACGATAGATATCCTCTATGCAGCTAGATATCAACCGATATCCCTACGAAAGAACCAACGGCATGAAAATAATAGGACTAATTGAGAAGCCTTTAACACTTAAGCGCAAAATATCGTAGGTCGCAGTGCACCAGGCTTCGGATTTTGGCCCCCTTTTTTCCTTGACCAACACCAGCGCGCAAGTTGCATACTGGTAGAACAGACGGTTAAAAAATTACACTAGTTACAGTGGATTAAGTAAAGCGAATTATGAGGGAAGTCGAGTGTAGGTTATCAAGAAACACAGCAGCATGCTAACTGCATAATATGAATAAAACTTAAGTGGTCTGTACAGGTTATGGTACAATTTTTTTTATATAACCCTCCCCTTCCCCCTCTTTAAGCAACTCCATCACGAACAGCGCTCAAACCGGTGTTGTGGATAGGTACCGGTATTCTAATATGAGCTAGACCGAGTGATAAGAGGTGCAACAGGATTTGACCAATGTCGTGCTTATATTATAGAAGCAATTGGGGAAAGTTCCCCACCCTCGGGAGTCAATCCTATTCCGTGATAGATAGCTGACACAGCCCTTCGTCTTAGCTTTGCTCATGCCGTCAATCATAATAATGCCGATTACTGTTATTCCACTCAGCCAGCTTAATGTCGCATAGTCGGGTATCGCCGAAAGTCAGCTACCGGAGCCAGCCAGAAGGCACAGAGCGGAAACCTTTCTATCTTTCGTAGCTCCACAGAGCCCAATTCGGTTAAGAGTCCCTAGGGAAGCAGGCCCTGTCGTTGTGAGCTATCGGGAGTAGCTAAGCTTCCGCCATACCTGCCGTGGTATACTGCCTATTCTTTGGTATGATAGAACCTTGTGTGACTGAGTAGCCTGACAGACCCTGGAGCTAGCTCTAGGGCAGCCCCCTCCTAGCCCACTGTGCTTACATATGATTGCACAACTCGAGTACCGACGGGCGCTAATGTATGGCCCCGGGCAAACATAGGGGTACGATAGGGTGCTGTTGAATCATTAGCAAGTTTGGGTTAAGCTGCGACTGGCCCAGTTCATCGCCTATACACTCATATCTCTTATAGCAGAATAGTATAACTCTTAATTCTCTCCTGGGCGGCTTAGTGGCAAGTGAGCTTCATGCCATTGGGGGTTTGTTCCTCAAGATGTATCACTTTTGCACACATTTCTACCCAGGGCCTAGATAGCCTTCTGACTCTCATGTTTTCAATTTCTGTATCTGCTGTATGTATAATTTTTCTAGCCTTGTTTCTTTCTTTGGGGGGGATCAGGTTTAGCGCTTCCGCGACACTGAATTTCGCGATTTCCCTTTGCTCGTGGAGTAGGGCACGGTTGACATTCTGTGGACCTAAGACACGATACTAAGCATTACCGGTATTTCGCCGATCAGGCTGTCTATCTGTTGATCTCTAGTTAGGAAAAAAATCTAGAAGGTGCGAGCCAATGCTAGCAGCATCTTCATCGAGCTGATACTGATTCTAGTTCATTGTCTTTCACGACTCTTCGAACTTAAAGTAGTTTTTCAGAATCAGCAACCGAGGGCGAATCACGAATGATATTCCATGTTCACACCTGTGTGTCGAACCTCCCCGAAATATAGGATCTACCGCTCTACGCATCCCCAAACACTACACAGGAATCACTCCCCATTTCCGGCAATCTCACCCACATATCCACTTCGGGTATCTCCTCACCGACATGGCCCACAACCACGAGCGCCTGGCGCGCCCGATCGAATCCCTCCGCGAGAACTCGCAAACAGCGGTCTCGAACCACAGTATCCATTCCGGAAAAAGCCTCATCAAGAACGATCAAGTCGCGCTTACCCACCACAGCGCGCAGGAACAGAGCGAGCCGCTGAACGCTCAAGCCCACTTCCCCAAGGACGGCGTCGTCCCACCCGCCCACGTCGGCCACCATGTCTTCAAATTCGGCGAGCAGCATTTCGGCGTATTTTGTTGCTGGCGGGGGTTTCGCATAGAAGGTCTCTGCGAGGCCGGAGAGGACAGTGCGCCGGAGGGTGTACGCCTTTGGGAAGAAGGCGTGGACTTCTGGGGACGCGTGCCCGATGCGCGTTTGTATATCGAAAACACTAACGCCCAGTCTTCCGCGCTCTGGAAGGCGGGTTGGGTGGCCGAAGTGTGTTATCGGCAAGGCGTAGGTTTGGGGGTGATCGGAGGTTAGGAGAGATATCAGTGTGGTCTTCCCCGATCCGTTGGGGCCAAAGAGTCCCCAGCGCTCGCCGGCCCGGATTGTCCAGGAGAAGTTTTTGAGGAGGGGAGGGTGTGGGGGGTGGGTTATTTGAACATTTCTCATTTGAACGAGGATTGGGCTGGAGGTAGATTGCGACGGGGGTGGGGTTTGTTTTTGTGATCTAGACGCGGGGAGGGAGGGGGTAGACCAGACTTTGTCTAGGAGGGTTGGGGTGGGTTTTTGGGTGGAATCACCTTCTTGTAGGATTGTCTTCCCGGATTGACGGAGGGTTTGAGTGACGAATTCTTTTTGACCCTGCATGAGGATGCGGTCGTTAGATATGTATGCCACGTGCGTGCTCCAGGTGGGTACAGGATCCTGCGGGCGGAGGCCGAGCAGTACTTGTGTTGGCTGTTGGGCGTGTGGGAGACGGGAAAGTAGTTCCGATAGTAAATTGTGCGATGGAGGATCAAGGCCCACTGTTTTATGTGCTCGTCATTAGCACTCACCGGCGTGCTTACCCATCCTCACGGAGCCATACTAAACGGCTCATCAACAGCCAGCACTTCAGGCCTTTTCAACAGCGCTTGCGCAATTCTTGCCCGCCGACTCTGCCCATTACTCAACGTCATAACACTTTGATCGAGAAGTTCACGCAACATCAGGTCTCCCGCAACACCCTCCACCTTCTTCCTCTTGTTCTGCAGTGCTTCTTCACCTTTCGCCTCCCCTCCCTCCTCCAATGGATTATTCCCGGCAATACTCCCTCCCAGCCACTCCCTCAATGAAACATCGAATTCATCTCTCCAAGCTTCGTACCGCGCAGATAAGTAGGTTTCCCCGCGGTTAGCTCCAGCAAGCATTCCCGTACTGGTACCCCCAGCGCCAAAAGAGACGAGTTCAATAGTGCCCCGCAGGCCGGGATACCGTCTACCAGTGGGTGGGATAGCGATGTGACGACCACAGAGAATGGATAGAAGAGTCGATTTCGATGACCCAAGGATTGACCATTTCTGGGCAGGGTGGAGGGTAAATGTTGTGCTGGGGAATAATGTTGGTGCGGTAAGCGGGGAGGAGGTTATGGGGCGGAAGGAGGTGGACGTTATCGAGATTAAAGGGGGGCGAGGCATTCTCTATTTTTAACTCTGATTAATGGTGGTTTAGGGGGAAAGGGATGGAGGGAAAGTTGGTCTTGTCGTCATAAATTTAAACCCTAACCTTTAAGATCCCTGCGCGAAAGCGATTGATAACCGAGGCTAGGCCGCCCCTGGCACAAGTGAACAACTATGAATAGCGAAACCATCTTTTGCTTATCCACGGCACAACCACAGACTACTAAAATGCTACTCTCACTTCAACTGAAGCGTCCTACAACCTCTACCACAGTTTGTCCTCTCCACAACTCTGGATCATATGGACTTTTCTACTAATAATGACAATAGAATAGGCCGCACATCTCCTTGCCACTCGAGCAAAGAACACACAGCTACAATCCTGCAGTGCGTCATCCGGTGTTTTTCACGAATCGGTTAAGGAAGGCGCCGAATGGAGGAACGGGAGTTGTGAATGCCGAGGGGATAAATCCTGTAGCGACGGGATACATACATACGGTGGGAGTCACGAAGCTTTAGGCTGTACTGTACTCTTCTGTCAGTGTTCTTCTGCTAGGAATGAGACGCTTTTTATTCCCCCCGCCCCCTTCCCCTGGAAGGCTGCAAGGACGAAAGGCTCAAAAATCTCGACGTTAAAGCTTTTCGATAGCAAAAGCTGTGCCTTTAGGGTGTTTATACCGTAGTTTAGATGGGTACGGTAGTTAGTGGATTCAAAGGCTCTCTTGTCATTCTACGTGAGACAGGCCTTCGATTCGGCTTCCATAAAAAGGCCAAACGAGGGAGCCTCTGCACAAAACCCCTCACCAAGTCCCTCAAGCCACTACGCTTCTTCCATCCCAAGATTTGTTATAAACTGAGCAAAATTACCCCAAGTACCGCTCCCGCCCTTTTCTGGAAGTAAAAAAATCCACAGTTTGAAGGTAGTGTTGAAAGTATTGCCATTGTCTCTATTGTCCACGAACAACCGCTTCGTCACATGTGTTTCTTTCTTATCTCATTCTTTTATATAGGGTTGTGTCTCTCATGGTCGTGAGAGAGCTTTGGTTGGGCCTTGATTATTCGGCGGCTGTTTCGTGAAGGCATCTTCACATTCTTCAAAGTTTAGAGGCGTATATTTGTGTGGAACTCATGATGCGTTCTGGGCCGAAAAAGGGAAACAGGTTTCTTCGCATGAGGCCACTGATGTTGGCTATATATAGTCGGCCATTAGGCCCTTTCTTTTGGTTGATTGTAAGTAAGAATGGCTGTTCGAGTTGAAGCTGCGCAAAAACTAACCGCTCCACCTCCGTGCGTCGGAGCCTACTGTATTTCAAGAGGTAGAAGCCACTGACTTCGAGTGACATTGTATGATATTAGGGTTTTAGAAACCATGGAGGGGTTAGGCATCTCATTAAATCGTGATTATTATAGTGACGGCACCCCCGCGCGTAAACGAAAGCTACGTGGACTCGACCTAAACGCAAACAATTAGTAGCGCAGGCTAGGGGGCTAGGACAGGCCGATACGCCTGACAGCGGGTGACAAGCTTTATATTGGGCCATTGCCTCTACGATATTCTTTCAAAGCATCAACTCTTACCGGTGGCTCCATTTTTCATAAGTTAGAGGTCAACGACAGCATTTCAATGTACAAAGTGTTGGAAGTGAGAAACATGGTGGAAGAGAGAGAAGGATCTGGTGATTCTCAGGTATGATACACGCCTGTTAACTAAAAATGACTAACAAACATGCGTGTGTGGAACCAATGGTTTACCCTCAAAACAATCATGTACTCTCTACAATACAACTAGGGTGGTTGCAGGTAAGTTACCCAACAACACTCAACATAGCCCCTATGGGTACCACCCGTATACGTGCCAATATAAACTCCTCAATGGGTATTCCTCCTATACAAACAATAAACATTAGAAGAAGAAAGACATTAAGTCAATCCACACATCCATACAAACTGTACATGCTTCTTAAGTACAAGGTGTTCAATGTGAGGAGCGTGGTGGAAGAGAGAGAAGGATCTTATCATTCTCATGTGCGCGCCTGCTAACTAAAAAGGACTAACAAACATGTGTGTGTGTGCAACCTATGGTTTACCCTCAACACAATTGTGTACTCTCCACAACTCAACTAGGGTGGTTACCCATACCCTACTACACTCAACACTCCCCTTATGGGGGCCACCTGTATACATGCCTGTATAAACTGCTCAATAAACTCCCTAATGAGTATCCCTCCTATATAAACTATATAAAAAAAAATTAAAAGTCAACAGTAGAGAGCCATTAAGAGAATCAACACATTTGTACGAGCTGCACATGCTTGCTAAGTACAAGGGGTTTGGTTAACCCGTCTGTAATCATGTCGCTCGTCCCACAGTAACTTATAGTAACCTTCTTCCCATCTTGTATAAACTCGCTAATCTGATGAATATGAACACCAATGTGTTTTCTATGAAGTTGATAGGTGGTGTCTTAAAATGTAGAAAGTGAAGCTTGATTGTCATTATATAGAGTACGGACGGGTAGTTCGGATCTCCTGATTTCACTTATCAAGTTTCGAAATCAGTCAAGCTTCTGAATTGCTGACGCACTGATGATGAACTCGGCATTCACTGTGCTTGTCGTGGTAATAGCTTGACGTTTCGAGTGCTATTGAATCGTTCCAGTTCCCAGAGGGAACATGTATCCTAGGGTCGACTTCAATGAACTTGCGTCGCAGGCGAAGTAGGCATTTAGAAAATCAGACAAACTCATCGCTGTTTGCGTTTGTCCCCCCAGACTGGGTTGGAGCTTTCTAGTCCCTGCTAGATACCGAAGAACCCTCTTTGCACTAAGCCAGTCACGATCGATAGGGTCAGAGTTGAATCTCCCCAAGTATGAAACTGTACAGGCAATATCTGGACGGGTGGGAGTGGCAATCCATTCAAGACTCTTGATAAACATGCAAGTAAGGTGTGCGATTGGCCGGTATGTCTCCCCCCCCTTTCAGTCTGAGTTTATCTGGCTCCATTGGTGTGCTCACTGGTTTGCAATCGAGTGTTGAAGCCTGACCCACTGTGTCGCTAGAATTGTAGTATGATGTTGACTTGTCGAAGACAACATCCTGTGAGAGGAGGAAACATTTCTGAGATGGATTGTAGTGGTGATATTGACTCATAGTTTCTGTTTATCTGATAAACATGCATTTCTGTGCCGTTTTGTCTATCTTCTTGCAAGTTTCTTTATGAACGTGTGCATAGGCTATGCAGCCCCATACGCGGAGAGGATCGTATGTAGGTTTCCTTCGATGCCATAGCTCAGAAGTGGTAAAACCATCAGGAATTGTGCTCGTAGGAAGCATATTGCGGACATATATCGCGTTCATTGCAGCTTCTGCCCAATAGTATTTTAATGCGTTCACAGCATGAAGTAGAGCTCAAGTAGTACCGATAATCATACAGTTTGATCCTTCACGAACATCATTAGACGGAAGGGTGTAGGGAGTCGTCTATTGTATTTCGATTCTATCCTGCAATAAGGGATGAAGAAACTCATTTGATATATATTCCTGCCCTCCGTCTATGCAGAGCTATCCAATCGGCGAGCCTTGTTGCTGCTCGAACAAAGCTTTATACTCATTGAAACGTGTACGGATCTCAGATTTGCGCTTGAGTAGATAGCCTATATCAGCAAAATGTAAAAACCACTCCTGGTCCACCAAGGGGGGTTATGGTCCCCCTGGTCCTCCTGATCCACCCTGATCCACCCTGGTCCACATTTTTGGTAAAATTTGAAAAAGTGTGGAGCACAGCGGATCAGAGTGGACCAGGTGGACCACGGGGACCACAACCTCCCTTGGTGGACCAGGAGCATTCAGGACCACCTTGGATCACGCTTTGATATTTTCCTGATGCTATTCTGGACCTGGTAAAGTCGTTCGTAAACATGAGAAGGTAAGGTGCTCCACGTAGTGATTTTGGGTTGATCATGTTAGGCACAGAGCTCCAAGAAGGATGAGAGGGTCAAGTTACCCTACCTTCACGCACAAACCTCCAGAAAAAGGTCAAAAAACAACAACCGCCTTGTAAGCGCCTCCTGGGTGGTGGCGGGAATCGATAAGGTAACAAGAGTATCTCTATATCAAAGTGTGGTATCTAACGAGACTAAGTACCAGAGGCTTAGACTATCTTGTTGTAACTAACTTCTCACTATATCGTAACTACCAAGTAATTCTAATAGATAGGTATCTTTGGTCGTAATAGATTCTCGAAGCGAACGGAAGAAGTAACTCTTTAACCTACTAGTATATTGAAAATTCTGTCTGTAGAAGTCTGCCATCTCTAAGACCAGAGAATAGCAGATCTTAAATACACTTGTCAGGCGAACCAAAGTCTTGTAAACAATAACCACAAAGAGTCTAAAATGGTAGTCTTAAAACGTTAAATAAAGCATATCAAGTATTAAATGATACCTAGACTCAATCCATAAAACGTACTGAGTATCAAACAATACTCAAAACCAAACATAAAACATCATGAGTATTAAACTCTATCATAAAACATACTGAGGATCGAACAATACTCCCAAACTAACATAAAACGTGATGAGTATCAAACTCAATCATAAAACATACGGAGTAACAAACTGTCAGGCACAGAGCTCTCAGATGGATAAGGGGGTCAAGTGACCCTACCACTGCGCACGAACCTCTAGAAAAGGCTTAGCAACATCCGTCTCCAGCCCCGACGTTGGGACAATAGGTCACCACATGGCACCTCGAAAGTTGTGTCCCCTCAGCAAAGATGTGAGTGAGGAAAAACCCTACTCAGAACACCGTATATGTTGTGGCCGTCCAACCGACCGGTTCCTGTTGGCAGGATATATGAGAGGAGACCTTGGAGGACCTGATCTAAGTGAAAGCATCTGGATCGGACGACATCGTACAGAGTTACAACCACTACAAGAGTGGGTTTTGAAAAGAGGATACAAACTCACGGAACGTCTCTACCTTAGTTAGACTTCCTCAGTCTGGAAAGATGTCCAGTAACCAGTACGAATGCACTATGCTGGAAAGGGAGTCGGGGAACTCTCAAAGGGGTTGTTGACAAGAGAGGGATAACTATAGTCGTAACCATTGATTCGATCGATAGGAAGGAGTTGTGTAATGCTGGTTAAGACAGGGGAATGCCTTCTGCAGACCAAGTCAAGACGGAGCCAACAATATGCCGACTGGCCATCTTTGATCAAAGCGAATAATTGTCTGACATGCGAACACAAGGAGATTATTCGTAAATCTATTTAGCAATGGATAAATGTTCATATAGCCAGCTAGTAGGACGGGCTCTACACCCTCCCCATGAGAGAGACATACGTGGCAATAAGTTGCGCAAAGGAGAGTAGAAAGATAATGGATGTTCAGGGTCAAGTCGGGCTCCGACTTCAATGAAGTCGAGCTAGGTGATAGAAAGATACTTAGTTATGGGAAAGGATTATGTAGTCCGCGAACACCCAGAGGCGGAAAATAAATATCGAGGTGTCTTGGTAGCTATTACTGATCATCAAGCAACAGAGAAGAGACCTTAACAATATATACACGTTAACAACTATTTATCATTTTACCTACCTCATATTTCTATCTTAACCTTCGTCTCCCTAGACGTATTCTCTAAAGGACCAACAACCGGCCTTAGTATACTCGCTTGTTCTTAGAATAGTAATACTCCCATAACAGGATATTGTTATTCTCTACGTTACCGAGACATAAGTGCGACATTGATCACGCATTGCCACTAATCAACACAATTTACTCTCACCTACAATAGATCTCGTTCTATCACCAAAAGATAAGAATCAGTTATCTGCTTCAAATATGTTGGGGTCTAACCCCGAGGGAGCTGGAGTAACATCAGGAAAAATGTAAAAACCGGTCCTGATCCACCAAGGGGGGTTATGGTCCCCCTGGTCCTCCTGGTCCACCCTGATCCCCCCAGGTCCACATTTTTGCTAAATTTCAAAAAGTGTGGATCAGAATGGATCAGAGTGGACCAGGTGGACCACGGGGACCACAACCCCCCTTGGTGGACCAGGAGTGTTCAGGACCACCTTGGACCATGCTCCGACATTTTCCTGATGAAATCCCATGGAGACAGATGAACTCTCCCAGTCCCAAGTTCCAATGGTGACATCCCAAGACACAAGGATCGCTAGATCCACCGATACTAGACTATCTCCTGCTCTGCCACCAGGACTTTTCCCTTGCGCGACGATGAGAAGGTCCCAGTTCCAAAAATCTCAAACCCCGGGAGAACCTATATTAAGGGCCGAAATGTCAAGACAACTTGACCGCATCAACCGAAGTTTACACCTGGAAGAGGACGATCTAGCCCAAGCATTGACCCGGAACATCTAGCGTTTTAACCCCTTCTAACCCCGATCCAACATTTGGTCAGGAAACTGCGCAAAGTGAAAAGGCAAATAATGACTGGCGCAAGATATACAGGACCGGAGCTGGAAGAAATAGACACCAGCATCGTACAGGTGTAAATGGCGACAAAGGGGCTGCAAGAAGCGCTCAAAAGGGTCAGCTGAAGGATGGATAGACAAGACAACTGTCAAACCCAGCACGAGCAAGTCATATCACACCTCCACCAAACCATACAAGCTGAAGGAGCGGTGGCAATGGGCAGAGACGAACAGTTAGGACAGCAACTCCTAGAGACAAAAGCCCAACATCAACGCGAATTACAGAATCAGGAAAGAATACTAAACGCTATGATGGCTGAATGAGAGGCAAATAGAGAAGCCAGAGAACAACCGGAAAGCTACATAGCCAAGTTGACAGAACCGGTCACTTCCTTGATGGGCCAAGTGAAAGGCAAGGGTGCAAACCTGACCCTGGAACCAAGTGCGGTAGCAGGAGGACGAGGTAGAAGGCGATCACCCCAAACAATGCACGCGGCTGCGGCAGGCACCCCTGATCCTAGAGATAGTGGGGGAGAAGGAAGTGGCGATGAGAGACGAGGAAGGGGGAGCGAGAAAACCGTCAGACAAAATAACAAACCTGTAGAAATATCTGATTAGGAAAAATACGGAGAAGATACACAGGACGAAATACGCTCCTCCAGGGCATTGGGAAAGACCATTGGAGAGATAACCAAATGTCCAGCTGAACCCCGATCACAATACGAACATGCCCAACACCAGGATGTCCGGTTCGGGCTAACCACCTGCAAGGATTCTTTGGACCGAAACCCATACCAGTGGCAGGCTGTGGTGGACCATAACTGATATGCCTTGTCCAAAGTAAAAGGATCAGAAGTAGCATGCTTCGCTATGACCTACCGGAACCAAATGACCAGTGAATTAGACCATACATGGCAGGCAGGTTAAGAATCATGGCATGTCTTTGCCCAATAAGCTATAAGTAGCTTCGGTCCCACTGAAGAAGAAGAAAAGGACTTACGAGAAATGCAGAAACTTGAAGTCCGATACAAGAATGTCATTAACCAAATTCTACTTGAATTCGAAAATGGGCATGTTAAAGCAAAAGTGACTGGGATCGTGTTCCGGAAATTGATCAGAGACCGATTACAGGATGAGGCTTCATGACCAATGTCAATGCATCAAGAGTACGCCGACAACAGAGACTGGATAGAAGCTTTGCGACAAGGGGTCCACGAGGAGGAAGATTTCCAGGAGGGAAAAAAGCTCAAGGACAATAATTTCTCGGGGTGAAATTCAAGTGGGAAAAGGAAATGTGACGAGTCCATAATGGCAGTGACAACAAAAAAACCTAAGTATACCGCTAAAGAAAAGAGAGTATACCAGGCAAAGAAATGAGAGGAGAAGGGAGACAAAGGGAAAGTGGCGTCCCGGGAGAAAATTATGCGTAGGGTTTGGGCCGATTCACACACTGGTATCGACCAGAAAGTAGTAGACGAACGAAAAGCAAAGGGGCAATGCGCAAGATGTACCCTAACCAACTATGAATGGAAGCACTGTCAGAACGAATTTCGAGTCAACACCATCCAGAGGAAATTGTTCAAGTTACCGAGAGGAAGATCCAACCACCCAAAGCCTAGAAAGCCAAGGGTACTCGCCGTGGCTGAGGATTACCATGGAGAAACCTCGCGACAAGCGAGCCAAAGGCCACTAGCATGGACCTTTATGGAAGACGAGGAGCTATAAAGGTCACAGGTACCACCGGGGACAGCATGTGGGTAGTCTGGGCATCGAACCGGGAATCGAAATAATCTGAAGTGAACTCTTCTGCTCATACCCTTTGCGTGAATCCATCCCAAAAGCTTGATAAGTTCAGACAGGCAAACTGGTAGCACCTGGGTGAACGACCCAAAAACGACGCGACTCGTTGGAGGGACCCCTAGGAGTGACGATCGTTAGTAGGAAGCCTAAGAGGACATAAAGACAGCAAGAAAAGAGCCATGTACGGAACTAGAGCCAAGGAGATGAGTGAGAAACTGGCATCAGACGAGAATGACAACAGGGTAATGGTCCCCAGAGGCCGGTCCTAAAGCAAACACTAGAAAACGATTGAAAGAATAGCGTCTCACTAGGAAAATAACCCACGAGTGCTATGGGTCGCACCCTACGATAACAAGACACCCCATTTGGTTGTCATGTCAGACGAAGCGCGCGACCTCAAGATTTCTCTTATAGTAGTTGGGCAAATTCATTGTACACACAGAACCGCTACCTACCTCATGAAGAAACTTTAGCTCGGGCTGATGGAATTAGGGGATAGCTACCGTAGACTCCACGTAACTACCGACAAGTGTGGATAGGTGGGTCAGAAGGGAAGGAGCTTCCCACGCACAAAAGACGAATCATCAGACGAACTACCCCTGGTATATGGGAATCCCTCGGCAGGGAATAAAGAGGGCTAGTGGTGGGCTTCCCGATATACAAACAAACAGGATTTTATCTTTGACGAAAAATCCTACCCTCAAATTCCCAACTATTATCAGACCATTGTATGTTTTCAAAAATATTTGGTGAGAGAATAGAGAGTTTGTCTGAGAAGGCTTCAAGAGCCGAAACTGGGCAGGCTCGGTAACAAACCCGAAAAGTTAGCAAAATGAACAGTGTATATGAGACACAAGGCCCAGGCCCCAAGTGAACAAAAAACAAACCATGGCCACAGCAGGCATCTGGGAAATGTCGGAGTGTGGTCCAAGGTGGTCCTGAACACTCCTGGTCCTCCAAGGGGGGTCGTGGTCCCTGGGGTCCACCAGGTCCACCCCGCTCCGCTCTGATCCACCCTTTTTGAAATTTTACCGGAAATGTGGATCAGGATGGATCAGGGTGGACCAGGAGGACCAGGGGGACCAGAACCCCCCTTGGTGGACCAGGAGTGGGTTTTACATTTTGCTGATGCAGTACGAAGACCCAGAAGGAAATGCCTTCCTAGTTATATATCGGATAAATTGCATAAAATTAAAGTCCCCCTAGACTCTGGCTCGAACATGTTTCTTCTTAACCAAAATACTGCACGAACCCTTAAAGTACATTACGAAATAACAGAAAACCCGCTTAAAATAACCGCATTTAATTGCCAAATATCCTTCACCGGAGGAAAATACTATCCACACCCAATTCAACTGGAAATCGGAACTAATTGTTACAATCCTCTCCTCTCCGGGTAATACTTGCAGCAGGTAACCGATAGTCTTCTAACGACCACTTCTCTTGGCCCAATATCTGTTGCGATAGCTAAGTCCGTTGACTCCTATCCAGCAACGTGGATCGCTAGGCTCCTACAAGACAGTCGTGTCTTGATTCCCGAAAGCGTGATAGATAAAGATCTTTGTATTGAAAGTAAATAGTATGAAAGAACTTAGATGGTTGCGTGAAGAACCCAAATCCTCTGCCCCGAGGGTGCCCTTATATAGGGGTTCTTCCCTCAACCCTAACCCTGCGTGACTCATTCCCTCGCATCACGCGACTCATGACTCATAGTGAGTCATAGTGTGAAATCCATCAGCTGACTCGTCCGGGTCAGCTGCGCCCTATCTCGCCACCAATCAAAACTCATAAAACAAGTCATGTGCCATAACGGGGTCACATGCGTGAAACCCATGACTCGTAACTATGAGTCATGTGCGAAATACATAAACCACATGACCACAATCGTGCGTCCTGTCAAAACCACATGACCACAATCGTGCGTCATGTCAACTATCAACCAATAACAATAAACTAATGACACGCTATTGCGTCGTCATGTGAAACCCCTATGAGTCAACTGACCTCATAGTGTGAACAATAACAAACCGATGACTAATAACTATTAGTCATGTGAGAGTCTGCCTTGCTTAGTCACCGTTTGTGACACTAATGGGCATACGACTATGGTACCCTGCGTAATTGAAGATGCAGGTAAATATCATATAATCATACCGTTCGGGTGGTGGCACTACAAACATTCGATAAAAAACATCGAAACTCCTGAGAAATCGTGTTTCGAAGACGCCAAATGTGTACAACATGTACAAGATGAGGGCATCGCTGACATGTTTGAATGAGATGAGACTTGGCTTTCAATGAAGAAGCCAGAATGATAGGAAGGATCGGCTCCACCTGATAGGAGCAAGTACGACTACAACGATTACCAAAGCCATATTGGCAGTACAAGGAACTGTTTGAGAATGCAAAAGCAGAAATGCTGGCTCCTAGGCGGACCTTCCACCATGTGCTCAACCTCAAAGATGGAGCGACTCCGCCCTGGGGATCTATATACCCAATGTCGGCATACCAATTTGAAGAATTAAACAAATGTCTTCACAAAATGTCAGCCGAAGGAAAAATAGTAGACAGCAAATCTCCAGTAGGGACACCAATCCTGTTTGTCCCTAAACCTGACGGAAGGCTTCGGTTGTGCGTGGACTACCGCCAACCAAATAAGGTAACCATACTCAACAAATTCCCTTTACCGCTCATGACCCAACTAAGTAAAAGACTAGCCGGTGCGACCATCTTTACCAAGCTAGACCTAAAGGACGGTTACCATCTGATTTGAATCAAAAAGGAAGATCAATGGAAAACCGCTTTCCGTACACCATATGGACATTACGAATACAAGGTAATGCCATTTGGGTTGGTCAATGCACTAGCCACATTCCAAGCCATGATGAACACTATCCTGGGAGAATTTCTGGATGACGGAGTTGTCGTATATTTGGATGACATCCTAATTTACTCAAACACAATAGAAAAACACGAGCCTCTAGTGAAACAAGTACCAGCCAGGCTAGAACGCCATGACCTCGCGGTATCCTGCAAGAAATGCGTGTTCCATGTCGCTACAGTCAAATTCCTAGAATATATCGTGGGTAAAAGCGTAGTCACTACGAGCGAAAAGAGAGTTGAGTGTATCCCAATTGGTGAGGCCCACGTTCGGTAAAGGATGTACAAATCTTCATCGGTTTTGCAAAATTCTATTGACAATTCATAAAAAACTTCTCAAAAGTTTGCAAACTGATCGCCGAAACGTTGAGAACCAAAGGGGGAAAAGATTTCTGGTTTTGGGGAGAAAGACTAGACAAAGCCTTTGAAGAAGTTAAGCGGAGATTCATCTCGGCCCCTATCCGAGTACACTTTTATCCGGACCTAAGGACCGTAATTGAAACAGACGCCACAGATTTTGCACTACGCTGTATCCTTTCCCAGTAGTTGGGAACACGATTACATCTAGTTGAGTTCCACTCACGAAAGCTATACGATGCCGAAAGGAATTACGAGATTCATGATAAAGAGTTATTTGCAATCTTGGAAGCCTTCCGCGAATGGAAGCAGTACCTATTAGAGGCAGATGACTCGGTAACCGTATATACCGACCACCAGAATCTACAATACTTCCTCACAACTAAAGTCTAAAACCCCTAACAAATCCGATGAGCCAAGTGGCTAGCCAATTTTATTTTTAAAATTGTATACCAGACCAGAAGCAGAGGCGGTAAGCCTGACGCATTGAGCCGGTGGCCGGAGTACCGCCTTGAGGCGGGAGCTACACATCGCGAACAGACAATTTTGTAAACGGAACACTTTGAAGTTTCACTTTGCCACAGAAAAGACTGAATCCAGGTCAGCCATGTGGAAGCAAAAAGGCGAACGACAAACCGGCGCAGAATAAAGGAACTGCAACCAGATGCGATAATCCCGACAAAAAGTTCCAGGATGACAGCAGGCCATGACATTCATGCTCTTAAGGATGGCACCATACCACCCCAAAGATAAATGTTGGCAGATACCGGAATTGCAATAGCATTGCCCAAGGGGACATAGGGCAGACTGGCGGCAAGGAGTGGCATGGCAAGCAAATATAGAATAGGAGTGGAGGGCGGAGTAATAGATGCGGATGATACCGGCGAAATAAAAGTAATTGTACGGAACCATGGGAAAACCAGTAACGAATTCAAAGCAGTGGACAATATCGAAAAACTAATCGTCGAACAAATACAAACACACTATGCCATGGAAATCGATAATCTGGAGGACACAGAAAGGGGAACGCGGGGATTCAGCTCCAGCCACATCTGTCCCAAACGGCTAATTGTGAGCAAAGAGCTCAAAGTAAAAATGGGTTTCCTAAACCCAGACCCATAGGACAACTCATACTTTGATGAAGAAGATATTCACACCCACGCAAGCCTACGAGACGAGATAACAATGCTATCCACTGCCATGATTGCAGCAATACAAATGCATATCATTGAAGCCTCATTTCTGGACAGAATTACAATGGCAGGAAAAGAGGATGACACCTTGACGGCAGGAAAAGGAGAGTTAAGCCAATTAAAAGAAAGAGGGGAAGCACTACCGAAGCACTGGGAGTTGGAGGATGGACTACTCTATTACAAGAATAGACTATTCATTCCTTCAAAGGAAGAACTCTTAATGGAGATTGCAAAGGGATGTCATGACTCCAAGGTAGCCGGACACTTCGGACAAGAAAAAACGCTTGAATTGGTTACGAGAAACTTCTACTGGGAAAAACTCACTGAATGGATCAACGACTCTGTCCGCTCTTGCCACGAATGTAAACACAACAAATCTCTACGACACTCGAAGTATGGATTACTCCAACCATTAGAAGTACCCTACGTGGCATGGACCTCTATCTCAGTGGATTTGATTACCCAGTTACCACAGGCCCAGGGATCAACCCAACGTAGGGTAGTAGTGGATCGTTTTACCAAAATGGGAAATTTCATCGGCTTGGCAACAGATGCGACCGCAAAGGACGTTGCGGATACCATCCTTAACCAAGTCTGGAAACGTCACGCGCTGCCCTCCGAAATCGTGTCGGAGATGGACCCAAAGTTTTTTGGCCAATTTTGGGAATCATTGTGTAAAGTAGTAGGAATCAAAAGGCGAATGTAGACCGCATATCAGACACAGATGTATGGACAAACCGAACCAACCAATCAATTGCGTGAAGGTTACCATCGTTACTTCGTCAACTATGACCAAAATGACTGGTATCAGCTGCTACCCTTGGCTCAATATGGCTAGAATAATTCCAAAAGGAGTGCACATAAACTGACCCCCTTCTTCGCCAACTACGGATTTCATCCGCAGATGGAATTGATGAAAGAAAGAGATGTTCAAAACCCAGGGGCAGAAATGTATACACACTGGATGAAAACAGTGCAGGAGATGGCGAGGACAACCCTTAAGCAGACAAGAGAAGCTATAAAGAAGTACTACGACCAGTGAGCTATACCACAGCCCAACATTGAGATAGGTGATTTAGTAATTTTAAACGCAAAAAAGATTAAGAGCCAATGAGGAATAAGAAAGTTCACCCTACGATTGTACCATCCTTGTAAAGTATTAGAGAAAAAACGGAATAGGGCGTTCAAATACAATATGCTAGCTCGGTGGACAATTAAGCCAGTATTCCAGGTCTCGCTTCTCGAACCCTATAAGGTTTCCGACCGACCCAACTGAGAACAACCCCCACGAGAACCAGATGAAGTCGAAGGTGATCTGGAATAGGAGGTTCAAAAAATCGTCAGAAGTGAGATAATCACATACGCTAGAAAGATCAGGAGGGTAAACAAGGAGTTCAAGGAGATCCGATACTTTGTGAAATGGGCAGGATGCTCGGAGGATGAAAACACCTGGTAACCACTGGAGGGGTTAGAAAACGGTAGAGAAGAGGTGGAAAATTTTCATAGGGAAAACCCCGAAATGCCGGGGCCGAACTTTGATGACTAGTATGAGAAAGATTTTCTACAAGTGGACAAGTAAACGCTTCTGGTGTTTACCTCTACCATACGGAGCTCATAAAGGATTAAGAATGTATTAGAGCAAGACAAAAAGTATTCGGGATGAAACTTAAGAGGAGGGAGCTCGTGTTAGGCACAGAGCTCTCAGATGGATAAAGTGGTCAAGTTACCCTACCTCGAAACACGAAACTCTAGAACGGACTTAGCAACACCCCCCTCCAGCCCCGACGTTGGGACAATAGGTCACCACACCGCACCTGGAAAGATGCGTCCCCTGACCAAAGACGAGAGTGAAGAACAACCCTACTCATAATACTATATACGTCGTCGCCGTCTGTCCAACCAGTTCCTGTTCGCAGGATACATGAGAGAAGACCTCAGACCCACGTTATCCAAGTGAATGCAGTTCGATCGCAAGATATCGCACAGAGTTACAAGTACTACAAGAATTGGTATCGAAAAGAGGATACAAACTCACGGAATGTATCTACCTTACTTATGCTTCCTCGGTCTGGAAAGAGGCCCAGTAACAAGTAGGAATGCACTATCCTCAGAAAGAGAGTCAGGGCACTCCCAAAGGGGTTGTTCGCAAGCGACCAATAACTATAGTCATAACCATTGGTTCAATCAATAGGAAAGAGTCGTGTAATGCCGGCTAAGACAAAGGAATGCCTCCTGCAGATGAAGTCAAGATGGATTTAATTATATGAAGCCTGGCCATCTTTGATCCCAGCGAATAATTTTCTGACATGCGAACACACGGAGATTATTCGTAAATCTATTTAGCAGCAGATAAATGTTCGTAGAGGCCTCCAGGAGGAAGGGCTCTACACCCTCCCTATGAGAGAGATATACGTGGCAATAAGTGGCGGAAAGGAGACTAGAAAGATAACGGATGTTCAGGGTCCAGTCGGGCTCCCACTTTTAGAAGTCGAGCTAGGTGATAGAAAGATACTTAGTTATAGGAAAAGATTATGTAGCCCGCGAACACCCAGACGCCGAATATAATTATCAAGGTATCTTTGTAGCTATTACCGATCATCAGGCAACGGAGAAGAGACCTTAACATTTTCTACACGTTAACAACCATTTATCATTTTACCTACCTTATATATCTATCTTAACCTTCGTCTCTCTGGACTTATTCTCTGAATGACCAACAACCGGGCTTAGTATATCGGCTTGTTCGTAGAATACTACTACCCCCATAACCCAAACAATACTCTAAACCCAAACCAGTCTGCCGTCCCAGTCACACTCCTCCGATCCCGACATTGCGATTATAAGGCCCTAGCTGTTGCCGGAAAGGTTGATTCCCCTGACAGACATGTCAAGAACACCTTACTTGTAACTCCGTATATGTGGCGGACGTCCGTCCACCAGGTTCCTGTTCGCAGGCTATCTTTGATGGAACCTCAGAGAACCTCATGGAAGTGGGTGCATCTCGAACAGAAGACGTCGCATCAAGTTATAGCCACTCAAAGATAGAACATCAGAAAAGGGGCAATAACTCATGGGACACATCTACGCTAGTCAGACTTCCCCCAGTCTGGAAAGTGGGAAAGAACTAGTAGGAATACACCCTGCTGGGTTTGGGAGTTGGGGAAACTCCCAAAGGGCTTCTTGGCTGGAGACTGATAAGCAAAGTCGTAACTGTTGGTTTAATGTATAGGAAAACTAGTATAATGCCGGTTAAGATGAGTAATGCTTCCTGCAACCCAAGTTAAAACAGAGAAACTAATACGAAGACTAGCTATCTTCAGCCTGGCGAATAATTAATCGACAGGGGAACACAGGAAGATGATTTGTAAAGCTATTCACAGTGGATAAATGTTTGTATAGCCACCTAGGAGGACAGGCTCCCCACCCTTCACATAAGAGTGGCATAGGTGGCAATAAGTTGCGAAAATGAGAGTGGAAGACCAATGGTTGTTTACGGTCTATGGGACTCCTGCTTCCAAGAAGTCGGGAATATGTGAGAATAATACTTGGTTATAGGGAATAGTTATCTAGACTGTCAACAGCCAGATGTGGAATATCAATATCAAGGTGTCTTTGTAGCATTTACCGATCATCAAGCATGAGAAGAAAGCTGAGAAGGAAATACCTGTAAAACATATTTTATCGTGTGACTTCAACTACCCATACATTTACCCCTGTCCTCCTACAGGTATTCTACGAAATACAAATGACCAGGCCTAGTAGATTTGCTTGTTCTTAGAATATTACTATTACTATAACAGTATATAGTTGATCTCTAGGTTACCGAGACGAATGAGTTCGACACAAAACCTTAGACCTACCAAAGTCCAGGATACAGTAGTTATTAGAGAAACTGAGGAAAACCTTGATACCCTCACCGAACCTCACCCCGAAATTATACCACCTTCAATTGGTCAGATCATCCAATCTGAATCAAGATCTGAACCCTTCTATGAAACCTACCAGTGGTGGACAGATCCCATATCTATAATCACCATCTGAGAACTACAAATCCTATACAGCCAACTCGAAGGAGAGGAACTCAATTGGCTCTCTCCAAACGAAGAACGACTACGAAGTCCGGTGGACAGAAACCTCCAAACAAGACAGTCGACACAAGTGGTTAGATATCAACAGTAATGTCTTGCTCGATTCCTGAAGGCACAGGGCTAGACCCTATGGAAACCAACGAATTGTCCCAGTCCCAAACCCCGGTAGTAACATCTCAAGATACAAGGATCCCAAGATCCACTGACTTGAGCCTATCTCCCACACTTCTATCAGGACTCTTCCATCAGGTGGCCATGGTGTGGTCGCACTCGCATCAATTGCAAAACCCGGGAGAACGCATGTTAACTTCGTAAATGAGCAAACAACTCAATCGCATCAATTGAAGCCTTTACCTGTACGAAGAGGATTTTTCCTAGAGCATCGATCCTGAACATCTAGCGTCCTAGTCTCTTTCCCCTCCAATTCTACATTTGGTACAAGAATTGCGCAAAGTGAAAAGAAAAATAATACCAGATGCAAGATATATGGGCACAGAGCGAGAACAAATCAATACCAGTATGATACAGGTGGAAGCTGTGACCAAGGGGTTGCAAAAGGCCCTTAAACAGGTCGGTGGTAGGATGGACAGACAAGATACCCTTCAGCCCAGACATGAGCAGGTCAACTCCCACATTCACGAAACCATAGTGTCGGAAGGAGTAGTAGTGATGAGCTGAGATGAACGATTGGGACAGGAGCTCTTGAACATTAAGGCCCAACATGAATGGGAACTGCAGAACTAAGAAAGAATACTCAATACTATGATAGCTGAATTTGCGGCAAACAAAGAAGTCCGAGAAAGACAAGAAAGCCACATAGCTGAGTTAATTGAAGTGGTTACTTGCTTGATGGGGCAAGTAAAGTGAAAGGGTTCAAACCCAACCCCAGAACCAAGTATTAGAGTGGGTGGAGGAGGTGGTGGAAGACCACCTGCAACAATGCATGGGGCAGCAGGAGGTGCCCCAGATCCTGGGGATGGTGATGGGGATGGGAGGCAAGATGAGCAAAGAGAAAGATGGGACGAGAGACCTGCAAAACCAAATGAGAAGCCGGCCGAAAAGGACACCAAAGATGAGGAAATATATGGGCAAGCAATAGAAGATGAAATACGGTTCTCTAGAGCACTAGAGAGAGCCACAGGAGAAACCACCAAACTTCCCGCTAAACTCCAATCAGAATACAAACACACCAAATACCAAGATAGTAGGTTTTAGCTCATAACAGGCAAAGATTAGTTCAACCGAAAACCTATACCAATGGCAGGAAGAGGCAGATCATATGAAATATGCCATGCCTAAATTGAAACGATCGCAAGTAGCATTCTTTGTCATGACCTGCCGAAATCAAATGACGAGGAAGCTTGAACATACCCCACAGCAAGGTTACGAGTTATAGGATGTCGTTGTGAAACAGGTCCTCTGACATTTCAGCCGCATACTTGAGGAAGAAAAAGCCCTACGAGAAATGATGAAAGTCCGATACAAGAGTGATATCAATCAGTTCTTACTGGAATTCAAGAACTGGAATGTCATGTCGAAAGTTGCTGGAATCATGTTCCGAAAATTAATAACAGACCAAATACCTGAAGAGGTACTAAGACACATGTCGATGTATCGAGAATATGTCGATGATAGAGAATGGCTGCAAGGACTGCGACAGGGGGTTTGCTATAACCAAGATTTCCAGAAATGAAAGAAGCTTAAGGACAACCAGTCTTCAGGGTCCAATTCAAGTGGGAAACGACAATGTAATGAGCTGCCAAGGTCAACGACAACGAAGAAATCCAAGTATACAATCAAAGCAAAAAGGGAATACCAGGAAAAGAAAAAGCAAGAAAAAGCAGAAAAAGGGAAGGGAGGACCCAAACCGAGGAAAATACATTGGGTTTGGGCCAACGCACAAACTGGTATCGATCAAAAAGGCATCGACGAACGCAAACCGAAAGGGAAATATACAAGGTATAAACTAACAAACAATGGTTTCAAACATTGGGAAAAAGATATCTGTGTTAGTACAATACAGAGTAAATTATTCAAATTACCGGCAGGAAGGTCCAACCACCCAAGGCCCAGGAAATCGTGGGTAGCCGCTATAGGTGAGGATAGCTGAGGAGAAGGCTCGACAGGCTAGTTAAAGACTACTGGTGTGGACATTTATGGAGTACGAAGAACCATGAGGCTCACAGGAACCACTGGGGATAGGGTGTGGGTAGTTCCTCCATTGAACTGGGAACTGAAATAGTCTGAAAGTGAATCCTTCAAGTGTATACCATTGGGAGTGACCCACAAAACAAGCGAGATAAGTTCCGACTGGTGCTCTTGTACCTACCAGGTGTTATACAGTAAAGGAACTAGAAGCATATATCCCAGACAAAGTCTTGACAGTAGCTAAGGAACCCATCTTAGGCGACAGGACCCGAACACGGCTCCCCTTGTTGGGGGAAACTCTAGGACTAACAATGGTTAGTATCAAAGCTAAGAGGACATAAAGACTGCAAGAAAAGATTCAAGCAAGGAACATGAGCCAAGATGCTGAGTGAGAAGCTGGCACCCGACAAGAGTGACACCAGGGTAATAGTCCCCAGAGGCAGATTTTACAGAACATGATTTAAAACTGTTAAAAGAACAGCATCTCACGAGGAAAAATCACCCCTGAGTTCTATAGGCTGCACTATACAATAACAAGACATCCTTTAGGTTGTCATGTTGGACGAAGTGCGCCACCGAGGTAGTCTTGCATAGTAGATGTAGACGTTCATTGCACACACAGAACCAGTACCCACCTCATGAAGAAAGTTAAGCTCAGGCTGGTGAAATCAGGGGATACGTAGGGTAGATTCCTCGTAACTAGCAAGGTGTGCGTATAACTCGGGCAGGACGGAAGCCACATCTGAGACGCAAAGCACGAATGATCAGATGAAGTATTCCTGGTATATGGGAATCCTTTGGCAAGGAGTAAAGACCGCTTCTAGTCGACTGCCCGAGAAACGAGCAACAAGTTTTGATTTGTCATGGAAGGTCCTGAGTTCGACTATCATTCATTACAAAACCAGTCTATGTTTTCAAAAGCATTTCATGAGGCAGCAGACAGGGGTTTTAGCCGACATACAAATTACTCACATTGAGTATAGTCAAGAAAGCTTTGTCTGAGGAGGCTTGAAGAGCTGAAAATACGCGGTTGTGATAATAAACCTCAAAGACATCATGATGGAAAAGGTGTATGAGACACGGGGCTTAGCCGCAAAGCGAACTAAAACCGAACCAAGGCCACAACACTATAACTGTCCAGAAGGAAATGCCTTCATATTCATCTCGGAAAAAGTGAGATAAAATTGGAGACTTTGTCGACTTGGACTCAAACATCTTTCTTCTAAATCAAAATCCCGCATGAACCCTTAATGTACCTTATGAGGTGAGGGAAAAGCCTTTTACAATAATTGAATTCAATGGTGAAATATTCTCCATAGGAGGAAAATACGATTCTCACCTTATTAATTTAGAAATCGGAACCAATGGCCATACAACTATGGTCTCATGGCAAATTGCCGACGCTGGCAAGTGTGATATCATCTCACTATTTGCATGGTGGCACTAGGAATATCTGATAAAAAATCTTGAACCTCCAGAAAGGTAGGGTTTTGAACATGCTAAATAGATGGAGGATGTACAGAATGAAGGTATCACTGACATGTTTGAATGGGACGAGATGGTGGCTTTCAAGAAGAAGCTGGAAGGATCGCGAGAATTGGGTCCACCAAACAGGGGGAGGCACAGCTAGAAGGATTACCAAAACCTTATTGGCAGTACAAGGAGCTATTTGAGAACGAGAAGGTGGAAAGGTTAGCTCCGGGGTGAACCTTCGACCATGCAATCAACTTGAAGGAGAGGGCCAATCCACTCTAGGGATCTATATACCTGATATCGGCATTCTAGTTGGAAGAAATAAACAAATATCTTGACAAAATGCCCCCAGAAGGAAAAATAGTCCGTAGTAGATCCCCCAGGAGTGCCCATTTATCAGCGAAAACCACCTTCACTCCGGACGCATAACGCCCGTGTCCGGACGAGGCGCGTCCACCCCGTGGGTCCTCTGCGCCCTCGCACTCCAGGGGTTCCTTGCGAATCATGTCTTGCGTCTGGTGCATCCCGACGGCCCATTCTTCTTCCCCAAGCGCTCTGCGCTCTTGTTGCCGCCCATTCTGTCCTACCACCTTCCGGCACCGTACCTTTTCATCTCCGGTGTCCAGCGCACCCCGACCAAATTGTCCGCATTGGGTGCCCCCCTGGCCACTCCCACACTTCCAGCGCCCTGGATCCATCGGCTTGGATCCCAGAACCCTTGATTCTTAGTCTGCCCGCAACTGCCATTTGATAGGCATCCATACCGTAGTATGCAGAATAGTCTCGTTGTTACGATCCGCAGAGGCCAAACCTACATTTTCTATATTACTTCTTATAAAACATGCTCCTTACTCGTGGGCTCCGTAGCATGCAGTAGTTTCATATTCTCATTAAAGGTCTGCAGGTTAATCCTCTAGTACTCAAGTGGCCGAGTTGAAGCCCCAGACTTTAGGTAGGGATTACCACATTAAGTGTGTGGCCTCAGCTCGGCCACATCTATATTTCATTAAATGTAGTCAGATTTATGTTCTAGTATTCACGCGGCCTAGTTGAGGCCGCATAACTACTATACATAATTCCATAGAATAATTTAATATAATTAACATATATCATTAAACTTCCGCCGATCAATTCTATAATTCACTATCCATTGCCTCTCCCCACTAGGAATTACATGGGCCTGTTCAATTACTGCCCCTATACCGACTATTTGCATGGCTCAACTAGTGGACCCCTTGCCAACTCGTATATATCTGCTTGCCAGGTGAAATCGACCACCATTGATGGGATCGAGTACCTGAACCAACTCCAGCCAATGGACTCCTGTGGCTTCGCTTAGAACACTTCTTATCTTGAAAAGTGCTAATAATCGCGCCACCGCTCATTCTCATAAATCCCCATAACTCTCCTCCCCACCAGTCTGGACCCATACCCAATTGTGTCTAGCACCACCGTTGTGGAAAGCCTTTATTCCAGTGCAGCGGGCCTGGTGGATCTGGAAAACGTCAGGTTCCTGCAAGTCAGAAACTGGAATTGCAAGCTGGGTAAATGGCTCCACAGGAAGCGATCCTAGTTCGGTGGGGTCAGCAGGCAGCCCCGGGTCATCCGCTGCAGTCTGCTTGATAAAACGTAGCAACTCCTCCATCCGGTCACAAGACTCGATCTCATGGGCTTGGCCTAGCTCAGAGAGCGTGCCAATGTTCATGCAGCCTTTGAGCATTCGCCGAGGTATACTGCCGCTTGAAGAAGTCGGCACTTCCATCCCGCTATTTCATACCACGATCAGACCTGTTTTCAAAAGTGCTTCTAGAGACTTCAAGTGCATACCTAGAGGGTGCTGGCAGCCATATTGTGACAAGATCTGTCGGGCGGCTTCATTCTTGTTTGACCTATGGTAACCTTCTTTACTCTGTTCATTATGTGCCAGTGCTAGTTCGCCAATCTTGGTAGAATACATCGATATGGACCCAAAAGGCCGTAGATAGGAGGCAAGATGACTCAGAGAGTGCATCTTGATGAAGTCGAAGTGATTCTCATGCCGTATACAATCCGCCCAGGGATTGGCCCTTTCAAGGCTATGTTGATCCACCTGCCGACGGCGTTTGGCGGCAGTGTTCTGACGGGTCTTATTAGCACATTGATTCGCCATTAGTTCCCTTAGATTCCGGTCCTTACTTTTTCCTTCGGCACGGGTAGCCTTCAAGCTACTGAACTCAAGAAAAATGTCCTTGGTCTGGTAGAATGTCTGCAGATACCTTTCCATGTAGACAAGTGTATCTCGTGTATGACAGTGATATTGGCCGATGAGAGAGAGGTCAACCAGCACACTAACACACTTCAAAGAGTACTTGAGATCGTGATACTGAGAAGTGTCAGGATTTCGCAATGCGGATGCCAATACGGCTGACATACAGCAGCCGAGGTTGCACATTTCCTTTCCCTGCCATTGTGTAACTTCACGATAGGTCTTGTTTGGTACGCTAAGCTGGGAATTAGGCGAAATTACTTTCCGCGCATCGTCCAATGCCGGCTGCCGTTTGTGCTTCTTCAGGAACTGCTCCACCCATTCCATCATATTTTTGAATAGGCGGAGGTAAATGTTGTGCAAGAGGTCCGGCTTATGTAGGTCGGCGGGATTGACTCGGTCCAGTCCGGCGAGTACATTATTTCCTATTTTGATGCCCAGCTGCTGAAGGTATTCTGCAATACTGGCCACTTCTGCTGGCTCATGCCTCAAGGCTTTCTCTCCCTATAGGATGAAGTCGCGGGTCTCATACATCTTCAGCGGATTACCACCAAGCTCCTTGCACAGAACTTCACACTTTGGGCACAACTTGCTGCCTATTCCGTGCAAGGCCGCATGTTCAACATGATCAGCAATCCAGGCTCACCAGATGGGAAATCAAAGGCGTGGTTTTCCTTTTGCACAATCCATTACCGTTCGTTCTTGGACAACCTGTTGTAATAGCGCAAGGACAAGATCGAAGACAGTCCGCAGGACATAGGCATCCATCTGCTGCTGGGCTCAATTGGCGCGGGCTGATCAACCAGTAAACTTTGGCGGTACCGGCAGCAATGCCAGAACCAGGATTGGCATCTTGACAGCGCCCTTTCTCGTCCGCGAAAGGATATTGCCAATCCTCACGTATACCGGCCAGGCTTTCTTATCTCCCGAAAAATTGGTATGTTGAGTCTGGTCCGACAATCCCATAATAGGTACCACTGTTTACCCTGGCGGCACTGTTTTCTACCAAGGAACATTATGGGCTATTAGCACTTGAAACACCTACAACTTGAAACTTGTCAGGACCTATTTCATACCTGTGTATCCCATGACCAGTCCGCCGTATGAATCTCAGAGTATAATCCCTCCCCACTCGAGTCATATTCCTAAATCGGTGTGTAGACCATATCTGATCTAGATGGGACCTGGCGGATCAAGTAGCGGACACCATCAATAATATTTCGATAATAGAAAGTTGCTGCATGACGACCATCATCGATAACGGCTTCCGTCCACACCAGGTACTCACCATATGGGTCTAGAACGTCGAGATGTTGTCGCCCGGTATAGGGGGAAGGGAATGATCTCCTTTCTGTGCCACCTGAACCTTCTGCAAAGTAGGCGTCGATCTGCGACCTGGCTAGCTTGCTCTGGACCAGCCAGCTTGTCAAATTAAAGTCGTCTTCGAACGAGAAAGTGTTCCAGGGGTCATCTGTCATGGCCCTATTCAGGTCTGTATAGCCAGCAAGATCCCTGAGTGCTCTGCCAGTACCAGAAATGTTTTCTTGACTCGATGGGCGCCCGCAGACTGGCGGGTGGGAAAAGTCCTCCCCATCTGGTTCTTTCTGCCTATAATCATCTCTCTCACTACTTGCTCTGTGGCAATATGCGATCTCCACCCTGTGATCCGATTCGTAGTCTGAGTCGCTCTGATTGATTATTTCATCAAGTACAAAAGCAGGCGGCCCTGGCGAGGTCAGGTCCGCATTTGCATGGAGGGTAGAACGATATCAAGATGCATTGTCTCCAGGTGCTTTTCGTACGCAGCGGTCCATTGATAGTCTCGCCTGCAATAAGGACACTTTGTTGTGTTTGAGGTCATTGTGCTCGTATGCTGTTTATCTTTCAAGTGGTCTGGCTGAGCGAATCAGTGGAGGTGGACTGCACCTGATTTAGTCCTTCAAAGCCCAAGGGAGATTTCTTTCAAGGGTTGGATCAGAGGAAACTTCAAGTTTGTGTAGTAGGATGACGGACGGGTCACAACATTCAAGCTGTCATTAACTAAGTTTTCACAGGGTAGGTCTAGAGCGATTTAGCAAGCTCTTGGCTCTGAGACTGCGACTCCTCCACGGCTCTGTGGCGGCTTAAACACTTATCTGAAGCTTCTCGCCTTTCTGCGTGGATCACGTGACTTTTCTAGATTCAATATATCATTATTCAAGTTTGAACCGGGTACAATTGTGCGAACCCCAGAAGCTTATGTAACCTCTCCCTCACCCCCATTCATCCTCCCTTCATGCTCCATTCCCGAATCACAATCACATCCTCTATCGATCAACCCATTCATCCCAATAGAACCCACAAAGCTCTACAAAACTTCTCACTCGTCTGCAGTAATACTAGTATATCCCCAGACCAATTCAGTACTATCCCTCTGCATATTCCCAGCTAATAACCTTCTCACAGCCATTTATCATCCGCACAACTCCCTTTATCTCCTTTTATCATCTGCCAGGCCTACTCTATTTCTATTTTCATCTCATAAACCATTTTCCCATCATCCTCCAGGCTACTGGCCTGTGCTAGCGTATATCTTGCATTCGCTCGAAGACCATTGTGAAAAGAGAAAGACAATTCCGGATCCATCAACCACCGCCCCGCCTCAACCGCTATTACAAGGGCAGCCTCAAAAGTTAGACTTAAATACCAAAAGGCTGATGCCTTGAAAGATGATCGTGAGATTACTTGGTGTAAGTACGTCTGCAGCTTCCCCTAACCGCGGGCTCATGGTGTGGGGTATACAGACTGGCAGAATGCTATGGAACCTAAGATCGAGCAAGACAGGATCCCGGGCTGGAAGGGGAGTACGGCTACCCAATGGGCGGCCATTCAGGCATATGCCCTTGCCACCCTGCCCATTACAGTTAGGGTGGCACCCTGGCAGACAGATACAGCCCGGGGTGAACATTTTACTGAATGCCTTGACTCTTTGCTAAAAGACATAGCAAAAAAACATAAGCCCAGCTTAACAGCATTGTTGGCAGCACAACTAGTTCCGGCAGTTGCCACAATTGGAGCCCGCGTTGCGGCCCCAGTTGCAGTCAGAAAAGATGGTAAGTTTCCTCAAACCACTCGGAAGTAATGTGCATAGTATATGCTGATATGGCTCCCCCAGGTCTAGTCGGTCTGTGCCCCCTCCCTCACTGGATTTATCAACCGTCCGTGGTCCACCCAGACAACCCCCTCCCTGCCGGACTCGACAAGATTCCGTGGCAAACCCACAGACATGTTTACTGGATGGAGATGACTGAAGCCAGCATGTGGAACCTGTTTGTGTGCATAGATAGAGTCCTTGCACCGGGATACAGATATCGTCTCCTCGTTTGTACGACCAGACAGGGTACACACATACTGCCTGATGATCCTGAGGCGCCGCTGCTGGTTGCGGAAATGAGCTCAATCGGAAACAGTAGGCATGTCCGCATGTGGTGGTCATTGAATTCGCCAAGCAAACCTGTGGATCTGCTCTTCTGTGGCCAGCGCACCAGGGGAGAAGATACGACTCCCCCCCCGGGCGCCGTGAATTTTGGCCGTTGTGATAATAGAGGTCAATCGCCCGATCCGTCCGTTCATCGTGATGAGTGGGACTCCGACGGCCACTAACCCGAGTCGTTTACTGTAGCCACAAAGAAAATCACGACGTTGAGTACCACAAAAACTGGGAGGAGCATTCAAAAGACTAGACAAAGTGTGTGCAGTGGTCTGGGAGGCATCGATAAACAGGAGCCAGACTCAAACTGCAGTTCGGCCACCAAGGTAGTCCGAGCCTTGGATTCCAGTTTCACACCATCTCCTAGCAAGCAACCTTCTGCCCCTCCTACTGAATTGGACATTCGTGCCTTGAGGTCTTGCCGACAAATAGGAAGGGAGACTGACCTAAAGAAAGTATTCCTGCTATCTACCTGGACGGCAGCCCATCGCTGTGGCAAATGTGAGCTAGCCGCCATGGCCGATGTTGACGAACCAAACGGTCCTGGTGACGCTGTAGAACCTCTGGGGAAGGTCGCCCGCGGCGTGCCATTAATTGACAGTAGTAGTGAGGGTGAACTGGATAGACTCCATGGGGAGTTTGAGCGGAGTCAGCAACCTACCGCCACCCCTATTCCGGCAAAAGGTCCTCCTCTGTTGGCTCCCAATCCGAGTCACGATCTAGCCTCTGCGGCCTCTAATTTCTGCGCTGATAATACACTTATAAATATGGCAGCAGCTAATGCTAGACGAAAATTAGGCCCGGCGGCCAGCTCCTGAGCCCCCTCAATTGGATACTTTACACCTGGTAAGTTGTGGTTACAACTACCAGGTCTCTCATCTGCTATGTTAGCAGCATGTCCTACTGCTTTGTCAGCAGAAAAGGACCTTAAGAGTCCGTTCTGGTTGGTTTCCGCATAGTAGATTCTGTCAACCAAGCTAGCCTGCCTCGACCCAATATGGCTAATAAGAAGCCGCAAAGCGGGTAGTTCCGTTCATGATTATTGATACTAGGCCGCTGGAGATCCTGGACCTTTCCTTTCGCTGTTTTTCCTTTTAGCTCCTAGAGTTCTGCTGGTTGTTCTCGCTCATTCCTGACCATTTCTGTTTCAGATTAGCCCGCCAGGGCTGGGCCCGTTTGCCTTGACCAAGTGTGGTAAATTGAGTTGCCATCGTCCACAGATTGTACGGAGGCAAGAGCGGAGCTTGGACATTTCATTGGATGTTTTGGAGACAATTCTTGTCATGTCCGGCACCGCCTGTTTTTCGTCTTGGGGGTGTCTTTTCTGGCTTTTGTGGTTTGGTCTTGGAATTTTTGCAGTTCATTCTTGTTTTTTTCCGTCGTTTTTCATTTGGGATATGTTTCTTCTGGTTTTAGACCTTGCTCTTTGGGTTTGTGCAGATTCTTCTTCCAGGTGTTTTTCGTTTGGGATTGCCCTCTTCATTGCTTTTGCCATCCTAGCTTTCACCTTATACCCCATCTTTTGAGCCTTAGCGGCACCTTCTACTTTCTGAGATGAGTGTTCAGTGCTCGGAACCCTAGCCTTCCCCGCATTGATTATACTCCGCTTGGCGGACCTGCTTGAACTAGATTAGTCTGTGCATTCAATAAACCTCTTCATCTGCTTCATTAACTATAAATCCTTGATGCTGGTATTATGATTCAGCGAAACAGATGGGCGGCTCATTTGATGCTGGATGCCTCTGGTGCAAATTCCTAGATGCGGTGTCCAGTCACATTTTGGCCACGTGGGTGTCTGCCAATCCCGTCGAGTATGAAAGCGGGTGAGAAGCCGTGAACGTTCCCAGCACTTGAAGGTGCCCGGACAATTCATATCTTCTAGATTCAAACCCCATATTGCCCCCTTGGCTACCTACCAATACACGTTTCCTAACACCATCTATCTAGCAACTCTATTCACTACGATCCTATTCTCTCACAATTCGGCTGCACCATATGTTAGAACAACAGCACTCGCTTAGGGCAGACAGAACGGGTCTGTCGAGCCAGAAGAAAAAGAGATGGAGCGAGGTCCCCCACGAGCATGACCTCAGATCTCAATCCCAAGACAGGTTAACTCAAATACTACCGGCTCTTGAGTCAGTTACAGCGGGGTCTACTCTAAGTAGGAGGGGGAATGCTGGGCTAGGACCAGCTTTATCGCGACTCGACATACCAGAGCCTGTTCCGGACACCCAGGACCCTGTTCAGGACCGCTGGGAGCAGGGCCTGGAGCCAGTGGATGACCATACAGACTCCGATAATGGAGAATAGGAGGGCCAGACCGAGGAGATCCAGAAGAGCCAGGGGGACCAGGAGAGCCAGGAGGAGAATGAGTTAGAACAGCATGGCGAGAATGAAGATCTATTCGCGGATTGAGGGGGGGGCTCAGAGGCCGATCGGGCATGAGGTCTGTAACTCGCAAGCTTCGATACTGGCAATCACCCCTGGGGATACCCAGAGTTCTAGCAGGATTGGTTACCCCGGACGGAGAACCACTGGACCAGTACATAGTAGCCAAAATCGGTTTCCATCTGTGGTTCTCTCCTGTTCGCCTGGAGTCTTGAATTCGCTTGCAACACCGGCCATCACTCCAAGGCACTCAGAGCCAACTACGCCAGAATTGGAGAGCGGAGGTGGCGAGCCGCCCAGCAGCAGACGGAATATGGCCATAGGACTTGAGCATAGCATTCTGGCCAAAGCTTGATCCCTGATATGGGACTGGAGGATCTTGGTGAATCTGTTTTCGGATGCAATTACCAGATCGAAGAAGTCTGCAGGTGCGGGAACAATGCCTGGAGAGAATTGGGCTTTCACAAATTGGCCGATGCTACCCCACACTCAAATGACCAGGCAAGTTTCCCTTAATCGATAACCTACATCTTATCCCCAAACTAAATAGAGTAGCCGGCGGCCACTGATTTGCACATCTGGTCAAGGCACAGTTCGTCCAGCTCTCAGTATCTGCATATGGTGAAGAAGTTTATAACAGAACGATATAGGCTTGATATTAATAATTCTGCGGCCTGCAGACGAAGGGCGGAATACCTGCTGGAGACGGATAGGTTCCCATGCCCACCAAGGAATCAGGGGGTAGCTTTTCAATATGTTTCCGGATTATTTTGAACCATAGTAGACTAAATCCATCTGATTCTGCAGAAAGTCAATTGCTCTTATATTTGTAGCGCCACAGATCCCGGACGCAAAATACCCACAATATTACTCGGGCCCTAGCAGGAAAGGCATGATTGATGAGGGGTTCCTAGGCAAGATCGATGCCCCGTTTATCGGTATGACAGCAGCCATATTGTGCTGTTCACTGCGATGCTGGCGGACTGGAAACTTTATCGATAATGTAGCTTTCACTGGTGCCAGTTCCAAAGGGAAGACAAATAACACTGATTTGCAGATTTCAGGTGTGTCTAGATCCAGTGGAGCCAAGGTGCCGTGGCATCCGGATACTCTTGAAAACGGCAAGTACGTACAGAGGTGATACACCGACTAACGAGATGATAGGCCTGCCAGAACGCCAAATACAGAGATGCTACGGTAGGGGAGAGGTCTGGCGCGGACGAATAATTGAGCGGATCAGGACCACATTAAAAGCTAGAATCGGGAAGGAGCAGTGAAAGTGCCGTGAGAGAATAGAGGGATATTCCAAAGAGGAGTAACCATTGAGGCAGGAGTTTGGAATCAATTTCGAGGTGGATGGATCAGAGGGCGCTGGCCGCCTGGGAGACACAGGGAGAAGACATGGTCGGCAGGGAGTGCAATGGGATCAAGGGGCGAATCTGGGGGTATTAGATGATGTAGCTCTCTTGCGAGAACCGGGGGACGCGCTCTCAAAGGTTGAAGAAACTGACCTAGAGGAGTGGAATGCATCTATTAGTATTCTGTGATTGTATATGTATATTAGGATAGTCTAATAAGTGAAATAAATGCTATATGCCAATAGAGTCCGGAAGTGACCAAATATTAAAGTCTGTAGGTCAGTAGGAATGCGTCAGGCGGGCAATTGTAGGTACGAAAGGGATGGGAGGGCGTCTGGGAGATGCGGACAAGTTGGGCAGCCGGGAATTCGACGTTCAGAATGCAGGGGAATGTGTGAGGCGGACGGTGAGAGGTCTGAGCGGGCAGTAGGGCATCCAGTGAACAAGATGGATTGGGGAGGGAAGAGAGCAAAAGATTGGAGGGGAGAATATCCAATGGATCTGGGAGAATACGCAAAGGGTTCAGGGGGTGCGGGCAGAAGAAAATGGCTTGTGGGGGGTTTCGGACGAAAAAGGAGTAGGAGAGGGACTGGGAACGTCCTCCCAGCTTCTCCTTCTTCGTCCATACCCCCCCACAAGCTCTGTTCTTCTCCCAGCACTGCCCGAGCCCTTTGGGTATTTTGCCGGATCCGGCGGACGAAATCAGGGCAGAACGGGGCATCATGGGAAGAAGGGTGGCGGAGCACGGTGGGTGGGAGAGGGTGGGTAGTAGATAAGTCCCGCCCACCAGGAGCCTGCGAACAGGAGCCTGCGGGCAGGGGCATCCAGGGCTAGGGAAAGAATAGGTTATGCACTAGGGGCAGGGTCGCTAGGGAGAATGGCGCAAGGCAACGTCCTGTGCCTCTGGACACCAAGGGGCCGCCACCAGACGAAGCGAGCCCAGGCGTTCACATCAGGAAGTGGAGTTTACGTTATAAGCACGTGGAGCGTCCGGCCGACAGGGCGAACAGGACGTACCTTCACGCAAGGTCACCTTTTTGCTAATGTGTGCTATCACATCCAAGTCAGGCACTGGATAGGCAGAACGAATATTAAATAGTGTTGCAGCAAAATCCAATTCCGAGTCATGATGTTCAGTGTTATCAGCTCTATCTAACCTACCTAGATTTGGTCTCCATCGCGGAGCCTTACTACTAGCCTTCATTGTAGAGGGATTTTGGACAGTGGTATCAATCCTCTGTTCTTCTGGTGATACTTGCAGCAGGTAACTGATAGTTCACTAATGATCACTTCCCTGTGGCTGATATCTACTGCGATAGGTAAGGTGTGTGACTTCTATGGAGGACTGGCGATTGCTAGGCATGTGGAAGACAGTCCTGTCTTCGGTCCTGAAGGTGGAATATAAAAGATCCTGTATTTAAAGTATAATGGATGGATGAAGTTAATGTATTTGACCTAGTAATGGGATACTCACTATGTTATAGGGGTAGTAATATTCTAAGAACAAGCGAGTATACTAGGCCCGATGGTGTGTAATTCGGAGAATATATCTGGTGAGACGAAAGTCAAGATAGAATAGTAAGGTAGGTAGAACTATAAAATTGTTTAACGTGTAGATATTGTTAAGGTCTCTTCTCCATTGCTTCATCGATGATAGCAGCTATGAAGACATCTCAATATTTATATTCGGGGTCTGGGTCTTCACGGGCTACATAATCTCTTCCAATAACTAAGTATCAGTCTTTCCTAGCTCGACTTCTTTGAAGTGGGAGCCTGTCTTGACCCTGAATATCCGTTATCTTTCTAATCTCGTTTGCGCAACTTATTGCCACGTATGCCTCGCTCATGGGGAGAGTGTAGTGCCCGTCCACCTAGATGGCTATACGAACATGTATCCCTTGCTAAACAGATTTACGAATAATCTCCATGTGTTCGCATGTCAGACAATTATTCGCTGGGATAGAAGATGACAAATGTTCATATTGTTGGCTGCATTTTGCCATGGTGTGCAGGACGCATTCACTAGTCTTAACCGGCATTACACAAGTCTTTCCTCGCGATCGAACCAATGGTTACCACTATAGTTATCGGTCTCTTGCCAAAAATCCATTTGGGAGTTGTCCGTCTCCCTTTCTGTGCATAGTGCATTCCTACTGGTTACTGGGCGTCTTTCCCGACCGAGGAAGTCTGACTAAGGTAGATACGTCCCGTGAGTTTGTATCCACTTTTCGATACCCAATCTTGTAGTGCTTGTAACTCTGTGCGAGGTCGTCCGATCGAGACGCTTTCACTTGCATCAGGTGCTCTGAGGCCTCCTCACATATTTCCTGCGAACAGGAACCGGTCGGTCCGACGGCTGTGACGTATACGGTGTTGCAAGTAGGGTTTTCTTTACTCATGTCCTTGGTGAGGGAACACAACTTCCCAGACGGCGTATGGTGACCTACTGCCCCAATGTCTGGGCTGGAGGGTGGTGTTACTAAGTCTTTTTTAGAGGTTCGTGCGCAGAGGTAGGGTAACTTGCCCCCCTTATCATCCTGGGAGCTCTGTGCCTAACACGAGCTCCCTCCTCCTAAATTTCGTCCCGAATACTTTTTGTCGAACTATAATACATTATTAATCCTATATGAGCAGCAGATGGTACGCGTAAAAACCAGAAGCGTTTACTTGGCCACTTGTGGAAAACCTTTCTCATACTACTCAGCCAAGTTCGGCCCTGGCATCTCTGGGTTTTCCCTATCAAAGTTTTCCACCTCTTCCCTGCCGTTTTCCAACCCCTCCGGTGGTTCCCAGGTGTTTTTATCCTCTGAGCATCCTGCCCATTTTACAAAATATCGGAGTTCCTTGAACTCCTTGTTCACCCTTCTCACCTTGCTCGTCTAGGTGATTATCTCACTTTTAACGATTCTTTCAACCTGCTATTTCAGGTCACCTTCGACGTCCTCTGGTTCTCGAGGGGGTTGTTCTTTATTGGGTCGGTCAGAGACTTTATAGGGTTCGAGTAGCGAGCCGTGAAATTCTGGGGGGATTTTCCATCCAGCCGGGATATCGAGTTTCAGTGTCCTATTTCCTTTTTTCTCTGCGACTCTAAAAGTGCGGTACAATCGTGGGGTGAACTTCCTTGTTCGTCATTTGCTCTGAATGTTTTTTGCGTTTAACATTACCAAGTCACCTATCTCGATGATGGGTTGTGGTGTCGCTCGCCGCTCATGGTATTTCTTCATGGCCTCTCTTGTTTGCTCGAGGGTTGTACTCGCGTTCTCCTGCAGTGTTTGCATCCACTGTATATACATTGTGGCCCCTGGGTTTTGAGCCTCTGTTTCTTTCATCCATTCCATCTGTGGATGGAACTCGTAGTTGGCGAAAAGGAGGTCATCTTATCTGCACTTGGTTTGGATTTGTTGTAGGGGTATTCGGCCAACGGTAGCAGCTGATACTAGTCATTTTGTTCATAGTTGACGAAGTTATGAAGATATCCTTCCAGCACTTGGTTGTTTCTTTCGGTTTGTCCGTCCGTTTGTGGATAATAGGGCGTTGACATTCGCCGCTTGATTCCTAGTGCTTTGCACAATGATTCCGAAAATTGGCTCGAAAACTTTGCGTCCATGTCCGACACGATTTCCGAGGGGAGTCCATGAGGTTTCCAAACTTCCCTAAGGCAGGTATCCCCGATAGCCTTGGCGGTCGGATTTGTCGCTAAGCCAATAAAATGTTCCATTTGTGTCAAACGATCCACTACTACCAAGATTTGGGTTTCTCCTCGCCACGCGAGTAACTGCGTAATGAAATCCACTGAGATGGTGGTCCATGCTGCGTATAGTACTTCTCCTGCTTGGAGTAGTCCATACTTCGAGTCTGGTGGAGATTTGTTATGTTGACATTCGTCGCAACACCGGACATAGTTCTTGATCCATTCAGTCAGTTTTTCCCATTTCAAAGTTCTCGTGACCAACTCGATCGTTTACTCTTGTGAGAAGTGTCCGTCTACCTTTGAGTCGTGACAGCCTTTTGCGATCTCCGTCACGAGTTCTTCGTTCGAAGGGATGAATAGTCTATTTTTGTAATAGAGTTGGCCATCTTCTAGCTCCCAGTTCTTTGGTAGTGTTTCCCGTCTTTCCTTTAATTTGCTTAGCTCCACTCTTC
>Ga0307507_10001211_pt1 | contig 57502 bp, 12 predicted proteins | sample 7_EM_MG_FD_207223 | JGI IMG/M metagenome (GOLD analysis project Ga0307507, IMG submission 207223) | Populus trichocarpa ectomycorrhiza microbial communities from riparian zone in the Pacific Northwest, United States - 7_EM | ecosystem: Host-associated > Plants > Roots > Unclassified | place... | reverse complement strand
GGCGAGTACTAGGCGCCCCTTAATAACTCTACAGTAGTAGAGTTAAGTTTGCGATACTAGCGCGTCCGTAGGCTTGTTACGGCAGCAGTGGTTCCCAAGGAGGTTATAAAGTAAGGTAGTAGAGCACCATAGGTAACTCGCAGGCGCCCTATATGCGAGTCCCAAAAGGTGGGGAGATGGATTATAGGGTTTTCTCATTTTCTCAAATAGAGTTTTCTCCCTATATGTAAATAAGGAGTAGTCCGCGTGGGCCCAATAGGGATCCGAATCGGACGTTAAGCAATGAATAATTATTATTATATTAAATATAATAACCTAAAGGACGTCATTATTACTCACACTAAAAGGGTGCTAGTAGTTAGACGATTCGGCCACCTATTTCTCTTATAGAGCTTTTCCTTATAGTTTTATTTAGTTAAGTCTTTTAATATAAACCCTTGCTACTTAACTAATATAGAACTATAACGTCTATACCGTTGATTTGGTCACCTATTAGTTAATAGACTATAAAAGCTTCTTAATAAGGCTGGCTATAGCTATAATACTAATAGATCTGCTATTAAAGAGCTAACTAGACTTTGCTACTACTACTAGAAGTATAGCAGATCTCTAAGTAGATTTTACTTTACCTTATAAGACAATATTAATTTTAATTACAACATTATTATCAACATTATATATATTAGCGGCTCCCCCCTACTATACGTAGTTAATAAAGTAACTCAATTTTAAGCTGGTAGATAGCTATAAGATATTAGCGCTAAGCACACTTAGAATATTCTTTAAATGTGCTAGATTAATAGCTATTTAGGACCACTAGACTTAATTACCATAGACGCTAAAAAGAACTTTATTAGTAAGGAGTTTAAGCACTACGCTGCTACTATAGGAGTAACTATAAAGTCAGTTCTAGTTAAATTACATAATTCCATTAAAATAGTAGAACGCTACTATAGTCCGCTATAACGAGCCTACCAAATTATTATAACTGAAATCCCTAAAATTAGCAAGGAGGTGGCCCTATAAATGGCCTTTAAAGCTATTAATAACACGGCTGGCCCAGAAGGCCTAGTCCCTACACTCTTAGTCTTTAGAGCCTACCCCTAAATGGTTAAATTAGACGCGCCATTACCTTTAGTTACACAGCAAGCTGCGGCTATTAAGAAAGCAATAGTAGAAATCTAGAAGCTATAAGCTAAATAATAGATCGCTAACGCTCTTAATATACGAAACGGACTATAAACTAACGCTATTTATGGTCTCCTACCCAATTCGCCTGTCTTAGTCTGGAGAGAAGGCAATACTAGCCAAAGTGGTTATTGGGACGGACTATATATACTACTTACCATTAACGGTAAGACCTATACTATAAAGCTACTAAATGGACCTATAACCTTCTGCTCTATAGTTATAAAACCCTACCTACTGGACCTATAAGACCCAGTCAAACCATAAGAGTTTGTTAAATTAAATAAACCAGTACCTTTACTAGCCAAATCTTAATTATTGCCTAAGGCTAAACCATAGCTACCGCTAAAGCGAGGTAGAGGTCGCCCCTATAAATACCCATTACTTACAGCTGTTATAGACATAACTATTACAGATGCTATAATAGATATAGACGCTTTCATAGGTAATATTATGGATATTGCGGATATTATAGATATCGCTATCTACTTACAGGACGATAATACCGCAGATATAGCTAGCACTACTATTTACTTATAGAACGATAGCAATACCTAATTTAGCGCTTTATAACAAAAGGTGTTACGGACAGCTTAAGTACGATATTATAACTACTTGGGGAAGAGTCGGAGGAAGCTAGTTGGTTAATATAAGCACGGTCCAGGATGGAACCGGTGGAACCATGTAACGAAGAGTGGTAAGCGAGTTATATAATGTTATACACAGTGTACGTAGTATACGCGATGTACGCCTATATATAATACGTATAATACGTACCTCACATACAAGAGAGGATTTCTTAGGAATATAGTTGTGTATTTAAAGGACCTTAGTCCCTACCATAGATAGTTCTCTCCTTATAGTGAATCTTAGAATACAATTAGAGTTAATCTGTTAGGTAACTACTCCACTAGTTATTATTATATTGTTAAATTGTTCTTACCTATATACCTAGCCCAATAATAGGACCTACCGTAGTTACTACTATAAGGTTCCATTACACATTTACTATTAAGGTTATAGTATTAAATAAGGTTAAATAATATGCCACCTAAAGTACTAGTTACAACACTATTAACGGCAGCCACAACCTTAGGCGTAGGGGGAGATACTAGTATAGTAGATACGGACTCTTAGTTAATTATGTAAAGTCAGTTATAAGAAGTAGTTAATTACTTATAGGATAATAGTAGGATACTTAAAGAACGCATTAATAGAATTAGAGTAGTAAAGGTTAAGCTACCTTTAATTAAACAGTTCTTAGGAGAGAAGTTAAAGCTTAAGGGATTTCTTATGCAGATACACTTTAAGGTTATATAAGAAGGAGCGAAGTCAGCAATATTGTTAGATTAAGTAGCCTATATAGGATTGTTCCTAACGGGGAGGGTACTTAAGTGGTTTAAACCATATCTTACGGAGATATAGGCTAATAGTATAACAACTACTAACTAGGATGTATGGTATATATTTACTAGTTAAAACAGGTTTGTAAAACGGTTAATATAGATATTTAGAGACCTGGAGGCAATAACTACAGTGGAACAAAAGCTTTAGAACCTAGTATAACGCACTTTAGTAATTAAGTATATAACGCAGTTTTAAACACTAGCTATATAGGTTAAGTGGAATAATAGGGCGCTTATAGCATAGTATAAATAGGGACTTAAGGCTAAAGTCTAGGATATAATTATCCTAATAGAATATGCGGATACTCTAAGAGAGCTAATAGATTAGTTAATAAAGATTAATAATAGGATCTACTAAAGGGAACAGGCCAAGAAAGGTTAAAATAGAGTTCTATAGTTATATAAGGCGTAGAGTACGCAACAACCAATATAGAGTTAAAAACTATGGAATAGCGCAGAGCTAATAGACCTAAGCGGTACTAAAAAAACCTAAAAATAGAAAAAGAAACTATGGAAACCTAGAGGTTAAAGATCTAATAATTAAAGGACTAAGGAGTAGAGGCTAAACTAGGGATCTTAATAGTAGAAGATGTTTAGGCGGACTCTATAGCAAAATTAGTGGTTTAGAGATAGAGCTTGCATAAATTACGGAAAATAGGGTTATTTTGCTAGAGACTATAGAGGTAGTTAGAGTAACCACGTGGTAAAGGGAACTAGACTAGTAGGAGACACGTATATATAGAGGGACAATGGTGCACTATAAGGAATAAAAGAGTGTTTAATTAATAGTTTTGCGTTTTATTATAACAACGTATACCAAGTTTATAAGGACGCTAAGTATAGCGCAAGCTATTAGCCATAGGAGCTATTATTATCTAAGTTTAGAGAAACTAACGAACTAGCTTATAGATTGGACATTAAAGACAATAAATTTAATATAGGCGAAGTATTTATTAATAATAAGGCAATAAAGGCAGCTTACTAGGAGCATGTAGACCTTAGAGAAGTTAAAATAGAAGCAAAAACTAAGACTATTATAGAATGGGGTTTAGTAACGGGTGTTATAATACTATTAGATATAATTTCTATTGCGTTATAAGATAAAAGAAGCAACGTTTAGAAGAAAGTAAGTAAGTAAATAACTGCTAGTGCTAGCTTATTACTTAATAAAGGTAAAAGGCTATAGGTCTAAGATTCTTATAACGAGATAAGGAAGGCTCTAGACTTATAAGATGTAATAAGGACAGCTTAAGAACCCATAATAGACGAAAACTGATGGGAAAAGGTAGTAACTTAGTTTATAGACAAACAAATAAGTACAGGACGCAAGTTTAAGAACTACAAGTTTAGGGAACAAATAAGAACGTTAGTAATCCTAGGGGAATATAGTATTTAGCCTAAAGATTAAAAAGTTAATACTAGGATTAAAAAGTAAGATAACTATAAGGATCTAGCTATAAGACGTAGAAAATAAGAAACTATAGATAAGTTTAGAATAAGAATTATTATATAGCAAGAGTAGAAACTAGATAAGAGATCTAGTATGCTAGGGCGTATAAGGGATAGAGCACCTATATAAAGAATTACTAATAGGCCTAAGGCAGGGACGCCTAGAGCAAAATAGCTAAATAAACTAGAATAAGAAGAGGATCTAGATATCCTAACTAGGTTTAAAAAAAGGCATACTAAAGGATGTCACAATGCAGCGATAATAAGGTACTTTCTAATAGATAAACTATATATACTAAACCAGTTGTATGGAAAGTAGTATAGATAACAAAGCAACAATAAATAGGTAGATTTTTATATATAGCTAGACGAAAAGGTAGTCCAAGACTAACCTATTATGGAAAAACATATAAGTTATATTAAAGGAGTATTAATTATAATGTTAAGGAACCTAGAAGAAGGATCTAGGGACTAGAGAAGTAAGAGACAAGTCTTAGTACCTATAGAAAAAAGACCGACAGTTAGATTGGCTAGATAGAGGTTTAAACTTAAGGATAAAGACGAGCTAAGAGTAAACCCAAGTTACTTAGCGCATTATATACTATTATAGATAGTTTATATGGATAACACGTATAATATATATAGAGCGCCAAAAGATAAGAACTGAAAATACCTAACTAGGATATATTAGGCACTAGAAGAAAAGCGGTTTAGGGATGCTAAGTATATATATAGATGGCACCTAGTAGAAGTATAAGGTTAAGGGGACTTAACACTTTAACTAGGAAGATTCCTTAGAGAAGAATACCTAGACGGATAATAGTGGTAGGAGTGCCTAGAGAATACTTATCTATAGCACATAGAGGAAAAGAAACGAATTAAGTATTAGCCTAGGTTAGACTAAGTATAAATAGGATCTAGTAGCTAATAGTTAGGAAAAGGGGAGGCGTATGGGACTAGAGGGAACTAGTATTAGAGCCTTAGACCCTTAAAGGAGTTTAAAGGCGACACCTAAATTTAAGAGTTAAATGGTAAGATTAGTAGTTTGAAGTATTGGTAGATAGTGGAGCAATAAGGAACCACATATTACTAAAGATAGTAGAAAGGATAGGGTTACTATATAGATAAAAGGAACACCTATATCTACTTATAACAATTTTAGGAGATTAGATAGCCTATAGCGGAGGCATTATTAATCTTAAAACAGGACCTATTTAGTTAACTATTAAAGGGAGACTAGTTAAGATGTCTTTTAATATCCTACCGTTGGGACAGGACAAGGCAATACTAGGAATGCCTTAGTTACAGGAATATAATCTAAAGATCAATTGGGTTACAAGTTAGGTTAATATTAAGGATACTTAATAACGTAAGATGCGACAGTAAACCAAGTTAATATAGTACTAAGTCGGAGCGACGTATAAAGAGACTAAGTAAGGCTTAAGTTATATACCAAAGAGATACCATAAGTATGGTAAAAAGTTATAGTTACCAGAAAGTGAAAAGTTGTTAAAGTATATAGTATAGGACTATAAGATGGAATTAGAAGAAGGAATAAGTCTAAGGTTCTTTTTAATCTATAAGCTTACTAAAACAGAGTTAGTAGCACTTAAGAAGTTTATCTAGGAGAACTTAAGAAAGGGATATATCTGACCGTTATAGTTATTAGCGGGATATCTAGTACTATTCGTCCTAAAGAAAAATAGAAAACTTAGGATGTGTATAGACTATAGACAGTTAAACAGCATTACTAGAAAGGATAGATATCCTTTACCCTTAATTAGCGAAATCTAAGACAGGATAGGCAACGTATAAATCTTTACGAAGATAGACCTAAGATGGGCATACTATTAGATTAGGATTAAGGAAGGCGACAAATAAAAGGCAGCTTTTAGGTTAAAGGAAGAACTATACAAGCTATTAGTTATATAATTTAGACTTATAAACGTACTAGTAATATTCTAGAAGCGAATTAACAGTATATTAGGAGAACACCTTAATGAATTTATTATAGCATATCTTAACGATGTTATTATCTACTTAGACAGTAAGGAAAAATATAGAGAATATGTTAAATAGGTTTTAAAGAGACTATAAGAAGAATAGATGCTAGTAGCAATTAAGAAATGCGAGTTCTTTATAAGGAAGACCGATTTTATAGGATTTATTATTAAACTAGGAAAAATTAGCATGGACCTAAAGAAAGTCAAAGCTATAGTAAGTTGGCAGGAACTAGAGAATGTTATACCATTAAGATTATTTCTAGGGTTTTGCAACTACTATAGGAGGTTTATAGCATAGTAGTTAAAGAGTATTAAGCCGTTTATAAGGCTAATAAAGAAAGAGGAACTATGGGTTTAGGGAAGTAAGCAGAAGAAGCTGTTCCAGGAACTTAAAGAGTTATTTACCTAAGAACCAATCCTCAAGATCTATTAACCAAGGTTAGACACGGTTGTTAAGACAGATATATTAAACTTTACACTAAAAGTATATTTACTATAAAAGCACCAGGACGCATAGTATCTAGTAGCGTACTATAGTCGGAAGATAACACCACTAGAGTTAAACTATGACATTTACAATAAGGAGTTGCTAGGTATAGTTGTAGCACTTAAGGAATAGAGAGCATTCTTATAAGGTATAGAGAAACTATTTGTGGTAAAAATGGACTATAAGAACCTTATAGGGTTCCTAACGACAAAGGAACTCAACTAAAGATAAGTTAGATAGGCGGAGATGCTTATAGAATACCATTTTGAGATTTAGTACACTAAGGGTACAGATAATACACGAGCAGACGTTCTAAGTAGAAAGGCTAAACTACAAAATAACGAAAAGCCATTAGGAGCTTTATTGCGAAGGGATTAAGACGGATTAATTAGGTATAATTATCTAAAGATTGCAGCAACTAAGGAAAGTTAAGTCTATAAGTTACTAGAAAGTAATTGGATACAAAGAATCTAGGAAGCATAGCTTAAGGATCTAGATTTAGAGCAATATAAGAATAGAGAAGCTACTTATATTCTAAGGTTAATTATAGAAGAATTTGTTAAGGAATTCTATAAGGGAATAATATAAGGACATAATGGGTCTATAGGACTAGTGTTAAGACTCTAAGAAGAGTATATTATTTAAGGAATCTAGGGACTAGCAAGGCAAGTTATAAGGGAGTATCCAGATTACTAAAGAAATAAACTAACAAGGTATAAGCTGTATGGAGGGCTATAACCTATCAAAGTACCAGAAGGACTATGGGAAGTTATATTATAGGACTTTATTATTAAGTTACTAAAGTTAAAAGATCCTATTATAGGGCAAGATTATAACGCGATTTTAGTAATAGTGGACAAGCTAATAAAGTGGGAATACTTTATAGCATGCATAGAAGAAACATCAGCAGAGGATATCACTAGAATCTATATTAAGGAAGTATTTATAAGACATAGGGCACTAATAAAAGTAATATTAGACAGAGATTTAAGATTTATAGTAGTATTTTGGGAAGTGTTTTTAGCAGAACAAGGAGTTCACGCAGTAACCTCTATAGCGTATTATTCGCAGACAGACGAACAGACGGAAAGATTAAATTAGACACTAGAGTAGTATCTAAAACACTATATTAACCACGCACAGAATAATTGGGTATTATTATTACCAGTTATATAGTTTATATATAATATAACACTATAAGAAGGAATGGGGATATTACTATTTAAGGCAAATTACGGGTATAAGCTAAGAATATTATTATCGCCATAATAGGCAAAGAAGACGAGTAGTACAGCTAAATAAAGAATAGAGACGTTAATAAATCTTTATATAGACCTTAAGGAAATAGCTAAACTAGTATAAGAATAAATAAAAAGGTACTATAATGCTAAGAGATCTAAGGGACCAGATCTTAAGGAGGGAGATAAAGTGTGGCTACTATATAAAAATTTTAAGAGTTAATAACTAAGCAAGAAATTAAACCACGTTAGACTAGGACCTTTTAAAATTATATAAAGAATTTTATTGGTTATATATAAGTTAAACTTACTAGCTAAAATAAAGATCTACCCTATATAACATATTACAATGCTAAAACTAGTATATGGAAATGTTAAACCACTAGGGTATAAAGCAGATATATATAGAGGATAGAAAGAGGATAAATGGCAAGTTTTAAAGATTATTAGTTACGAGGACGTAGATAATAAAATATAGTATAAAGTAAAGTAAATAGGCTATAGTAAGACTACCTAGGAACCACTAAGTAACCTAAAAAACGCTATAGGAAAGGTAAAGAAGTATTAAAATAAAGTAGGTTAGGGAGTATTAAAAAAGGATTACTAAAGGACGAGTTACCTAAGGGGGACCTATAAGAAGCAACTACTATATTACTTAGAGTTGTTTCCTTTTTTAGAGGCTCTACCCTCTTATTACCTAGCTTAGACAAACCCTATTAAATAAGTTTCTACTTCTTAGAATAAACCTTTTTACGAACCTTCTTAAGACGGGTTAACTAAGCAAATGCAATCTATTAAGACTTAAAGGAGTGACGCTAAGCCTTAAGGGCCCAAGCTGTCTCCTTAGCAGAATAGTAGAGTTTGGCACGCGTGGCGGCTATTACGGCTAGCTTCCTGTGGGAGCGGTCCGATAGATCAAGTAACAATGAGGGGCTATATTATGAATAGACTAAGGTAAGGGCTCAAAGAAAGGGGCGCGGTAGACGACTATGTACATGTTCGGTCGTCGGGGCAACGTTGGGGCAACGTTGATCCGTGACCAACGACGCCTTGATGGTAGCTATGTAGACGAACCGTTATATTACCCCCCTTTAAGCCAGGAGGATCGCCCTCAATCCTCATAGTTAGGCTCTCCTTGTCCGTCTTGCCCTTCTGTCCTTCTCTGCTTTATTGTCTTCCTCTAAGGGCTCTAGATCTATGTCCTTGTAATACGCCTCTAGCCATTGCATTAGCCATATAGGTGGTCTAGTATTATGGGGTCTCTCGTTATGGAACGCCTTGATCTTATGGGGGGCGCCGATAAAGCCGTCTGCGTTATACCAGGTGTTGTCCGGGTCATGGCCTACCTAGTTAACCTTATACTATAGCCTTCCGTGGTAGGTTCTACTAGCAAGGATCTTATTAATCTTATACTCCGGCTCACTATTAATTAGGATTGGCTCCTCTGGCTCCCTATTTTAGCCCAGCAGGGGGTTATCTAGGTCCTTTCGCAGTCAATCAACATAGAAGACGTTTGACATCTTTATGTTTAGGGGTAGGTCAATGATGTATAAGTGTCCTTTTATGCCTAGAATCTTGTAGGACCCTATAAGCTGTCTGTCTAGCTTGGTACTCGGTTGGTTGGTAGCCCAGCCCTTCCTGGTAATGTATACTCAATTACCTATTCTAAAGTCTGGTTCGCGACGGTGCCTATTAGCTTGCCTTGTCTGCCGCTCTTAGGCCTTAGCCAGATTGTCTCTTGCCTATTTAACTGCATTCTAGGTCCTATATGCAAAAACTTAAGCTTCTTGTTGTGTCAGCTTCTTACGAGGCGTTAAGGCTGCTTGTATACGTTCCTCCTAGTTAAAGTAGAGCCTTGGCTTGAATCCTAGCTCTAGCTTATATAGTGCAAAGCCAGTAAACTTATGCGGTAAGATTACTTGTGCGAAGTCTATATAGGGGAGGAGCTCTAACCAATTATCCTAATAGTGGTTAATAAAGGGCCTTAAGCGTTAGTCAATGTACTGGTTTAGTACTTCCGTATTACCATTAGTTTGCGGGTGACCAGATATAGAGAGCTTTTACTTAATACCGGTTAGTTTATATAGCTCGTCTATAAAGGCTAAGATAAATTGGGGTCCTTGATTTAATATAACTATCTCTAAAAGGCCGTACACGCGCTAGACGTGTTGGTAGTACAGGTTTGCTGTATTAGCTGCGGTAGCAGTTTTATAGCAGGGTAGTAAGAAGGCTCTCTTATCTAATTAATTAACAACTATAAAGACGTTGTTAAAGCCCTTTTTATCTATTAGGAAGGACTTAAAATTAAAAGAGACATGCTGCCAGCAGCGTTTACTAATTGGTAGGGGGTGCAGCAGGCCTAGGGTTTTATTGTAGGGTATATAGGTCCTCCTATAGGTCTTGCAGTTTCTTATATAGGTATTATAGTCTGAGGGTAGCCCTGGCTAATAGTATTAGTCTGCCACAAGTTTCCTAGTCTTCGTCTTATCTGGGTAAGCAGTTACCTAGTAGGAGTATACCTCTACAATAAGGTAGGTATGGAGGTAGTTAGTATTAGGGACTATTAGCTTGCCAAAGCGGGTTAGTAGTCCTCCTTAGAGTTTTTAGCCCTTTTGGTCTTGCTCGGCTAGCTAACATAGCCCTACTAGCGACTTGCTAGTTTAATTGGCCTAGAGGATCTAATTAACCAGCTTATACAGTTCCCATTCGTAATTTGCTGCAGTTGGGGGGTCCTTAGAGGTTAACTCTAGTATAGTAATTATAAGGGCGGGGTTAATTAGGTATATAGTACATATAGCTATATCCTTCTCTTTCTACGTCTTTAGGTCCTCTTGCTTTCGTAATAGGGTATTAGCTACTATATTTGCCGTACCTGGCCTATATATAATCTGTATATGGAAATCAGCTAGTAGGTCTACCTAGTGGGCTTGCCGTAGACTTAGCAGCCTCTTGGTTATAAAGTACTTAAGGGCTTGATAATCTGTAATTACTATAAAGGGTGTATATTAGAGGCTAATAAGGTGACCTCACTATTTCTATAGGCCTCTTATTACCGCTAGCATCTCCTTGTCATGGATCTCGTACCGCATCTCTATAGGGGACATTGTCTTTAAAAAGAAGGCTACTGGCTTCCAGGTCCTATCGTCTTATAGCTAGTTTAGCACCCTAGCTACTACTCCGTCACTTGCGTCCGTCTCTATATGGGTGTCTCAGAACGGTAAGTAGTGCTTAATTACGCTGCCAGATAGTATAAGGGCCTTAACTTATTTAAAGGCTTTAAGCTCTTCCTCCCCTAGTGGGTACCATGCTCCCTTCTTTATAAGCTTACTAAGCGGTTGTGTAACTCGGCCGTAATCTTTTAAGAAGGCCTAGTAGAAGTTACAGAATCCTAGGAAGGATTATACCCCTTTTATAGAGGTAGGGGGTTCCTAATCCTTAATTATAGATAGCTTGTTAGTGTCTATAGCGACCCCATTAGTACTAATAATAAAGCCTAAGAACTTCGTCTTAGTAATATTAAACTCGCTCTTTTTAATATCTATTTATAAGCCTGCCTTTTAAAGCTTCTATAGGACCTTCTTAACATGGACCTCGTGCTCTAGCGGGTTGTCCGAGTAGATTAGGATATTGTCTATATAGGCTATATAGAAATCGTCTAGGTAGTCAAAAAGGATATTATTAATAAATCTCTAAAAGAACGCAGGGCCGTTACACAGTCTAAAGGGTATAATATGGTACTTGTATAATCCATACCTTGTACGGAAGGTAGTTAACTCCTCTACCTCTTCCTTTAGCTGTATATAGTAGAAGGCCTGCCGAATATCTAGCTTAGTAAAGATCTTAGCTTTTAATAGCCTGGTCAACGTCTCCTCAATTAATAGTAGCGGGTAGCGGTCCTTCTTGGTAATTGCATTAAGCTTTTAAAAGTTAATATAGAATTGCTACCCCCCTTCTGGCTTTTTAGCAAATAGGACCAGAGCTGCAAAGAGTATATTGCTTGGTACAATAAACCCCTTCTATAGGTGCTCCTATAGGTAGGCCTTAACTAGCTCTAGCTGTTCTAACGATATGTTATACAGTGGGCTAGGGGCTAGTTCTCTACTACTGCTTTTAAGAACAATATTATGGTCCACCCCCTTGCGATGCGGTGGTAGCATATCAGAGGTAGCTTTTGAGAAACCGTCAGCGTACTCTTAATAGGGCTGTGGTAGCTTTTTATAGATAAGCCGGCGGAGTTCTTCCTCGTCATCTAGTAGCGTGTCCTGTCCCTTCTTGTCCTCCATTAGTTGGTCTATTTTGTAGAGGCTAGTATATCCAATTACTACATCCTTATGCTTTGCTCCTTATAGGAAGTTCCTTGCTTTAAGTAGCGTGATGTCTGCTGCTCTAAACTCCCTAGTAGATAAAGGCCTCCTTACTTTTAGCTTTAATGGTGAAGCTGGCCTAGGGTGGAGCTGGTCTTCTATTTTCCTAATTATATCTTGGGTATCGATCTTCTAAGTATGCCTATAGTCGTATAAGGTCCGCTTGGCTTGCTTCAGCTTAGCCTATCCCTCTAGCTTGATTTTAGTAGAGGACTTCTTCTCTTAAAGTTTACTAATCGCGACTATACGTTTAAGAATGCGTTAGGGGGTAGACTTGGACTCTTAATCTAGTAGTATGTCTCTTTAATCTGCGTCTCTCTAGTAATCCTTATTAATCAGCAGGGGTAGGAGCTCCTTTTTTGGTATAATTATGTCCTGCCTGCTATAGTAGTTCCTCTTGGTTCGCCATACTAAGGCCCGGCACTTGCAATTAATAAGGGCCCTAGTCTTCTCAAACCACCTACGACTAATAAGAAGATCGTGGCGGCCTATATTATAGAATAGGAACCACGTGGGGACTCGTCAGCTATCTATAACTAGGTTAGCCCTAAAGAGCTATCTAATTATATCTGTCTGCTAATTATTATGGCCAGATACGGCGACTCCTCGCCCCTTAATCCTGTAGAACTTTGGTTGCAGTCATTGCTTAATAATTGGCCGTAGCTTATAGTGTATAAAGGCTTCTCCGCCCGCGCTAGAGTTAAGCAGGCTTACTATATTAAGAGCTACGCCACCTAGCGCGATCTTGCATAGTATTGTAAGGGCTGCGCCTCCTAAGATCTCCTTTAGCTATATGGGCGCTGTGTTAATTGCTCTAATCTACTCTAGGTAGGAGACTTCTCCTAAAGCTACTTATTTTCCAACTCCGCTAAGTTAGTAACTATCTCGTATTCTTTACTTTAGTTAATTGCTTTAGCTTCCATCTTCTTTAGCGCTGTATAGTTATTAGAGTAGTGTCCTTACTTATTACAGTTAAAGCAGGTAACTGGCGCTTTTGCGGCTGGTACTAGAGTCAGAGGCTGCCGGGAAGAGGGGGGACCTTTGGTCTTTTTAGCGCCCCTAGTAGAAGCTCTCTTACTAGCCTGGGCTGCTCTGCGGTCACTTCGTTCTTTGCCTGTCTGCTTTAGACCTTAGGCGTACTATTAGGCAGTCTTGCAATAGGCCTAGAAGCTATAGTCTTCGTCTACCACCTTAACTTCCATTTAGACGCGTAGGCTGTTATAAAGCTTATTATAAAGCTCCTCTTTCCACTAATCTTGTGGCATCCTTGAGATATTTGCTAGCCATATAAAGTTAGATTGGAAATCGTTAAAGTCTCCTAGGTACGGCATCTTGAGGCTTTTGAGCTCCTGCTGGGCCTTAATGCGGCGATCTGGGTCCTTAAAGACGTTCTCTAGGAACTTAAGTACTTCTTTGCTGGTAGGGTTGCGTTCCGCATTGCGCTCTGCCTTTAGGTAGGGTGAGAGGTGGTTATAAGCTTTGCCTCCTACACATGTCTTAATGTACGCTACTTTTGCATCCTCTTCCTGATCTGGGTTGTCTTGATAGAACTAGTCTGCATTAGATTAAAGCTTGTTTCGTATATAGCCGCTCCAGGCGCGATAGGTAGGCTCTTTCTTATCTGTTAGCGTAGGTGGGTCTGGAAACTTTGCCGTGCATCCTAAACCCATAACACTGCTCGTCTGAGAGAGTGGTGTCCCTTCTTATATTGTCCGTGATGGTGTGCTTTCTTGCTCGCTGTCTTCCCGATCTGGGGCTTATATAGTGACCTTATGGCCCATCCTTAATATCTTCCAATTGGCCTCGCGGAGCTCGTCTGTCCTATTGTCTAGGTGCTCCTTAAGCTCCGCTATCTTTGCCTTAGCCTCCTCTTTTCCATCTAGGGCCTTATGCGCGTGGTTATTTACAAGACGCTATAGCATAGCGACCTGCTGTTCCAACGCCTTCCTTTGTATTCCCTGGAGCCTTAGCTCCTCTATAAGTTCGGTTATAGGTATCTCGGCCAGGCTCTGGGTAGTCACAGCTGTGAACTCCCTCTTGGTCTCTATCTTGAAGTATATAGGGTTCTCGTCATCTTCTAACTATGTTATAAGGCGGTCCTATTTGCTCTTTATATCGTCTAAAAGCTCTGTCTCGCCATAGTACGGTTGGAGCTCTGGCGGCTTAAGTGACGCGTCTATGGGTTCCTCACGTGCTGCTAGTGTTGGGTTAGTAGCTATCTCTAGCGCGCTAGGCCTTAACGCGCTCCTTTTTGCTATAGTGTCTCTTTTGCTTTCTTAGGCAACTCTTGCCACTAAGATTATAATTGGGGTGATCCTTTTAATCTAATTGTTGCAGTCTCTTCTTTTAGCTGCTTAATCTGCTGTTGTAATTGCCTGCCTTAAGCAGGGCTTAGTGGGTTGGTTGGTCTGTAGTTATAGTAGTAGAACTGGCTACGCGTTTGACCGTTGGACCTAGTATTATATCGCCTCTACAGGCCAATTGGGGTAGACCTTAGTCTAATGTTATGGCTAGCTTCCTGTGGGAGCGGTCCGATAGATCAAGCAACAATAAGGGGCTATATTATGAATAGACTAAGGTAAGGGCTCGAAGAAAGGGGCGCGGTAGACGACTATGTATATGTTTGGTCGTCGGGGCAACGTTGGGGCAACGTTGATCCGTGACCGACGACGCCTCGATGGTAGCTATGTAGACGAACCGTCACAGCGGCCAACTTGGACTTAAGCTTTGTAGCGGCAGATTAAATATAAGACCCTATAATAAGTTACTTAGGGAACTTAAAGACTATTAAGAGTTATAGGACGCGTATATTTAGTGTTAAAAATAGAACAAATATTATATAACAATTAAATGTTTACTTTAGTGCACTCTAAATAAAATAAGGGTTGCTGAGATAAGGGACTTGCTATTATAATATACACTAATCCTACTTTTGTATAATAAGAACATGGAGACGGCATTATCTTACTAAGTAATAGTATAGTAGCCACCGTGCAAGCATAACATTACGCTTATAAAGAAGAAGAGGCTTTAGGTATAATAAGTAAGGATATTAACTAGATTAATTAAATGGACATTACACCTCTAGTAGACAACTTAGAGATGTTAGGAATCTTTAAGGACAAAGATAAAGAGGAGGGAGATAGTTTTATGGACAGCTTAAGTACAATATTATAACTACTTGGGGAAGAGTTAAAGGAAGCTAGTTAGTTAATATAAGTACGGTCTAGGATAGAACTGGTAGAACTATATAATAAAGAGTAGTAAGCGAGTTATATAATATCATACGCAGTGTACGTAGTATACGCGATGTACGCCTATATATAATACGTATAATACGTACCTTATATATAAGAGAGGATTTCTTAGGAGTATGGTTGTGTATTTAAAGGACCTCAGTCCCTACCGTAGATAGTTCTCTCCTTATAGTAAATCTTAGAATATAGTTGGAGTTAATCTATTAGGCAACCACTCCACTAGTTATTATTATGTTATTAAATTGTTCTTACCTATATACCCAGCCCAATAATAGGACCTACCGTAGTTACTACTATAAGGTTCCGTTATAAAAGGAGGTTATAGGCCTACTTAAGAAAGGCGTCTTTAAGATTATTAAGCTATATAATATGCTAAAGGGGGTTAGACTCTTTAATTTATAGTTTGTTAATAAGATTAAGAATAAGGGAATCGATAAAGCCTTTAAAAAATTACGACTTGTTATATAGGCCTATAATAACTTAGAGAAAGAGCTAGTCCTTACTTAGTTACTAATAATTTAATAAGTTAGTTAGCCGCTAATTCTCTATATCGCCGCTATGCTACTATAAATATAACTCTACCTCTAAGACATCTTATAAGCTTATATCCAGTCTACTATAAACCTAAACTGTAAGTTCTATATATAACCGCCATATAAGCTAAATAAATAACTAGGAATTAATACGGACTCTATTTTAAAGGTTATAAAACCACTTTATAGAGTACCTAAAGCTAGAAACCACTAGTTTAAAACCTACTATTTACACCACGTTAATTAGCTGCGAATGGACCAGTCTATATACAACCTCTACTTACTTTTTAGCAATAAGCCTTTTAGAATTGTTGGCCTATAGATTAATAATATACTGTTCCTTATAGACAATATCTTTATAGAGGCTAAATAAAGCGAACTATATAAGGCTAAATTTATAGCTAAGGAGCGAGAGTAACTAACTGCTAATACACCAATTAAGTTTAATAGAGGACTTATTTAATTAATATAAGACAGGAGTATTACACTAACACAAAGGCGCTAGTGTAAGAACCTTAGCGTGGTTAACACTATGTTAGTAGATAGTACTAGCTCTAAAGAAGTTATACGTGACCTACTTACGCTAAAGGACTAGTATATTACTTAACGCGCTAGAGGAGCTTATATTGCCTTAGTCTGTTAGCTAGAGGCCTTATATAACCTACCCTTTACTGCCTAGGTAGTTAACCCAGTTAAAGACAATATAAAGAGTCTTAATAAGCAATTAGGCTAGTAGATTAAGAACATAAATAGAGGCCTGAAGTTTATTAAGCTAGATATTACGGACAGCTTAAGTACGATATTATGACTACTTGGGGAAGAGTTAGAGGAAGCTAGTTAGTTAATACAAGCACGGTTTAGGATGGAACTGGTAAAACCATGTAATAAAGAGTGGTAAGCGAGTTATATAATGTTATACGCAGTATATATAGTATACGCGATGTACGCCTATATATAACACGTATAATACGTACCTTATATATAAGAGAGGATTTTTTAGGAGTATAGTTGTGTATTTAAAGGACCTTAGTCCCTACCATAGATAGTTCTCTCCTTGTAGTGAATCTTAGAATATAATTAGAGTTAATCTATTAGGCAACTACTCCACTAGTTATTATTATATTATTAAATTGTTCTTACCTATATACCTAGCCTAATAATAGGACCTACCGTAGTTACTACTATAAGGTTCTATTATATATTTACTACTAAGGTTACGGTATTAAATAAGGTTGAATAATATGCTACCTAAAGCACTAGTTATAACGCTATTAATAGTAGCTATAACCTTAGGCGTAGGGGGAGATACCAGTATAGTAAATACGGACTCTTAGTTAATTACGCGAAGTTAGTTATAAGAAATGGTTAATTACTTATAGGATAATAGTAGGATACTTAAAGAACGCATTAATAGAATTAGAGTAGTAAAGGTTAAGCTACCTTTAATTAAACGGTTCTTAGGAGAGAAGTTAAAGCTTAAGGGATTTCTTACGTAGATATACTTTAAGGTTATATAAGAAGGAGCGAAGTTAGTAATATTGTTAGATTAAGTAGCCTATATAGGATTATTCCTAACGGGGAGAGTACTTAAGTGGTTTAAACCGTATCTTACGGAGATATAGGCTAATAGCATAATAACTACTAACTAGGATGTACGGTATATATTTACCAGTTAGAACGGGTTTATAGAACGGTTAACGCAGATATTTAGAGACCTAGAGGTAATAACTATAGCGGAACAAAAGCTTTAGAACCTAGTACAACGTACTTTAGCAATTAAGTATATAACGTAGTTTTAAATACTAGCTATATAGGTTAAGTAGAATAATAGGGCGCTTATAGCATAGTATAAATAGGGACTTAAGGCTAAAGTCTAGGACATAATTATCCTAATAGAAGATACGGATACTTTAAGAGAGCTAATAAATTAGTTAATAAAGATTAATAATAGGATCTACTAAAGGGAATAGGCTAAAAAAGGTTAAAATAGAGTTCTATAGTTATATAAGGCGCAGAGTATGTAATAACTAATATAGAGTTAAAAACTATAGAATGGCGTAAAGCTAATAGACCTAAGCAGTACTAAAGAAACCTAAAGATGGGAAAAGAAACTATAGAAACCTAGAGGTTAAGGATCTAGTAATTAAAGGACTAAGGAGTAGAGGCTAAACTAGGGATCTTAATAGCAAAAGATATTTAGGCGGACTTTATAGCAAAATTAGTGGTTTAGAGATGGAGCTTGCATAAATTACGGAAAATAGGGTTATTTCGCTAGAGATTATAGAGGTGGTTAAAGTAACTATATAGTAAAGGGAACCAGACTAGTAGGAGATACGTACGTATAGAGGGATAATGGTGCACTATGAGGAATAAAAGAGTGTTTAATTAATAGTTTTACGTTTTGTTATAATAACGCATGCTAAGTTTATAAGGACGCTAAATACGGCGTAAGCTATTGGCTATAGAAGCTATTGTTATCTAAGTTTAGAGGAACTAATAAACCAGCTCGTAGATTAGATATTAAAAACAACGAATTTAATATAGGTAAAGCATTTACTAATAACAAGGCAACGAAGGCAGCTTACTAGGAGTATATAGACCTTAGAGAAGTCGAAATAGAAGCAGAAACTAAAACTATTATAGAACGGGGTTTAGTAACGGGTGTTATAACACCATTGGATATAATTTCCATCGCTTTATAAGACAAAAGGAGCAATATTTAGAAGAAACTAAGCAAGCAGACGACTGCTAGTGCTAGCTTATTACTTAATAAAGGTAAAAGGCTACAGGTTTAAGATTTTTATAATAAGATAAGGAAGGCTCTAGACTTACAAAATGTAATAAGGATAGCTTAAGAACCTATAATAGACGAAAACTAATAGGAAAGGGCAGCGACTTAGTTTATAGATAAACGAATGAGTATAGGACGCAAGTTTAAGAACTATAAGTTTAGGGAATGAATAAGAACGTTAGTAATCCTAGGGGAATATAGTATTTAGCCTAAAGATTAAAAAGTTAATACTAGGATCAAAAAGTAAGATAACTATAAGGATTTAGCTATAAGATATAGAAAATAAGAAACTATAAATAAGTTTAGAATAAGAATTATTGTATAGTAAGAGTAGAAACTAGATAAGAGATCTAGCATGCTAGGGCGTATAAGGGACAGAGCACCTATACAAAGAATTACTAATAGGCCTAAGGCAGGGACGCCTAGAATAAAATAGCTAAACGAACTAGAATAAGAAGAGGATCTAGATATCCCAACTAGGTTTAAAGAAAGGCATACTAAAGGATATTACAATGTAGTGATAATAAGGTACTTTCTAATAGATAAACTATATACACTAAACTAGTTATATAGAAAGTGGTATAGATAACAAAGCAACGACAAATAGGTAGATTTTTATATGTGGCTGGATAAAAAGGTAGTCTAAGACCAACCTATTACGGAAAAACGCATAAGTCATATTAAAGGAGTATTGATTATTGTCACGGGACTCACTCGTTCTTACGTCTCTGCGCGTCTTTGACGTTCTTGACCCGTGCTCACGTTCGTCCCGAGACACCTACGTACGTTCCCCTACAACCCCTATTTATACCCGTACCTGGCACACGAAGACTCTTCTTCTTCATCCAATGTCTTTGTATCAACCACGCATAGTTACGTGTACGTAGCCTTCTCAATTACTACCTCGTTTAGTGCATTGTATCCCGGCTCGTGCCTACTCCGTGACACTATATTGGATCCCATTTCTACGTACCTAGCGGGCCTAGGGCTACTGGTTGCGGAGCATGCCTTTCTACGCCTTGCGAGGGTAGGAGCAGGAGCTGCTGGCTGCAGGTAGGCTAGGACGTTAGGACTCTGATCTGGTACGACAAGACTCCGCGCCGATTTGCATACGGACCTGCCAACAAGACCTCGTGCCGTTACGCCTACGAGATGACCTCTGGCTTGCACCCTACTGCTACCGATTTCAAACAGGCATATTACTGCCCTCTGGTTTAACCTGCGCTCGCATCGTACTGCTAGTCGCTAGCATCGTACTGCCGTTCTACCGAAGCACCGTTACTGCCCTACAAATCTGACAAGACTCCGCGCCAATTTGTATACGGACCTGCCGACAAGACCTTATACCGTTACGCCTACAAGACGACCTCTGGCTTGCACCCTACTGCTACCAATTTTAAACGAGCACATTACTGCCCCTCTGGTTTAGCCTTATATGGCTCGCACCCTACTATATAACGACCCAAACCCGAACCCTTACGCTGGCATCGTATTGCTGTCCTACCGACCTAGCCCCGTTACTGCCGTATAAACCTGACAAGTCTCCGTGCCGATACGCCTACGGACCGACAAGACTTGTGCCAATACGCCTACAAAACGACCCTAATAACCCGTCGTGCCAATAAGCCTACAACCTAAACACGACTAGGTAGAGCCTCGCTCCCTAGGTACCCTACCAGATAAAGCATAGCTCTCTGGACCGACCCTATTGCTTGTATTGTACTGCTACCTAAACCGATAAGCTCCGTGCCGATTTGCCTACGGAACCTGAACCTATTGCTAGCACCATACTGCTACCCAACGCTGGCACCGTACTGCCACCAATAAGAGCCTGTATACGAACCGTACCGACCTGTACCACGACCATAAACACTGTACCGACCGTATTATACTGCTGAATAAGCCATAAATACCACCTAAAAACGCCTATTTTGGACCAAAATCGCCTGTTTTATACCAAAAATCGGGGCTATTTTTTAGGGGGACCTGGAGTAGGATGACAAGGGAAGACTGTAAAGCTGCTAGAAGCGAGGAAGGGACTAAACAAGCTTTAGCAAAGCGTCTCCAAGCGGCAAGAATAGGAGTGTAGCTGGCAACAGAAGCTGGGCTATGCTTTGGGCCTAAGAAGTCAGTGGCCTAATAATAAAATATAGAAGAACCGAACTGGCGGAGCCTGCGCAGCGCAGGACGTAGAAGGGCGGAGAAGGGCTAACAAATTTTTTTTCCAGTAATAGGTTTTTTTGGTATACACACAATACGCCTCGCAGGAGCTCGGAAGTAAGGGGGGGGTACTATTACGGGACTCACTCGTTCTCATATCTCTGCGCGTCTTTAACGTTCTTAACCCATGCTCACGTTCGTCCCGAGACACCTATACACGTTCCCCTACAACCCCTATTTATACCCGTACCTAGCATATAAAGACTCTTCTTCTTCATCTAATGTCTTTGTATCAACCACGCATAGTTACGTGTATGTAGCCTTCTCAATTACTACCTCGTTTAGTGCATTGTATCCCGGCTCGTGCCTACTCCGTGACAATTATAATGTTAAGGAACCTAGAAGAAGGATCTAGGGACTAGAGAAGTAAGAGATAAGTCTTAGTACCCACAGAAGAAAGACTAACAGTTAAATCGGCTAAACAGAGGTTTAAACTTAAGGATAAAGATAAGCTAAGAGTAGACCTAAGTTACTTAGCGTATTATACACTATTATGGATAGCTTGTATGGATAATACGTGTAATATATATAGAGCGCTAAAAGATAAGAACCGAAAATACCTAACTAGGATATATTAGGCACTAGAAGAAAAGCGGTTTAGGGACGCTAAGTATATACATAGATAGCACCTAGTAGAAGTATAAGGTTAAGGGGACTTAACACTTTAACTAGAAAGATTCCTTATAGAAGAATGCCTAGATAAATAATAGTGGTGGGAGTGCCTAGAGAATACTTATTTATAGTATATAGAGGAAAAGAAACAAACTAAGTATTAGCCTAGGTTGGACTAAGTATAAATAGGATCTAGTAGCTAATAGTTAGAAAAAGGGGAGGCGTATAGGACTAGAGGGAACTAGTATTAGAGCCTTAGACCCTTAAAGGAGTTTAAGGACGACACCTAAATTTAAGAGTTAAATAGTAAGATTAGTAGTTCAAAGTATTAGTAGATAGTGGAGTAATAAGGAACTATATATTACTAAAGGTAGTATAAAGAATGGGGTTACTATATAGATAAAAGGAACACCTATATCCATTTATAATAATTTTAGGAGATTAGATAGCCTATAGCAGAGGTATTATTAATCTTAAAATAGGACCTATTTAGTTAACTATTAAAGGGAGACTAGTTAAGATATCTTTTAATATCCTATTATTAGAACAGGATAAGGCAATACTAGGGATGCCTTAGTTACAGAAATATAATCTAAAGATTAATTGGGTTATAGGTTAGGTTAATATTAAGGATACTTAATAACGTAAGATACAATAGCAAACTAAGTTAGTATAGTACTAAGTCGGAGCGACGTATAAAGAGACTAAGTAAGGCTTAAGTTATATACTAAAGAGATACTATAAGTATGGTAAAAAGTTATGGTTACTAGAAAGTGAAAAGTTATTAAAGTATATAGTATGGGACTATAAGATAGAATTAGAAGAAGGAATAAGTCTAAGGTTCTTTTTAATCTATAAGCTTACTAAAACAGAGTTAGTAGCACTTAAGAAGTTTATCTAGGAGAACTTAAGAAAGGGATATATCTAACTGTTATAGTTATTAGCGGGATATCCAGTACTGTTCGTCCTAAAGAAAAAAGGAAAACTTAGGATGTGTATAGACTATAGACAGTTAAATAGTATTACTAAAAAGGATAGATATCCTTTACTCTTAATTAGTAAAATCTAAGATAGGATAGGCAACGTATAAATCTTTATAAAGATAGACCTAAGATGGGTATACTATTAGATTAGGATTAAGAAAGGCGATAAATAGAAGGCAGTTTTTAGGTCAAAGGAAGGACTATATAAGCCATTAGTTATGCAATTTGGACTTATAAACGCACTAGCAATGTTCTAGAAGCGAATTAATAGTATATTAGGAGAACACCTTAATAAGTTTATTATGGTATATCTCGACGATATTATTATCTACTTAGATAGTAAGGAAGAATATAGAGAATATATTAAATGGGTCTTAAAGAGACTATAAGAAGAATAGATGCTAGTAGCAATTAAGAAATGCGAGTTCTTTATAAGGAAGACCGATTTTATAGGATTTATTATTAAACTAGGAAAAATTAGTATAGACCTAATATAAGGGCGCGAAGAGGCTTTAAGGAAGATTTAAAGGAATAATATAAATTCTATCTAAATTTAAGGGTATATAGCTCTTGCAGAGAACAAGACGTTGCGTAAAGAAGAGAAAGGAATATAGGAAACTTATAACTAAATATTTGGGGTCTTGGCAGTAGACGCGTAGGCACAAGCCCACGCGGATTTTAATAAGTTTTAACTAAATTCCATTATGTTAGTGGAATTTGGTAGAATTTAATTAAATTAGCGGAACTTGGTGGAAAATGGTGGATTATAGTAGATAATCGCAGACAGTTGTAGACAGTTATAGATAGTTATAAACAGTTTATAAATAGTTTTATATAGTTATCTATTAAGTGTTTTACTAAGACATTCCTACTATAACTAGGCTAGTCCCGTTATAGTACCTCCCCTTTTTGGCCGAAGGTCCAAAACAATTCAATTTAGTTGAGAATTTATAACTTATCGCGTTATAAGCGTTGTGACGTATTTTAAGTTCTTTTTAATTTCAAGTTTCCTGCTATTGTATTTCATATCTTTATATTAGGTAGTAATTGTTTGCCTTTATATTATGTCCATCCAGCCAGAGCAGGCCGTGAAGGATAGTCCTTATGGAACTCTTTTACTAAGGTAGGCGCGTCGGCCTTAATCTGGTTATAGGTTTCCTAGGTTTATGTTTTATATCCTTCCCACTTAACAAAAAGTTTAAATTGTTTAGATTATAGTTTCTATTACATATCGTTAATTAAGTTAATAAAGTAAGAACCATTACCGTTGTTAATAATTACAGGAGGTGGCAGCGGCATTTCGCGAGTTATAGGATCATCTTTTAAAGGTTGCAATAAGCTTACGTAAAACGTTGGGTGTATTTTCATCTCAGTTAGCAGTTTAAGCTTATAGGCGTATAGGCTCAGTTTCTTCTTAATTTAGTATAGGCCTATAAACTTCTAATTAAGTTTCTTTAAGGGCTATTAAGTCTTCAGGTTTCGTGTATTTAGGTAGGCTATATTACCTTCTGTTGGGAATATATCACATGTGGTCACGTATAGCCGCGGCATTAGCATGGCGAGGAGCCTTAAGCTCCTCGCCCTCCCCTATTCTAGATCAAAAAAAAGCATATTAACTAATATCACTGTAACCCTACTCGAGTAGTCGTTATTGGTAAGTTACCCTGTGTAACCAACACTAATCAGTGGTTGAATATATAGTCAACTATAGAACAGCAAGGTTCTTAACAGAAGAGACAGTCTCGTGCAGGGGTGCTATATACGCTCATATGGAATGGATCCCGGCGATACTGTGCTACCTTAGACTTGCGGAAAACTAGTAATAGAAGTGTCACTAAGTACTAGAAGATACCAAGTTGCGTCTATTACGTAGAATAACTACGTTTACGAAGATTTGGTTGAGTACTTTAGGTCAGAAGTGTTACTAAACCTAAGGTCCCAAGTTAACGTCTGAAACGCGTTAAACAACATCTCAAATTGCCTACCTCTTGATAGTAAACCTACGAGATTCTATAAAACCGAAAACCCTACCTACCTTTAACCTATTATGGCGTTAACCTACCTAAAGAAGTACGAAGAAGACATTAACCTGAAGACATAGAACAAAGACATTAACCCTACAAACGCTAAGCAAAAGGACCTAAACGGATTCTTATTATACCACATGGTACACTACACAGACAGTGAATACAATAACACTATGCTATGGTATTGCATAAAGGAGGACTTCATTGGATAGATAAAGGAAATATAGGCTCTTGTGAACAAGCTTATTGTATAAGACTTCCATAACTTCCTTTAGGAGAATGGAGTGTTTGTCCCTATGGATGGAAGCGCTATTAGAGACAATATTTAAGAGCAAGTCATTAACGCAAAAGAAGAGTATAAATGGACTCCACAGGAGATCAAGTACTAACTACACACTATAAGGAAGCTTAACTTATAATAGAATCCAAATAATACGCTACTAAAGCAAATACAAGACCCCCCTGCTTTGCGAGCCAACAGCCTTTAGACTCCACTGACTAGACCTATATCCCCATTACAACCTGCAATGTAACTCCCTCCTCTATCTCAATCTCAAATTAAAAGCACTTTAAAATTGCTTATAGAACTTGCGAAGCTCTATTCAGATCAAGAAAATAAATTCGGTAGGGAATTATATAATATTCTCAATTCAAAACTGCGTATCTTCTACAACTATTACCAAAAGATAGGAATAGAGTCTGATTAATACTACAACGCCTATTCTGTTATGCTTAGGGGCCGAGCTAGCACCTTCTATTATGATTGTTTGGCAGGAAAAGGATACGATTTCGACCGTATAATATATAAGTCAAGGTACCACTTTGAAACAGAAGAGAATAAGCAACAGTATATATTGGAGTGGAGAGAGACTACCTTTCTAAGGATTATTGCTACAAACCTAGGTGTTTCTCGGCTTAATTGTCTTTAAAAGCTCTTTAATTAACTTTAGATAATTTAGTGTGGTTTATCTAAATTATATTAAGAGGACTTTAGCCTACGCGATTAAGTTATTAGCGTATACTAAGGTGTTAAAGAATATAACCTTACCCTCTTTAATCCTACAAATACTTATAAAGGAGTATATGCTTAATTAAGATCCTCTATTGGCACCACTCTGCGCTCTTAAGAAGTATAGCAATTTAACGCCTAACCCTAACCTACTTCAATCGACCTGACTGACCAACACGATTATAACTGGACTAATCGAATATATAGTGGCCGGGGTAGGGGATATGGCAGAGGGCATAATTAACATCAACTATAAAGCAATCGTGGAGGTCCTTATAGAGGTTTATCTTAAAATAATTAATAGAAGAAATGCTATGTTTATAAGAAGCTAAATTGCTAGTTAACTAGGCACCCTCTTAACAGATAAAAGGAGGCATATAATAAGTTTCGCCAGAGCGCACAAAATGTTAGAAATTGTAAGGTTACTATAGCCTACTTCTAAAGCTTCCTGGTTCAATATAAAGGCGAAGAAGATCTTAAGGGTAAGGTTAATGAGGCTAAACAGCTCCTTATAGATATGGAAATTGAGAACTACTTTCCTAACTAATACTTTACTGAGTATGGTGAGGTAAATGGCACACAAACTGTTGCTGTCCTTAATGACCAATCTATACTCCATTCTGTCACAAAGTTAGATATCTTTAATAAGCTAAAAGAAAGTTCCGCGTTCTCCTTTAATAATAGATACTCGGTGAACGTCTTCTATGGTATTATGCCAGATACTAGAGCCGTAGGAGTATCTATAGTAGGAGAACCTTAAGTTCGAGCTCTTTAGCAGCTTAATAGCTCTGTTTAGATTGACTAATTAACGGCAGGCTAATATACAATTTGCTTTAGTAAGGGTACTATAATTTCCCTTAGCACAATTAAGGTCCAAACTCCGTTAGGATGTATTACTTTCTATATTATTCCCGCGAACACCCCGTTTCTATTCTGCATCTGAGATATAGATAAGTTAGGCGTTAAGCTTGATAACCTTAAGAATATGCTCGTTTAGGGAGAGAATTAGGTGCCCGTTGTACGCAAGTAGGGTCACCCTTAGTTGCTCCTTTAATAGCCAGAAAGGAGCGTTGCTTAGAGCCATTTAATTAAGTTAGAGTTATATTAACTATACCGTTGCTTTAGTTACCTATTAGTTTATAAATTGCTTAGGGTTCTTTAGCGAGTAGGTTATAAAGTTAAGGCTAAGACAATTAAGCATCTTATAAAGTACTGCTATTACTGCTAAATAAACCAGAAGTCCCCTGGCCGATTTAAGTTTACCCTTAAAGATAACTACGACTTTAACTTCTGTATTATTATTGATATTATGTATCTTAGCGGCAAGCTAGTACTCTAAGTTGTTAACCTCTTAACCTCCTTTTAAGCCGCACGCTTTCTAAAAGATATATTAGCTAGGAACGTATGGGATACTCTCTAATTATACTAGATTAATGTCTACCTAGGACCCCCTAATTAAGTTATTTATAATATAGGAAGGAACTTCTTATCTACAAAGTTTTGGTAATAGGTAAGGGCAATGGAAATTAAGGTTAAGGAAGTCCCTATTAAGGCACATAATAGTATTAGAAAAGTAGAACAATATTACACGCCATTACGCTAAGTATATAAGATTATTTCTTCAGAACTAGAGGGCGCTAGCGAAGAGCTTACCTTATAGATGGCTATTAAGGCTGTTAACAATTCCGCTGGCCTAGATGGGCTTATACCTATGTTGCTAGTCTTTAGCGCCTACCCTTAAATAACTAATAATTCTCCACCATCTCTATCCGTTACGCAACGAGCTGAGGCTATCCGTAAGGCAATAAAGGAGGTGCGCCGCATCTACGCTATATACCAGGTCAACAACGCACTAAGAATAAGAAACGGTCCAAATACCTTAATTATAACAGATCTACCACTCCAATCTGAAGTATGGGTATGGCGTAAGAAAGGGGGCTGGTTAGGCCTATATACACTTATCGCTATTAAGGGTTAAACTTGTACTCTTTAAATGCCCTATAGACCCACTTAATTCCGCTTAACCGTTGTTAAGCCCTACTATAGGGACGACAGTTTTAAGCCTTTATAGGATGCTATAGAGGATACCCTAGAGGAGAACCACAATTAACGTGCTTTAGAAGGCGACTATAATTCTAATACAGTTATAGCAAATGTGCCGCAACTACAACGCGGTAGAGGTCGTCCAAAAGGATCACAAAATCGCCAATATCTTGTTAATTTTAAAGAGCAATTTATTGCCGCCATTGAGAGTAGAGTTAAGTTGTCAATGGCCTTTATAACAGCTAAAGAGAAGGCGGACTTTAAGCTCGCAAAACAACTCTAAAAGGAAGGCCGTATTATAACTCCAGGAGCCCCTTTCTAAGTATTTAATAAGTAGGAGATCGACAGTCTTATTACAAAAGGAGTCTTTAAATTTGAGAAATATGACCCTGCTAAGTTTAATAGAGTTTGCATCTTTAAGTTAAGAATAGTTAATAAGATTAAAGGCAAAGCCACTAACACTCTATTTAAGAAGTTAAGACTGGTTATTTAAGGTTATAATAATGATGGCAAGGAAGTAATTCTTACGCAATCCCCTACAATTTAACGAGCTAGTTAGTAAGTTATTGTTGCGCTAGCTCCCTCCCTAATAAAGAATAGAATGGCGGTTTATTTAAGAGATATTACTCAGGCCTATACCTAATTAGAGACGCGCCTTTAGCGCTTAATACTGGCATACCTTCTAGAGCAAATTCGCTACTAATATCCCAAAGATATAATTATGGTTGTACTCAAGCCATTATATAGAATCGCAGAGGCAGGAACTTATTGGTGGGCTACTTATAGCAAGCACCATAAAGAGAAGCTCTTAATAACTACTTTTATATTTAATCCCTGCTTCCTTATTATAACTACGGGAACTCTATTTGGAATTGTCGGCATGTAAACTGATAATATAATTATCTTAGGAGACGACCAATTTTTAGCTCTTAAAGAAGATGAGCTAGTAAAGGCAAATCTTATAGCAAAGCTAAAGGAAAAGCTTAATTTAATAACACTATTACTTTTTAATGGATGCATCCTCTCCCTAAATAAGGATTCTATTGCTTTGCGCTAGAAGGGTTAAGGCAAGAAGATCGACGTTATTAATATTAACTCTCCAAAACAAGGATACGTGGAGTAACGCGCTTGCGGAGCTTATATTACTTCTATCTATTAACCTAAGGCTTTATTTAATCTCTCTGTTTCTGCCCAATACTAGGAACCAACTAAGGATAATATCCTTGCCCTAAATAAGCGTCTCTTCTGGCAAATGAACTATCTTAATTGGGGACTACTCTATATGCCTATTAGTCTTCCTACTGCCAAGCTCTTTATATTTGTTAATGGATTGTTTATAAATAATAAAGATTTTAGCTCCTAGTTAGGATATAAGATTATTATCGCAAATAAATCTACTAGAGAGAATAACTTCACGATCTATAGTAATCTTATCCATTGGAGCTTAACTAAGAGCAAGCGCGTTACTTAAAGCGTTCTAGCGTTAGAGATATATGGAATGGTTGGCGGAGTTAATATAGTAATTGCAATTAGAACTACCCTAAAAATAATTATAGATCGACTTAAACTTCCCACTATCCCTATAATTGTATGTACCGACTTATATTCCCTCTATAAGTGTTTAGTTAAGCTTAGTACCACAAAGGAGAAGCGCCTTATAATTGACATTATAGCACTTCGGTAATCTTACGAACGGCAAGAACTTTTTAAGATTTAATAGATTAATGGCCAAGACAATTTAGTAGATGCAATGACAAAGGCAAACCCAAACAAGGCTCTAGAAATGTTTGTTAATACAAACGTTCTTTGTATGCGAGTTAAAGGTTGGGTTAAAAGGGAGTAGAATTCCACTGTAACTGTCCACCAAATTCCACTGCAACTGTTTATTGAATTCCACCGCAACTGTCCACCGAATTCCATCGCAACTGTCTACTGAGTTCCACCGCAACTGTCTACCAAGTTCTACTGCAATCTGTGGATACTGGTTTTAGCTAGCTAATTAGGATTTTCCATGCCCGGTATAGAAAATCGCTATTGGCTCGCTTACGCTTAGCGCCTTGGTGCCCTTAACACGATATCCACCCTAACTCTAAACAACTAATTAGGATTTTCTATCTCTGGGATAGAAAATCGCCATTAGTTCGCTTACCACTAGCGCCTTGGCGGCCCTCGCGATATATCTGCCTACTACTCCCTAATAATTATTCTTCTTCTTCTTTTTCTTAGCTTAGTATCTTTATTAGATAACAATCCGCAAGTTTTAGTTTAAAAGCATTTATGCAAGCCGTTATATATTGCAATGGCAATAGTAAGTAAGGAGGATTGATACTTGTTACGCTAGTTAAGCGGTATTTTATATGTAGATGGCAACCACAAAAGAAGAGTTACTAGTGTTGGGAATATATTATGTGTGGTCACGTGTAGCCGCGGCACTAGCGTGGCGAGGAGCCTTAAGCTCCTTGCCCTCCCCTATTCTAGATCAAAAAAAGCATATTAACTAACATCACTGTAACCCTACTCGAGTAGTCGTTATTGGTAAGTCACCCTATATAACCAATACCTTCTTTAAAGTCCTATATAGGAGCTCGTCCTTTATTTATATGCCATTCCTGTAACGTTTAAGCGTATATTAATTTACTTTATAATAGTTCCATTAACTGCTTTATTTAATCGGCGAAGTTATGCGCGTTAATTAACTAAATCCGTTTAATTATGGGTTCTGTTATGTTAATTTTAGGTTATGGTTTAAATCCAAGTTAAGGGTCTTGTCCGTAGGTCGCGTAGAACGGCGTTATGCCTATTAATACATTTATTATATTATTCACAGTAAACTTAGCTAAAGGCAGCCATTTTTCCCAGTTGTCTTGCAGGTAGGAGCAGTATATTTATAAGTATTATTCTATAATCGCGTTCGCGATTTTAGTTTGGCTATCTATCTCTAGATAAAATACAGTTAAGAGTTGTATTTAAATGCTTAATTATTTATATAAAGCTTACTAGAAGTCTAAAACAAACTGGCTTCCGCGGTTAGATACTATTGTATTAGAAAGTCTGTGTAGCTTAAAGACATACTTAACAAAATATTCGGCTACTAATATTATATTAATTAAGTCCATAGGAATTATATATCGCATTTTTATAAGGCGGTTAATAACTACTATAATATTTATAAACCTATTACTATTAGGTAAGTTAACTACAAAGTTAATTAAAATATCACGCTATCTTTATATTGGAATTGGTAGCGGTTGAAGTACTCCTTACTTCTTTATATAAGAGGTCTTTCCACGCACGCATATCCTGCATGCTCGAACGTATTTTTATATATAGTCGTGCATTATAGGCTAGTAGTATGCTCGTTAAACAATTTTATAAGTTTTTATACGGCCAGGGTGCCCTACTATAGGGGAGTTATATATAAATTTAAGTATCTTAAATTATAAGGGTTCGGAATTCGGAACTACCATCTTCTATTAGTAGTATAATTGGTTATTTTAATTTTCGCATTTAGCAAGTATAATATCCTTATACTATTATTTTCCTGTTTAAATCGCTTTTATTATATCTATTATCTATACGTTGTTTTTATATTTGTATTCTATTAGCTTATTAATTTCCATTTCCTATTTATTAACTTCTAATTTATTTCTATTAAGTTCCATGTCTAGGAATATAGGACATAGTTTTTTAAAATATTTAGGAGGCAATAAGATCTATAATTAATTTGTAATCTGTTTATCTACAGCGTTTACAGGTAGGTTCTATAATTATTATATTAATATGTTAGGCTTCTAATTAAGTTTACCTAGTTAGTATATAATCTTAAAGTTAAATTATAAAAGGTATTTGGCCTAATAAATTTAGCGCTGCGTTAATTGCTTTATAGTTATAAAGTACTGCAGGTTTTTATGGTCCGTTAGTATATATATTAGGAACAATAATCCTTTAAGCTTAGGACGCCATTGTTTAAAACATCTAATAATTGCAAGCAGTTCCTTATTATATATCTTATAGTTTAATTTAGCAGGGGCGAGTTTCTGGGAGAGAAAGGCTACTAAATATAGCTTACTGTCCTTATTATATTGTGACAACACTCCCCCTAGCGTATAATTAGACGAGTCTATTTCCACAATACATTTAAGGTTAGGGTTAAAGTGGGTAAGAATTGAAGCAGTTATAAAATAATGCTTTAGGTTATTAAAAGCTTATTTGTATTTAGTAGTTTATTTAAATTTTATATTCTTTTTTATTAGGTTTATTAACGGCTAAGCAGTTTCTAAAAAGTAGTTAATAAATTATTAATAGAAATTTGCGAATCCTAGAAATCCTTAAATATCTTATATATTGCTAGGGCTTTCCTAGTTTATAATTACGGCAACTTTCTTAGGGTCTATTTTAATTCTATTATGGGATATTATTAAGCCTAAGTATATAACCTTGGATGTATGGAACTTATATTTCTTAATGTAAGACAATAACTGGGTATATAATTACAATATAAGACGGTTTTTGGGGAACTTTTGGAGCTCTTGCTATACTTGGCCTAAAAAGACCAAACTAACTAAAAGAACCCTGAAAAACACCCTAATAATCCCCTAAGATGCATGTATTATAGGGGAGGCACAGGTGGAACGATGGTGGTACGCAGTTACGCGTGACCGCCAGACCTATACCTAATAATAGCCCCCTATAACAACAATAAGGACGGGCGAATACCATACTAGAAAGCGGAAATACCCCAATTAAGAAGGCATCTGATAAAATATAAAGCCTTTTAGACACGTCTAGTATCCGGAACTATAGGGGAGTATCTGTTAGCTATTACGAACTAATATAGCTAGCAGAATGGCTCTAGTCTAGTAAACCTTAGGCGCCCCTCTAATAAACCCTTAATTAAATCCTCTAACGGCTAAACAAAATTGAAGATAAATAAAACTTCCCCTTATAGGCGAACCGCACCTGGGCCGCCGTAGCTGCGCTTTTATAGTATAGGGAACCTACCCCCCTAAAGACAATAACTGGGTATATAATCACAATATGACCAAATACAGAAAAGGTAGAGGAACTTAGGGGATAATCAGAAATAGAAGTTCTTATAGAGATTTATAAGGAGGTTTATAACACCGTCACAGTCTAATACCTTAGGAGTGGAGATATTAGAGTCACCCTAAAGGACTAATAGGTAAAGGAACGGGCCGTAAGGGTAGGGGACAGGCTAGGAGAGCGTATTAGCATAAAAGTGCTTTGTGAAGATTACCTAGTTAAAGTCCTATCGGTTCCCATAAGCCTTAGGGTAGAAAGGGGACGCCAGGCGGATAATATAGCAACTATATAGGAGATAGTAAAATAAACGGAACGCCTTATACTAGGACTTGTAATTACCCAGATCTAATGGCTTTAACAGAAAAATACAAACTAAGCATATAATGAGAACAATAAGAGGATATAAGGGGCGCTAGAGACTTGCTAGGGAAACAATAGATAAACGCATGGCTCCCTTATTATTAGTGTATATATACCAGGAATGTAAAAACTTCTTATCTAAAAAGGAATAATTATAAATGGCCTTATATACAACACAAGGCTCTACAACCACAGACTACGCCTGGAACGATATTATTGCTGCGTATAATGGGGACACACCTAATCCATATACGCAGCATAGGTGTGCTGCGGCCACTATGCAGGCCCCTATAATATAAGACAATGTATAAATTAAGACTAAATAAAATGCGCGAACTGTTACTGAAGCATATATAAGGCGTGGGAGAGAGAAGGCTGCATTGAATATAGGAGATGGAAGGAAAGGGCTTAACAGCTGCGGGAATAACTGCACGCTAGGTTATATAAATGGAAACAATAGGTGATAAGCTAGGGGGATATAGGTGTCTTTCTAGCGTTTCCTACCTTTAATACTAGGGGGCTAAGCCAGCTATCCTAAGCCTTAATGGGCCAAAAGCGACGCCGCGTGATATTACTAGACCGAACAGGGACATAAGGGATATATAGGATACAAGGGAGAGGACACCTAGTAGGAAGACCCCTATGGACGGCTATGGTAAGTTCAAGGCCGGGACAATTAAGAATTAGATTTAACGCGGTAAATATAATATACATAGCTGGCTTATAAGGGGCACACAGCTAACCGGTAAGAATGGGGGAAGAACTGGAGGCAATAATAAACTCAGATTTAGAAAGGCTAGTAGGAATATAAAATACAGGAATAGAAAGCTCTATATAAAATAAGTAGTGGCTAGGGAGTAAACACAGGAGACAAAAGTTCTGAACATTTTAGAGAAAGTGGAAACGGAAGAAGTGAGAAGTAAAGGAAAGGCGAAGGACCCCCGCTAAGGGTCCGCTACTTAACCATTATATAGTATAACTGCGGCAATACAAACCACTATTTAGTAAGGCCCCTACTAGACAGTCTAGACCTAGAGAAACACTATATTCTTGCTATATAAGAGCTATATTATAATACCTATATATAATCAATATACTGCCCCTAAGGATTTTAGCTCCTGTATGAACCAAAAGCAGCTATACGCGTATGCTTTATAATTAGCAAAAATATCAGCCTTACCTTATAGTTATAGCAGGTAGTTAACCTAGATATTGCAGTTATAACCATCTAGATATATAGGGGACTAGTATAAATTATTAATGTCTATAACCCTAGGGTCGAAGGGGTAGCATAGATAGAGAATATTATATCTATAATAAGCTTGCTAGAAACTAAACACGTAGAGTCTATCCTACTAGGAGATATAAACCTCTACCACTTATAGTAGGGGGGTATCTATGTTGTTACTAATTAATAGGTAGAGTGCCTACTAAGAGCTATAGATAATGGGGGCCTTAAGCTAGCTACCCCCCTAGGTGCAATTATATAGCAATAGGGTACCGCCAAAAGTACAATTAACCTCATGATTATGGACGAAAACCTATACTAGAGACTCGAAAGGTGCTCCCCTAAAGAAGAATAGGCACTTACCTTAGACTATATCCCTATCCAGATATAACTAGATCTGGATATCAAGGCGCAACTAAATGGTAAAAGATATGCAATAAGGAAGCTTAACGTAGATAGCTTCCTTAATATAATTAAATAACAACTTTAAGACTTAGAAGAAATCCACCCAATACTAAATAAGCGAGGCTTATTGGCTACCCCTAAGGAAATTAATTAAAGACTAGAAAGGATCTAGGCAGCAATTAAAAGTAGGCTAAAAGAGCACTGCCTAGTTTCAAAACCAGGCCCCTATGCGCGATATGTATGGTCTATATAGTACGCGGCCCTTATAGCCGGCCAACAACGAGCAAGGAGGAAATACACAAGTAGCTATAATTCTGAGGATAAGAGATAATATAAAGACACAAGAAACCAGCTAAAGAATACCCTAAGAAAAGAAGTAAGGAATAACTAGAGATGGTTTATAAATGAATACACTACTAACCTAAGTCTCCCCTATAATAAGGGCCTTTGGACTATAGCGAAATAGGTAAAGAAAAAGGCGGGACGTTTAGTAGAAGATCCACACCTACTACCCCTATAAAGAGTAGGCGAACCACAGGCCACAAGTAATAATAATGAGAAGGTAAAGATCCTTATAGAAAGATTTTTCCCTTAACTGGCTCTAGTAGACCTTAGTGATATTACTAGTGAAACACCGGTGACTTGCCTGAGGGTTAACAGCGACATAATAACTAAAGAAATGGCTAGAACTATTAGCCGCCTCTTAAATAATATAGTATTAGGACTAGATGGGATTCTAAACAAAGCCCTAAAGACCTGTGGACCACTTATAGCACCTTAGCTTATAGACGTAGCCAGAGCATGCTTTACAATAGGCTACTACCCACAACTCAGAAGATCTATAATGATGGTCGTCTTATAAAAAGAAGGTAAAGCAGACTACTTAATCCCAGGAAGCTACCGCCCTATTGCCTTAGAAAACACCCTAAGCAAGATCTTAGAAAAGGTTATAGCGGACCATATAGTAGATACGGCAGAGGAACACGCCCTACTACCATAAAGCTAAATGGGGGCAAGAAAGAATCGCTTAACGCTATTAGCACTTACACTACTCGCTGCTACTATTAAAACTGTATGGGCTATGCGAAAGGATTTTATAGTATTAATACTTAGCCTAGATATTAGCGGCGCCTATAATAATATACCCTATAAGCGTCTCCTATATATCCTTAGGGCAAAGGGCTTCCCAGAATAGATCATTTAATTTATTTAAGGATTTATAGGCTAGAAAGAAATATTACTGGTCTTTAGCGGATACTAAAGCCCCCCTATCGCAGTCGTAACAGGAATACTATAAGGATTACCTTTATTGCCTATACTCTTCCTCTTCTTTATAAGCAACCTGCTTAACACCTTTAAGGAAGGGGCGACCTAGGGGATAGGCTTTGTTAATAATATAAACCTAATTATATATAGGCTAACAGCCGTAGAGAACTGCAGGACACTAGAGAAAGCCTATAACACCTATATAGAATGGGCAAGACGATATAGAGTCTAATTCTTACTAGAGAAATACTAGCTAATCTATTTTATAAGAAAACGTAACTAATCTGCAGATCTTTAGCATACAATCTATATTTAAGGCTTTGGGGGTTAACTGGTTTAAGGCCTAAGGGTATTAGGAGTATAGGTAGACAGTAAGCTCTAGTAGAGCGTATATGCGGCGTAAGCGGCCTATAAGGGCTAAGTATAGTATATCGCTATGTCTAGGATCGTTAATTCTATATAGGGTCTATGCTTCTAGAGGTCACGCCTACTATATATAGCAGTTGTCTGGCTAACCATAACGTATAGATCTAGCATTTGGGCCACTAGAGAAACTAAGAAAGGCCCCCCTAAATCACTCCTTAAACTACTCTAAAAGGTCTAAACAGCCTGCCTTAGGAGTATAATAGGCGGGTATAAGCGAACGGCCACAGCACTGCTTGAGAAGGAAGCCAATATTCCCCCCCTATAACTATATATTGAAGCCGATGTAATGCAAAGGGTGTAAAAGGAACGTAACTTTAATGTTATAAAGTATATTAAGACACGCCTAAATAAACTATGGAGGGACCCTAGGGTGCCCTATAGGAGAAGGAACTAACAACCCCAAAGTAGGGAAGATATATTAGGAAAACAGGTAGAGAAAGTAGAAGAAGAATAGTGCGGCGCTAGGGCCCAGGCCTATATAGAGAAGGAAGGGAGACGCGCAAGAAGCCAGCAAAGATAATAGTAAGGGAGAGAAAGGAGCCAAAGTAGAGCATAAAAGAGTACTGGAAAACCATCTACCGCAATATAATACTGGTTGGACCGACGCTGGAGAGACAAATAGGAGTTAAAGGTATAGAGGTAGGCTTAGGCAAGGGGAACCTAAGCCGTAGTATGGGTAACGCTATGGGAGGTAAATACCTAAGGGCTCCAAGAGGGCCTAACAAAGGTAGAAAATACAATGGCAACACTCTTAAGGATAGGAATAATAGGACTAAAAGATTGGCTTTACTAGGTAGGTGTCCTAGTAGGTAGCCTAAGGTGTAAATATAGCTGGCTAAGACAGACACCAAAACACGTAATACTGTTATGCCCCTTATGTACTAGCCAAGAAGCAATGCTCTTAGCAGCTGGCATAGAAAACTATAATACACTGCTCTTAATATAGAAAGGCCTCAAGGCGGCTACCCGGTGGCTTATTAGCCAAAATGTGCTAGACCAGTTCTGGGTTGCAAAGGAAATAGCAATAGAAGGCAAAGGGGCGAGTAATAGGCGCCCCCTAATAACTCTATAGGAGTAGAGTACAGTGTGTAATACTAGCGCGTCCGTAGGTTTATTACGGCAGCAGTGGTTCCCAAGGAGGTTAAAAAGTAAGGTAGTAGAGTACTACTGGTGACTCGTAGGCGACTTGTAAGCGAGCCCCAAAAGGCGGGGAGACGGATTACGGGGTTTTCTCAAATAGAGTTTTCTCCCTATATGTATATAAGGAGTAGTCTGCGTGGGCCCAACAGGGATCCAAATCGGACGTTAAGTAATGAATAATAATATATTTCTTAATGTCATATTATAGGCCCGCATCTTATAGGCGTTTAAGGACTATTCTAACGTATTTCCAATATTTGGAAAGCAAGGACGAGTAGATTAAGATATTATTAATATACACAGTAATAAATATATTAAGGAATTCACAAAGCGTATTATTAACGTATTACTAAAACATACTGGGACTATTCTTTATGCTAAATAGCATTACTAGGTATTTAAAGAGTCCCTATTATATATAAAAAGCTATATACTTCTCATCTCCTTTTTATATACGGATTTTATTAAAGGCTGTAACTATATTAAGCTTTATAAAGTACCGTGCCTTTGCTAAACGGTTAAGCGTCTCTTAAATTAGGGGAATTGGATATTGGTTTTGAATTGTAATTGTATTTAAAGTTTAATAATTAATATAGAATCTTAAGCCTCCTCCTAGCTTTTTAATAAATAGTACAGGTAAGGTAAATGGAGATTAACTAGGGTAAATAAATCCTTTTTCCAGATGCTTATTAAGGTATTATTGCATTATAAGCAATTCTTCCTATAATATACTGTATAGCGGACCAAACTTTGGTGTTATACCCGGCTTAAGTTCTATCTTAAAATCGTGCTTATCTTAGTGCAGGGCTAGTTGGTCTACAAATTATTTTTTAAACTCGTCAATTAGGTCGTGGTACTCTTTAGGTATAAAAGGTTAAGGATTAATATACTATTTCGGTTCTAGTGCTTTCTTAATATCTTCCATAGTTATAGTAAAGATTTTGTAATCTCGTCTTTTTGCTAACAAAATAAAGGGTGCGGCTTATATTATCCGAATTTTAAGAGGTTTTAACAAAACATCTTTATATTCTTTATTATAATTAGCAGTTATAGATTTATTGTATTAGCTTAAGGTTTATGGCAAGGGTAATTTGTATTATATTAAATTTAAATAGTTGTGTATATATTTATAGGGTAAATAGTTTTTTAAGCAATAACTTTAGTAGTAAGTTATACAGAACTTTAGTATTTCTTTAACCCAGCTAATTAAAGGGTTGTGTTATTTTAGCTATCTGTGTCCGAGTATAACTTTATATTGCTTTAAGGGTGTTATAAATAGGGAGATATGTTTAAGATATTTACCCATCCACATTTTTACTAGGACGTAGTGCGTTATTTCGCTATATATTAAGGGTTTGCTATTAAAGCCTTATAGGCCTTAGGGCTTATTAAGTTTCTTTAAATTTAGGCGTTAAGTTTTTGTATAGTTTGTGTTAATAAAGCCTATGCTGGTAGCTCCACTGTCTATAAGGATTTGTACTTCCTTCCATTTTTTAAGTGTTTGAATTTTGCCAAGTATATTAAGGGAGTTATGTTGTGTATTAGCGCTAGAAGAGCCTAGACACTTATACTCTTCCACTTTTTATCCTAAGGCGCGACTTAGCCCTAGGATAACTTATTTTCTAAGTTAGTTAAGGGTAATATGCTTTATAATAACTGGGTATAATTTATAGGATAAGTACAAGTTAAAGAGCAAGTACGGCTTAAAGAGCGAGTGCGATTTAAGGAGTGGGAGGAACTACAGCGGACTTTTTTAAAAGGGTAAGTTTGGCAATTCCTTTAGATATATCCTTTTCTACCACATCTAAAGCATTCTTTATTTGCGGCTCAAGTTCTTTGTTTGTTGGTTCCTAAGGGTGCGTAGGATTAAGTGGCGTTAAGGTCTATAGGGTTATGCGTAGGTTTCGGAAAAGGGTCGCGTTTTAGGGTATATATCAGTTTCATAGAGTCTTAAATATAAGGTGTGGTTGGCTTCAGGAAATAAGTCTATTTATTATATTAAAGGTCCTTATTAATTTGTTAACATATTATAGCAAATTTAGGTAGGTCCTTTAGTAGTTCCCTACCTACTAACTATACTCTAATTTTATCCGAAATAGCTCGTTAAAGAGCAGCAACTTTAGCGGCTTTATTCCAATCTAGTTCGCCAACAAGGCCTAAAAATTCCAAAAAGAAGCTGGTAAATTCTTGGTTCCGTTATTGTAGGTTTTCAAGTTTGGTAACAGCAGTGTATTCGCAGCTGGTGTTATTATACGTTCATTCTAACAGAGAGATAAAGGTTTTAAAATTAACGAAGGTGCCGTTATAGAAGAATAGGTCCATAGTTCGTGCAGCGTCTTTATTTAAACAAGACATTCTATAGCTAATCTTACTAGCTTTGGTGGGGTATTAGTTATAGTTTGTTAAAAGTTTAAGACAGAGCTTAGTTATAAAGGGGCGCAGGTTATTTCAATTTCTATTAAATATTAGAGGGTTAAGAAGCTTTTCTAATTTCATAGTAGGTACTAGGTTTGTTATAAGTATAGGTTAAGCTACTATTACTAGTTTAGGGTTCGCATTTAATAGGCTGGGTTTATATATAGTTATCTTAATCTCGTTTGCAGGTGTTACTATTGGGGTTTCTAACGCGAGTACTTTAGCGTTATAGAGTTCTTTGCGTATTACTTTAATTAATTGCTGATGCTAGGCTTCTAGTATAGCTCGTTACTAGGCCAAGGCATCTGTAAAGGACTATTGTATTATAGTCATTTGTTCCCTAACTAGGGCTATAATAGTTAATATAGCGGATTTAAGTTCGTTTACTATTTTAAGGGTAGTGGTATAGACGCAACATAATATAAGGGCGCGAAGAGGCTTTAAGGAAGATTTAAAGGAACAATATAAATTCTATCTAAATCTAAGGGTATATAGCTCTTGCAGAGAACAAGACGTTGCGTAAAGAAGAGAAAGGAATATAGGAAACTTATAACTAAATACTTGGGGTCTTAGCAGTAGACGCATAGGCATAAGCCCACGCGGATTTTAATAAGTTTCAACCAAATTCCATTACATCAGTGGAATTTGGTGGAATTTAATTAAGTCGGCAGAACTTAGTGGAAAATGGTGGATTATAGCGGATAATCGCGGATAGTTATAGATAGTTGCAGATAGTTACAAACAGTTTATAAATAGTTTTATACAGTTATCTGTTAAGTGTTTTACTGAGACATTCCTACTGTAACTGGGCTAGTCCCGTTACACCTAAAGAAAGTCGAAGCTATAGTGAGTTGGTAGGAACTAGGGAATGTTATATAGTTAAGATCGTTTCTAGGGTTTTGCAACTACTATAGGAGGTTTATAGTATAGTGGTTAAAGAGTATTAAGCCGTTTATAAGGCTAATAAAGAAAGAGGAACTATAGGTTTAGGGAAGTAAGTAGAAGAAGCTATTCTAGGAACTTAAAGAGTTATTTACCTAAGAACCAATCCTTAAGATCTATTAACCAAGGTTAGATACGGTTGTTAAGACAGATATATTAGACTTTACACTAGGAGTATATTTGCTATAAAAGCACTAGGATATATAGTATCTAGTAGCGTACTATAGTTAGAAGATAACACTACTAGAGTTAAACTATAATATTTATAATAAGGAGTTACTAGGTATAGTTATAGTATTTAAGGAATAGAGAGCATTCTTATAAGGCATAGAGAAACTATTTATAGTAAAAACGGACTATAAGAACCTTATAGGGTTCCTAATAACAAAGGAACTCAACTAAAAATAGGTTAAATGGGCGGAGATGCTTATAGAATACTATTTCAAGATTTAGTATACTAAGGGTATAGACAATACACAAGCAGACGCTCTAAGTAGAAAGGCTAAACTATAAAATAATAAAAAGCTATTAGGAGCTTTATTGCAAAGGGATTAAGACGGATTAATTAGGTATAATTATCTAAAGATTATAGCAACTAAGGAAAGTTAAGTCTATAAGTTACTAGAAAGCGATTAGATATAGAGGATCTAGGAAGTATAGCTTAAGGATCTAGACTTAGAGTAGTACAAGAATAGAAAAGCTACTTATATTCTAAGGTTAATTACAGAAGAATTTGTTAAGGAATTCTATAAGGGAATAATATAAGGATATAACGGGTCTATAGGACTAGTATTAAGACTCTAAGAAGAGTATATTATTTAAGGAATCTGGGGACTAGTGTTAGCGACTTAGTTAATCGAGGCACGAGTATGGTATAAGGGACGTGCAAGCCTGTATAATTGGTAGTCTATAAACAAGGATCCAAAGCTAGAGAGAGGAAAAGAGAAGAAGAGTAGCGCCGCTTAATGTTTTATGCGATCTTTATGTCACGTGACCGCAATCTGCGGCGATTTGCTAGTACCGTAATACTATCTAAGATTGTCTGAAACTATTTATAATTGTCCGCTATAATCTACTGCTATAATCCACCGTTTTCTACTAGCGCCGTAATATTACCCCCCCTCCGAAAAAGCCTGCCCTTAGGCTTTGTATGTCCGTATTTATGTCCGTGGGGTGTTCTTATCTGTATGCTTAACAGGTAGCTTATTATCTTTACTATACTAGTACTCTATCTACTTATCTAGATACTTCGGGGGTCCTGGCTTGTTAGGGTATTAGTTATAGAACTCTTTAAGCTTCTAGGGGCAACCTATAAAATTCCAAGCGGGGTATTAGGTTGGGTCTGGATCGTAACCTTTCTATTAGATATAGTATTTTAGCGTTCCTCGTACTAGTTTATAGGCTAGTATTTTATTAACTTTCTATTTATCGTCGCCATTAACTTAAATTAGTAGTGGAGGCTTATTCTTTTGTCCAGGTAGTAGGTTATTTATAGCTTTCCGTAGCTTATCTAGTAAGAAAATAGGGTAGACTTTAATTAAGTCTAGGAGTTTAACCTTATATAAGTTGCCTTCTTTATTAAAGATCTTATACGGTCCTGCTATCTTATAGTCTAGCTTATAGCTAGGCCGTTCTATCTTTTAGTTCTTTGTTATAACCTAGACCTTATTACCTATAGTAAAGTTGGGCTCGCGCCTATACTTATTTGCCTACTGTTTTATTAATTTCTGGGCCTTCTCTAGGTTCTTATAGGCTACTATCTATACTTCTTCTAAGCGTCTAGTATATTGCTATGCTTCCTTATAAGATAGTTTTTTGCGTACGGTCTATAGTCCTTTTGGTCTTTCCCAGTTAAAGCTTATATAAGGTAAGTATCCTATTTTTAGCTAAATAGGTGTAAACCCCATAGAGTTATAGGGTAGGGTTGTCTGGGCGTAGTCTATTATAGGTAGTAGTTCGCTCTAGTTGTCCTAAAAGTAGTTAATAAAGGGCTGGAGTCTCTAGTCTAAGTATTAATTTATAATCTCCGTCTAACCATCTATCTGGGGGTGGTATACTATAGAGAGCTTTAGCCTAATATCTAGGATCCAGGTAAACTTGTTCTAGAAGGCTAATATAAACTGCGGCCTATAGTTAGATATAATAGTATCTAGTAGTCTGTAAATTTAGTAGATATAGTAAATATATAGTTAGGCTGCCTCTTTAGCATTAATATTTTTATAATAGGGAATTAAGAACGGGTGCTTGCTAAAGCGGTTAACTAGGATTATAACTATATTATATCCGTCGCGGTCTATAGGTAACTTATAGAAGTCTATAGAGATATACTACTAGGGGCGTTCTAGTATTAGGAGTGGCTTTAATAGCCCTAGGGTCTTATCTCGTGGAATTATAGACCTATAGCAGTTGTTGCAGTTCTATATATAGCAGTCAATATCTGTAACCATTCTGGGCTAGTAGTAACGGTTACCAATAATCTTATAGGTCTTATTCTTTTTAGGGTAGGCCGTAGAGACCTAAGTATATGCTTTGGTAATAAGCTAAGTCCGTAAGTTCTATTTATTTACTACTACTAGCCGTTCCTAGTGCTTAAGTAGTCTGTTTTCTAGGGACCATAGGCTGGTAGAATCCTTTGCCTTTTTATAGTACTCCTATAGAGAAGGGGCCGTACGGTTTACCTATAGTAGTTTATTAATAAGGTTAAGTTCTATAGAATTAATAGGATATATCTTAGCGCTTAAAGGGTCTATATTTAGTTCTACCTGTATTTAGGGGTTAAGGTATTCTAGTTATAGTAACGTTTAAGTCTATAATAAGATCTTCACAGCTGCCTAGTTATCTAGGTCCTATTTACGCCTTATAAGAGTATCTGCACGGTTAGTAGTACCTAGCCTGTATATAATTAGGAAGTTAAACTGGGATAGGACCTCCACTTAGCGTACCTACTAGGCTATAAGGGCCTTTATTATTATAAAATATTCTAAGGCTTTATAGTCTAAAACTACTTAAATAGGCTTAGGGGCTCTTTTTAACTGTGTTTACCAGTACTAAAAGCTAGAGATAATAGCCAGCATTTCTTTATTATAAATTGGGTAATTTAGCTTAGTATCTATTATAGTCTTTAAATAGTAAGTAATAGGGTGCTATTTTCTGTCCGTCTGCTTCTAAGAGTAAATACTAGCTATAACGCCGTCTAAGGCATTAGTTTCTAGCATTAAAGGCCGTTCTAGGTTAAAGTGGGTAAGTAAGGGAGCAGAGACCAGTTGTTTCTTAAGCTTATTAAAGGCCTGCCTATATATAGTATTAAAGTAAAAGGGCCGGTCCTTATGGGTAAGTTAGCTTAGGGGCCAGGCAATTCTACTATAGTTCTTAATAAAGTGTTAGTAGAAGTTACAGAACCCTAAGAATAACTATACCCCCTTTACGGTCCTTAGGGGTATCTATTAGTTAATTATAGCCGTCTTTTCTAGGTCTGCCTTAATTCTATTTATACTAATAATAAACCTTAGGTACTTTATACGCTTAATACTAAATTCTAATTTCCTAATATCGGCCTAGAGGCCAGCCTCTTGGAGCTATTATAGGACTTTATAGATATACTCCTTATATTCTAACTTGTTTTTAGAGTAAATTATAATATTATCTAGGTAGGCCGTATAGAAGTTATTAAGGTAGTTAAAGAGTATATTATTTATATATTACTAGTACATAGCTGGTCCGTTAGTTAGTCTAAAGGGAAGTACTTTATATTTATATATTCCATAATGGGTCTAAAATATGGTAAGGTCTTCTAATCTAGGGTCTATTCTAATCTGGTAAAAAGCCTGACGGATATTAAGCTTAGTAAAGATTTTAGCTCTACTTATTTAGGCTAAAGTCTTATTAAGTAAGGGTAGGGGGTAGCGGTCTTTGCGGGTTATATTATTAAGTTTGCGGTAGTTAATACAGAAATAAAGTCCTCTATTTAGCTTCTTGGTAAAGAGAATAGGTAAGTTAAAAGGGGCTTAACTAAGCTTAATAAAGCCCTTATTTAGGTTATTAATAAGGTACTGCTTTATAGCCTATAATTTAGCAGTAGACTGCTAATAAAGGGGGCTATAACTAAGGGTGTCTTCCTTATCTGGCTTAATCTTAATCTTATAGTCGTAAGGTTAGTAAGGTGGGAGTATATTAGACGCTGCCTTAAAGAATATATTCTTAAATTTCTGGTGTTAATAGGGCAGTTTCTGTTCTACTAGCTCCTTATCTATAAGCTTACTTTCCTATCCGCTAAGCTCACTTTTCTTTTCCTTAATTATTTAATCGATTTTATATAAGCTAGTAGTAAAGGTAATGGTATTAGGTTAAACTAAGTTCTGATAGAATCCTATAGTGCTAATATAGCAGATATCAACTGGGGGAAGGTCTATAGGTTTCTTTATAGACTTTTATTAGGCCATATTTTATAGTATAGGGTTTATAGTCTTCCTTAGCTTATATTCCATTTTCCGTAAGTTATCCTTTTAGTCTATTAGTTTAGTATGGCGTCTAGTATTCCTAGCCTTTCTTTATAGCTACGTAGGGCCTAGGTTCTCCATAGGGGACTTAGCTAGGTTACTACTAATTTTCTAGATCTTTAGTGCGGGTGGCGTAACATAGGTAGTCTAGGGGCGGTATAGTATATAAATCTATTATAGATTAAGCTGTATATCTTTCTTAAAGGCCTAGTCCCTACGTAAAGCATTAGCCTAGTAAATAGTATTAATCTAGGGCCGTATAAGGTTTTCCATTATAATACTAATTTCTTTTATAAAGGAAGGGGTTAGGGGTAGGGATTTAGGCTAAATAAGCTGTCTACTCTATATATTAAGCTGTAAGCCTAAATAGGCTAGCTATTTTCTTTTAAAGATTATATCGTGGCTTCCTAGGTCTGTAATAAGAAAGGGGATGTTATACTACCTTTGTTTATTAACACGGAGGTAGATCTATAAGATAGTTATAATAAGTAGTCCTATTTATCTATTATACCCATAAATAGGAACTGGTTTAGGCAGTTCCTTAAGAGGCATATTTAAAAATTCAGCTAGCTTTACGGCGTACTAGGTATCTATTAAGGCAAAGGCATTTGCTCTAGAGTTAGCTAAAGCAGAGGTTAAAACTTAATATCTATTACAAAATAAAGTATAAGGGATAGTGCAGCTTCTTCTACTAACTAGCTAACCTAGATTAATATATAACATATTAATTTCTTTTAACCCTAGAGATGAGTCTTTCTTTAGGGTTCCTCTTTTTCTAACTCTATACTATCCTCCTAAATTAATAGAACCTTGCCCGTTTTTGCCTTTATCTGATAATTCTTTATAAAATGGTTTTTCTGGCTATATAAAAAGCAAGCTCCTTAATTACTAAGGGCCTGTTTATAGGGGTTATTATATATAGGCTAAGTGTGCGCCAGACCCATAGCAGGATTAGCTGCACGGCTAGCTACTAAATTAACGGCGGGCTGTACGGCTAGTGCCATAGGAGTTGCAGATTGTGTCAAAGTGTTATAGGCCGTTTATATAGTAATTATAGTCTAGTTTGGAGAGTTTCTAGCTTTATACCGCTTAGCTTATACCTTAATTTAACAAAGGCCTTGGTTAATAAATAGGTAGTAGTCCGTAAGTACCTTTAGCGTCTATATAGTAGTAAAAACTGGCAGTATAGCGCGCTGTAGGTCTAGGGTAAGCTTATTAAAGAGGTCCGGCATTAGGTCTTTATAGGGAATTTAGGCTTAGCTAGCTAGGTATAGAAAGTGGGTCTAAAAGGCTAAAAAGGTCTCCGTTGTCTTTATATTAAGAGCTTTATAATTAAGGCGGGTGTTCTGTACCTTAAAGGGGTCCTTGTAGATAGAAGATAAGTAGTTAATTATCTTGTCTCTAAAGAGAAAGTGATCTACTAAGTCCTAGGCGTATCGCGGATATAAGTGCGTCTATGCATCTCTGCTAGTACGGCCGAAGACGTAGGCCATCTTAGCTTAAGTAGTAGGGAAGTAGTCTGTATTGACTTTAAGCTTATTCTATAATTGAAGCTTCCAGTTATTAAATATAGGGTTAGTTCCGTCTGTAAGTAATAGGGGGTCTACAACCTTCGCGGACCATAACAATACTAATGCTGTATATTGGGCTAGGGCCTTAAGGACCGTAGTAAGTCTCTAGGTGTTTAATAACTTCTTACTAGGTATAGGGGTGTCTCTGGTTTTAAGTAGCTCTTAAAGCTATTTAATTTTAGTATTAGCTGCTGCGAGCTCTTCCTAGGGGGTCGCAACGGCGACTATTTTACTATTAGAGGTATTTATAGGTCCTACAGCAGCTTTACTAGCTGCTATATTTCTTGGCATAGTAGTAGGGGTATTAGGTAATTTCTAGTGTTTGTTTATTTTCTAGGGGTTCTAGTTTATGCGTATCCTATTCTTAGGTTTCGCGTTCTGTTTATATTCTTTTAGTTCTTGGGTCTGTCCTATCCTTATAGTCCTAGTAATATCCTTAGGGTCCTATTCTATGTCCTTGTCCTGTTTATGGTTTTGTAGATAGATATTTTTAAGTTCCTTCTTAGGAAGAAAGAGTAATAATGAGCTTTAGATAATGTTAGCGACTCAGTTAATTAAGGCACGAATACAGCATAAGGGACGCACAAGCCTATATAATTAGTAGTCTATAAACAAGGATCCAAAGCTAGAGAGAGAAAAGGAGAAGAAGAGCAGCGCCGCTTAATATTTTATGCGATCTTCGCGTCACGTGACCGCAATCTGCAGCGATTTGCTAGTACCGTAATACTATCCAAGATTGTCTGAAACTGTCTGCGATTGTCCGCTATAATCCACTGCCATAATCCACCGTTTTCCACTAGCGCCGTAATAACTAGTAAGGTAAGTTATAAGGGAGTATCTAGATTGCTAAAGAAATAAACTAATAAGGTATAAGCCGTATGGAGGGCTATAACCTATTAAAGTACCAGAAGGACTATGGGAAGTTATATTATAGGACTTTATTATTAAGTTACTAAAGTTAAAAGATCCTATTATAGGGCAAGATTATAACGTAATCTTAGTAATAGTGGACAAGCTAATAAAGTGGGGATACTTTATAGTATATATAGAAGAAATATTAGTAGAGGATGTTGCTAGAATCTATATTAAGGAAGTGTTTATAAGATATAGGGCACTAATAAAAGTAATATCAGATAGAGATCTAAGATTTATAGTAGTATTTTAGGAAGTGTTTTTGGCAGAATAAGGAGTTCGCGCAGTAACCTCTATAGCGTATTATCTGCAGATAGATGGACAGACGGAAAGACTAAATTAGACACTAGAGTAGTATCTAAAACACTATATTAACCACGCACAGAACAATTAGGTATTGTTATTACCAGTTATATAGTTTGTATATAATATAACACTATAAGAAGGAATGGGGACATTACTATTTAAGGCAAATTACGGGTATAAGCTAAGAATATTATTATCGCCATAATAAGTAAAGAAGACGAGTAGCACAGCTAAATAAAGAATAGAGATATTAATAAATCTTTATATAGACCTTAAGGAAACAGCTAAACTAGTATAAAAACAAATAAAAAGGTACTATAATGTTAAGAGATCTAAGGGACCAGATCTTAAGGAGGGAGATAAAGTATAGCTACTACACAAAAATTTCAAGAGTTAATAACTAAGTAAGAAATTAGACTACGTTAGATTAGGACCTTTTAAAATTATATAAAGAATTTTATTGGTTATATATAAGTTAAACTTACCAGCTAAAATAAAGATCTACCCTATATAATATATTATAATACTAGAACTAGCATACAGAAATATTAAACCACTAGTATATAAAGCAGACACATATAGAGGACAGGAAGAGGATAAATAGTAAGTTTTAAAGATTATTAATTATAAGGACGTGGATAATAAAATATGGTATAAAGTAAAGTAGATAGACTATAGTAAGACTACCTAGAAACTACTAAGCAACCTAAAGAACGCTATAGGAAAGGTAAAGGAGTATTAAAAGAAAGTAGGTTAGGGAGTATTAAAAAAGAATTGCTAAAGGACGAGTTACCTAAGGGGGACCTATAAGGAGCAACTACTATATTACTTAGAGTTGTTTCCTTCTCTAGAGGCTCTACCCTCTTATTACCTAGCTTAGACAGACCTTATTAAATAAGTTTCCACTTCTTAGAATAAACCTTCTTATAAACCTTCTTAAGATGGGTTAACTAAGCAAATATAATCTGTTAAGACTTAAAGAAGTAACGCTAAGCCTTAAGGGCCCAAGCTGTCTCCTTAGCAGAACGGTGGAGTTTAGCGCGCATGGCGGCCAACTTAAACTTAAGCTTTATAGCGGCAGATTAAACATAAGACCCTATAATAAGTTACTTAGGGAACTTAAAGACTGTTAAGAGTTATAGGATGTATATACTTAGCGTTAAAAACAGAACAAATATCATATAACAATTAAATATTTGCTTTAGTACACTCTAAATAAAACAAGGGTTGCCGAGATAAGGGACTCGCTATTGCAATATATACTAACCCCACTTTCGTATAATAAGAATATGGAGACGGTATTATCTTACTAAGCGATAGTATAGCAGCCACTATGCGAGTATAACGTTGCGCTTATAAAGAAGAAGAGGCTTTAGGTATAATAAGTAAGGATATTAACCAGACTAATTAAACGGACATTACACCTCTAGTAGACGACTTAGAGATATTAGGAATCTTTAAGGACAAAGATAAAAAGAAGGGAGATAGTGTTATAGATAGCTTAAGTATAATATTATAACTACTTAGGGAAGAGTTGGAGGAAGCTAGTTAGTTAATATAAGCACAGTCTAGGATAGAACTGGTAGAACTATATAATAAAGAGTAGTAAGCGAGTTATATAATATTATACGTAGTGTACGTAGTATACGCGATGTACGCCTATATATAATACGTATAAGAGAGGATTTTTTAGGAGTATGGTTGTGTATTTAAAGGACCTTAGTCCCTACCGTAGATAGTTCTCTCCTTATAGTAAATCTTAGAATATAATTAGAGTTAATCTATTGGGTAACCACTCTACCAGTTATTATTATGTTGTTAAATTATTCTTACCTATATACCTAGCCCAATAATAGAACCCACTGTAGTTATTGCTATAAGGTTCCGTTACACTAGACGCCAACACCTTATAACTCCTAGTATTTATAGACGCTTCCTTCGCTAATAACAAGGACCTATCTTCGCAAATCGGCTATATACTTATACTAGTAGACGCCTTAAATAAGGCAAATATTGTCTACTAGTCCTTAATTAAGTGCAAAAGAGTTACTAGGAGTGTATTAGCCTTAGAGCTATATAGTATAGCGCATAGTTTTAATATAGGCGCTGCAATTAAATCTACGCTAGACAAGGTCTTATAGGTTAACTTACCACTTATTCTCTGCACTGACTTAAAGTCCTTATATAACTATCTCGTCCGACTAGGAACTACGCAAGAGAAACGCTTAATAATTAATATAATATGCCTTTGTTAAGCTTATAAACGAAGATAGATTACCAAAGTTAAGTAGATTAATGGAGATACTAACCCTACGGACGCTATGACAAAGAGAAAGCCTTATACGGCACTATTACGGCTTATTAACACGAATTAAGTCAAATTACGGGCCGTAGGGTAGGTTAAACAAACGGATTTAGATTTGGTAGGTATAACAGACTTATATAATATAGAGCCAGCCGCTAAGGCGCTAGTAATAGGCAAGCCAATAGCGATTTTCCATCCCAGGGATGGAAAATCCTAATTGGCTAGTTTAACGGTATAGTAGAATCCGATAGGTGGCGCGCTTTAGGATTAAAGGTGGAGCTATTACGTATTATAGATAGAAGAGCTAGTTATTGCGTATACGCTATAAATAGTCTAGAAGTAGACTTGACTTTAGAGTATAGATTAGCCTTCTTTTTAGAGTTGCTCTAGTATCGGAACGTTAATTATGTGACGTAGTTATAAGACTATGAGGCAAGACTAGCTAATCTGACTTAGAGCAACCCCTAACTTCTAGATAACAATAAACTACTAACTTCGACACCGTATACGTACCACTATAAGTGATATTCGTGCACGTTGATAATGCGAGTATACCGACAATAACAGTTAAACGGAATTAAGTGGGTCTGTAAGGTATTTAAATAGTGCAAGTTTAACCATTAATTATAATAAGTTAATGTAGGCCTAACTATCCTCCCTTTTTACGCTATATGCGTGCCTTAGACTAGAGTGGTAGATTAAGCGTAGTTAAGGTATTTAGGCCATTTCTTATTCCTAGTGCGTTGTTAACCTAGCGTATAGCGTAGAGACGTCGCACCTCTTTTGTTGCCTTATAAATAGCCTTAGCTTATTATATAATAGAGGGAGATAGCAGAGAATTGTTAGTTATTTAAGGGTAGGCGCTAAAGACTAGCAATATAGGTATAAGTCTATCTAGGCTAGCGGAATCGTTAACGGCTTTAATAGCTATTTATAAGGTAAGTTCTTCGCTAGCGTCCTCTAGTTCTAAAAAGATAATCTTATATACGCGGTGTAATGGTATGTAATATCGCTCTACTTTTTTAACGCTATTATATGCCTTAATAGGAACTTCCTTGACCTTAATTGCTATTGCCTTTATCTATTATTAAAACTCTATAGATAAGAAGTTCTTTCCTATATTATGGATGATTTAGTTAGGGGGTCCTAGGTAGATATTAATCTAGTATAATTAAAGGGTATCCTATGCGTTTTTAGCTAATATATCCTTTAAGAATTGTGCGGCTTAGAAGGAGGTTAAGAAGTTAATAACTTAGAGTACTGGCTTGCCGCTAAGATATATAATATTAATAATAATATAGAAGTTAAAGTTGTAGTTATTTTTAAGGGTGAACTTAAATCGGCTAGGGGACTTCTGGTTTATTTAGTAGTAATAGTAGTATTTTATAAGATGCTTAATTGTCTTAACCTTAACTTTATAGCCTGCTCGCTAAAGAACCCTAAGCAATTAATAAATGGATGGGTGGCTAAAACAATGGTGTAGTTGGCATAACTCTAACTTAGTTAAGTGGCTCTAAGTAATACTCTTTTCTAGTTAATAAAGGAGCAACTAGGGGTGACTCTACTTGTGTATAATAGGCACCCGATTATCTCCTTAAATGAGTATATTCTTAAGGTTATTAAGCTTAATGCCTAATTTGTCTATATCTCTAATATAAAATAGAAATAGGGTGTTTATAGGAATAATGTAAAAAGTGATATACCCTAAGGGGGTTTAAACCCTAATTGTGCTAAGAGAGATTATAGTACCCTTGCTAAAATAAATTGTGTATTAGCCTACTGTTAAATAGTTAATCTAAATAGAGCTATTAAGCTGCTAAAGGGCTTGGACTTAAGTTTCTCCTGCTGTAGATACTCCTGCGGCTCTAGTGTCTGGCATAATACTATAGAAGACGTTTGCCAAGTATCTGTTATTAAAGGAGAATATAGAACTCTCCCTTAGCTTATTAAAGATATTTAACTTTATAATAGAGTGGAGCGTAGATTAGTTATTAAGAATAGTAATAGTTTATATCCTATTTACCTTACCATACTCAGTAAAGTATTGGTTAGGTAAGTAGTCCTTAATTTCTATATTTATAAGGAGCTGTTTAGTCTTATTAACCTTACCCTTAAGATCTTCTATGCCTTTATATTAAACTAGGAAGCTTTAAAAGTAGGCTATAGTGACCTTATAATTTCTGACATTTCTTACACTTTAATGGAACTTATTATATGCCTCCTTTTGTTTATTAAGGGAGTGTCTAGTTAACTAGCAATTTAGCTTCTTATAAACATAGCACTTTTTTTAGTAATTACTTTAAAATAAACCTCTATAAGGACCTCTATGATTGCCTTATAGTTAATATTAATTATACCCTTTGCTATATTCCCTACTACGGCCACTATATATTTAGTTAGTCTAGTTATAATTATGTTAATTAGGAATACTTAGTTAGGTAGGGTTTTTGGTATAGAACTATTAAGATTTTTATATTCGCATTGCAGTACTTATGGCAGAGCGTAGCTTGGTATATACTCCTTTAAACATATTTATAGGTTTATATAGCGCCAAATTGCACTTAGGAACGCTATGGCAGGCTAAAATAACCTAGTCCCTTAGGCTATTCTTATTTTAGTAAGTTTTAGTAAGGCTATGTTAAATTTTCTGGAGTTTATTAAAGAGTAGTTAAAGGCACTCTAAATAAGTCTTTATTAAATTAGAAGCGATAACTCTTTAGAATATAGTCTCCTACTATTTAGATATATAAAGCTGGCAATTCTTATTAGTCTTAAAGTAGGCTCTAATAAGCTAAAGCATTATATTAAAGCTATAGTTTCTACCTATAATATAGTTGTAATAAAATATTGCCGCCTACCCCTTTAATATAACCGAAAAAGTATAATAAAACTAGTGGCATTAGATTCTGACCTTACTATAGCAGTTATAAAAAACCTATAGTTTTGTTCTAAGTATGTTATATAGTTCTCCTCTAAACTTTTTCTCTTTATCTAAATATACCTTTATTAGATTTATGACTTCTTATAATAGAGGCTTACTAGTTAGCTAGGGTAGAGGAGCTAGAGGCGGCAGATATTAGCGACTCAGTCAATCGAGGCACGAGTACGGCAAGAGGGTCGCGCAAGCCTGTATAATTGGATTATCTATAAACGAGGATCCAAAGCTAGAGAAAGGAAAGGGGAAGAACGGAAGCACCGCTTAAAGCTATATACAATCCTCTAGTCACGTGATGGCAACTTGCTATTATATAACGGCAAGTTGCGGCAATCTAACGGTAATTTACCAGTACCGTTTTCCACTAGCGCCGTAATATTACCCCCCCCTTTCTGAAAAAGCCTGCCCTTAGGCTTTATATGTCTGTATTATGTCCATAGGGTGTTCTTATCTATATGCTTAATAGGTAGCTTATTATCTTTGCTATACTAGCACTCTATCTACTTGTCTAGATACTTCGGGGGTCCTGGCTTGTTAGGGTATTGGTTATAGAATTCTTTAAGCTTCTAGGGGCAACCTATAAAGTTCCAGGCAGGGTACTAGGTTAGGTCTAGATTATAACCTTTCTATTAGATATAGTATTTTAGCGTTCCTCGTACTAGTTTATAGGCTAGTATTTTATTAACTTCCCATTCGTTATTGCTATTAACTTAAATCGGCAGTAGAGGCTTATTCTTTTGTCTAGGTAGTAGGTTATTTACAGCTTTCTATAGCTTATCTAGTGAGAAAATAGGGTGGACTTTAATTAAGTCTAGGAGTTTAACCTTGTATAAGTTGCCTTCTTTATTAAGGATCTTATATAGTCCTGCTATCTTATAGTCTAGCTTATGGCTAGGCCGTTCTGTTTTCTAGTTCTTTATTATAACCTAGACCTTATCGCCTATGGTAAAGTTAGGCTTGCGCCTGTGCTTATTTACCTACTGTTCTATTAATTTCTGGGCCTTCTTTAGGTTTTTACGGGCTACTATCTATACTTCTTTTAAGCGTCTAGTATACTGCTGTGCTTTCTTATAAGATAGTTTTTCGCGTACGGTCTGTGGTCCTTCCGGTCTCTCCTAGTTAAAGCTTATATAGGGTAAGTATCCTATTTCTAGCTAGATAGGTGTAAACCCTATAGAGTTATAGGGTAGGGTTGCCTAGGCGTAGTCTATTATAGGTAGTAGTTTGCTCTAGTTATCCTAAAAGTAATTAATAAAGGGCCGGAGTCTCTAGTCTAAGTATTAATTTATAATCTCCGTCTAACTGTCTGTCTGGGGGTAGTATGCCGTAGAGAGCTTTAGCCTAATACCTAGGATTTAGGTAAACTCGTTCTAGAAGGCTAATATAAACTGCGGCCTATAGTTGGATATGATAGTATCTAGTAGTCCGTAAATTTGGTAGATATAGTAAATATATAATTAGGCCGCCTCTTTAGCATTAATATTCTTATAATAGGGGATTAAGAATGGGCGCTTACTAAAGCGGTTAACTAGGATTATAACCATATTATATCCGTCGCGGTCTGTAGGTAACTTATGGAAGTCTATAAAGATATACTGCCAGGGGCGTTCTGGTATTGGGAGTGGCTTTAATAGCCCTAGGGTCTTATCTTGTGGAATTATAGACCTATGGCAGTCGTCGCAGTTCTGTATATAGCGGTTAATATCTATAACTATTCTAGGCCAGTAGTAGCGGTCGCCAATAATTTTATAGGTCTTATTTTTTCTAGGGTAGGCCGTGGAGACCTAAGTATATGCTTTAGCAATAAGCCACATCTATAAATTTTATTCCTTTACCACTACTAGCCGTTCCTAGTGCTTAAGTAGTCCGTTTTTAAGGGACTATAGGCTAGTAGCATCCTTTACCTTTTCGCGGTACTCCTATAGAGAAGGGGCCGTACGGTTTGCCTATAGTAGTTTATTAATAAGGTTAAGTTCCGTAGTATTAATAGGGCACATCTCGGCCTTTATAGGGTCCGTATTTAGTTCTACCTATATTTAGGGGTTAAGGTGCTCTGGTTATAGCAGTATCTAGGTCTGTAATATAATCTTTACAGTAATCTAGTTATTTAGGTCTTATTCGCGCCTTATAAGGGCATCTATACGGTTGGTTACGCCTAGCCTATATATAATTAGGAAGTGGAACTAAGATAGGATATCCGCCTAGCGTGCTTACCAGGCCGTAAGGGCCTTTGTTATTATAAAGTATTCTAAGGCCTTATAATCCAAAACCACCTTAATAGGCTTAGGGGTCCCTTTTAGCTGTATATACTAGTGCTAAAAGCTAGAGATAATAGCCAGCATTTCTTTATTATAGATATGGTAGTTTAGCTTAGCATCTATTATGGTCTTTAAATAGTATGCAATAGGGTGCTATTTTCCGTCCAGTTGCTTTTAGGAAAAGACACTAGCTATTGCGCTGTTTAAGGTATTAGTTTCTAGCATTAAGAGCCGTTCTAGGTTAAAGTGGGTAAATAGGGGAGCTAATACTAGCCGTTTTTTAAGCTTATTAAAGGCCTGCCTATATATGGCGTTAAAGTAAAAGGGCTGGTCTTTCCTAGTAAGATAGTTAAGGGGCTAGGTAATTCTACTATAGTTCTTAATAAAGCGTTAGTAGAAGTTACAGAAACCTAAAAATAATTATACTCCCTTTACGGTCCGTGGGGGTATCTACTAGTTAATTACAGCCGTTTTTTCCAGGTCTGCCTTAATTCCGTTTATACTAATAATAAACCCTAAGTACTTAGTGCGCTTAATACTAAATTCTAACTTCCTAATATTGGCCTGGAGACTAGCTTTGTGGAGCTGTTATAAGACTTTATAGATATACTCCTTATATTCTAGTTTATTCTTAGAGTAAATTATAATATTATCTAGGTAGGCTGTGTAGAAGTTATTAAGGTAGTTAAAGAGTACGTTATTTATATACCGTTGGTATATAGCCGGTCCATTGGTCAGTCCAAAAGGTAGTACTTTATATTTGTATAATCTATAGTGGGTCCGAAATATAGTAAGATCTTTAGATTTAGGGTCTATCCTAATTTGGTAAAAGGCCTAGCGGATATTAAGCTTTATAAAAATCTTAGCCTTACTTATATGGGCCAGTGTTTCGTTAAGTAAGGGCAACGGATATTAGTCTTTATGGGTTATATGGTTTAGTTTATAGTAGTTAATATAGAAACGGAGTCTACTGTTTAGCTTTTTTGTAAAGAGAATGGGTAAGGTAAAGGGGACTTGGCTAGGCTTAATAAAGCCCTTATTAAGGTTATTAATAAGGTGCTGCTTAGTGGCCTATAGCTTATTAGTAGATTGCTAGCGGAGGGGGCTATAATTAAGGGTGTTTTCTTTATTGGGCTTAATTTTAATCTTGTGGTTATACGGTCGGTAAGGCGGGAGTATATTGGATACTGCCTTAGAGAACACGTCCTTAAATTCCTAGTATTAATGGAGTAGTTTTTGTTCTACTAGCTCCTTATCTATAAGCTTACTTTCCCCACTAAGCTAGTTATGGGCTAGGGCTTCCTTGTCTTTAATTATCCGGTTAATTTTGTATAAGCTAGTTATAAAGGTAACGGTATTGGGCCGTTTTAAGTTCTGGTAGAACCCTATAGCACTAATACAGCAGATATTAACTGGTGGGAGGTTTATAGGTTTTTTTACGGACGTTTTATGGACTATATTTTATAGTGGAGGGTTTATAGCCCTCCTTAGCTCCTATTCCATTTTCTATAAGTTATCCTTTTAGTTTATATATTTAGTATAGCGTCTAATATTTCTTGCTATTCTTTATAGCTGTATAGGGCCTAAGCTAGCTGGCTTATTACTAACTTCCTAGGTTTCTAGTGCTGGTGGTGCGATATTAATAGTCTGGGGGCGGCGTAGTATATGGACCTATTGCGAATTAAGCTGTATATCTTTCTTAAAGGCCTGGTCCCTACGTATAGCATTGGCCTAGTAAATGGTGTCTATCTATAGCCGTAACGTATTTCACGGGTGAGCTGGTCAAACGGGTGAGCTGATCACTTCAAAAACACACCAAAAAATGGAAAAATCACACTTTAATATCTTAACAACCACTTAATAATAAATTTTAATAATTTAAAT
>Ga0307507_10001210_pt1 | contig 57555 bp, 17 predicted proteins | sample 7_EM_MG_FD_207223 | JGI IMG/M metagenome (GOLD analysis project Ga0307507, IMG submission 207223) | Populus trichocarpa ectomycorrhiza microbial communities from riparian zone in the Pacific Northwest, United States - 7_EM | ecosystem: Host-associated > Plants > Roots > Unclassified | place... | reverse complement strand
TCTCTACCTGTTTTCCTAATATATCTTCCCTACTTTAGGGTTGTTAGTTCCTTCTCCTATAGGGCACCCTAGGGTCCCTCCATAGTTTGTTTAGGCGTGTCTTAATATACTTTATAACGTTAGAGTTGCGTTCCTTTTGCACCCTTTACATTGCATTGGCTTTAATATATAGTTATAGGGGGGGAATATTGGCTTCCTTTTTAAGCAGTACTATAGCCGTTCGCTTATACCCGCCTGTTATACTCCTAAGGCAGGCTATTTGGACCTTTTAAAGTAGTTTAAGGAGTGATTTAGGGGGGCCTTTCTTAGTTTCTCCAGTGGCCCAAATGCTAGATCTATACGTCATGGTTAGCCGGACAACTGCTGTATATAGTAGGCGTAACCTCTGGAAGCATGGACCCCATATAGAATTAACGATCCTGGATATGGCGATATACTGTACTTAGCCCTTACGGGCCGCTTGCGCTGCATATGCGCTCCACTAGAGCTTGCTGTCTACCCACACTCCTAATACCCTTAGGCCTTAAACCGGTTAACCCCTAAAGCCTTAGATATGGATTATATGCTAAAGATCTGCAGATTAGTTACGTTTTCTTATAAAATAGATTAGCTGGTATTTCTCTAGTAAGAATTGGACTCCATGTCGTCTTGCCCATTCTATATAGGTGTTGTGGGCTTTCTTTAGTGTCCTACAGTTCTCTGCGGCTGTTGGCCTATATATAATTAGGTTTGTGTTATTGACGAAGCCTATCCCCTAGGTCGCCCCTTCCTTAAAGGTGTTAAGCAGGTTGCTTACAAAGAAGAGGAAGAGTATAGGCAACAGAGGTGATCCTTGTGGTATTCCTGTTGCGACTGCGATAGGGGGGCTCTGGTATCCGCTAAAGACCAGTAATGTTTCTTTCTGGCCTGTAAATCCTTGAACAAATTGAATGATCTATTCTGGGAAGCCCTTTGCCCTAAGGATCTATATATTATATAATATAATAATATAGAACTATTCTGGAATGGGATATAGCTTAACCGCCACAATTTCTACTAGTTTATAAACTTTATAAAAACTTATGCTTAATTAATAGATCCAAAGCCCTTTAAAAATAAGGACGGTAGCATCTATAAAAAGAAGAAGATTGGATTTATCTAGGCTAAAATTAAGCTAGCAAATTATAATAAAATAAAGCGCGTAGGAGCCCTATCGTAGATCACTATATATATAGATTTTAAATAAGCGGTTCTAAACGCTAAGGATGCGGTAAGGAACCAGACCTCTTTTAGTAAAAAGCTAGGGAGTAACTAGAAACGTGGGCACTCTAGTAGTAATATAGGGCAGACCTAAGCTCTAAAGAAGCCGTTCTTAAAGAGAAATCTAAAATAGTTAAAGTTAGGGACCTTAAGCAATAGGAAAGACTTTTAGGGCCAACCTAATACCCATCTAGCATCCTTATAAAAACACTCTAAAAAGTTAAAAGAAAACTTCTCCAGAGGAAAACCTAATTAAAAAAATAAGTAGGGCAATAACCATACTAATAATCTAAAAAAAGAAAAGCCCTAGTTACAAACCTCTTCTAGCTATAACTAGGGTAAAATATAGAAGGAGAGACTCTCTATATTACTATTAAGCTAAAAATAGTACTCCCTATAGGCAAGGTATATTAGTTCTAAGCACTATATAACAGCAGCGCTAAAATCAATCTTATATAATATAATTTGGTAAAAGAGCATAAGCTTATCCTATTATTAAGGTAGCGGAAACCTATTATAGGGTTCCTAAATAAGCATTGGATTAAACTATATAATGCTTATAAGCTTATGGTGTTAGTAGCTAATATATAACTACACTAAGGTAGTTAGCCCGCAACCCTTTTAGGCGGCTAACTTTATAGACTATAACCTTATTCTTAGATACCCTTAGCTTGCAAAAGCCAATCTTAAGATACGCTTTAAGATAGGAGCCTTTAAATAGTGGAACAATAAATAATTAGAAGGGCGTATTTCACTAATAAGCTTAAAAGATATCTTAGAAGATATAGCTTTAGGAGAAATAGTATACGCTCTATACCTAAAGGAGTATTAGATCTAATCCCTATTCTATAGCAAGATAGGTATAGAGCCTAGTATAGGCAATAACCCTTTTATAATAGATACCCTATAGGAAACTGCTGGATAGGTTATAGAGACACTATAGGGAGGCGGCAATCTTAAAGATCTTATAAGATACTTTAACTGCTATAGGTTACTCTAACTTAAGCAATATACAGAGAGTATACTATAATACCTTAAACGCTATATTAAAGAGTTCACTACCCTTTACTAGCTACTATATAAAACTATTTAATATATAGTAGCCACTATATACAAACAGCCACTGTAGCGCACGACGCTGCCTATAAGCGTCCTAAGGGATCTTTAAACCCTACCTAATAATAATACAAAGGATAAGCACAACCCCAACCTATTAAAAATTCCATTAGGCCTAAGGGACTTACTTAGGGTATTTTTAGGCAGACAAGCTAAAGTCCTTTAGTAAAACTTAGAATATAATTATACAATTAATCTAAAAGAAGGCAAATAACCACTAAACCTTCCTATCTATAACCTCTCTTATAAAGAGCTTAAGATCCTATAGGAGTACCTTAACAGCTTACTAGAAAAGGGATAAATACGACCTAGTAAGTTGCTGGTAGGCGCGCCAATTCTCTTTATCCTAAAACTAGATAGAACTATAAGGCTATATATAGACTATTACGGTCTTAATAAGATTATAATTAAGAACCGTTACCCGCTACCACTAGTTAGTAAAATACTAAATTAACTATTTAGGGTAAAGATTTTTATAAAGCTAGATCTATAAAACGCCTATTATAGGCTCTATATTAAAGAAGAAGATAAGTAGAGGACCGCTTTTAAAACCTAATATAGCCACTTTAAGTATCTAGTAATACCCTTTAGGCTAGCCAATACGCCTATAACATTTTAATTATATATTTATAGAGCCTTAGGGGGACTAGTTAACCATATATACATTATCTATTTAGATAACATTCTAATCTACTTAGAAGATAAGGATTAGTATAAGTAACATATCCATAAAGTACTGAAACGTTTAGATAATTAGGGCCTCTACGCCAAGGCGTTAAAGTATATTTTTAACACTAAGCAGGTTAAGTTCCTAGGTTATATTATAATACCTATAAGTGTAGTTATAGACCTAGTACGGGTATAGATAATTTAAGAGTGGCCAGAGCTAGAGAGTTACTAGGATATCTAAGTATTCTTAGGCTTTGCCAATTTCTATAGGCGCTTTATCTATAACTACTTAGATATTACCTAATACCTATTCAACTATATTACTAAAGCTTCCTAAGACCCGGCCTAAAAAGTAAAAAGCTTAAAAACAGGAAGGAAGAAAACTAAAAAGGGACTAACTAAATAGTATAAACTATGGATATGGCCTAGAAAGGTATAGGAAGCCTTTTAGGAACTATACACAAAGTTTATAGAAGCTCTACTACTGCGGCATTTTAACCTAAATTAGCCACTAATAATAGTTACTAATGCATTAAATTTTGCCCTTACTAGTATCCTACTATAACCTAATAGGTATCTAAACGCTACCTAGCTCTACTAAAGACTAGTAGCATTCTATAGTAGAAAATTCTAGGGACCTAAAATTAGGTACTATACCCATAATAAGGAACTACTAGCCATAGTTAACTGCTTTAAATAGTGGCGACACTACCTTAAGCACATAAGCTATACCACTTATATACTCTTAGATTATTATAATCTACGCTACTTTATAACTATAAAGGAGCTTATACCTTAATAAGCCAGATAAGTAGAGGAGCTTATACAATTTAACTTTAAGATTAAATATAAGCTAGGGAAAAATAACCCTACTAACAGACTATTATAATAGCTAGACTATGCTAAAGGCTTTAAAATAGGAGAAGGAAAACAGATAATAGATATCTTACTCCTTATATTATAGAACAAGCTCTAGGTATAGAATACTTAAGTACCTATAGCTCTGTATACTAAGTCTTAGGCGGTATAAACCCTATTAGTCTCCACTAATATTCTAGCTAGTACCTAGACCATTATCAATAAGGGTCTAAAAATACCTAGACAGGATATCCCCAACATAAGTTTGGAACCTAGTAATATACTACCCTTAATTACTAAGCTATCCCCTTAAACTAAAAGCGAAGCCATAAAGTAATTAAAACCTAGAGCCCTATAAAGACTAAAGGACTTTAACCTTATAGTGGCCTTCCTAATATATACGTACTAAGAAGTTATAAGATCTATAGTACTATCTAGTCTTATATTTAGAGCAGTATAAGGTAAAATAGCTTTTACCCAGGAACCATCTAAAAGGTTAATAGATCTTATCCATAAGGTACAATAAAGGGACGCCTTCTATGCCATCTTTAATATAGAAGCAGACCAGAAATATAATAGAAAGGAAGATATAAGGCGCTAAAATTAGGAACTAGACCCAATAGGCCTACTATATAGAAATGGCAAGGTTTAGGTGCTATAAGAAGTAAATCTATAACAAAAAATTCTTATAAAGAATTACAATAATCCTCTAGACAGCCACTATAGTTAAATTAAGATAGTGAAATTACTTTAACGTAAATACTATTAGCTAAAGCTTAAGCAGGAAGTAAAGGAGTATATTAGCCACTATAAGAAGTATTAAGTATATAAAATCCAAAGGTATAAGCTATAGGGTCTACTTAAATTAGTTCCTCCCGCTAGCAAACTATAGCAACATTACACTATAGATTTTATTACAGATCTTCCGCTATTAAAGAATAAGTAAGGATAAACATATAATTTAGTCCTAGTACTTATTAATAGGGTTTTAAAGTACGTCTAATACCTTTCTATTAACAAGATAATTAACATATAAGTACTTACTAGCCTAATTAAGGAGAAATGCTTTCTTAAAGTAGATTAGCTGCACTCTATTATTACTAATAAGGGCAGCGTCTTTATAAGCCAGTACTAGTCAGATCTATACTTTTATTTAAAGATAGACCACCGCTATAGTATGGCTTTCTATTTATAGATAAATAGGCAAATAAAACGCTAGAACTAGGAACTAGAGTCTTATCTATAAATATATTTAAACTACCAGTAAGATAATTAGTGTAAGCTACTTTTATACACGGAGTACGCTTATAACTTAAAGCAACATTTATTGTATTAGTTTTCACTAATTTAGATTACCTACAGTATCTAATTATTGGGATTTATTAGTATACCTAATAATTACTGGCTAAGGCCATATAATTAATTATAGGATCCCACTAGGAAGTTTAAGGACATCTATTAGAGAGTATAAGGGTACCTTAAGGAATAAGAGGAGTAATAAAAGCATATAAAGCAGAGCCTATAATATATACAAAAGCAGTAGAGACTTTAGTATAACTATAAACACTAAAATAAGCATTTTGGCGTAGGTAATAAGGTTCTATTATATTTAACAAATATTAAAACCTATTAACTATTAAAGAAGCTTAATATAAGATATCTAGGTTTCTTCTAAATTAAGGAATAAATTAGCAAGCTAACCTACCGTCTCCAGCTACCCCTATCTATAGCCCGCATGCATTTAGTACTTTATATAAATCTACTAGAGCTATAGTATAGACTACTACTAGAAAAGAACTTCCGTCTAGGCCTAATTAAATACCCTAAAGTAGTAGGTAAGCAGTATAAGGTTAAAGCTATACCATGCTATAAGTCTATTAAGAACAAGCTTTAATATAAAGTTAAATAGCTAGGCTAGCCCGCTAAGAACTCTATATAGGAACTAGAGGATCACCTTAATTATTATAAAGATATTCTAAAAGAATATTAGAACTAAGGTCCATAATCTATAAATCGCAGAAAGCGCTCTAATACTATAGTATTATCATAACCTATAAAGAAAGCTTATAGTAGGCTAAAAGAGGCTCTAAAGAGTAAATAGGTTAAATTAAATATAGAACGGACAAGCTCTAAAAACTATAAGGATTAATTAGGGCTACGGCCTAAAGCAGGATAAGTCCTTAGCCTTTTTATATATATAGCATAGAATTAATAGGGTATTTTACTAGAATTGCATTTCTATTTGTTAGTCTATATTAGGAATAATATTCCTATACCTTCCTAAATACCTTATAAGGCCTTCCCAATTGCTACTATATACAAAAATTAATCCTAAATACCTAAATTAAAAGCCACTATACCTTATCCCTAGGTGCAGGATTAGTATCTATCAGCCTACTAAGTAATGGCTAATAGGAATAAGATCTAGATCCCTTAATAGGAGTATAGGTAGATATAAAAATAGGGGTAGGCTAATAAGGTGTAGATAGAGCAAAGATCCTTAAACGCTTAACACTAATATTAGGCCCAAACTAGTACTAATAAAGTTCTTAAAGTGTAAGCTTATAGTTAATAAAGACACGCTTAAGCCCAGAATAAATAGAGATATTAGCTAGCTGGTAAAGTCCAGAACCACTAAGACTTTACTATAGCAACCATTAGTTACCTATCCGCTAGGTACCTAAAGGGTAACCTACCTAATACCGCATTATATTGTGCTCTTTAGAAACTTAATATACATATACAAACTCCTTCTTGTAATAGACAATAACCTTCTTCTTATTACCCCCATTCTTTACCTTATCCTTAGTATACCAACCTTACTCCCTTATTAGGCGTTATTAGCTAACTTGCTATAAATTATAGGCGGTATAGATGGCTGTGGTATGGTCTTAAATTTAACCTAAATACTTAGCATTAGCGCTAGAATAAAAGAGAGCCCAGGCGATATAATAGTTAAGGATATTAAAGAATTGTTACTACTTAGACCCAGGCTATATTAAAGCTTAAAGTTAGTAATAGAAACCTATTAAGGATAGGAAATCTTACCTTAACGCAACTACCGCTCTTAGTACATATATATTAATTATAAGGACTAAAGGTATTAGACCTTATATAGTAGGTCTTATTATAAGCATCTAGAATCTTTTTATTAGACTTCTAGTCTTTTAAGGATGTGTATATAAAGTTATTTAGGTAGGACTAGTACTAGTTGCGGGTTAGCGGAGGTTAGGGTTTTATATATAGTGGCAGGGCTAAAATACGCTATAGAATTAGCTTAGAAGAGTAGTTAGCAGGAGAATAAAGAGGCATATTAAATTAATAAAAAAAAAAGAAAATCTTAATAATATATTAAAGATACATCTAAATTTGGATAAAGGTTAATAATAGGAAGTAAGGTATCTCTATACTTTACCTTCTAATACCCTTTTAGTAAATAGCCGCAACCTTACTAATATAACTCCGTTATAATAACGTAATTTAAAAAAAAAGAAACACGCGTATTTGCCATTTAGCTATTACTTCCTTATAAAAACTAATTACGCAGCTAGAGAAGGCAATTAAGATATTAATTATAGATATATATAGGTTAAATTATACCTAAATAATACTATGGTATTAAAGAACAACGTTATAAACGTTTTTAATAATTATATAATAGCTAGAGGCGCTATTATAAATTATCCCTCCTATTTACTAGGCAGTAGAGCTATACTAAATATATAATATAGGACGAATAAAAAAGGATTATAGATTAATATCTTAAAAGTTAAAGATAACGGCAAGCCAAGGCTCTATATATTAAATCCTATACTAAAAGGTTTTATAGAACCATATTAGGAATACCAAATTACCTATAATACTTATAATTAATTATAAACTAGCATAAAGGCTTAAAAGTAGAGTTATGTAACAGTTTGTCTACATAGCTACCATCAAGGCGTCGTCGGTCACGGATTAACGTTGCCCTAACGTTGCCCTGACGACCGAATATGTACATAGTTGTCTACCGCGCCCCTTTCTTCAAGCCCTTACCTTAGTCTATTTATAATATAGCCCCTTATTGCTGCTTGATCTATCGGATTGCTCCTATAGAAAGCTAGCCGTGATATTAGATTAAGGTCTACCCCAATTGGCCTATAGAGGCGACATAATACTAGGTCCAACGGTCAAACGCGTAGCCAGTTCTACTACTATGACTACAGACTAACCAACCCACTAAGCCCTACTTAAGGCAGGCAATTGCGATAGCAGATTAAGCAGCTAAAAAAAGAGACTGTAGTAATTAGATTAAAAGGATCACCCTAATTATAATCTTAGTGGCAAGAGTTGCCTAAGAAAGCAAAAGAGATACTATAGCAAAAAGGAGCGCGTTAAGGCCTAGCGCGCTAGAGATAGCTACTAACCTAATGCTGGTAGCACGTGAGGAACCCGTAGACGCGTTACTTAAGCCGCCGGAGCTCCAACCGTACTATAGCGAGACAGAGCTTTTAGACAATATAAAGAGCAAATAGGACCGCCTTATAACATAGTTAGAAGATGACGAGAACCCTATATACTTTAAAATAGAAACCAAGAGGGAGTTCACAGCCGCGACTACCTAGAGCCTGGCCGAGATACCTACAACCGAACTTGTAGAGAAGCTGAGGCTCTAGGGAATATAAAGGAAGGCGTTAAAACAGCAGGTCGCTATACTATAGCGTCTCACAAATAACCACGCGCATAAGGCCCTAGATGGAAAAGAGAAGGCTAAGGCAAAGATAGTGGAGCTTAAGGAGCACCTAGATAATAGGACAGACAAGCTCCGCGAGGCCAATCGGAAGATATTAAGGATGGGCCGCAAGGTCACTATATAAGCCCCAGATCGGGAAGACAGCGAGCGAGGAAGCACACTGTTACGGACGATATAAGAAGGGACACCACTCTTTTAAACAAGCAGTGTTACAGGTTTAGGACACATAGCAAAGTTTCTAGACCCACCTACGCTGACAGATAGGAAAGAGCCTACCTATCGCGCCTGGAGCGGCCATGTACAAAATAAGCTTTGATCTAATACAGACTAGTTCTATTAAGACAACCCAGATTAGGAAGAGGATGTAAAAGTAGCGTACATTAAGATATGTGTAGGAGGCAAAGCTTATAACTACCTCTTACCCTACCTAGAGGTAGAGCGCGATGCGGAACGCAACCCTACTAGTAAAGAAGTACTTAAGTTCCTGGAGAACGTCTTCAAGGACCTAGATTGCCGCATCAAGGCTTAGTAGGAGCTTAAAAGCCTTAAAATACCATACCTAGGAGACTTTAACAATTTCTAATCTAACTTTATACGGCTAGCAAATATCTCAAGGATGCCACAAGATCAGTAGAAAGAGGAGCTTCACAATAAGCTTTATAACAGCCTACGCGTCTAAATAGAAGTTAAGGTGGCAGACAAAGACTGTAGCTTCTAGGCCTATTGCAAGACTACCTAATAGTACGCCTAAGGTCTAAAGCAGATAGGTAAGGAACGAAGTGACCGCAGAGCAGCCTAGGCTAGTAAGAGAGCTTCTACTAGGGGCGCTAAAGAGACCAAAGGTCCTCTCTCTTCCCGGCAGCCTCTAACTCTAGCACCAGCCGCAAAAGCGCTAGTTACCTGCTTTAACTATAGCAAGCAAGGGCACTACTCCAATAACTATACAGCGCTAAAGAAGACGGAAGCTAAAGCAATTGACTAAAGCAAAGAATACGAGATAGTCACTAACTCGGCGGAGTCGGAAAATAAGCAGCTCTAGGAGAAGTCTCCTACCTAGAGCAGATTGGAGTAATTAACACAGTGCCCATACAGCTAAAGGAGATCTTAGGAGGCGCAGCCCTTATAATACTATATAGGATCGCGCTAGGTGGCGTAGCTCTTAATATAGTAAGCCTACTCGACTCTAGTGCGGGCGGAGAAGCCTTTATACACTATAAGCTACGGCCAATTATCGAGTAATAACTATAACCAAAGTTCTATAGGATTAAGGGACGAGGAGTCACCGTATCTGGCTATAACAATTAGTAGACAGATATAATTAGATAGCTCTTTAGGGCTAACCTAGTTATAGATGGCTAACAAGTCCCTATATGGTTCCTATTCTATAATACAGGCCGCCATGATCTTCTTATTAGTTATAGGTGGTTTAAGAAGACTAGGGCCCTTATTAATTACAAGTGCTGGGCCTTAGTATGGTAAACTAAGAGGAACTACTATGGCAGGCAGGACATAATTATACTAAAAAAGGAGCTCCTACCCCCGCTAATTAATAAGGATCACTAGAGAGACGCAGACTAAAGAGATATACTGCTAGATTAAGAGTTTAAGTCTACCCCCTAACGCATCCTTAAATGTATAGTCGCGATCAGTGAACTTTAAGAGAAGAAGTCCTCTACTAAAATCAAGCTGGAGGGATAGGCTAAGCTAAAGCAAGCCAAGTGGACCTTATACAACTATAGGTATACTTAGAAGATTAATACCCAAGATGTAATTAGGAAAATGGAAGACTAGCTCTACCCTAGGCCAGCTTTACTATTAAAGCTGAGAGCAAGGAGGCTTTTATTTACTAGGGAGTTTAGAGCAGCAGACATCGCGCTACTTAAGGCAAAGAACTTCCTACAAGGAGTAAAGTGTAAGGATATAGTAATTGGATATACTAGCCTCTATAAGATAGACCAACTAATAGAGGATAAAAAGGGACAGGACGCGCTACTAGACGACAAGGAAGAACTCTGCTGGCTTATCTATAAAAAGCTACCACAGCCCTATTAAGAGTACGCTGATGGTTTCTTAAAAGCTACCTCTAATATGCTACCACCGCATTACGAGGGGGTGGACTATAATATTGTTCTTAAAAGCAGCAGCAGAGAACTAGCCCCTAGCCCACTATATAATATGTTATTAGAACAGCTAGAGCTAGTCAAGGCCTACCTACAGGAGCACCTATAGAAGGGGTTTATTGTATTAAGTAATACACCCTTTGTAGCTCCGGTCCTATTTGCTAAGAAGCCAGAAGGGAGGTAGTAATTCTACATTAACTTTTAAAAGCTTAATGTAATTACCAAGAAGGACCACTACCTGCTACCATTAATTAAGGAGATATTAACCAGGCTATTAAGAGCTAAGATCTTTACCAAGCTAGATATTCGGCAGGCCTTCTACCGTATATAGCTAAAGGAAGAGGTAGAGGAGTTAACCACCTTCTGTACAAGGTACAGATTATACAAGTACCATATTATACCCTTTAGACTATGTAACGGCCCTACGTCCTTCCAGAGATTTATTAATAACGTCCTTTTTAACTACCTGGACGATTTCTGTATAGCCTATATAGATGATATCCTAATCTACTTGGATAACCCGCTAGAGCATAAGGTCCATGTTAAGAAGGTCCTATAGAAGCTTTAAGAGGCAGGCTTATAAGCGGATATTAAGAAGAGCAAGTTTAATATTACTAAGACAAAGTTCCTAGGCTTTGTTATTAGTACTAATAGGGTCGCTATAGACACCGATAAGCTATCTATAATTAAGGATTAGGAACCCCCTACCTCTATAAAAGGGGTACAATCCTTCCTAGGATTCTGTAACTTCTACCAGGCCTTCTTAAAGGATTACGGCCGAGTCACACAACCACTTAGTAAGCTTATAAAGAAGGGAGCATGGTACCTACTAGGGGAGGAAGAGCTTAAAGCCTTTAAGTAAGTCAAGGCCCTTATGCTATCTAGCAGCGTAATCAAGCACTACTCACCGTTCCGAGACACCCGCATGGAGACGGACGTAAATGACGGAGTAGTAGCTAGGGTGCTAAACCAGCTGCAAGACAATAGGACTTGGAAGCCAGTAGCCTTCTTCTCAAAGACAATATCCCCTGCAGAGATGCGGTACGAGATCTATAACAAGGAGATACTAACAGTAATAAGAGGCCTATAGGAATGGCGAGGTCACCTTATCAGCCTCTAATATACACCCTTTATGGTAATTACAGATCATCAAGCCCTTGAGTACTTTACAACCAAGAGGCTGCTAAGTCTATAGCAAGCCTACTAGGTAGACCTACTAGCTGATTTCCACATACAGATCACATATAGGCCAGGCACGGCAAATATAGTGGCTAATACCCTATTACGAAAGCAAGAGGACCTAAAGACGCAAAAAGAGAAGGACGTAGCCGTATATACCATATACCTGATTAACCCCGCCCTTACAATTGCTATACTAGAGTTAACCTCCAAGGACCCCCCAACTGCAGCAAATTACAAATAGGAACTGTATAAGCTGGTTGACTAAATCCTCCAGGCCAATCAAACTAGTAAGTCGCTAGTAGGGCTATATTAGCTAGCCGAGCAAGACTAAAAGGGCTGGAAACTCTAAGGAGGACTACTAACCCACTTTAGCAAGCTAATGGTCCCTAATACTAACTACCTCTATACCTACCTTATTATAGAGGTACACTCCCGCTAGGTAACTGCTTACCCAAGCAAAACAAAGACTAGGAAACTTATAGTAGACTAATACTATTAGCCAGGGCTACCCTTAGACTGCAATACCTACGTAAGAAACTGCAGGACCTATAGGAGAACCTATATACCCCGTAATAAAACCCTAGGCCTGCTGCACCCTCTACTAATTAGTAAACGCTGCTAGCAGCACATCTCTTTTGATTTTAAGTCCTTCCTAACAGATAAAAAGGGCTTTGATAACGTCTTTGTGGTTATTAATTAACTAGGCAAGAGAGCCTTCTTACTACCCTACTATAAAACTGCCACCATAGCTAACGCAGTAAATCTATACTACCAACACGTCTGGCGCGTGTACGGCCTTCTAGAGACAGTTATATTAGATCAAGGACCCTAATTTATCTCAGCCTTTATAGACGAGCTATATAAACTAACCAGCGTTAAGCAAAAGCTCTTTATATCTAGTCACCCGCAAACTAATAGTAATACGGAAGTACTAAACTAGTACATTAACCAACGCTTAAGGCCCTTTATCAACCACTATTAGGATAATTAGTTAGAGCTCCTCCCCTATATAGACTTCGTATAAGCAATCTTACCATATAAGTTTACTGGCTTTGCACCATATAAGCTAGAGCTAGGATTTAAGCCAAGGCTCTACTTTGACTGGGAGGAACGTATATAAACAGCCTTAACGCCTTATAAAAAGCTAACACGACAAGAAGCTTAAGTTTTTGCATATAGAACCTGGGATGCAGTTAAATAGGCAAGAGACAATCTAGCTAAGGCCCAAGAGCAGCAGATAAGGCAAGCTAATAGGCACCATCACGAACCAGACTTTGGAATAGGTGATTAAGTATATATTACTAGGAAGGGCTGGGCTACTAACCAACCGAGTACTAAGCTAGACAGATAGCTTATAGGGTCCTACAAGATTCTAGGCATAAAAGGACACTTGTACATTATCAACCTACCCCTAAATATAAAGATGTCAAACGTCTTCCATGCCGATTGACTGCGAAAGGACCCAGATAACCCCCTACCAGGCTAAAATAGGGAGCTAGAGGAGCCAATCCTAATTAATAGCAAGCTAGAGTATAAAATTAATAAGATCCTTACTAGTAGAACCTACCACGGAAGGCTATAGTATAAGGTTAACTGGGTAGGCCATAACCCGGACAACACCTAGTATAACGCAGACGGCTTTATCAGCGCCCCCTATAAGATTAAGGCGTTCCACAACGAGAGACCCCATAATGCTAGACCACCCGTACAGCTAATATAATGGCTAGAGGTGTATCACAAGGACGTAGATCTAGAGCCCTCAGAGAAAGACAATAAAGTAAAGAAGGACGGAAGGGCAAGACGGACAAGGAGAGCCTAACTACGAGGATCAAGGGCGATCCTCCTGGCTTAAAGGGGGGTGATATAACGGTTCGTCTATATAGCTACCATTAAGGCGTCGTCGGTCACGGATTAACGTTGCCCTAACGTTGCCCCAACAACCAAATATGTACATAGTCGTCTACCGCGCCCCTTTCTTCGAGCCCTTACCTTAGTCTATTTATAATATAGCCCCTTATTGCTGCTTAATCTATCGGATCGCTCCCACGGAAAGCTAGCCGTAATAAGTTATATAAAAATCCTTAAATTAGCCTAGGTAGTTACTAGTATATTTCTAATAGGCTTTTAATAGATTTTCTAGTAATTCTTATATTTTTTCTCTAGTTATATATTTTCCTTATTAAGGTTTTTAGGAGTTTAAAGCAAGGGTTAGATAGATAGATAATATACAGCAGCATACTAATACCTCCCTAATATCTCTCTAAACCCCTTCTGGGACGAGCCCTTATAATCTCCCTACTATAAGGTAATAGCGATTAGGGGCTAACCGTAAGAAGAAGGGGTAATATAAGGGATATTATTACGGATACCTTGGGTTGCCCTTAGGACAACCTCCAGACGCCCCTTAGATAGTCGCCGGTCACTTGCCAAAGGCATGTGCCCGTAGTATATAGTCTCCACAATCCCTAAGGCCTCGCCTCCTTAAGGATTCGTCTCTCTCACCAATCTATTCTATTCCACAATCGTGTCCTTATAGCCCCCTGTCTATAAAGTCCCCTCACATCTCGCCCCTTAGTATTCTTAGTAGGGGATTATAATCTATAAATATATAGATATAATGTAAGATGACAAGCTCCGCACCACTAACCAGGGCTGAAACTAGTTCACGGTTCTAATTGGTCTAGGAGTTCGCATGCAGCCCATACATTACCCCAAGTCACCTGAATTTTTTGCGTCGGATTTAACTATAAGATAAATTCAACCAGCCTTCCGACTTTCCGGCCATGGTGTTACGCTTCATCGCATGTCAGCTTTCAACTTGGACGGGCCGAACTAATAGAATTGATACAAGCTGGATAGGCCAGGTCGTTCGGATGTATTCGATGCATCGTTTTTCTTTCGCTACGTTTGAGATCAAGGTAAAAATCCCCTGTGGCGGGTCCAAAATATTTCAGGGAAGAAGTGTGTATCTGCACACCAGATCGTGGTAGGTGAGGGTTAAGGTCAGACTTGGCGAGGATAGGCCGGATAGGCCTCTCGGATAATAGACCTATCAGCTGATAATATCCGGAGACTATCCGGATAGTCTCCGGATAGTCTTGGCAAAAACCCCTAATATACTTACACTTATAATGCACCCCCCAATATTAAATAAATAATTTTTCTATTAGTATAGATTTATAGAGCTTACAAAGCGCTTTAAAATGGTACCACTTTTATCTAAATATCCTAAGGATAAGTAATATTATATAGATATAAAGCTTATAAGAGCTCTGCGGAATAAGGCTTAGGGGGAGCCCCGCACGCAGCTCTACCAAAGCTCAGCAAAAGCTCTGCACGAAGCTCTATACAAAGCTCTAGTAAATACCTTTAGCTTTCCTACTAATTAGATATCTCCTTTCTACCTTTTTATTTATACTTCTCTTTATATAAAATACTATAAAATAAAATAAAAATAGGAAAAAAGAGAGGAGACCTAGCAGTTTAAATTTAGTAACTTTTATCTACTCCTTATTATCCTCTAATTCCACAATCTAATTCTCACCCTCTAGTGCTCCTACTACCACCGCTATAGGCTAAGAATTTTTATTATACAATAAACATCAAGCCCCATAATCCCGCCACTTGCAATTTCTATAGTACCTACTATAGAACCCTAGGAGACTCTAATACTTAGTAAAGGGGCAAGGGCCTACTAGATAATGCGGAGTTGTTATACAAGCCTCGCATAGCTAATATTAATTAGCTTTCTATCTTATATAAGTAATACAGGTTACTTATAATTGTATTTAGAGATCCACGGCTGTGACGGTGCTAGAGCGCGACCTGCCAAATTCTGCTATGCTGCTGTCATATTCTGCCAACCTACAATTGGCTCGCTTACTGCTAGCGCCTTAGCGGCTGCCCCTTTATATATGTTTACTATGGTCCTTGCGACCCCCTTCTTTTCTTCTCCTTAGCTTAGTATCTTTACTAGATAGCAATCCACAAGCTTCGGTTTAGAGGCATTTGTGCGAGCCGTCATATTATACTAAGCTCTCCCTATATTGCCTGGGAAGGCCTCAATAATATCCTACCCTAAAGAATATTCATCTGTAACAACGCGTTAACGCGCTATACTTAGACACTAAAACAACTCTATACTACCTAGGAAGGCCTTAATAATATCCCACTTTACAAGCCAGATAGGACTGGACCTATACCCCCAGAATTAAAACTAAAGCGTATAATACTAACGAACCCTAGGTAGCTAATAATGGCACCTAAAGCGAGCTTATCTAAAAGAGCTGCCCTAACCCAAGAAGAATACGAGATTCAATTAGGATCAGAAATTGAAGATAATAATAACATTATAGACGTACACAAACAGATTTATGCCCTAACGGCCAATTAAGAAGCCGACTGTCTCTAAGCTTAAAGTATATAGGAGACCCTATAAGAGATCCTAGACAGCCTTATAGCCCTATAAAGCAGTTTAGCCCCCCCTTCTAGAAGTCCTAGTCGTCCTATTAACTTAACCGAATGTAACATACTAGGGAGTACGGATATAATAATAAAGCAATTAAAGTCTATTAAGCTCCCTGACCCCTAACCACTGTCTAACGGGATAGACCCTACCTTTAAAAATTGGAGGATTTAAGTACGAGGAAAGCTCTGTGTTAACTATAACTATTTCCTTTCTAAAGAAGCCAAAATGCTTTACCTCTTTAGTTAAACTATAGGGGACGCCTAATAGCACCTTTAAGCCAAGTTTAAGGACAATTCCCCTGTCTGATTTATATCCGTTAACAAGATAATACGGCACCTGGCTACTATCTATGTTAACCCAAACAAAGTATGGAATGCCTAGTACGACTATAATTACCTAATAATAAAACCGAACTAACCCTTTGCTGAGTTCTAGACTTAATTCCTATACCTTACAGGAGAAGGCTAGGTTCCCCTTAAGAACTACTGTTTGGATTTATATAATAAGCTAACGATTTAGCTATAAGAAAAGATCGCCGTAACCTTAAATAACCTACCAACCTATAAAAGACTTGTAGCTTATTGCCTATTATTAGACTTAGAACTAAAGCGGATTAACGCCCGCCCTAATTAGCAGAAGTGACTACGTAGTAATTGGAACTCGTTAGCCACACCTATAGGAGCTAGAGTAGGAAGATAAGCCACAACTGCTCTTATATTAAAAGCGGTTATAACTACGCACTGGTAAGCCTTACCCAACCAGCTATGTACTACGCCCTTAGCTAGTCCCTGTTGTAATACCCCAATTAACCCAACCTCGGCTATATGCTACAACTGTAATAAGGAGGGTTACTTTGCCTTGTCTTGCCTAGAGCTAAAGGATATAGGCGATATTAAGGAGATGGAGGAAGGAGAAACGTCCAATAAGTTAGGAAAAGAAGAACCCTAGGGAAAGACTCCCCCTTAGGGTACCCTATTAATCTTAAAGAGATTGATCTAAGTTAGTTAATAGGTGGAAAATACTTTATAGTTCCATATATAGTATCTTAAAATAGATATAGAGTTAACATAACTGCCCTTATTAACACTAGAGCAAATGGCTTTGCCTTTATAAATACTGCCTGTATAAATAATGTTGCTAAGTTTCTAAATATAGAAGCTACTAGACTAGAAAAGCCTGTCTAAGTAAAAGGCTATAATGGTTAAGCTAGTAAGCTGGTTACCCACGTTTTAAAGTTGCATATTGCTCTTAACGGACGACGCCAGTATAGTATTCCCTTTTATGTCCTAGACCTAGGGTCCCATAATATAATCCTTAGCCGAAAATAAATATCCTATTTTAATATTTGGCTAAATGTACGATAAAGACAATTTGTCTAGCTAGAGGATAGACCAAAATTACCCTCCTTTATTAGGGAAATCTGAACCGACCGCAAGACACTAGCCACGAAGGCTAACCCTACCTATTAGTAGGATATTAGGGACCGCAACCTAGCCTTTACCTAAGAAGATACCCGCCGCAAGGCCGGAAGGAACTTATTTATACTAACAGAGATACTCCCCTGGAGCGCTACGGTTAATAAAGACTCTACTTACGGCAGTAGGATAGATAGTGATGTAGATAATATCCAAATTACGCAGATCTAACTAATAGGGAAGAGAACATACTAATAGGACATAAGGGACGACCTCTAAAAGATACAATAGGAGCTAAAAGGAGTAATAACAACGCCTTTACCTTGGAAGCCCCTAAAGTCCTATATACCCCCATTGTCACGCGACCCCCCTACGGTAGATATCGCTGTAATTAGCGCTATAGCGTTCCACTTTAATATGTATAGGAGGGATAATGAGGTTTTTACAACTAGCTTATATAAAATTGACCGGATTATTACCAAGAGGGAAGAAGAGCCAGCTAAGGAAACTAATAAGGAGCTAGTTAAACGCCTCCTTTCTACTATCTATACGGGATACAAGGACGCATTCTTAAAAGCGGCGTTAGATAAGTTACCCCCTTACTAGATATATAATTATAAGATTTAATTAGAAGCTAATAACTCGCTAGGCTATAGCCCTCTCTACTAATAATTAATAGACAAGCTAAAAGCAACTAAGCAGTACTTAATTAATAACCTTAATAAAGGGTTTATTAAGCTAAGTTAAGCCCCTTTTACTTCCCCTATCCTGTTTGTAAAAAAGCCTAATAAAGGCCTTTATTTCTGTATCGACTATTAGAAGCTAAACGCTATTACTTAAAAGAATTGGTATCCTATTCCTTTAATTAATGAGACCCTTACATATCTAAGCTAGGTAAGGATTTTTACTAAACTTAATATCCGCCAAGCGTTTTACTAAATTAGAATAGACCCTATATCTAAAGATTTAACAACATTCCGCACCCGTTATAGGTCCTATAAATGTAAAGTTCTTCCTTTTGGACTAATAAACGGACCGGCTACGTACCAAAGGTATATAAATAACGTTCTTTTTAATTACCTTAATAAATTCTATACGGCATACCTAGACGACATTCTTATTTACTTAGACAATAAACTTAAGCACTAAGTTTATGTTAAGAAGGTCTTAGAGAGATTACGGAATATAGGCTTATAAGTTAATATTAAGAAATATAAGTTTGGGGTAAAACGAACAAAGTACCTTAGGTTTATCATTAGTATAGAAGGAATTAAGGTTAACCCTAAGAAGGTTAAAGCAATCCATAACTAGAAACCCCCTTATACTATAAAGGGGATCCAGTCCTTCCTTAGCTTCTATAACTTCTATTACCGTTTTATCCGTAACTATGGAGTAGTAGCAAAGCCTCTTATACAACTTACCTAAAAGAATACGCCTTTTACCTTTAATAACAACTGTATGGAAGCCTTTAAAGAGATAAAAGATTGGCTTATCTCTTTTCTAATCCTTTGTTACTATAACCTAGACCTTAAATTAATGCTAGAGACGGACGCTTCTAATAGAGTTATAGCGGGAATCCTATTATAGTTATATCTAGATGGTGAATGGTACCCTATTGCCTTTTTCTTAAAAACAATGGACCTAGCCGGGTATAACTACGAGGTACACGATAAAGAAATGCTAGCTATTATCCAATTATTGTCCTAATGGCGCGCAGAGCTTGAAGGCACGAACTCCCGGATTAAGATATATACGGATTATAAAGCCCTAGAGTACTTTATAACTATAAAGCAGCTTACTAGACGATAAGCCCACTAGGCTAAAATACTCTCCAAATTCTTCTTTATAATTATATATCGTTCTAGTAAGTAAAACACTAAAGCTAATATACTAACCCGAAGGGAACAAGACGTAGGACCCTAGGATAAGCTAAAGACCTAATACCGGACGCGCGCCCTCCTCTATCCCCAATAGCTTAACCCGTAAATTCTTGAAGAACTAGACTCTAAACGGAATAAGCTAACACCCTTAGAGGGGGTGGTCTTGGATAAACTAATAGGGCTAGTTAACCGCATCCTAACTATAAACCGTACGGCTAACTCCCTAAAAGCCCTTCGTAACTAAGCCGCGAAGAAGGACCCTAATTTAGAAATAGAAGAAGGACTGCTTCTATACTAAGAATGGCTTATAGTTCCAGATATTAATAACCTATAGATAGAGTTAATCCGTAAAGCCCACTATTAAGTCTCTATGGTATACCCTAGTTGTAATAAGACCTACTAACTACTAGCGCCCCATTACTACTAGCAAGGACTTCTGTTTAATGTGGATTGATTTGTTAGAAACTGCCACGCCTATAGATATATAAATGCCCCTAGGGATTAAATGTTACGGCGCTGGTGGAAAACGGTGGATCTTAGCAGACGTGGATTATAGTAGACGTGAGTCACGTAACTCGAGGACCGCATAAAATATTAAGCGGCGCTACTATTCTTCTCCTTCCTTTCTCTAGCTTTGGATCCTCGTTTATAGACAATCCAATTGTATAGGCTTGCGCGTCCTTCTTCCCGTGCTCGTGCCTTGATTAACTGAGTTGCTAATATTATCTAAAGCTCGTTACTACTCTTCTTTCCTAAAAAGGAACTTAAAAATATCTACAAACTACAAATAGGATAAGGACACAGAAAAGGACCTAAAGGACACCAACAGAATAGAACAGGACCCTAAGGACAGAATAGAACTAAAAGAACATAAATAGAACGCGAAACCTAAGAATAGGACATATATAGACCAGAACCCCTAGAAAATAAACAAACACCAGAAATTACCTAATACCCCTACCGCTATGCCAAGAAATACAGCAGCTGGCAAAGCCGCTGTAGGACCCGCAAATACCTCTAATGGTGAAACAGTCGCCGTCTTAACCCCCTAGGAAGAACTCGCAGCAGCTAATGCCGAAATCAAACGGCTTTAAGAGCTGCTTAAAACCAGAGACACCCCTGCACCTAGCGAGGAGTTATTAGACACCTATAGACTTGCTATAGTCCTTAAGGCCCTAGCCCAACGTATAGTATTAGCATCATCGTGGTCCGCGAAGGTCGCGGACCCCCTATTGCTTACAGACGGAACTGACCCTATATTTAACAATTGGAAGCTTTAACTGCAAGACAAGCTCGAAGTCAATGCGGACCACTTCCCTATTGCTTAAGCTAAAATGGCCTATATCTTCGGCCGTACTGGTGGGGACGCACAGACGCATCTACGTCCGCGATATGCCTAGGACTTAGCAGACCCCTTCCTCTCTGGAGAAGAGATAATTGACCACCTGTCTTCTATTTATAAGGACCCCTTTAAGATATAGAACACCCGCCTTAATTATAAAGCCCTTAATATAAAAACGACAGAGACCTTTTTGGCCTTCTAGACCTGCTTTTTGTACTTAGCTGGCCAAGCCTAAATTCCCTATAAAGACCTAATGCTAGACCTCTTTGACAAGCTCACCCTAGACCTACAGCGCGCCGTACTGCCAGTTTTTACTACTGTATAGACGCTAAAGGTACTTATGGACCACTGCCTGGCTATTAATTAAGGCCTTTATTAAATTAAGGCACGAGCTAAGCAGTATAAAGCCAGAAACTCTTTAAACTAGACCATAAGCGCTATAAAAACGGCCTATAGTGCCCTAGCACAATTAGCAACTCCTATGGCACCAGCCGTACAGCCTACCGTCAACTTAGCAGCTAGCCGCGCAGCTAGCCCTGCCGTGGGTCTGGCGTATGCTTGGCCTACGTATAGCAACCCCCGCAGACAGGCCCTTAGTAATTAGGGGGCTTGCTTTTTATACGGCTAGAAGGACTACTTTGCCAAGGACTACCTGATAAAGGCAAAAACGGACGAGGTTCTGTTAATATAAAAGGATAGCGTGGAGTTGGAAAAAGAGGAACCTTAGAGAAAGACTCCTCTCTAGGGTTAAAAGGAATTGACATATTATATATTAATCTGGGTCGGCTAGTTGGTAGAAGAAGCTACACTATCCCTTATACTTTATTTTGTAATAGATATTAAGTTTTAACCTCTGCTTTAGCTGACTTTAGAGCAAATGCCTTTGCCTTAATAGATACTCAGTGCGCTGTAAAGCTGGCCGAATTTTTAAATGCGCCCTTTAAGGAACTGCCTAAACCAGTTCCTATTTGCGGGTATAATGGAAGAATAGGGCCACCTATTATAACTATCTTATGGATCTACCTCCGTGTTGACAGATAAAGGCAGTATAACGTCCCCTTTCTTATTACGGACCTGGGAAGCCATGATATAATCTTAAAAAGAAAATGGCTAGCCTATTTAGGCTTATAGCTTAATATATAGAATAGATAGCTCCTCTAGCCTAAATCCCTACCCCTAACCCCTTCCTTTATAAAAGAAATTAGTATTATAATGGAGAACCTTATATGGCCCTAGATTAATACCATCTACTAAGCTGATGCTATGCGTAGAGACCAGGCCTTTAAGAAGGACGTACAGCTTAATCCGCAACGGATTTGTATACTACGCCGCCCCTAGACTACCTATGTTACGCCACCCGCACTAGAGACCTAGGAAATCAGTAGTAACCTAGCTAAGTCCCCCGTAGAGAACTTAGGCCCTACGCAGCTATAAAGGAAGGCTAGGAATACTAAACGCCATACTAAACTGATAGACTGGAAGGATAACTTACGGAAAATGGAACGTGAGCTAAGGAAGACTATAAACCCTATACCATAAAATATGGCCTGATAAAAGTCTATAAAGAAACCTATGGACCTTCCCCCAGTTGATATCTGCTGCATCGGCGCTGTAGGATTCTATTAGAACTTGGTCTAACCTAATACCGTTGCCTTTACTACTAGCTTATATAAAATTGATCAAATAATTAAGGAAAAGGAAAGCGAACTTAGTGGACAGGAAGGCGAGCTTATAGATAAGGAGCTAGTAGAACAGAAACTACCCTATTAACACCAGAAATTCAAGGACGTATTCTCAAAGGCAGTATCTGATATAATTCTGCCTTACTGACTATATAACCACAAGATCGAGATCAAGCCAGATAAGGAAAACACCCTTAGCTATAGCCCCCTTTGTTAGCAATCTACTGCCGAATTATAGGCTATAAAGTAATATCTTATTAAGAACCTGGATAAGGGCTTTATTAAGCCTAGTAGTTAAGTCCCTTTTACCTTACCAATTCTCTTTGTTAAAAAGCCAAACGGAGGACTTTATTTTTATATTGACTACTATAAGCTAAACAATATAACCCGCAAGGACCGCTATCCACTACCCCTATTTAATAAGACACTGGCCCGAATAAGTAGAGCTAAAGTTTTTATAAAGCTTAATATCCGCTAGGCTTTTTACCGAATTAGAATAGACCCCAGATCTATAGATCTTACTACATTTTAGACCTGTTACGGAACGTACAAATATAAGGTACTTCCTTTTGGACTAACTAACAGATTAGCTACGTACCAGCGGTATATAAATAATGTACTCTTTAACTACCTTAATGACTTCTGTACGGCCTACCTAGATGATATTATAATTTACTCTAAGAATGAGCTAGAACACGAGGAGCACGTCTATAAAGTCCTATAACGGCTCCATAAGGCTGGTCTCTAGGCCAATATTAAGAAGTTAGAATTTAGTGTTAAGCGTATAAAGTACCTAGGGTTTATTGTTAGTATAAACGGAATTAAGGCCAACCTAGAGAAAACGGCCATAATTAACCAGTGGACACCCCTATAGACCGTAAAGGGGGTATAATTATTTTTAGGTTTCTATAACTTCTACTAACGTTTTATTAAGAACTATAGTAGGATCGCCTGGCCTCTTAACTACCTTACTAAAAAAGACCAGCCCTTCCACTTTGACGCTATATATATACAGGCCTTTAATAAGCTTAAAAAACGGCTGATATCGGCTCCTCTACTCACCCACTTTAACCTAGAACGGCCTTTAATGCTAGAAACGGATGCCTCAGACGGCGTAATAGCCGGTGTTTTTTCCTAAAAGCAATTGGACGGAGAATAGCACCCCATTACATACTATTTGAAGACTATAATAGATGCTAAGCTAAACTACCACATCTATAACAAAGAAATGCTGGCTATTATCTCTAGCTTTTAGCACTAGCGTACGCAGCTAGAGGGGACCCCTAAGCCTATTAAGGTAGTTTTAGATTATAAGGCCCTAGAATACTTTATAATAACTAAGGCTCTTACGGCCTAATAGGCACGCTAGGCGGATATCCTATCTTAGTTTAACTTCTTAATTATATACAGACCAGGCGCTACAAACCGTGTGGATACTCTTATAAGGTGTAAACAGGACCTAGGTAACCAGACGGCTGTAAAGATCTTATTATAGACCTAGACACTACTACAACCAGAGCACCTCAACCCCTAGATACAGGCAGAACTAAGTATAGACTCCTTAGGCGCCAAGATGTATTCTATTAACCCCTTAGGATTTGACCTTATTAACGAATTGCTATAGATAAACCGTATAACCTCTTCTCTATAGGAGTACTATAAGAAGGCAAAGAACATTACCAGCCCCTAGTCCCTTAAAAACGGATTACTTAAGCATTAGGAACGGCTAGTAGTAGTAAAGGAATAGAACTTACGGACTTGGCTTATTACCAAAGTATATACCTAGGTCTCTATAGCCTACCCTAGAAAGAATAAGACCCGCAAAATTATTAGTAACCGATATTACTGGCCCGGAATGGTTATGGACATTAACCGTTATATACAGAACTGTAATAACTGCCGTAGGTTTATAATTCCGCGAGATAAGACCCTAGGACTATTAAAGCCACTTCTAATACCAGAACGCCCCTGGTAGTATATCTCTATAGACTTTTACAAGCTGCCTACAGACTGTGATAGATATAATATGGTAATGATCCTAGTTAACCGTTTTGGTAAGCGCCCGTTCTTAATCCCCTGTCACAAGGATATTAATACTAAGGAGGTAGCCTAACTATATATCCATTATATCTACCGAATTTACGGACCACTAGATACTATTATATCCAACTATAGGCTGTAGTTTATATTGGCCTTCTAGAATAAGTTTACTTAGATCCTTAGTATTAAGCTAAAGCTTTCTATAACATACTACCCCCAGACAAACGGTTAGACGGAGATTATAAATTAATACCTAAACTAGAGACTCCGGCCCTTTATTAACTACTTTTAGGATAACTGGGGCGAACTACTACCCCTAATAGACTACGCCCAGGCAACCCTACCCTATAACTCCACAGGGTTTGCACCTATCCAGCTAGAAATAGGATATTTACCCCATACTAGCTTTAACTAGAATAGACCAGAAGGCCCATAGACTATACGCGAAAAACTATCTTATAAGGAAGCCTAGCAATACGCCAAACGCCTAAAAGAAGCTTAGACGGTAGCCCGTAAGAACCTAGAAAAGGCCCAGAAATTAATGGAACAGCAGGCAAATAAGTATAGGCGCGAGCCTAACTTTACAGTGGACGATAGGGTCTGGGTTACGATAAAGAACTAGAAGACAGAATAGCCTAGCCGCAAGCTAGACTATAAGATGGCAGAACCGTATAAGATCCTTAATAAAGAAGGCAACTTGTATAAGGTTAAGCTCCTAGACTTAATTAAGGTTTACCCTATCTTTTCGCCAGATAAGCTATGGAAGGCTGCAAATAACCCACTACCTGGACAAAAAAATAAGCCTCCCCTACCAATTCAAGTTAATGGCGACAATAAATGGGAAGTTAATAAAATACTAGCCTATAAACTAGTATAAGGAATGCTATAATACCGTGTTTAATAGAAAGACTATAATCTAGACCCAACCTAGTACCCCGCCTAGAACTTTATAGGCTGCCCCTAGAAGCTTAAAGAATTCTATAACCAATACCCTAATAAACCTAGACCCCCGAAGTACCTTAACAAGTAGATGGAGTACTAGTATAGCGAAGACGATAGGCTGCCTATTGAGCATAAAGATAAGAATACCCTACGGATATAATACGGACATATAAAGCCTGAGGGCAGGCTTTTTTGGAGGGGGGGGTAATGTTACGGCGCTGGTGGAAAACGGTGGATCTTGGCAGACGTGGATTATGGTAGACGCGAGTTACGTGACTCAAGGACCGCATAAAATATCAAGCGGCGCTGCTATTCTTCTCCTTCCTTTCTCTAGCTTTGGATCCTCGTTTATAGACAATCCAATCGTATAGGCTTGCGCGTCCTTCTTCCCGTGCTCATGCCTCGATTGACTGAGTTGCTAACATTAAACTCCTGGGTGGCTATAACCGCTGCCAGTTCTAAAACGCCCTTAGTAATATATTACTATAGACTTTAAGTTATTTCCAAAGGACGCCTACGGCTACAATGCAGCCTTTATAGTGGTCGACTAACTATGTAAGTAATCCGTCTCCCTCCCTTGTTTTAAGACTATAACTATAAAGGATATAGCCCACCTCTATATTAACAATATCTATTGATTCTATGGCGCCCTTAAATTAATTGTCTCTAACCATAGCCCCTAGTTTATATTGGATTTCTGGAATAAACTCTGCCGTATTCTTAGAATTAAGATTAAGCTCTCTACTGTATTCTACCCTTAGACTAACGGCCAAACTGAGATTATAAACTAGTACCTTAACCAGCAACTACGGCCCTTTATAGACTACTATTAGGACAACTAGTCGGAATTACTACCTATAATAAACTACGCGCAGCTTACACTCCCCTATAATAGTATAGGGATGTCCCCATTCGAACTGCTCTATAGGTATACACCATAAACATCCTTTAATTGGGATAGGCCTACTAAACCCACTACGGCCCGCGAACGCCTCAGCCATAAAGAGGCCTGGGTATTTGCTAAGAGAATGCATGGAGCCTAGGAGACTACTTAAACAATTATAAGAAAGGCGTAAGAAAAAAAGGAGTCTAATATAAACCGATATTATTGCAAGGAAGACTTCTAAGTAGGAGATAAGGTATAGTTATTAATAAAGAACTGGAAAACCCAGAGGCTGAGCCGCAAGTTAGACCACCAAATGGCTGGCCTATATAAGACTCTTTAAAAGGTAGGACACTCTTTTAAGGTTAAGCTACTAGAGTTAATAAGGATCTACCCCGTCTTCTCTCCGGACTGGCTATAAAAGGCTGCGGATAATCTACTACCTGGATAGTATAATAACCCCCTACCGCTAATCCAGATTACTGAGGACGAAGAATGGGAAGTTAAAGAAATCCTAGCAGTAAAAAAGGTCCGTAATGTCTTAAAATACCGTGTAAGCTGGGTAGGCCATAATAACAACCTAAAGTGGTACCCCGTATCTAATTTTAAGTACTCCCCCTATAAGTTACGGGACTTCTACCTAGCCTACCCTAATATCCCTAGACCACCATGTAAATTAGACAACTGGATTAAATGCTAGGAAGAAGGGTTAGATAATTACGATAATTTAGACAACAATAGGGAGCTCGGACAACGCCTAAGGGCAGGCTTTTTTAGGAGGGGGGGGTAATGTGATAGTGCTAGAGCGCGACCTGCCAAATTCTGCCATGCTGCTGCCATATTCTGCCAACCTATGATTGGATCGCTTACTGCTAGCGCCTTGGCAGCTGCCCCTTTATATATGTTTACTATGGTCCTTGCGACCCCCTTCTTTTCTTCTCCTTAGCTTAGTATCTTTACTAGATAGCAATCCACAAGCTTCGGTTTAGAGGCATTTATACAAGCCGTCACAACGGCTCTAAACTAAAATTATATTTATATATAAGGGCCTCCCTATCTACACCTGCCTCTTTAATACCCCCCCCCCCCCGCCTAAGCCTCTATATTAATTACTAGTAAAGCTTCCACCCTCTTTTGCTTATCCTAAGAGTAGTTAGTTATATAGGTATATTATACAGAAAGGAGATACTTATAGTATAGTAATATTACTAGAGAATCTCTTATATGGTAGGACAGGAAGTATACTAAATAATTATATTTCCTAATTCCTAATAAAGGACGATGTTGGTAGGATTTAAACTCATAATCTATTAAGTTTAAAGTTAGTATATATTTACATACGCCACCTACGCGCCTTTAGTAGTTACCTTTGCCTAAAATTATCCCACTTATATATTTTATACTATTTAGTGTTATATAATACATCTCTTATATACCATCCCTCGTATAACTACCTAACCCTAACTATAAGAAAATACTTAAAATTTTATAAGCTGCCTAGTCCTTTACATACTCTAATACCTTAAGTATTTATAGAGTAGTTCTTATATAATCCCATAGAACGCGACATTAAGAACCTAAAAATACTCTCTCTGGCTTATTACTCATTCTAGGTATTAAGAGAACTTTAATTATAAGTCATAAGAGTTATAGAAATCTTATACGCTAAAGAGGCTAATTCTACCATTAAATAGCTATTATACGGCTATTAAGCGGAATTAGATTCTTATTAATATAGTTATTAAACTTATCTAGACTCTATAGACGAGTATACTTTAAACAATACTAAAGATAAGCTTTATAAAAGGCAGAAAGGCTTTCTTTAGATTCTAAAGGCGACTTTTAAGCTTTCTTAGTTGTGTATAATATAGTTAAACCTAAAAGTATTGCTTTCTTACGGAATCTCTTCTAGAGCTTTTATACGCTAAAGAGCTTCTTTTCTCCTTTAATAGTAATATAATCGTTCTAATCTTTTAAGAAAGCCGTATAATACTTTAGGTCAAGAACTCGTGCCGCTAAATAGTAGGGAGAATTATCTAGCTTTTTAACATACTTTATAAGCTTTTCCTTAGCATATTAGAGTTAAGCAGCTATAAGCTTATCCTTAGCCTTAGTAGCTATAACCTAGTAGAAAGGAATTAGCTAAAGAAACATTAAAAATATTATATAATATACTAATACGGTCTATATTATATCCTTAAGAATATTAACTAATTCTAGAACCCTCTTTAGTGTTATACAATCTTCTTAAAGAAATAGAGTTGCTTTATAGAAAGACTAAAGGAAATTATAAATTGTATAAAGGTGTATCCATTTGCTTATTAAAAGGATGTTATCTTTTAGGAAATCGTCCTTATAGTACTCTATATAGAGTTAAAGCCTAGCCTTTACCTTATTCTCTAGAGCTATATATAATATAAGAAACCAGCTATTCCATCTTATACAATTATTAAGAGAAATAATTTTACTAGTATATTTAATAAACTATATTATATGGTTAGCTAAACTGCGGATATAAACAATATAGTTATAAAGCTTTCCCATTAACCCTATAATATTTTAAATATTTTAACATTTTTTACACTTTTCATCTAATGCTAATTCTAATTCTTTATTATTCTTTTTCCTTTTATCTTTCCTTTTAACTAGTGGTGGTGCTTATTATATAACTTCTTCTCCTTCCTCTTTTTCTTCTTTACCCTATTCCTTATCCTCTTTATTATATAAGTTTATAAGCTTCTTATCTTTCTTTAAACTAAATAGAAAGGCCTAAACGATAAAATTAATAACGTGCCCCTAATAGCGAATTCTTTAATATATTACAATCCAGTTAATTTTATACTTAAGGCTAAGCCATTAGCCAATTATACAATAGAGAATATTATTTAATCAGACATTATTACCAATAAAAGCTCTAATCTTTGTTTTAATGCTATACTTAATAAGAACTAGATAAAGCACCTCCTATTAGTTTATACTACTCTAACTAGATACTATATAAAGGGCAATTAAGGGGTTCTAATATTTATCCTAGATATTAATAAAGCTAGTACAGATTCCAAGGAGAAGGGTATAACTTAAAAAGGTCCAGATGTCTACGGTAAGGTAAATATTTATCTTTATAGATTAAAGTACTTTTTATACAATATTTTAACTCTTAGTAAAGTTTTTAAGAATCTAGGCTGTAATCGTTATATAGGATATAGGGACAATTAAGGGTACTTCTCAATTTAATGCTTTTATAAAAGTATAAAACTTTAGCTATTCTATATATAAGAAGGGAAGCCGTCGTACGATAATTAGATTAAGAAGTGCTTGCTTTATAATATTTTAATATACCATACGCTTTAGAACCTCGCCCTTAAGACCTTAAACTTCTCCTTTTACTAGAAGCTTTTAATATAATTCTAAAAGAGATCTCTCCCCTTAATCTTTTGCTATTATACGCTCCTAATTCTATACTAAATTCCATTTAATATTATGTTTTTTAAGATAGCCCTATAATCTAATGGTTAAGAAATAGTGTCCTTTTAGGTCTTAAGGAGGATAGTATTTACAAAAGTAGCGTTTCTTTATATGAACTTTTTCTTCCTTTATTGCCATATAAGTATGTTTATAAATTAAGGAGACTTGTCTTGAGGCCAGTGTAGTTGGGATTAAACTAGTATTAGCTTCGGTCTTAGCGCCGCTTAAAAGAGCAGAAAGTGTATTAACTTTAAAGGAATTATTGTTATTAAGGTTTTTAGAGTAAGTTTTACTAGTACTAGCTATATTTATAGCGTTATACAATAGGGGGTAAAGGTTTAGTCTACAGTTAAAATTTTACGGATATCTAGATATTATCCGGATATTATCCGATATCCGGGCTATCCTCAGATAGGATTATTATCCGCCCGACCGGATAGGATAATTTATCCTCGCCAAGTCTGGTTGAGGTCCGTAACACTTACACATACCATTTAAAGATGGTCTAATTCGGAAATGGGCTTAGTAAAACTTCACTAATCACCTCTGGTATTACACCACATAAGCCACGACGGATGGTGATACAGCATCCAAGGCGAGAAAAGAGAAAAAGGATCATCGTAGTCGAGGCGTTAAACTCTAGTACTTTACTCGCTAAGGATTCCAAAGGCTTCGAAAGAACTTGTATTCTTATGCATAGCTCGTGCCGTCATGAAAACAACTTGCGCCAAGGGAAAAAGCCAAGTGTTGTCGCCGGCAATCCAATTGGTTATATTCATTCTCTCTTCCCAGTCACACAAAGACTCCAGGGATTTATGATCTGCTTTAAACACCTATGGCAGTGCCTTTTTGGCTTCCGTTCAACGTACAATAAGATCGCAGGCGTTCGCATCAGATTCTGCTGGCGATTCTTCAGTCAGCAACGCACGGTTACTTACACGTACCTTTAGGCTCGAATAGCTCACACTCACGAGTACCGATAAACGACAGCGGGACGTCCCGCAAAAGGTTGTAGATTGAGAGTCCACAGGCCAGCCCACAGGCCAACGCATTGGGGTGCCAGCGTCCGAGCTTCAAGATCTACATTATTGATAGAAAAAGGTCGAGGGTCGTAGCCAATAAATAGCCCGCGCTATGGTTATGGAGGTGCGAAATGATCAGATTCCCGGCCATCACCGAATTGTTTCACAAGGACTCCGAGGTTTTCGCAGTAGGGCGATACATCGGGTGGTCTATTAGATGGATTTCGCAAATTTCCTTACACTAGTTTGGGCTAATTTATGCAAGGAGTTCGGATATGGCTTAATAGAGGATGCTGACTTGGGCGAGAGACTCTGCAAGGGAGCCATGCTTAGCTTCCTGCACGAGCTGGCGCCGAGCCTTGTATTTTTTGAGGTTTCAAAATCGTATAATAAGCCTATCTTACGTCGAGCTTCTTGTGGTAACAAAACGACGATCGTGACGTCGTGAGGAAAATGAGGGCAGTAAGGAGCGTTCACGGCTACATCACGGCTCGATCAATCGAGACGATCACTAAGTTACTTTGCCTGATATAAGTATGGAAGCGAGGTAACGCAGGCTTAAAATACTGCCTTATTTTACGAAGTATTCCAAGCCCGCGTTATGCATGCGTAGGGGTTCCCTGTAGAAAGGCTTTTTATGAGCGATTTTATGCGGATCTATAGGCTAGTGTATGCGACGGCGTCAAGACACTTGGCGTTGATCAAGGCTCCATCTAGATTGAGCGACTTTACGAAGTTACAAGGATTGCGAAATCCATGTATTGGTAGACAATATATCATGCTTTCACGCTCCATCTTGCAGTATTTGCTCGCTGGCCTATTTGTGCGACGATCTTTGATCGATTTGGCGGTCGCTGCAGTCATTTGTACGCATCTGGCCAACCTTACCACCTGTTTAAATGGATTCTCAAGCCCCCGAAAAACCGACTTGAAATAAGTCCTCCAAGTTGAGTAGAACCTTCGTCAGCGTTCTCATTTTCCTTAGCCCATCATGGCTTTCACTCGAGAGGTTCGTAACGGGTATCCTGATCTGTCTGTTCTGCGAAATCTTACAAGGAGTAGTTCGACATGAAAACTGTGCAGCCAGGCACTGACGCAACTTACGAGCGAAAGGTCGCCGTGATTAACCAAGCAATACTAGATATAGGAATGGGCCGATACCAGTGGTCGGTTTTTGTTCTGGCGGCATTTGGATGGTTTAGTGATGTGGTACGCTTTCATTCCACTGATTGGTTTTAAAGTGTTGTCAAGCTTGTCTAACAAAGGTTTTGTAGTTCTGGAAACAAGCAGTCAACATCATCGGACCCTTTGTCAAACCGGAATTTCACGTCCAGCAAATCGCCTGTGGGCCTGACATCCCAGCCGAGACTTCCAGAATATGCTAGGCTAACTCGTGAAGTTCTCAACGTTGCGAAACAGACTGGATCCGTGCTAGGTGGACTTCTTTGGCCATTAACGGCTGACTACATTGGCAGAAGACCAGCATTTAACATCACACTTGGTCTAGCCGCCATTGCGGGCTTGGTAGGCGCTGGTTCTCCGAATTTCGTCGCTCTCGCTATCCTGAGTGGAGTCATCGGCTTTGCTATCGGTGGCAACCAATACGTTGATAGCACAATATTCATCGAGTTCGTCCCGGCATCGCATCAATATCTTCTTGCTATTGCAACATTGTTTCCGAATATTGGGACCACCACAGCTGTCCTAATTGCTTGGTAAGATGACTTCGGCGAACACTAGGAAACTACTCACAACATATAGGCCGTTTGTTACGAAATATTCTTGCTCTCGAAGCGATGTTCTCGCAGGAAGCTGCATCTATCAGAACAATCTTGGTTGGCGTTACAGCCTTTGGACATACGGAGCTTTCAACCTACCAATGGTCGTGGCCCGGTTCCTATTCCACCTTAAGGAGACACCCAAGTATTTACTTGGTCGAGAGAGGGATGAAGATGCGGTAGAAGTGGTACAAAAGGTGGCCGCAAGAAACGGAAAGGAAACCTGGTTGAAAGTTGAAGACCTCCAAAGAATCGACACCGAACTCTCACAATTGACACCACCGGTTCTCAACAGCCCGGCCAAGACCATTCTCAAACGGAAGCTTGCAAAGTTTGAGCCTAGCAAGGTAAAAGCGCTGTTTTGCACACCTAAAATGGCTATCTCAACGATCTTGATACTGGTCATCTGGTCAATGGTTGGCGTGTCCTACACACTATTCAACTCCTTTCTCCCATTCTACTTGCAAATGAAGGGCTCTCAAACAGGGTCACTGTCAACCGATACCCTCTTCCGGACTTTGGTTATCCAATCCGTCTGCGGCATACCAGGGGCGATTCTATCTGCCGTAGCATCTGAGATTAAGATCCTAGGTCGTAAGGGAACCGGCGCCATCGCAAGCTTAGCAACAGGCGTCTTCGTATTCCTCTTCACGCAAGCCGACACGAACAAAGCCGTCTTGGGCTTCGCCTGCGCTATTTCATTCTCATTCGCCGTCGTTCACGGTATCCTGTACGGCTATACTCCAGAACTCTTTCCGGCGCCGATCCGAGGAACCGGGCAGGGGTTAATTGGGTTCGTGAACGAACTTTCGAACACGTCGGCGACCCTGATCGCCGTCTATGTTGGCCTGAACGATAAGTCGATTTGGATATCGGCGGGGTTGATAGCCGGTGCCGGGTTAATCTTTCCGTTTATGCCGTATGAGACCAGGGGGCGTGCTGCGTCATGAATTTCTGGTTTGGATATTTTCCTCACGAATAGAGAGCTCTTTAATTAATGGAGAGGTATGAATGAACTCTAGTCTGTCACCCGCCCCAAGTCTACCACCCCCCCTCAAAACCACAAACCTGCCCCCAACAACCCCCTCACCCCCCCTCCTCCTCCTCCCCAAAAATCCACCCCCAATACTCCCGCCCAATCCCCAGCTCCTGCGCCGCATACCCCCGTATCTCCGCTTCATGCCCGTCTCCGTCCCCATCCCCAGCGCCAAGCCCGGCACCGCCTCGCGCACCCACCCCCGCCTCAACAGTCCATTGCGGCAGAAAGCGCGGCGCGGCGGGTGGAGCAGGGTCCAGATTGTGGGGAGGAGGATGGCGGGGATGAGAGCGGGGGAGAAGGTGCCGCTGGCTGCTGTGATGGGGGTTGGGGGAGGAGGGAGGAAGTGGTGGCGGTTGGAAGGGGGATGGGGAGGGGGTATGGAAGTGAAGGGTAGGGGATGGAAGGGTACGGGGGCGGGGATGGCGGCTGGAGCGGGTTGCTTAGGAACGGCGGCGCGGATGTAGGGTTTTACCATCGGCTTTGCAGAAGCCGGCGGGAGGAGGGGGAGGATGGGGGGCTTCGTCGGGCTCGAGGCGCTGTTTGTCGCGTGCGTGTTTCTCGCGGATGGCGCGCTGGGTTGCGGGTGGGAGGATAACGAAGGAGTGGACTTCCGGGGGATGAGGGCGGGGAGGCATGAGTAGGGCCCGTTCTGGAGAACCCGGTTGGCTGTGCTAAGCATCCCGTCCACGGCGGCGTAGTTCGCTGGTGGTTGGGGCTGGGGTTGGACGGTATCTGGGAGGGTCTCTGACTCGGTCGCTGCGCCATTTCGTTTGGGTGGGGAATTAGAGGTAGGCTTGAGATGACTGATTCTGGTGGAAAATCGGGTATTTGTGTTTCTCTCATGGCCTTCTTGATTTGATCCGAGATAGTTTCCACTTAGAGGATGTGAAGTTAAGTGTTTGAGAGTAGGGGGATCACCCGCTTTTAGCTAACACGCACTCATGACCTATTGAGATGGGGAATTGTTCAGTCCGTAACCCCAGTAGAACTGTATTCTAGGCTCACTGGATGATGTTTTCCATGGAGTAGGGGACTGAGAAAATTTGAAGTCATCGTAGGTGACGACCCTGTAGAGTCGATGGAGTAAATTTGGTGAAATTGGAAAATAAATTCTAGTAAATAAATTCAACTGTGTTAGTAGAATGATCTTATAGCACCTTCCCAATACAGTAGTCGTTGCAAATAATCACCACAAGTAGTGTACTAAAGTTACTAACAAGTACACATCTGTTGGTTATGGGATAACAGAGGATCAACTAATTCCTTGAAAGCACAGGAGCGGTCTAGAATACCCAATGAATCGTATTCCTACACGTGACACTATCAGAGACTCACTACCAACCACCTGATATATTCCCCTAAGCCTTTCAATTAAGAACGGAAAAACCCCCAAGACCTAGGACCCGTTTATACAATTTGATTCTGCTCCACGACAACCTTTCATATCCTAGCGCTGACAGGCTGGAGCCTAATCTTCCCCTTCATAATCCTCCAAACCCACAACACAACCACCAGCCCAACATTGAAAAAGTCAAAGACCAGCGCCCCGCCGAAGATGATGGAATAAAACGTCCAAGCGTCCGCTTCTGCCATCTTCACTTTTGTCACCACGATCGCCCAGGGCAGCATCCACAGGAAATTCGACCCCAAGGCCTGGTAGAGATACCAGCGCGGAACGGTAGCGAGGAGGATGGCGCCGAGCTGGTAGTTCACGGCGTAGAAAATATAGCACCAGTCGATGTTCTGCAATCGCGGTTAGTGGGAGAAAGGCGCAGAAGCATGGCGGAGACTTACCCGCCACATTTTCCTGGTGATCACTGCTACGTCGGTGGAGTTGGAAATGTAGTAGGCGAATTCCTGCATGCCCCAGAGGGAAAGGAAAATGCAAACGGGCACTTCGACGACGAGGGCGATCAAGGACGAGACGATTGCTGGGCGAATGATGGCTGGGAGACATGTCAGCAATGAGGATACGGTCTTGTCTGAACAGAAGACGAACTCTTTACGTCCTTCCAGGTTGCGGCAGGCCTGCGGATGGTGACTCCAACTTGCGCTCGCCATTGACCCCAGTGATGACCGACAAAAGTGAGGGTGGATGCCTCGAGAGCTTGCACGGGCACCATGATGAGTCCCCACCGAATTGTATTGAAGACGCCCCATGCAGTGGCATAGTCCTGCCCAAGTGAGATGATCCTACTGACTATCCATAGATAGATGGAGTTTCGTATCACTGACTCGGCGAACGTGTAAATCGCGGGACGAGCCAAGATTCCTAGGGCTTTGATTTGCGGACCGATCCGTTCTTCTGGGGAACCGAACCTGCGATGCAGTTTCGTTGCAACGTAGATGAAATAAAAAAGACCAGCGAGAGCGGAGGCCATATCGCAGGCTAGGCGGATACCAGCTTGGGTGAGGATTGTGGGCTTGAATGAGCCGACGTGAAATTTGGATATGATCAACAAGTCCAAGACAATATTGACAATGAAGCCAGTTGAGCTTATTAGAAGTGGCACGTCCGGTTGATCCAAAGCCCTCGTGCAATAGGATACTGCTACCTGTATGGCGGATGATAGAGCTACAGGAGCGGAAATGCGTACGTAATTCAAAGACGATTGCCTAACATCTGGTGGCACGAAGGAGGCAGCAAATGATTCAGCTGCAGCAACAAAGATGACTGCCATAATAAAGCCCATCAGGGTTTGAAACACCAAAAGTGTATAGGATAGGCCGATTCGTGATGAAAGAGTGCGAGTTGTCCTGTCGCCGATAATAAGCCATGCAGTTCGTGGAAGACCATCGTTTAGAACTTGGGCGACCACGGAGATGTATGTATAAACATCTGTCGTAACAACATGACTGGCGTCAATGTTCGCAACCCAAAGCTTGCTGAGCGTCGAGTATAAGGCGGGCAGTAGGAATGCGAGAAAATTGAACGCAAGAGATCCCCAATACCTAACGAAAAAGTGAGCAGCTTCTGGTTTATGACGAGAGAGCCAGCTTTACGTTTTTCGACTTATATCCCACCATCTATGGCGCCTGCTCTGATTAATATCTGGTTCATCATTGTCGTCACCAATCTCCTGGGCAGCTGAGATGACGGTCTCGGAATCCTTTGAGGACAACATGGTGTAAAAGTAACGGGAGCGCTGTAGTCTCCTCATATTGCTTTAGGGGAACTAAAGTTTATAAACGTGAACAGATGCGGGGTTCGATACGCCCTCTGAGAGGTGGCTGATGGTGTAACGGTGATGGCGATTTTGGTTGGCCCGTCATCTCGAACGCCCCATATGCACAGGCGGAAGTGACAAAATGGATCGGTCTCGATCGATTGTTCGTCTATCAAGTTTCGATGATCGGGATTTTAGGTCATTTTAATTCAAAGGGAAGGTGGGGGATAGGTGCAAGGCTGCCGAACCGAAGAGGTGAGGTTGACAATGTCTTCGGCAATGGATATATTACGCTTTTATAACTGACTGTAATTTTTTGCCGCTCAGTAACTCTCAACACTCTGCTACAGCTTCATGGGCTCCAAACTGGCTTTTGCAGCTCCAGGACGATTTATCTAAATTTCTTGGACGCTTGCCCCGGCAGTAACTAACTAAAATAATGTTCTAGAATCACAGACAGCAGAGCAAAAGACGCAATGCAGCTGGGGGGGAACAACTCCTCTAATTTCTCTTCTTTATCCAAGACAGCTATCCTACCACCGCCCCACAGCCAAAGTCTCTTCCAACCACATATACATACTCCATACAGGCCTATCTCTCTCCAAACTCCTTGCGCTAGCCTCACTCGGCGCCAGAAACGCAAGCCAAAAGAATTCCAGTTCAGCTCGTTAAAAACCAAGACATAAAGGATTGGACATATGCTATCGTGACAGTCGTGCGTAAACTCCACGCAAACGCCACGCTGGACAAGAAAGGCCGTCATTAAGCCGGGGAATGAAAATAGAAGGAGAAATAGAACGTCGTGCGAAATCTTGCAAAAGCGCCAAGGGCGCTGTGCTGGGTATCTGCATTGGGCTCTGCCGGACTCTGGATAAAGCGGCCGGAGAGAAAGAAAGAAAATCCAATAAAGGGCACAAGAAGGTTATGTGGGCACAAAAGAGTCAGGGGTTGGAGACGCTGCATTACATCTTCTCGTTAAAAATATATCGGCCGTTCGTGAGGCTCTACGAATGTGTTGATTGGACTCGGAAAGCGCCGCGAATCTTGGCATACAGCTCCGTATCCAAGAAGTTGTAATGCGGATCCAAGAAGCAAAACGGCGCTCTCAGTAGCGTCTCCGCCGTCGGGCGTTCGACGGGATCACTGCGATGAAGTTAGCACTACTCTTCCTACGGCATGCCTTTGCGTCTTGATGACGGGCTATTTACTGGTCAAGCGGAAAGGGAAAAGAGAGGAAACACCCACATTGTAAAACAATCATACATGAAACTCAACGCTTGTGGTGTAATCTTCGCGCTGACATCGTCTGGAATCGGTGGGGCCTGGTTCAAGCTTCCTAGCTTATAAATCGCGCCGATGGCTTCTTCCCTGCTCCATGGTCTCCTACCGGCAAACATCTCAAGCACCACACACCCAAGACTCCATATGTCCACTTTGGCAGAGTAACCTTGGCCTTGGGAGCGAATGACTTCCGGAGCCATCCAGAAAACGGAGCCTTGCATGCTGTTGGTGATATCATTGCCGTAAATATTATCGGTTTTCTTGGAGATACCGAAATCGGAGATTTTACAGGTGCCGTCAAGATCCAGAAGAATATTGTCGGCTTTGAGATCACGGTGGAGAATACCTTCGCGGTGTAGGTAGGATAGACCGTCTAGTGTCTGGCGTGTCAAACTTGAAACCACGCTTTCCTCGAATTTGCCGTGTTTCCTCAAGCAACTGCCCACCGAGCCACCAGAGATATACTCCAGGAAGATGGAGATGGAATACTCTTTTTTCTCGCAACCTAGATATTGCACGATATTGGGATTGTCAAGATGCTGCATGGTATCGATCTCCTGGTCCAAACTCTTCACCAATTCCTTAATCTTGTCTTTGTCTTGCCCTGCGGCTTTCGCATTGACCTCAACTTGCTTGACAGCGATGAGCTCACCAGTGGTGATGTTCATACCCAAGTACACACGTCCAAACGTACCCTTGCCAATCAGTTCACCCTTCATCCATTTGAATGTTGGCTGCCGCTGCGGCACGGGTAAACGATCTTGCGGGATTGTTTCTAACTGGATAAGGCGTGATCCACGAGGCGGTTTGACTTGCTCAATCTTTGCATGGAACATCTTTGTTGACTTGCGACGGACGATATCGCCGCCGGTGCGGAGAGTGCTGACGCGCGCAGGACCTGGGAGAGAGCGCTTTTCCATGGGCCGATATTGACTCTTGACAACATCACGTATAGACTTGGTCCGTCCAAGTGCTCCAGATTTACGCATATTTCGTTGTGCTATCGACTGTAGTCCGTCTCCTCTCTTCAGCCCAGTTGGTGGTGGGCCGATAGTGTCCCCGTCATCGAATGACGACATTGGCGTGATGGAGCGGCTTCCTTTGCTTGAGTAGTCGCTTGGGCCAGTTGTCGGAGAAGTGGGTGGGGATGCAAATTCGCCCTCGATCATCGGTTGGTCGAGGTTAACGTTAGGGAAGAATTCGTCAAGGTGCTCCACAAGTGCTTCGGCTGGAGGACGATTCGCCCAGACATCGCTGGCGAAGGACTCGCGGCGAGTAAATTTATTATTCTCGTCGGGTGAATCGGCCGACCAAGTAGCTGAAGCAGCGGATTCAGGGAGGCGATCACCACGTTGGGAGTTTACAGCGTCGCCCTCCGCTTCAGTTGAGGCGCTGTGGTCGGCTCCTGATTTGTCCGGGGACTCGAGGGCCACTTTAGATCGTGATGTTTTCAATGTGAGGGAAGGTCTTTGACTTCTACTGGCACTGTCGACAGGCGTGGCTTTACCGCTCATGGTTGGTGCAGTGCTTGACTTCGCGAGCGGCTTGGCGAAGAGTCCTTCATCAGAATCATCATCAGAATCGACTGGGCCAGCCGTTGACGACTTTGAAAAAGGCACATGGGATTCTTGGAAATCTACCGTCGGTCCATACACAGATAGCCTCGAAGGTTCGCGAGACAGGGAATTCTCTGGCGGATGTGCTGTGGAGGGACTAATGTCTGGGGATTTCCCTCTAGGAATGTGTTCGTCTCTGAGCTTGGAAATAGAGGGATTCGTTGGCGCAGGCATCTGAAGCGACAGCGCCGGTTTTTCGAGGACTAGATCCTCTGGGACATCTTCCTCATAGTCAGGTATTTTGAATGAAATATTGCCTTTGCTCATGGTAAAGCCTGGACTACGAGGAGACCCACCTGGACTACTCCTACCTGAGCCGGGCGCCTGCCCAAATCCTTGCTCCTGCAACACCCTTTGCGATGGTCGAGTGCTTTCGGTAGGTTTGGATTGTGGGGAACTCTGCTGCAATGATCTCGGCGAAGCAGCATTCGGCGCACCAACCAACCCGCTCATCTTGCCAGCACCAATAATCGCTTGTCCGATGCTTGACAGCCCAGGCGGGCCATTCGGAATGGCTTTTCGTTTCCCTTGTTCTATCTCCGAAGAGCTTCGTTCGCCGGATCTTCTCTTTGCTTGCACCTCATCCCCATCGGGCCACGACTGGCGCTCTCGTGCTTTCTTTGTTAATGAGTTGGCCTTTATTAGAGTGTTGGAATCAGGCGGAACGGGAGGTGGTTCTCGGAGTGGCACCAAAGGCTTGCTCCTCCTGTGCTCTTCAAATGGTCTCTGCTTATCTTCATAAGGCGAGTCGCGGCGGTCGTCGAAATCGATGACACCGTCTCTCTTAATTCCCAAGATTCCAGGAGACTCGGGGGATTCCCTCTTTAGTCTCTGCTGCCGTGACGCAAGATAAGCTTCTTGTTTCCGCCTGGTCTCGCGACGATGTTCTTCAGCAGCAGCCTCAAGCATTTCCCGTCGTTCCGATTCAGATAGATCACCTTCAGCATCCCAGGTGCGCTCGATTTTACCAAGCCGTTGCGATACAGCTTCAAGAGTTATCTCCTCTTTCTTTCCAAGGTTTCGGAGTGATGCGCCCTTATCTGGAACTAGAGTTGATTCGCTTGACTTAGTACCCGGGGATTCTGCTTGTGAGTCTGCATTGAGGCGGGCATATGTTGCCTCATCAATGGGTTTTCGAGATGGGCTCAAGACGGTTGTTGGGAATGTGACACCTAAGCCAGCTGAAGGGGGCACCGAGGCGGGCATAGCCACGAAGATCTTCAAGCTACCAAAGCAGTCCCCCCATTTCTGGCGGGCTTTAATAAGATGTGAATCGGAAAGGGGTTCGTCGTGATCGATCTGAGCTGGAGATGTGAGATGAAGGGTGATGCCGGGCGTATTTGCTAGTCCGAGACTGTCGCAGATCGTCTCTCGCAGTGCAGTTGCGGAGCTGGCGCTAGTCAAGTCAACAAGGCGGTAATTCCATCCATCGGGAGTAACAAAAGCGTATCTCCTGGGTTCTCCATCCCTTGTCGATGCACGTCCACGTCCGGTCGGTTTTTCGTTATCAGCTTGAGCAGATCGCCCTGATGGAGGCCGTTCATTGATAGAAACATCACTGGAATTCATGGTCGACTTCGCAAACGGTGCGTTGGGTGGCATATGGCGATAACCCACAGGACTTGTAGGAGAATCAACACTTGACTCGTCAGGGGATGCGTGGTTCTCGTCCCTCTTCTTATCTCGCCGCATAAATTTAGGTAAGAAGCCCTTGTGCTCTTTGGCACTCGCAGGTATTTCCGCACTACTGTGCTTTCCGGTTATGTCCACCGGAGGGGGGCGAGAGCCATCATAGCCATTTCTTCTGATCTCGTTTCGACTCTCGTTTCGGTTATCAAAAGATCTTCCTGAAGGTGGACCTGAACCGATGACGGAGCCGGCTGTTGCAATATTGGAGAGGTTTGATTCCGAGCTGTTCGCTCGGTGATGGTTGTAATAACGAGCCCCAGATGAGCCTAGCGATGAGCTCAATCCATTTCCATTAGTAGCCAGCCGGGCTGATGGCAGACCAGGGCTGTGCTGTGGGCTTGCCTGCCTCATAGCATCCCGATGGTTCATGCCAAAAGCTCCGCCAGCGCTGAACTCGCCGGAAGTGCTTGGACTGTGTTTCTTGGATGAACTGCCGTCTAGGTTTCTCAACACCTTCTCAGAGTAAGCGCTACGGTTAGAAGCTTCGTTGAGGTAGTCAGGAGGTTGACCAATAGCTGGGACAGTAAAGTTCCTCTGGGTTGAAATTCGTCGGGGTGCTGCTGATGCCGATGCTGGTGAATTCAATGCCATAGCCATGGGCATCTGCCTTCCGGGGCTATCTTCTCCTGCACCGGCTGTGCTAGGAGTCGAGCCCCAATCCGGACGACCAAGATAAGGCGAATTTTCCACGGTGCTTTCTGTTCCAGCGCTTGCGAGGCTTAAAGAGAGGCGTCGTTGCGGCGGCATTCTAGCATTATTGGAGCTTCCGGTTTCCACGATGGCGCGAACTAGCCGTCGGAGCTTTCTCCCTTCATCTCGTTCGCGAGTTTGATCCCATCCAGTGCCGCTTGCGGTACATTGCTTCGCCAGATGTGGGAATATAACTTGATGCATCATCGCGACGTTCCCTTTGCTGCCATGGCCTCGACCAATCTCCAGAAAGTTTGTGCCGTGCAGATTGAGAATTTTAAATGTCTCTTGCCAATCCTTGGAGAACCCATTGCTCGAAAGCCAGATTAGGACACGGTCAAGCGGCCACTGTAAAGCAGCACTAGAGGGTGAGATAGGGGTGGGTCCTGCGCTGTCTTGAGGATGATAAACGCTGCTGTGAGTTTGTGGGTTTTGTAATGTAGCAGTTGGAGGTCCTGGGGTATTATACTCCTGAGCTTCTCGAGTAGGTATATTGAGGTGTGAACGGCTGTTAGTAGTAGGTGTTGGTGGGACATGAGGATACCCACGGTTCTCAGTATACTGCCCATTCTCCCCAGGCGAAGCGACACCAAAATTGGTTGCTGGCTGGGAAGTATCTGTAGCCGCAGAATATGGTTGGCCGTCATCCCGGTAGTACGACTGCTCCTGATACCTGGATGGTGTATGCAAGGGTGGAATTCCTACGCCTGGACCAAAAGACTCTCCGAAAGGAATGTAGGTCGCGGAAGTAAGGGGTTGATCGGTAGGCGGCGGAGGAGGGATCTGGGATTGCTGGTAATTTTGGTACGCATTTGGGTTGTACACAGCATGGGCGCTGTTAGGCTGGGACATATACTGTCGAGGAGCACCCCAGCCGTAGTTCTGGCTGGGAGGTGGGGGAGGTATTGTTACGCCATGTACTTGGAGCGGCCTCGGCGGCGGTGGGGGTAATGTCATTCCATGGGTAGCTGAGGTTGCCGGCTGAGGAGGTGGAGGGGGAATATACTGTGGATGCATGATTGATGTCGGCTCTCGGCGATGGGTTTGCTGCCGGTGTAGAATGTTCGCGTCTGCGAAAGTATGCGCTCTAGGCCGTGGACTTGATGAGTGTGGTGTATTTCCTGCAGAGGGTGGTGAATAAGGCGAGCCAGACCCGTGCGAAGGTATTAACAGAGATGATGATGATGCGGTGTTAATGCCAGACACGTCGTTTAAAACTAGGTCTGAAGGTACGGCAAGCTGGGCTCTGCATGTGGAGAGAGGAGTAGGAGGACCGCGGCGGCCACGGTCAGAGGTATTAGATCTATTGGACGAAGAACGTTGTCGGGGCCCAATTGTCATGATAGGAACTAAGGATACAATGCAAAGGACTACTCCTCAGAGTGATGAGGGGGCGCTAATGGCCTTGATCACCGCATGATGAAGATGCGCCGCGGCTCGGAATTGTCAAAAACCTTTTCTCTGTCGGTGTTGTGCGCAACGGCGGTGTGGTATAAGGTTGGATGACGAGAGGAAGCTGTGTGGAGCTGAGAGCGAGGCGCGGAGGTTTTGTGGCGTCTTGCGCTGAGCGACAGAAATCGACGGCGGGCTCTAGTTCAATGGCGATGATACGAATGGCGGCTTTGGCGATGTAACGATATGTGGGCGGCCGTTGGAACTAAGATTCGGAAAGAAGGTCAGCAATAGGGCTCGACGAGGTGAAGCAAGGCTTGTGTCGGCGGCTACAGTTGGTGGAAGTCAAGGCGGATGCGGAGGTGTTGGCGGTAGACGCGGCGAAGTGATAGGGAGGGTTGTGGAAGGCTTGAGGAAGGGCAGAAAGACTCACGATATGGTTCGGCGATAATAGTGAGATGTAACAAGTAGATTCGCAAGCCTGTTAAGATACAGGGCCTGGTGATGGTAGCGATTGAAAACCCTGGAGTGCTCAGCTGCAAGGTCAAACGATGAAGGCTGCTAGTTTCCCAGCAGTCCGTGCTCTGAGGCGGGACACGCCTACTTTGCCACGTCTGCACCTCTCAAAGGATCTCAATCTGGTATATCTATTTCTCTTTTAAGAAACATGCTCCTAACATTTCGATTGTTACTACCGGGTTCCATATCACCGCTGATAGATGTCCGATCTGAGAAGGATTCCTCAAACAAATGGCTTAATCAGTGGTGCTCTCCTTGCTTTGCGATTACAGCGCCGCACTCTCGCGGAAGATAAGACATGCTATGCACGGCGAGGCCGGGGCAAGTTTGGTAGTAATTGCTTGTGAAACCTTTCATTTTGAGTATTTATGGGCGTGGCTGCTTCAAAATAGCTGGCTTCGCTGCGTGTGGTGTTGTGTAATTTAGGTGGTTGGGTGCTCTCTGCTCGACCCGATTGCAGTCCCTGTTCTGGTCTTTCGATGTCCGGCCAGGGGAGGCTAGCTCCCGGGTTTTAGTTGGGTGGAGCGGTAGAAAGTAACGTTATCATCCTATCTGACGTTATACCTGTATGCACGGCTCGAGATGTGGAGGGAGCCGCAATGCGTTTTACTGTCCATTCCTCATTCATTCATTCTCACGGGCGCACGCTGGCCAGCTTAGCCACTGTCACCCGTCGCATCAATCGCTAGGCTGCCGGGATCGCTGATGGCGCAGCCGTCCCTTGTCGGGTGGCTGCGACTGGCGACTTGGCTCCTTCGTCATGCCGTCTCTTAATTCCCTCATCAGCCATGGGACCTGACAGAGACATTGTGCTGCATGCTAAGCCTTTTACTCAGGGCTGGTGCATCAACCGACAGATGCTTGATTGCGACTAACATACGTTCGTAATTGGAGTCAGGCCACATAAGGTGATAACTAATGCCCTGTCATACTCTGACTGATACTTCCACCAAAATCGTCATAGATAGCTCATCTGCGTAAGAATAAAAGTTGTCTACCTGCCCAATTCACGCTTTCATCCTCTTATCCTGCTTGCAATTCTCATACCTCGCTCATCATGGCTACTGACATTAGGACTCGAGCTCTTAAGAATCCAATTGACGTTGCAGAGGTGAGTAACCACATCCTGCCTCATCCGCGACTGCAACTGCAACTGCTCCAGACTCACCCTCTTTTAGTATCTCTTCAGGCGTCTCCATGAAGTAGGTGTCCGATCAGTGCATGGCGTGCCCGGTGACTATAACCTCGTCGCTTTGGATTATATTCCAAAGGCAGGCCTTCGCTGGGTTGGCAATGTCAACGAGCTCAATGCTGGTAAGCACATGCCCCGCCTTCCCTCAACTGAATTACCCCTCCAAAGACAAACCCCTCCACCGGCGGATATGCCGGAAACATGCACGTTCCCGGCTGATACGCTCTTCTTTCTTCCCTCTCTCAGGCTACGCAGCAGATGGCTATGCTCGCGTCAAAGGCATCTCTGCCATCGTCACCACCTTCGGTGTGGGTGAGCTCTCCGCCGTCAACGCCATCGCCGGTGCCTACTCTGAATACGTTCCTATCGTCCACATAGTTGGCTGTCCTTCCACTGTAGCTCAGAAAGATGGCATGCTCCTTCATCATACTCTTGGAAATGGCGATTTCCACGTGTTCTCGAGGATATTCAGCCAAATTTCATGCGCCACTTCACTTCTCAACGATTCACACGAAGCTGCCACGCTGATTGACAATGCAATTCGGGAGTGCTGGTTGAAATCTCGCCCGGTATACATATCTCTGCCCACGGATATTGTGCAGAAGAAGATCGAGGGTGACAGACTAAATACACCGTTGGATCTGAGCTACCCACCCAATGAGGAAGAAAAAGAGGGCTATGTGGTGGAAGTTGTTCTAAAGTATCTACACGCAGCCAAAAACCCCGTAATCCTAGTCGATGCCTGCGCAATCCGACACAGAGTATGTTCTTCGCTCTCCATTCCGCTTTCCAGCCTCAGCTTCAGACCTAACTAAACCTGCCAGGTCCTCGACGAAGTCCACGAACTAGTCGAGAAATCAGGCATTCCCACTTTCGTGGCGCCGATGGGCAAAGGCGCCGTGGACGAAACGCTCCCCAACTACGGCGGCGTGTACGCAGGCGACGGCTCCAACGCCGGCGTGCGCGAGCGCGTCGAATCTGCCGACCTCATCCTCAGCATCGGCGCCATCAAATCCGACTTCAACACCACCAGCTTCACCTACCGCATCAGCCAGCTCTCGACCATCGATTTCCACTCCAATTACGTCCGCGTGCGCTACTCGGAATACCCGGGCATCAGGATGAACGGCGTGCTACAGAAAGTGTGCCAGCGCATGGGCAACCTGAACATCGAATCTGGGCCCATCCCCAACAACAACATCCCCGCCGCCGAGCTGCTCTCGCCCGAGCCGACCATCACGCAGGCCTGGTTCTGGCCGCGGCTCGGCCAGTGGCTGCAGCCCAACGACGTCGTCATCACAGAGACCGGCACCTCCAACTTCGGCATCTGGGAAACCCGCTTCCCGAAAGACGTGACCGCCATCAGCCAAGTCCTCTGGGGCAGCATCGGCTACGCCACCGGCGCGTGCCAGGGCGCCGCGCTCGCGGCCGCCGAGGCCAGCATCAAACGCACCATCCTCTTCACCGGCGACGGCTCCTTCCAGCTCACCGCGCAGGAGGTCAGCACCATGATCCGCAACCACCTGACCCCCATCATCTTCGTCCTCTGCAACGACGGCTACACCATCGAGCGCTACATCCACGGCTGGCAGGAGCCCTACAACGACATCCAGCCCTGGGACTACAAGGCCCTGCCCGCGGCGTTCGGCGCGCCCCCGGACCGCGTCAGGACGTACCGCGTCACGTCGAAGCAGCAGGTCGAGGAGCTGTTTGCGGACGCGGAGTTCGCGAATGCGGATCGCTTGCGTTTTGTCGAGCTGGTCATGCCGTGGGATGATGCGCCGGCGGCGCTGAAGATGACGGCGCAGGCGACGGCGAAGCGGAATGCGGAGGCGTAGCGGAATCCCGGGGGGGTGTAAGTGTTGCCTTTTTCTTGTGATGTTAGAATTGCTCGGGATAGGGTTGGGACGGTAGATTGAAAGAAAAATGGGTGGTGGACCGTTATTTCATAAAATTAAATAAGTAATATTCTCTAGCTCTAATAAAAAAGCCCTAGGGCTAGATAGGCTATTCTTTATAATTCTATAAAAAGTCTACCCTATTATAGAAGATCTTCTATATAGAACCTATAGGATTCTATTTACCTTAGGCTATTAACTAAAGGTCTAGAGAGAAGCTCGGGAAGTTATTCTCCCTAAAGTAAATAAGGAAGACTATTCTCTGCTAAAGTCCCATAGGATTATTTCTTTACTAAACTGCTTAGAAAATACTTTAGAGAAGATCTTTACTACTAGCTTACTTTAAGACTTATAACTAGGAGGAAGAAGATAGCGGTCCGTAATTAATATAGTCCTACTACCTTTAAATAATATCTAAGCTAAAAATAATAGGAAAAAAGCTAAGCTACTATTACTAGTTTATAGGCGGCATTAATATTAGGATTTTTAAAGTAAGTACTTTAATATTACGGGGTTCTTTATAGATTGCTTCGATTAATTACTAATACTAAGTCTCTAGTATAGCTCGCTACTGGGCTAAAGTGTCCGTAAAGGACTATTTATATAAGAGTTAATTATTCCCTAACTAGGGCTATAATACCTTCGAACACCATAACATTACACCCACCTTATGGCACCTCAACGCCGTCCTCTCGCTCCGATTTCTCCCAATATTGTTCGCAGTAAGGAACTTACTCCGTATAAAAGAGGGCTTATTCTCGGGGGCATCGCTACTGGCCAAACACCTACCCAAATCTCGAAGTCCATAAACGTCGCGCGTTAGATCATTGAATCCATAATCCTCCTCGCACCACTCCAAACCGATAGACAGTCTCTACCATGTAGTAGAAGGCCTACAATATATACCGAACGAGATGAACGACTTATCCCTCGTACAATTCGGTTAAAGCCTGAGCTTACGTACAAAAAGCTCCGCGACAAAGATTAATATTTTCGACGATACCTACTACCGCATTTTAAAGAAGTACGGTATCACGAATTAGCGAGCTAAGAGAAGGCTATTTCTTATAAAGATAGTTACAGCTAAGAGGCTTACCTGGGCGAAAGAATACCTTAATTAGAACTCCAAATAATAGGCTAATATTATCTAGTCTAATAAGTATTCCGTAGAGCGTGGTAAAGGTAAATAGACGAAGTAGGTCTTTTAGCGAAATAAATAGAAATAGGACAAGGAAATAATCAACATATAAGAAAGGGAAGGATATATCTATTATAATCTAGGCGGCGTTTTCTGGGGTACTAGAAAGGTCTCATCTCTACGTTATAGAGCGAGATCCCAAGGCTAAGAGGGGGTGGTACTCCGCCAAATCCTACCTTAAAGTACTTAAAGAAATAATACCTACGATATAGGAACCTGGTATGGAATTTATATAGGATAACGCTCCTATCCATTCTGCGAAGAAGTTTAAGCGCTAGTTCGGATTAAAGTCAATTCTAATTATAGTATAGCCTCCATATTCCCTAGATCTAAACCTAATTAAATACCTCTAGTAGCTGTTAAAGAATGCGGTAGTTAAGTTCTATCTAGGCCTTAAATTTAAACCCGGGGGTAAAGAACGCATATAAGACTTTGTAACCGACTACGGTACCCTACCAAAACACTACTGTCTCACCAGTGTATTACCTTGACTCGGTCACCGACTCGGTCATCAACTTAGTTAATTACCCCTTTATTACCGACACCTTTTATATATATATTCTACCTGATTTCCATAGATTTACAATTAAGTCGCTTATTCAATTCTCCTATACTACAAAGCTTATAGACTTGCTAGGTAGCGCCTTAGAATATATATAGGAGGTAATTAGTTAGAAAAGATTTAATACGGTAATTAGGAGTACACGGGATCGCTATAAGGCTATAACTAAGGCAAATAGCTAGTATACCAAGTACTACCAACTCTAAACTTTTATTATAATAATATATATATATAATAAAGTTCTTAGCCCATTTTCAGCCTGCTTATATTATACTTTATAGAGAAATAAGCGTATAAAGTATAATTCAATTTTTGGATTTTGCCATAAGCCAAAAACTTTTACGGAGTAACTGTATACTCAAACTCGTCCCTATTAGCGACTCAGTCAATCAAGGCACAAGCACGGCAAGAGGGACGCGCAAGCCTATACAATTGGTAGTCTATAAATGAGGATCCAAAGCTAGAGAAAGGAAAGGGGAAGAACGGAAGCACCGCTTAAAGTTATGTACAATTCTCTGGTCACGTAATAGCACTTTACTATCATGTAATAGCAATTTGCGGCAATCTGCGGCAATATACTAGCGCTGTAACATTACCCCCCCCTCCAAAGAAGCCTACCCTTAGGCTTTATATATCTGTATTATGTCTATGGGGTGTTCTTATCTATATACTTAATAGGTAGCTTATTATCTTCGCTATACTAGCACTCTATCTATTTATTTAGATACTTTAGGGGTCCTAGCTTATTAGGGTATTAGTTATAAAACTCTTTAAGCTTTTAGGGGTAACCTATAAAGTTCCAGACAGGGTACTAGGTTAGGTCTAGGTTGTAATCTTTCCATTAGATATAGTATTTTAGCGTTCCTTATACTAGTTTATAGGCTAGTATTTTATTAACTTCCTATTTATTGTCGCTATTAACTTAAATTAGCAGTAGAGGCTTATTCTTTTATCTAGGTAGTGGGTTATTTATAGCTTTCTGTAGCTTATCTGGTAAGAAAATAGGGTGGACTTTAATTAAGTCTGGGAGTTTAACCTTATATAAGTTGCCTTCTTTATTAAGGATCTTATATAGTCCTGCTATCTTATAGTCTAGCTTATAGCTAGGCCATTTTATTTTTAGTTCTTTGTTATAACCTAGACCTTATTACCTATAGTAAAGTCAGGCTCGCGCCTATGCTTATTTGCCTACTATTCTATTAATTTCTAAGCCTTTTCTAGATTCTTATAGGCTACCGCCTATGCTTCTTCTAAGCGTCTAGTATACTGCTATGCTTCCTTATAAGATAGTTTTTTATATATAGTTTGTGGTCCTTTTAGTCTCTTTTAGTCAAAGCTTATATAGGGTAAGTATCCCATTTCTAGCTAAATAGGTGCAAACCCCGTAGAGTTATAGGGTAGGGTTGCCTAGGCGTAGTCTATTATGGGTAATAGTTCGCCCTAGTTATCCTAAAAGTAGTTAATAAAGGGCTAGAGTCTCTAGTTTAAGTATTAATTTATAATCTCTGTCTAACTATTTATCAGGGGGTGGTATACTATAAAGAGCTTTAGCCTAATACCTAGGATTTAGGTAAACTTATTCTAAAAGGCTAATATAAACTACGGCCTATAGTTAGATATAATAGTATCTAGTAGTCCGTAAATTTAGTAAATATAGTATATATACAGTCGGGCCGCCTCTTTAGCATTAATATTCTTATAATAGGGGATTAAGAGCGGGCGCTTACTAAAGCGGTTAACTAGAATTATAACTATATTATATCCGTCGTGGTCTGTAGGTAACTTATAGAAGTCTATAGAGATATACTGCTAGGGGCGTTCTAGTATTAGGAGTGGCTTTAATAGCCCTAGGGTCTTGTTTTATAAAATTATAGACTTATAGTAGTTATCGCAGTTCTGTATATAGCGGTTAATATCTATAACTATTCTAGGCCAGTAGTAGCAGTCGCCAATAATCCTATAGGTCTTATTTTTTCTAGGGTAGGCCGTAGAGACCTAGGTATATACTTTAGCAATAAGCTAAGTCTATAGGTTCTGTTCCTCTACTCCTACTAGCCATTCCTAATACTTAAGTAATCTATTTTTAAGGGACTATAGGCTAGTAACGTTCTTTGCCTTTTTATAGTATTCCTATAGGGAAGAGGCTGTACAGTTTACCTATAGTAATTTATTAATAAAGTTAAATCCTAAGGGGTTAATAGGATATATCTCGGCACCTAAGAAGTCTGTACTTAGTTCTGCCTATATTTAGGGGTTAAGGTGCTCTAGTTATAGTAGTATCTAGGTCCATAATAAGATCTTTATAGCTGCCTAGTTACCTAGGTCCTATTTACACCTTATAAAAGTATCTGTACAGTTTATAGCGCCTGGTCTATATATAATTAAGAAGTTAAACTAAGATAGGATATCCACCTAGCGTGCCTGCTAGGCCATAAGGGCCTTAATTATTATAAAGTATTCTAGGGCCTTATAATCCGAAACTACCTTAATAGGCTTAGGGGTCCCCTCTAGCTATACACGCTAGTACTAAAAGCTAGAGATAATAGCTAGCATTTCTTTATTATAGATATAGTAGTTTAGCTTAGTATCTATTATAGTCTTTAAATAGTATATAATAGGGTACCATTCTCTATCTAGTTGCTTCTAGGAGAAAACACTAGCTATTACGCCGTTTAAGGTATTAGTTTCTAGCATTAAGGGCCATTTTAGGTTGAAGTGGGCAAGTAGGGGAGCCAATACTAGCTGTTTTTTAAGCTTAATAAAGGCCTGTATATATATAGCGTTAAAGTGGAATAGCTAGTCTTTCCTAGTAAGGCGGTTAAGAGGCTAGATAATCCTACTATAGTTCTTAATAAAGCGTTAGTAGAAGTTACAGAAACCTAAAAATAATTACACCCCCTTTACGGTCCGTGGGGGTGTCCACTAGTTAATTATAGCTATTTTTTCCAAGTCTGCCTTAATTCTATCTATACCAATAATAAACCCTAGGTACTTAGTGCGCTTAACACTAAATTCTAACTTCCTAATATTGGCCTAGAGACTAGCTTCGCGAAGCTATTATAGGACTTTATAGACATACTCCTTATATTCTAGTTTATTCTTAGAGTAAATTATAATATTATCTAGGTAGGCTATGCAGAAGTTATTAAGGTAGTTAAAGAGTACGTTATTTATATACTATTGGTATATAGCCAGTCCATTAGTTAGTTCAAAAGGTAGTACTTTATATTTATATAATCTATAGCGGGTTTAAAATATAGTAAGATCTTTAGATTTAAGGTTTATCCTAATCTGGTAAAAGGCCTGGCAGATATTAAGCTTTATAAAGATCTTAGCCTTACTTATATAGGCTAGTATTTCTTTAAGTAAGGGCAGCAGATATTAGTCTTTATAGGTTATATAATTTAGTTTATAGTAGTTAATGCAGAAACAGAGTCTACTATTAGGCTTTTTTATAAAGAGAATAGGTGCGGTAAAGGGGACTTGGCTAGGCTTAATAAAGCCCTTATTAAGGTTGTTAATAAGGTACTGCTTAGTGGCCTATAGTTTATTAGTAGATTGCTAGCAAAGGGGGCTATAGCTAAGGGTGTTTTCTTTATCTGGCTTAATCTTAATCTTATAGTTATATAGTCAGTAAGGCAGGAGTATATTAGATGCTGCCTTAGAGAATATATCCTTAAATTCCTGGTATTGGTGGAGTAGTTTCTGTTCTACTAGCTCCTTATCTATAAGCTTACTTTCCCTACTAAGCTAGTTATAGGCTAAAGCTTCCTTATCTTTAATAATCTGATTAATTTTATATAAGCTAGTTATAAAGGCAATAATATTAGGCTGTATTAAGTTTTAGTAGAATTCTATAGCGCCAATGCAGCAGATATTAACTAGTAGGAGGCCTATAGGTTTCTTTATAGACATTCCGCAGACCATATTCTGTAGCTAAGGGTTTACAACCCTCCTTAGCTCCTATTCCATCTTCTATTTAGTATAGTGTCTAATATTCCTTGCGGTTCTTTATAGCTATATAGGGCCTAAGCTAGCTAGCTTATTACTAACTTCTTAGGTTTCTAGTATTAGCGGCGTAATATTAGTAGTCTAGGGGTAGCGTAGTATACAGACCCATTACAGATTAAGCTGTATATCTTTCTTAAAGGCCTGGTCTATATATAGCATTAGCCTAGTAAACGGTATCTACCTATAGCCGTATAAGGTTTTCTATTATAATACTAATTTCTTTTATAAAGGAAGGGGTTAGGGGTAGGGTTTTAGGCCAAATAAGCCATCTACTCTATACATTAAGCTATAAGCCTAAATAGGCTAGCCATTTCCTTCCTAAAATTATATTATGGCTTCCTAGGTCCGTAATAAGCAAGGGGATATTATACTACCTTCGTCTATTAACACGGAGGTAAACCGCAAGATTATTATAATAGGTGGCCCTATCTGTCCGTTATACCTATAAATAGGAATTAGTTTGGGCAGTTCTTTAAGGAGTATATTTAGAAAATCAGCCAGCTTTACAGTATACTAGGTGTCTATTAAGGCAAAGGTATTTACTCCAGAGTTAGCTAAAGCAGAGGTTAAAACTTAATATCTATTACAGAATAAAGTATAAGGGATAGTGTAGCTTCTTCCACTAACTAGCTAACCCAGATTAATATATAACATATTAATCCCTTTTAACCCTAGAGAGGAGTCTTTCTCTAGGGTTCCTCTTTTTTTAACTCTATGCTATCCTTATAGATTAACAGAACCTTACCTACTTTTGCATTTATTAGGCAATCCTTTATAATATAGCCCTTCTAGCCGCAAGAGAAGCAAGCTCCCTAATTACTAAGGGCCTATATATAGGGGTTGCTATATATAGGCCAAGCATTCACTAGACCTATAGTAGGACTAGCTATACAACTAGCTGCTAAATTAGCGGCGGCTATACGGCCGGTGCTGTAGGGGTTGCAGATCTTACTAGGGCGCTGCGGCCCATTCTGGTAGTACTTATATTTTAGTTAGCAGAGCTTCTAGTCTTATACTGCTTAGCACATACCTTAATTTAATGGAGGCCCTAATTAATAGCTAGGCATTGGTCTATAAGTTCCTTAAGTATCTATACGGTAGTATAAACTAGCAGTATAGCACGCTGTAGGTCTAGGGTAAGCTTATTAAAGAGGTCTAGCATTAGATCTTCCTAGGGGATTCAAGCCTATCTAGCTAAGTATAGAAAGTGGTCTAAAAGGCCAAGAAGGTCTCTGTCATTTTTATATTTAGGCTTTTATAATTAAGCTAGGTATTTTATACTTTAAAGAGGTCCTTATAAATGGAAGATAGGTAGTTAACTATCTCTTCTTTGGAGAGGAAGGGGTCTGCTAAGTCCTAGGCGTATTACAGACATAGGTATATCTATACGTTACCGCCAGTACGGCTAAAGACGTATACTATTTTAGCTTAGGTATTAGAAAAGTAGTCTATATTAACTTTAAGCTTGTCCTATAGTTAAAGCTTCCAGTTATTAAATATAGGGTTAGTTCCATCTATAAGCAATAGGGGGTCTACAACCTTCGCGGTTTACAACAATGCTAATTGTCACGGGACTCACCCGTTCTCACGTCTCTGCGCGTCTTTGACGTTCTTGACCCATGCTCACGTTCGTCCCAAGACACCTGCGCACGTTCCCCTACAACCCCTATTTATACCCGTACCTGGCACACGAAGACTCTTCTTCTTCATCCAATGTCTTTGTATCAACCACGCATAGTTACGTGTACGTAGCCTTCTCAATTACTACCTTGTTTAGTACATTGTATCCCGGTTCGTGCCTACTCCGTGACACTAATGCTGTATATCAGGCTAGGGCCTTAAGGACTATAGCAAGCCTCTAGGTGTCTAATAATTTATTACTAGGTATAGGGGTGTCTCTAGTTTTAAGCAGCTCTTAGAGCTGTTTAATTTTAGTATTAGCTACTATAAGCTCTTCCTAGGGGGTTAAAACGGCGACTATTTCACCATTAGAGGTATTTACGGGTTTTGCAGCAGCTTTATCAGCTACTGTATTTCTTAGCATAGTAGTAGGGGTACTAGGTAATTTCCGGTATTTATTTATTTTCTAGGGTTCTAGTCTATATATATCCTATTCTTTAGGTTTTATGTTCTAGTAATATCCTTAGGGTCCTGTTCTATTTCCTTGTTCTATTTATAGTTTTATAGATATATTTAAGTTCCTTCTTAGGAAGAGAGAGTGGTAACGAGCTTTAGATAATGTTAGCGACTTAGTTAATTAAGGCATAAGTATAGCAAGAGGGACGCGCAAGCCTATATAATTGGTAGTCTATAAATAAGGATCTAAAGCTAAAGAAAGGAAAGGGGAAGAATGGAAGCACCACTTAAAGTTATATACAATTCTCTGGTTATATAATGGCACTTTGCCATTACGTAACGGCAATTTGCGGCAATCTGCGGCAATGTGCCAGCGCCGTAACAGTCCCTTTATAAGGCAACCGTTTCTTACACTTTTTATATATATATGCCTTATAAGCTTGTCTAGAGGCTCTATATTATATAGCGCCTTATTAGCGTCTTTAACGCTTAAATATTATAGTAAACAGCAGCGACATAGCCAGAAAGCCTATATAATATTTATATAGTTAATCAAAAAGCTTCAATATCGTCGCCTTTTATTTAATCCTTAAATTGTTAGCAAATAGTCCTTATACCGCCTAAAAAACATTATATATTTTTGACTTAAAGGCCTCCAAAGCCTCTAAAAGCACCTTAAGCCTAAGAGTTCTATTATAATCCTTTTTAGCGACGCAGTATATATATAATAGCTTATTAGCAGTAGTTACACAGCTTCTAAAGGCTTTAGTAGCTTTAGTAGCTATGTAGTAGACAGCTAGTTAATGGAGAAAGACAAAACCCTAAGAAATGGCGTTATATATTACGACTTTTTATTTAACTTCCTAAAAATTTTTTTTTTTTGTGTTTTTAGTAGTAATATTTTATCAGTATCGCAATATCAAGGTATTTTAGTAGGGCTTACTAATAAAATTACGCTAACGTGTTTAACTACTCCTAGGCTATACTAGTCCTTAGGCTACCCTTAAAATGTATATAAAATTAGTATTTCCAACCCCTAGCAATTTTAACAACTATTTAATAAAATCGCTTAAGATTTAAATTTTTTAAAATCTATGCCTATAAGATACCGTTATATAGTTTATATACTGTACTAGTTTATCATTATATATAGACAAGTATTAGGGGCTAAAATCCGATATTTTAATAATAGCTAGGCTTACGAATTTATATTACGCTAGAATTTTATTAAAAGTTTTAATATAGGTATAAAATGTTACGGACAGCTTAAGTACGATATTACAACTACTTAGAGAGGAGTCGGCGGAAGCTAGTTAGTTAATACAGGCACGGTCTAGGATGGATCCGGTGGAATTATATGACGAGGAATAGTAGCTGAGGTCACATAATGTGATCTATATAATCTGTGTAATCTATGTAATCTGTATAGAGCAAACAGAGCAGATAGAGCAGATAGAGCGAAGGGATTTCTTAGGAGTATAGTTGTGTATTTAAAGGACCATAGTCCCTACCTAGATAGTTCTCTCTTTGTAGTAAATCTTAGAGTACAATTAGAGTTAATCTATTGGGCAACCACTCCACTAGTTATTATTACGTTGTTAATTTATTATACCTATATACCTAGCCCAATAACAGAACCTACTATAGTTCCTACTACAAGGTTCTGTTACATATTCACTACCAAGGTTACGGTATTGGAACAAAATTGAACAATATACCACCAAAAGCAGCACTAGTCACGACGGTATTAACGGGAGCCACAACCTCAGGGCCAGGTGATACTAGTATAGACGATGGGGATTCTTAAGTGGTTACGTAAGGTCAGTTACAGGAAATGGTTAATTACTTATAAGATAATAATAGGATACTTAAAGAACGCATTAATGGAATTAGAGCAGCAAAGATTAAGTTACCGTTAATTAAATAATTCTTAGGAGAAAAGTCGAAGCTTAAAGGATTTCTTATATAAATGCACTTTAAGGTAGTACAGGAAGGAGCGAAGTTAGTAATATTATTGGATTAAGTAGCCTATGCAGGATTGTTCCTAACAGGGAGGGCACTTAAATGGTTTAAGCCGTATCTCACGGAAATATAGGCTAATGGCATAACAACTACTAACCAGGACGTATAGTATATATTTACCAGTTGGAATAGGTTCGCAGAGTAACTAACATAGATATTTAGAGACCCGGAAGCTATAACCACAGCGGAATAAAAGCTGCAGAACTTAGTACAACGCACTTTAGCAATTAAGTATACAACACAGTTTCAAACACTAGCTATATAGGTTGAGTGGAACAACAGGGCGCTTATAGCACAGTATAAATAGGGACTTAAGGCTAAAGTCCAGGACGCAATTATCCTAATGGAAGATGCGGATACTCTAAGAGAG